>Ga0233437_1000789_pt1 | contig 66186 bp, 56 predicted proteins | sample SI_122_August201_FD_182714 | JGI IMG/M metagenome (GOLD analysis project Ga0233437, IMG submission 182714) | Seawater microbial communities from Saanich Inlet, British Columbia, Canada - SI_122_August2016_200_MG | ecosystem: Environmental > Aquatic > Marine > Inlet | place: Canada: British...
ATGCTACCAATCAGTATAAGATGACCCAGGTTAACACAGCCGATCAGGGCAAGCTGATCCTTATGATGTATGACGGGGCTATCCGGTTTGTGGAGATTGCGAAGACCAAGCTTACTGAGAATGATGTCGCCGGTAAAGGTATTTATATCAGCAAGGCGGAAGCGGTTATTTCAGAGCTTATGGCTTCTCTGAACATGGAGTCGGGAGGAGAAGTGGCTCTTTCCCTGGAAAAACTGTATGTCTTTATGAATAAACAACTGAGAATTGCCAACGTCAATAAAGATACAAAACCCCTGGATGTTGTCTTAAATATCCTTAATGAATTAAAAGAAGCGTGGGTCAAGATATTCGAAGGCAAAAACGGCTAAAAATTTCCCATTCGTGGTATTAAATCCATTTAAGGACAATAGTATAATCTTATGAGTAGCCCAAAGCTTGCTATTATCAGAGGACCCAATCTCAATAAATGGGATATGCAGTTTTATGAACCGTTAATCGGCAGATATGATATAACGGCGTTTGGATCCCAGTCTCCTAATTTTGATTTATCAGAAATATTATTTCCTATTATTCAGCTCCCCTCCAACCCTGAAGCAATGAGTCATCTTATAGGGCTGGAAAGAGGTCTGGCTTACAGAGGGTTTGACCTGATATGCACCGCTGATTTTGTATGGACTTTCTCACTTCAGGCCATGAAAGCCAAAGAAATCATGAAAAATACAAAGGTCGTTGTCTATTCATCCGAGATCCACCCCTTTATTTGTGAAGAGAATAAGATTTATTCAGAAAACAAGGAGATTGTAAGGCAAAATGCCGATATGATCATAGCCGCCACAGAAAGAGCAAAGGAGACATTCTTGGTTGAAGGGATACCGGAGGAGAAGATTGCAGTCGTGAACAGAGGGGTCGATACCAAGAGATTTTATCCCCGAAAAGAAGATATTGCCAGGGACAGAAATACAATAGGCATCGATAATAATAAATTTGTTATCCTTTTTATCGGAAGATATGACGACCAGAAAGGGATTTCCGATCTGGTCTTTGCCGCAAAAAAATTATCCATGGATAGAGAACTGAACAATATTCCTTTATTGTTTCTCATGGTTGGTAAAGGACCCTGCCTGGAAAAGATAAAAGGCTTTGTTGAAAAACTCGGTTTATTAAGTAAATTTCAATTTATTGAAGAATATCCCTATACTGAGATCCATAAACTTCATAATCTTGCAGATATGTTGGTTCTTCCATCAACCATCATTCCTGGGCAAACCCAGGAGCGTTTCGGAATGGTTCTGATAGAGGCCATGGCCTCAAAAACACCTTTTATTTCAACTTATAGCGGTGCAATTCCCGAGGTTGTGGGTGATACCGGGATTCTGGTTCCGCCAAGTAATTTTATCATGCTTGCAGATGCAATCAAAGAGATGGTGTTGAATAAAGATTTAAGAGAGCATTTATCAAGTAAAGGCAGGAAGAGGGTAGAAGAGAGATTCGACAGCAATAAGATTGCCGACAAACTCGATGTAGTTTTTCAAAGGGTTCTCCACTCTGAAAAAACCCTGTCCAGTTCAAATAAGAAAAGAAAATCATTAAATACTCCAGAAGAATCAATCAAAAAACTAATAAGAGAAATAGATGAACTCAAAAAAAACAAAAGCACAGAAGGTATAAAAACAAAACTTGAGCAGGCCGCCAGAAATGAGAATCAAAACAAAATCATGCCTCTTCTTTTAGCGAAAACCTATATGGAAATATCTGAGTGGGAGAAAGCTGAAGAACAGTTCAGAGAGATTAAAGGAAAGTATTATAACTTGAAAATACTTTATTATACAGGCATTTGTATGATAAAACTTGATAAAACAGATGAGGCCATTACTTTTTTTAACGATGCATTAAAACAGGATAGTACTCCGCCAGTGTGGAGAAAAAAAATAATGGTTTTTATTGGTAAAATTTATCTGAAAAACAATCAACTGGAAAAAAGCGGGAAGATTTTTGAAGAGTTGCTCAGGAGTTATTCAAAAGACGAGGAATCTTTTTTACATTTAGGTGAGATCTTATGGAGAATGGGGAAAAGAGAAGAAGGGCTTCAGAAAACAGCTATGTTGCTGAAAATAAACATTGAAAACCGGCCGGCCTTGTATTTGCTGGTCAAGAGGGCTTGTGAGCTCAAAAAACTTAATGTTGCCAAAGAATACCTTGGAAAATATCTGGAATACCATCCTTTAGACCTTGATGTTCTTTTTGAGTTGGGAAAAGTCTTTCATGCTGAAAAAAAGGACGATCAATGCAGGGAGATTTTGGAAAAGATATTAATTTTTCACAAAGACCATACTGCTGCAAAGGAGCTATTTAAAAAAATAGCTTTACGAAAGGCTGTTTAAGATGTCATTTTTCAATAAGAATCTCGATTTATTAAAAAAGCGTATGCCTGAACTGGCCGTAAAAGTGGAAGAGGCTGAGGTATCTGAAGATATTACCATCGATATCTCAAAAGACGGGCTGCTGCCAGTATTAAAGATAAACAATACGCATGTTCACAGCCCATACAATCCAATTGCCGATGCAAAAAACTGGGTAAAAAAGAATACCCGGGGAATTGGCGATGAGCCGGTTGTTGTCCTGGGTTTGGGGCTTGGATACCATGTATTGGAACTGATAAAGGAGAGTGAAGCAGAGATATTCGTGGTTGAGCCGAGAATTGAGGTCTTTAAAATCGCTCTTGAACATATCGATTTTACTGAGATATTAAATAAAACTAGGCTCTTTGTCGGTGAGGATATTAATTCACTGTTTAAGGAAATTCCGTTTAAGTATCTTATCTATAAAGATAAATACGATATTCATATTATGAAGCATAATCCGTCCTTGAGGATAAATCTAGAATATTTTGAAAGATTTTCAAGAAAGTATGAGGCTTTAAAAAACTCGTCAAAAATCAAGCTCAATATAATGGTTATCTCCCCCATGTGTGGGGGTTCTTATCCGATCTCCAAATTTTGTGTCGATGCTCTTAAAGGACTGGGTCATCAGGTCGATTTTATTGACAATAGCCCCTACTATCAAACTTTTAAATCTCTCGAAGAGATTACGGATGATAAAAGCAAGGTTGCTCAGTTAAGAAACAGTTATATCAGCCTTATGTCCGAGGCTGTCTTCGCACGTGCATCAGAGGTGAAGCCTGATCTGATCCTGGCTCTGGCGCAGTCTCCGCTTACCATAGATATTTTGGAACGTTTAAGAGCCTTGAATGCTGTAGTGGCTTACTGGTTTGTAGAGGATTTCAGGGAAATGGTTTACTGGGAAAGGATAGCACCCCAGTGCGATTTCTTCTTTACCATTCAAAGAGGGGAGTTTTTTGAGGAACTGAAGAAGAAAGGGGTGTCAAATCACTCTTATCTTCCTTTGGCCTGTAATCCGCTGATCCATAAAAAAATGTCTTTGTCAGATGATGATAAAGAAAAATACGGATGTGATATTTCCTTCATGGGTGCAGGTTATTATAACAGGAGAAATTCATTCTCGCGGCTCATCGATTTTGACTTCAAGATATGGGGAACAGAATGGGATTTTCATTCTCCTCTGAGCCGATTCATTCAGGATGAAGGGAGAAGATTGGAGCCGGAAGAGTACAATAAGATTTTCAACGCATCAAAGATAAATTTAAATCTCCATTCGTCGACCTATCATAAAGGCGTTAATCCCTTTGGAGATTTTGTGAACCCGAGAACATTCGAGATTGCCTCGGCCGGCGGCTTTCAGCTTGTCGATTACCGGTCAGAGCTTTCACAATTGTTTGAAATCGGTAAGGAGATTGTCTGCTATAAAGATATCGATGACCTGAGGGAGAAAGCTCTCTACTATTTACAGCATTCTGAAGAGAGGGAGGAAATAGCCAGCAGAGGACAGGCAAGGGTTTTGGAAGAGCATAATTATGAGAACAGGATGAAGGAGATGATCGCATCTGTTTTGGAAAGAGCGCCTCATTTGCTTATGAAAGAAAATAGTTCCAGTATAAACAGCGTGAAAAATCTTATTAATGAGGCAGGTCAAAACACAGACTTGGGAAAGTTCTTGTTGCGGTTCGAGACTAAAGAAGAGATTGAGCTGAAAGAGATAATCAAAGAAATCAAAGAAGGTGAGGGAGATCTGTCAGAAATCGAGAATCTCTTTCTTCTCATGGAGTCCTTTGCCGAATAAAATTACTTTAAAATGATAAAAGCAGAAGAAAAAAAGAAAATTTTAATTGTCAACCTGACTCGTATGGGGGATCTGCTCCAGACCACGCCTCTTATAGCAGGGTTGAAGGAGAAGTATCCTTTGAGCGAGATTACTCTGCTGGTTAGCAATGCCTTTGCGGAAATCTGCAAGGGGTTTCCTATGGTTGACCACATCCATGTTCTTGATATCGCGAAATTAAAGAGTGCCATTATCAATAAAGAGCATTCACTGGTAAGCATCTACAGATATCTTGAAAAAGAAATCGAGATGTTAAAAAATGAAAAATTTGATCTGATTATTAATATTGTTTTTTCAAAAAAGAGTGTCGGGATTACATATCTGTTAGAACCACCGGAGATCATTGGTTTTACAATGGACGGCTACGGACACCGGGTCATAAAAAGCCCCTGGACAAATTATTTCATGAACAAGCTTTTCAATAGAGAGTATAACCTTTTCAACCTTGTTGATGTTATGCAGAGAAGCGCGGGAGTTTCAGCCGGTCCAGAAAAACTGTTCTATGAAATTTCAGAAGGGGAGCAGACATTTGCTGATGAATTTTTCAAGAAATATCATATCAGTGAAGGTGACATGGTAATCGGTTTCCAGCCCGGTGCTTCAAAGGAACTTAGACAGTGGCCGACGCTTTATTTTTCAAAATTGGGAAATGCTCTTATAAAAAAATATAACGCAAAACTGCTTCTCTTCGGAACAGACAAAGAAAAAGGGCTGGGTGAAGAGATAGAAAAGAACATAGAGGGGGACGGGGTTATCAATCTTACCGGAAAAACGAGCATTAATGAATTGGCAGCGCTGTTAAAACGCTGTGATTATTTGATTACCGGGGATACAGGAACCATGCATCTTGCCACTGCCGTTGGAACAATGGTTGTCGCTCTTTTCTTCGGTTCGGCATATTGTTTTGAGACAGGTCCTTATGGTGAAGGCCATATCGTTATCCAGGCAGACCTTCCCTGCGCTCCGTGCTATCAGAACATCGACTGCAAAAACCCAAGATGCCGAACAGCTATCAAACCGCAGGATGTTACGAGGGGGATTGAACTGTCAAAAAAGTTAACGCTTGATGAGAGGGCTGGCGTGGTTGATAAGGAGCCCGGCAGCCAGGCCAATATGTTTTTCAGCCGGTTCGATGAAAAACACTTCTTGGAATTTCTTCCTCTGGCAAAAAAGGACTTAAAAAAGACCGATATATACAGCTACTGTTATAAGGAAGTATGGCAGAGAGCGCTTAGCAATGAAATAGAAAGACCTGTTAATGTTGATAACCTGATCGAAAAGATTTGCCTGCATTTTAAGATCAATGATGACAACAATATGTTGCTGAACTCAATAGAAGAGGATATGGCCTCTCTTGAAAGATTGATTGAGATGAGCTGTAAAGGAAAGGAACTATCTTCTTCACTTATTAAAATCGTTTCTCGCTCTAATTTTAAAAAGAATCTGCAGCTAATAAAAGATACCGGTACCAAACTGGAAAGTCTTGACGAGGAAATACTTTCCTTTGGGACAGTCAATAAATTTGTTTACCCTCTGACCTTTATGTTTAAGCTGGGCAAAGAAAATCTTGCAGGCCAGGACATACTGTCTCTTTCAAAGGATACCTTCAATCTTTATGATTCTTTGCACAGGGAATCTCGATTAATGGCTGAGCTTGTCAGGCCGATTTCCTTCGGGGTTTTAAAAAAAGGAAGGTCGAACGTTAAAAAAGCAGGCTAACAATAAAGGAATAAAAGCGGTGAGTTCGAAATTTTATAACAGCAATATGGAAACTTTGAGGAAAACGAGTCCTCATCTGGCAGCCAGGGTCGATAGGACTGTTGTTGATAATACGAAATATGAAGTTATATCTTCTAAAACGGATGTCCCGACAGTAAAGATTGTCATGGAAAACAATACCGCAAAATTCCTGCACAGTTATTATGACCCCTTAAAGGAGGCCTGCCGTATTATCGAAAAAACCGACCTTTCTGAATCTCCCAATTTTGTCTCTTTAGGATTCGGTTTCGGTTATCATATCGACCAGCTCATAAAAAAGGCAGAAGGTTCTGTCCAGATATTTATCATTGAAAGGGATATTGAGCTTTTTAAGCTTGCATTGATCAACAGAGATTTAACAAAGATGTTACAATTTTCAGGCCTCAACCTTTTTGTCGGACAGAGTTTTGAAGAAATTCGCTGTAATCTTTCTCTGTTCCAGAGTGGTTTTCTTGTCTACGGAATTAAAGAACTCTCTGTAACAGCCCATCATGCGGGTTATTATCAAGAAATATTAACGATTATCAAAGATATGATGAGAAATGCCGAAGTTAACCTTGCAACGTATCTTAAAAATATAAAAAGATTTTACAAGAATATGTTCGAAAATATTGCCGAGATATTGTTCAGCTATGGTGTTTACAATCTAAAAGATAAATACCGCGATTTTCCGGCTATCCTTATATCTGCAGGTCCTTCCATAGAAAAAAATATTCACCTTCTTAAAAAGGTAAGGAAAAAGGCGGTTTTTATTGCTGTGGCTACGGCTTTAAAACCGTTATTGAAAAATGGTATCTCTCCGGATTTCGTCGTAGCGCTTGACTATAACCCTGTTTCCGAAAAGGCATTTCAGGAAATCGAGAACGTAGAGAATGTTTCTCTTTTATTTGATCCTAAAATTCCCCACTCAATACTCCAGCGCTTTAATGGATGCAAGTTCGTCTATCAGGGACAGCATTCTCTTTTGAACTGGTTCTCCAGAATGTCAGAAGACAAGGGCATTATGGGGCGGCCCCTTACCGTATCTCATCTGGCATTCTTTTTAGCAAGGCTCATGGGATGTTCACCGATAATCTTTACAGGGCAGGATCTTAATTTTACAGATGACTCCACTCATGCCAAAAATACCTTTTATATGGATGAGTATCTTGAGGAGGTCTCTCAGTTCATAACGTTGGATATGGTAAAAAAGAAAAAGCTTTCAAGTGAGAACAATGGCAATTGGAGAAAAACAAAAGATATCTATGGGAAGGATATCGATATCCTGCAGAATATGTATACCTATCTTCAGTTTTTTGAGAATGAAATTGTTCTTACAAAATCAAAATGTATTGATGCTACCGAGGGGGGGGCTGCAATTCAGGGATCAGAAATTATGACATTGAAAGAAGCTCTCTGCCGTTTCTGCAATAGCACGTTAACAAAAGAGCCCCTTGATAAATCATGCCGCCTTTATCTCAACCTTGAAGATAAAGATATTATTGAAGATCTTATTTTTAAAAAGAATGAGTTTAGATCTCTTGAGAAGTACTGCCTTAATATTAAGAAGGTTTTTAATAACGGAAACAAGAAGTCTAATAAATTTTTTCAGAAAGCAGGGAGATTGAAGGATTTGATAGATTTTCAAAGAGAAAACAAGGAAATATTAGACGAGCTTAATGAAAAAGAGGTACTATCAAGAATAAAAACCGACTATCAATTGTTATCAAACAGGTATAAGGATAAGGATAAAGACAAAACAAGAGAGATAGAATTTGAGAGAGATTTAAGACACATCGAATCGGTTTGCGAAGGCAGCCGCTTTTTACAGAGGCTAATTGATATCGCTGTTGATCAGGTGAAAAGCTATCGGGGATTGAAAGATATCTCAAAACCGGTTTTGCTAAAAACAGGCATGTAGTTTGTAATGAAAACTTAAAGAAAGAAGGGAGAAAGAATGTTGAAAGTAAATATTAATCAGAAAGAAGTAAATATTGAGAACAGACCTTTATTTACAAACTGTGGTGATTTGATGAGAGATATTTCAAAAATTTTTTTAAATGATGATATTATAACAAAATTGACACTGAACGGGAAAGAGCTAACAAAAGAAGAGCTTCAGGATTATCCTTTAAGTGACGATAAATCGAGTCTGTTGGAAATTGAGGCAGAAAGCCTTGAAAAAATCAAAAAGCGCGGATTTTTGTTGCTGGAAGAATACAGCGATAAAATCATTCCGCAGATAGAAAGAGCTTCTGAGATCTTACGCATAGAGGATGAATGTGAGGCCAATCAATTTTATGCAAGATGTCTCGAAGATCTGGGGCTCTTAATCAAGCTGATTGAAGATGTGGGGACTGTTTCAAGGTTCGATTTTGAAAAAATCACATTTTTAGATACCCCGGTTAAAGAAAGAATCGACAGGTTCTCATTTATCATTAAAGAAATGGTATCATCACAGGAGAATGATGACTGGATTATGCTTGCCGATCTTCTTGAGTATGAGCTGGTCCCCTTGCTAGAAGAATGGAAAGAAATAGTTCATTTTATCATAAACGAATATTAAATCTTTCATAAGGATCCTTTTAAAAATGCATCAAACAAGAAAAGTTCATTCACAACTGAAAGAGGACCTGAGTTTGTTGAAATCGCTGTTGAATCTTGTTGAAACTGAAAAAGATCTTATCAAAACATCAAATAAAGAAAAAGTAGAACATTTTATACAAGAGAAGAGTGAACTGATCAAAAAGCTGGCCGGAAAAGACCGCAATGGCATCGACATAAAATCTTTGCCGACTGCCGAACGTCAATCTTTAGAAGAAAAAATTGACGAGATGGAGAGGGTGAAGAATAAAATCATCAGGGTCGAGGAAGAAAATAGAAAGAACGCAAGAAATGAAATGATAATGGTCAAAAGCCTTATGGATCGAATTGCAAAAGGCAAGCACACTTCGAAGAAATATCGGCCGAAACGTAATAAGACTCCCCGGTATATTGATACAGTTAGATAGATTGCTTTATCCCTTTTTGTTTTTATGCGATTAAAAAAGATGAATGATCCATCAAAATATAAAAAGTCCTTAAATATTGAGAACGAACTGGACTCCATTCTCGAAATATCTGCTTTGACCTTTACGTGTCAAAGAGGTTTTATTCTCTTATCCGATAATATTTTGAGTGACGGAAAAATAATCATAAAAAAAGGGGTTAGTCAAAAAGAGATTAATACCATTTCATCCAGAGCAAAAGAAATTCTATCCTTCCTCGGTTCCCCAAAAAAGCCGGTTTTGATTGGCAAGAATCAAGAAAGTCAAACACGTGTTTCAAAATGTCTTCACAAGATAAAAGGATCTTATTCGATCATCATAAATCCTTTGCGGGCTCGGGGAAGATTAATAGGCGGCATCTTTCTTCTTAGCCATCAAGACAGGAACAACCTTACCCGTAACGAATCAGCACTCCTTTTACAAATCGGTGATCATGCTTCTCAAATTATTGAAAAGGCAAAGACCTTTAGCACTGTTCTTTCTGGCAAAGAATATTATAAGGGAAAAACAAGAGAGCTTGAACTGATCAACCAATTCGCCTTTGCCGTCAGTTCTTCGCTCGACCTCAGCAATGTGATGGATACTATTCTCAGCGAGAGTTTGAATGCGGTTTCTTGCGATGTGTCGATTTTATTGTTTCATGCAAAAGAGGGTATTTATATCACGATGCACTCAAGCATCCCTCTCAATGATTTTGTCCTGAAAGACATAAAAAGAAAGACAGTGGAAAACTTTGGGAAAAGAAATGGATATGACTTGTCCAATGAGAATATTATCTTTAAAATAAACGGCGAAGAAGAATCCTCTCATAACAATAAGGTTGTTTTAATTCCTTCGGTTAAGAAAACAGAAACAAGTTTTCCGTTGATCGCTGGACAAAAAGAGATCGGCATATTAAGCTGTGTTCGTTTTTTAAAAACAGATTTTAAAAAAAATGATCTTCTTCTCCTTTCAAAAATTGCGGAAAAGTCGGCCAATGCATTGCATAACGCTTATCAATACCGGGTTATTAACGAAATGGCCCGTATCGATTCTTTAACCCAGACGCATAACTATCGTGTGTTTCACGAAATACTCGAAAGGGAATTTAACAGATATAAGCGTTATAAAAATATGCTTTCCCTTATCATGCTCGATATAGATAACTTCAAAGATGTGAATGACAATTTTGGCCACCAGGTTGGCGATCAGATATTAAAAGAGATAGTATCGCTTTTGAGTGATTGTGCCAGGGAGACCGATATCATTGCACGATACGGCGGGGACGAGTTTGCCATTATCCTTCCAGAAACAAGCAAAGAAGATGCATATATTATGGCTGAAAGGATGAGAAAAAAGATTTCATCCTATCAATTTCAAGGCTCTCCAAAACCATTAAATCTGACAATCAGTCTTGGCGTATCTCATCTGTCATACAGGGGCATTAAGGATAAAGATGCTCTTGTCTACCTTGCCGACGAAGCGCTTTATTTGGCAAAAGCAAATGGTCGCAACCAGACCTGCATTGACAGAAGCGAAACAGGCCGGTTAAAGCTTTCCGGATAATCAGCGCTTTTGGTTGATAAACCCTTTTCTATTTCAATAAATTCCTTTTTCCCAAATTAATCCCCTGTTTTATTTTAAACTTGCCCAGAAGAAAAAAATATATTAAAATCTAATACTTAAATATACAATTGGATAAAGTTGCAGGTAAAAAAACAGGAAAAGTGCCTATTAAGCAGATACATGTTAGCATACTACTATTGCTCGTGTTGATTGTCGGCTGTGCAAAGTCAGTTAAGATCGAGGAGCGCTATCAGCCCCACAAGAATCTCTTGGAAATACTGAGTGATTTTCGAAGACACCTCGATGATAACACCTACCGGTTCCTAGTTGCAAAGGATATCACAGGAAAGGATATCTATAAAGCCACATTGATACGACTGGAAAACTATGAAAAAGCATACCCGGGTTACATGGAGGACATCGTTACATTTTCCAAAGCCAAGGCCTTTGAAAAACTTCATGATTATGAAAAAGCAATAAGTAACTATCAAAAACTGATTGGCACAAAATCGAAACTGGAAAACCAGGCAAATAAAAACATTAATATCTGTTCCGATTTTTTACGGGTTATCAAGAAAGACAGAAAACGACGCTCAGAGCTTGATAATAGCGATAACGGCAATCTTCAGGAAGAGCTGAAAGCCTTTGATTCGGTTTTGCAGCGCTGGAATATTCTGAACCTGAAATACAAAGGAACCCCCTATGAATTTCTTGCAAAAGAAGAAGAGGAAAAGCTTGATATGGCAAAGATAGATTTTATTGTAAAAAACCGGGATAAACTGCCTGATGGGATTGCTTTGTCAGTTATTGGATACAACCAGCTTATTGAAAAACACAGGGAAAGTAAATATATCTATTCTCATATTCTTAAGTTTGCAAACCTCTATAACTCTTTTTCCAGGGAGTATGTTGCCAGGAACGATCCAGGCAGCTTATCATTTAATATTGAAGAATTTAATCAACTGGCCAATCGTGCTCTTGGCCTTTATGAAATTGTAGCAGGCAAAGACGGCATATCCGAAAAAATCGAGGCTAATGGAATGATAAAATCATTACATGCATACGTTGAAAAAATAAGAAGGGCAAACAAGTAAGAGATATACTATGAAATCCTTTAAGATAGAACTTATGATTATATTGATTGTGTTTGTTGTCTTTTTTGCGTCTTCCGCATCATTTTCCGGCGGGTCGAAGAATCCAAAAGAGACCGGATATCTTCAATTTTCAGAAACAGACCCGGATGTTATCTATAAAGACTATCATCCTTTGGAAGGAAAAAAAGAAACACACAAATATTTCCCCGACGAGGTAGAAAAGAGAGTTAATGATCTCCTGATTGACAGCTATCTTGGGAATGAGAAAGAGCTAGAGAGCCATTATGAGTTTTTCATGCAGAAAGATATAGAGCTGAAAAAGAAGAATGAAGCGCTAACCGGTCTTTCGGGAAATGCTCTGGTTATCATCAATAACCAGAACAGGGAGAGGGAGGAATATATCTCGTCACAGAAAGAGGCTTTGAAAAGGCTTAATGAAAAAGACCTGAAGACACTTGTAAAAATGAGATTGAAAGACGAAAATCTTCTCAAAGCCGAAAAACTGCTGAGGGATGAAAAAAAGAACAAGGCAGGAAGGGTTTTTAACAGTCTTTTAAAATCGGTGGATATTATCAGTTTTAGCATGGGTTCAATTCTTGGCTCGACCATAGATACTGTTGTTCAAACAATACTCAACATAAGAGACCTTAACAATATTAGCACAAGAGAAAAGAGAGCTATTGTTCAGTTCGAAGAATTTCTCAAGAAAAATCCAGACAGCCTTCATGCAGACAGGGTCAGAACAAAGCTGGCGAAACTGAAGGCCAAAAAGCTAAAAACAGATTATAAAAAAGAGATCAGACAGGCAGAGAGATCTTTTAAAGAAGCAAAACTTGAAGAGGCTAAGAGATCTTATCAGAAGGCCCTATCATACATTCCCGAATCGAGCAAGGCGAAAAGAGGCTTGGAGCAAACCGAATTATCTATAGACAAGAGAGAAAAAGAGATAGAAAAAGGCCTTAAGGTAAGCCGCTCTTCAACCTTTTCGTCCTCTCAAGAGAAGGAAGATTACCAGAAGCTTCTTTATCTGGTTGTCAAAGGTGACCCTGAAGAGATCATTTCAAAAAGCCGCGAGTTTATCGATAAATATAAAGAAAGTCCCTTGAAAGACGAGGCATTATACAATCTCTCCATCGCATATGATTTAAAGGGAAACCATGAAAAAGCCAAAGAGGTGATGAAAGAACTTGCAAGGGAAGAACCGGATAGCAACATGGGCCATCATGCCAAACTTCTTCTCAATGATGAAAACTATAATAAATATAAAGGTTTTCAACAAGCCAGAACAGATCACAGGATCGATACGATACGATATGCCGTAGGTGGTAAAAAGCTGGCAAAAGATAATATCAGCTCCGGGACATCACATGTTATCTTGGAGGGGGTAAAATCAATAGAAACCATGGGAATGGCTAATCTGTTAGCAGCTTTTTTCAGGACAGCAAGCATGTTCGGGAACGACCCTGTTTCGAACAGGGAAATTATTGATATGGGCGAAAAATATCTCTCGAAATATCCTGATTCGGAACGCTCCCAGGAGGTTCGTTTCGAGCTTGCAAAGGCATATGAAAGAGAGCGCGATTATCCAAAGGCCATGAAGCATTATGATTTATCCGAAAAGGTTTCAGAGAAAAAAATTAAATCTTTAAGAGAAAAGACCTCAAAGGTTTTATATCAAAAAGCAGAGCTTACGGACGGATGGGAGGGCAAAGTTTATTATTACAGAGCGGTCATGGCTTCCTATCCAGATACAAAAACTGCCAGAAAAGCGGAAGAAAAGCTGGCTGAACTATTAAAGATAAAAGACCAGAGATACCGGCTAAGCAAGTCTTTCTTAATGGAAAATCGCTCACTTTTCGGACCGAACAGTTTGAATATTAAACCGGAACTGCTTGATGGCAATATAAAGAACAAAGAAATATCTGACAAGGGAATTGCTTTTTTAAAAGATAATAAGATAAAGATATATTACCAGACCAGAGACGGGATAAAAGAGAAGACCTATCAAATAAACAGCCGTATTATTAATAAATTTGAGGGAAAACTCAGGGAATATAGCTATAAAAGGGCCCTTTCTGAAAAGAGGAATGCGAGAAGCCTTCAGGAAGAAGGGATATTTGCGTCGAAAAGAGATCTTGATGAAACCCTGAACTCAGTCTACCTCAGCAAAAGAGAGCTCAAGAAGAGAGAGAAGAACATAGAATTCGGAGCCGATACCGATATTTCACCGTCAGGCGAGGGTTTTAATTCTCAAGGATTTATGCGTTTTTCAAAATACCGTTCGGGTCTGGCTTTCGGGATTGACGAAAGAAGCCCAAATCTGGGAATTAAATTCCCAGTGCTTTCATCCCCTTTAGAAATTGAAAGCAGAATAGGAGAGAGCCGCCTGTCAATCTATCCAAAGATCAGGCTTAATGAAGATATTGGCGAGGATTATTATCTTTATAAAGACTGAACCGGTTATTTGCTTTCGAGGACGATTTTTTTCTTTTCACTCATAATGCTGTTAAGAATCGAGATAGTCACCTCTTTGCTTCTATAGCCCTTTTTTGAAAGTCTGAGCTTCTTTTCATGAGCAATCTCCATAGGATTGATGCTCGGATTGTAGTGGTATGTGATAACCTTTGGAGTGATTCCCTTAAACTCGCCGTCAAGGTAAATGTAAGCGCCGGGAGGGTCTGATTCGACAGTTAAGGGAATATGTTTTGAACAGCCAGTAAAGATAATGATAAGGAATAAGAGCACCAATCCTTTTGAAATCACCTTCATAGATACCAATCCTTTCTGTTTAGTGTGAATACATTTCTTAAAATAAATAGAGCAATTTTTATGCCATAAAGCAGGTAATCATTTTCCTTGATTTATCAATGTTTTTAAATATAATGAAGGGCATTCAGGCTATTTTAGGGTCAAGAAAACACCTGTTTTGAACAAAAAATTGACAAGAGGTCAGATATGCTTCTCTTTTACACGATGAGTTACCTTCATATTTCTGTGGGCTTACTGATCGGCATGGTGATTGGCTACTCGACCGGATGTCTGTATAATGTTATGAATATGAAAAAAGGGGAATATATCCTGAATTTTGTTCTCCTTGGTATTTTCGGCGCCTTTTTTTTCGACTTCTTTTTTAGTTTTACGGTCAATAATAATTTTTTTCCAAACTTCTTCTATTTTCGGCCGATGATCGTTTTGGAACAGATCGCAGGAGCCATTATTTTCCCCATCATTGTTTACAAGCCGTTTATCGAATTCAAACCACCCCGGTTCAAAACAAAAAAAGACGACAAATAAAAACCGATAAGCAGTTTTACTTAATTGGGGTTTAGTAAGGAATCTACTCAAATTTAATATCGATGATCTGATAAGATATATTGATCTTCTGATGTGCTGGAGGATTATCGACACGGTAGCCGAATTTTATCACGGAATTTGGAGTAAAAAGCTGTTTTTTATCACTTTCCGGGGCAAGGGGGAATATATCTTCTTTGAAAATAATATTCTTTTTTTCACCTTGAAGCGTTACCTTTATCTTAATATCTTTAATGGTTCTTGCGCCTTTATTTTTTATTTCCCCGAATATTCCAAGATTATTTCTGCGTCTGGAGTCCTTATACCATTTGATGTTCATTTTAAGGAACTCTATTTTTGAAAGATAGGCTTCCTTGGAAACAAGAGGAACAATAGCAGCAATCCTTTCAGTGGCTACTTGATGATGTTTATCAATTTTCAGGATTTCCCTGTAATTATTTAAGGCATTCTCTAACTTTTGATTCTTCTCATGTGTTTTTGCCGACTCCAGAAGGGTTTTGATTTTTAGAACCCTTTCCCAGTTAAAATAGACCTTCCATGCCCCTTTTTCGTTAATCATATCGTAGGTAACATGAACCTCTCTTAGCGGAAGAGGATTGTTTTTGAAATAGTTAAGTATATTGCGGTTTCTGACATCCGTCTTGATTTGATTACTGATAAAAGCCTTTACTCCCCTCATGATTTCTAATGACTGCCCGTTTTTAGGGTTGGGAAGTTTTTTAATGACTTCAATTTTAATCTTTTCTCCGGACATTTTTGTTGTTTTGAATTGGGACAAAGGGAGCATGCTCTCGTCGATGATATGGTTTATTGAAGGATTTGTTTTTCTCTTTCTATCGAACTCCTTGATCGATTTGTATTTTTTGTCTTTATCGGCTATGAAACGATAAGCCCTGGGGTAATCGCCTTTGTAAAGTGCATGAATATACTTTTTAAGAACAAGGGAAGGGGAGGCCAGCCTGTCAGAAAGGAGTTTGAAGTTGAGAAGAATCAGGGGAAGAAAAAAGAGCAGTGCAAGAAAAAAGAACGAGGTCTTTTTCAGTCTGTTGTTTTCCCGGGTGTTTTTATCCACGGTACAAACCTCGATATTCAGTCATAGAAACTAAAGAAACGTTTGTTTGTCAAAAAAACATATAGAAAGCAAATTTCTTACTTGAACTTACTAAGAGGAATTCCTAACCCAACAGGAGCGTCTTCACCTCCCGAGTTGGCAATGTTCGGATAATATTCCAAATCAGCAATAATTGCGAGTTTTGATACATCAATCCTTCTAGGAAAGGGGTCAAAAGGAGCGGCCCTTTTTATGGTCTGTATGGCGTTTTTATCGAATATCTCAAACCCGGAAGATTTAACAATGCTCACATCCTCTACGCTGCCGTCTTTTAAAATCGTAAACTGGACAACTGATGTACCTTTCAGAAAGTTGCTTTTTGCTTCCTCCGGATAGTTTTGAACCCGGTTTATTTTCCTTTTGATTGTTTTAAAGTAGGAGAAATACCTAAGATTATCCGTATCCAGAGGTATGGCCTGCTCGTCTTCTTTAATATTTTGTTTTAAAGCAGGGTCTCTTTGCCGCTTTGTTGGTTTAGAATATTTTTCAAGGTCACTTTTGTCAAGAAGGGGCAGTGAAGACTGTGCGATCAAACAACCGGTCGTTCGTTCTTGGCTGTTGATCGATAATGGAGAAGCAGATAAAGGGTTCGCTATGAACAGTAATACGATAATTAAATAAACTACTCTCACAGTTACCTCTATGATCTTGAACAATAGATTCCTTTTATTAAAATAATAACAAAAATAGACCGTAAGTTCAATTGATATTTTCATTATCTGCTTCATCCATCTGATTGTAATTTGATTGACAACGATAATCCCATCATGTATGTTTCAAAGCAGAAAAACAGTAGAAGGAAACCATGCGTGGAAAAGAAGTGGATCAAGATATTCTCGACCCATGATGAATCGGAAGTCCATATTGTTAAGGGGATTCTCGAAGGTGAGGGTATCGTTTGCAGGATAAAATCGATGAGAGTATCTCAGATTCCCCTGACATTGAACGGACTTGGAGAGATAAAGATATATGTTCTGGAAGATATGGTGGAAAGAAGCCAGGAGGTTCTTGATTCCTATCAAAAAGGAGTGTAAGGCGTTCTTTTTCATCGAAAATATATTGTAATTGAAAAAAACTTGTGTTATAAATTATCGGATAAATTTGTGATTTGTTGACAATGGTTCAATTCCTAAGCAATTAACTGTTCGTCTCTGTTAAAAGGGGGTCAATTAATGCAAGAAAGAAAATATGAGATCGCTTCTGAAATAGTTTTGGGGAGTTTTTGTCTCTATTTAGGCATTACGAGTACGAATCTGAATTATCAGGTTCTTTTCTACCTGCTGACAGCTATGTTTTACCTGGCAGTGTTCAGACCAAAATCGCTTCCTTAATCTTTTTAATCTCCCCAGTTATTTCACTCTGGTCAAGTTTTTTAAAGATTTGGCGGTGTAGCTCAGTTGGTCAGAGCATGCGGCTCATATCCGCAGAGTCCGGGGTTCAAATCCCTGCACCGCCACCACAAAATAACTATATAGGTCGATCAACTTCCTTTCCCCAAAAAAGATAATTTCCACTAAAAAAAAGCGATGTTCATTAAAAAAGTAAGAAAAACTCTTAAAAAATACAACATGCTAAGTGCTAAGGAGAGGGTTCTGGTAGGGGTTTCCGGTGGGCCTGATTCCGTAGCGCTTCTTCATGCCCTTTATCGATTGAAAGAGGATTTTGGAATAGAGATCTTTATCGGACACCTTAATCATATGTTTCGCCCAAAAGACTCTAACAAAGCAGAAAACTTTGTTAAAAACCTTGCAGAGGAACTCGGCCTGCCTTTCACTTCTAAAAGGGTTAACGTTCCTCAGTATATGAAAGATGAAAAACTTTCGGCTCAGGAGGCTGCGAGGGAAGTAAGATATTGTTTTTTTATTGAAGAAGCGAAAAAAAGTCGTGTAGCCAAGATTGCTACAGGGCATAATGCTGATGATCAGGCTGAAACCGTTTTAATGCGAATTATCAAGGGTTCCGGGAGCAGGGGTCTCGGGGGAATTCCCCCTGTAAGGGATAATAAATTTATCAGACCTTTAATTGAAACAACCAGAGAAGAAATTAACGATTTTTTAAAAGAAAACAATCTTGACTCTATACTCGATCCATCTAACAAAGAAACTATCTATTTAAGAAATCAGATAAGGATTGAACTGATTCCTGCCTTGCAAAAGGAGTATAATCCGAAAATCAAGGAAGAACTCGTTCATTTGAGCGCTATTATGAGAGATGAGGAGGCATATCTTGATAAAATAGTTGAAGAAGTTCTTTCTAAAGCACTATTATTAAAAAATAAAAATAGAATTGAGATAGATATAAAATCGTTAGCCAGGCTCGATTTAGCCATTCAAAGAAGGATTATTGGAAAAGCAATGAGATGTCTTTGCAAAAAAATGAGGGGGGTTTCTTTCAGACATTTTTCAGACATTTTAGAACTCATCTATAAGAGAACATCAGGCAGGTCATTGAACCTTCCCGGAGGGCTGATTGCGAAGAAGGAGTATCAAAACCTTATTTTAACCAATGATAGTGGGGATAGCCGCACAGATTTTGATTATTCTGTTAAAGTGCCATGCACGATTGATATTGAGACAAAAGGGGCATCATACCGGTTTGATTTCAAGATAAAAGAAATCAAAGATATTGTGAAGGATTTTAAAAGTAATAAGAACCGTTATTGTGTCTTTTTAGATTTTGACAAGGCGGGTGAAGAGCTTGTTGTAAGGAACAGAAGGCCGGGAGACAGGTTTCGTCCCTTCGGGATGAGCGGCACAAAAAAGTTAAAGGAGTATTTTATTGACGAAAAGATCCCAATCAGTGAAAGGGATGCGATACCTTTACTCGCGAAGAATAAAGATGTCCTCTGGATCCCAGGCTGGAGGCTCAGCGAGGATGTTAGACTGACAGAAGAATCGAGAAAAGCTTTAATCATTGAGACTTGCTTAATATAGAGGTTTAATTTTTTTATTGTAATTAAATCACAGTTATAGTAAATATTTAATAAGACTTTTATTTGGGGAGGTTACTATTGAACCAGTTTTATAAAAACCTGACACTTTGGCTTGTTATCGGGCTTATAATGCTTGCACTATTCAGTATATTCAGCAAACCGCCGACTTCGTCAAACGAGATTATATTCAGTGATTTCATGAACCGCGTCAACAGCGGCCAGGTCATGGAAGTGACCATTCAGGGTGATAATATAACAGGGCTTTTTCAGGACAATAAACCATTCAAGACCTTTACTCCCAAAGACCCCGATATGATAAAGATACTGAGAGAGAAAAATATCAGGATCAAGGTAAAAGCTCCTGACCAGGCCTCATGGTACACAAACATCCTTCTTTCATGGCTTCCCATGATTATCCTTATAGGGGTCTGGATCTTCTTTATGCGGCAGATGCAAAGCGGGGGCAGTAAAGCCCTTTCCTTTGGAAAGAGCAAAGCAAGGCTCCTTACCGACCAGAAGAAAAAAGCCACCTTCAACGATGTTGCCGGCATTGACGAGGCCAAAGAAGAGCTTGAAGAAATCATTGAGTTCCTGAAAGACCCGCAAAAATTTCAAAAACTGGGCGGCAAAATTCCCAAAGGGGTTCTTCTTATGGGGGCTCCGGGGACGGGAAAGACCCTGCTCGCCAGAGCGATTGCAGGAGAGGCGGATGTTCCTTTTTTCTGCATAAGCGGTTCGGATTTTGTTGAGATGTTTGTCGGTGTCGGAGCTTCAAGGGTCAGAGACCTTTTTGAGCAGGGCAAAAAACATGCACCCTGTATTATCTTTATAGATGAAATCGATGCTGTTGGAAGACACAGGGGAGCGGGTCTGGGCGGAGGCCATGATGAAAGGGAACAGACCCTGAATCAGCTGCTGGTCGAAATGGACGGTTTTGAATCGAATGAAGGGGTCATCCTTATTGCTGCCACGAACAGGCCTGATGTTCTGGATCCGGCTCTTTTACGGCCCGGACGTTTTGACAGGCAGGTGGTTGTTCCAAGACCTGACCTGAAAGGAAGGGCCGGTATACTCAAAGTTCACACAAAGAATATCCCTCTCGACGATGACGTTGATATAGAGGTGCTGTCCAGGGGAACACCTGGCTTTGCCGGTGCTGATCTGGCCAACCTTGTGAATGAGGCCGCTCTCTGGGCTGCCGGGCAGAACAAGAAAAAGGTCACTATGGATGACTTTGAAAATGCCAAAGACAAGGTCATGATGGGCGCAGAGAGAAAGAGCATGATCATCAGCGAGGAAGAAAAGAAAAACACAGCATACCACGAATCAGGGCATACCCTTGTGGCAAAGCTTATTCCTGGAGCCGATCCTGTTCATAAAGTCACAATCATTCCGAGAGGAATGGCTCTCGGTTTAACACAGCAGCTGCCGATCGATGAAAAGCATAATTATCCCAAGGACTACCTTGTGACCAATCTGGCGATTCTGATGGGCGGCCGTGCTGCCGAAGAGCTCGTATTGAATCATATGACTACGGGTGCCGGGAACGATATCGAAAGAGCCACTAACCTGGCAAGAAAAATGGTCTGTGAGTGGGGGATGAGCGAAAAAATGGGTCCTCTGGCCTTTGGCAAAAAAGATGAGCAGATTTTTTTGGGTAAAGAATTTGCCACGCACAAAGACTACAGCGAAGAGACAGCCATTGAGATTGACAGGGAGGTCAAAGGGCTGGTTATGGATAGTTTCGAAAGGGCCAAAACCCTCCTCAGAGACAATGTTGATAAACTGCATACCCTGGCCGACGCTCTTCTGGATAAAGAAGTTCTGGATGGAGATGAGCTTGATGAGATTATCTTTAACGGAAAAACCAAGAAAGAGCCGAAGAGTGCATCACAAGCAAAACTAAAAAAAGAGACCATAGAAAAGCAGATGAATAGTGAAGAAGATAAGGAAGAGTCCGAAGCGGCTGACGAAAAATAATTATAAAATATGGCGATAATGATAGGATATTAAGGCCATCGGTGGTGATTAAAACCTGCTCAAAAGATTTCGAATTAAAGTGCGGAAGATTCTCCCTAAAATTAGGCCCCAAAACCCTTATTATGGGTATCTTGAATATCACACCTGATTCGTTTTATGACGGCGGTTTTTATAATAATCCGGACAAGGCCGTTTATCACGCCGAAAAAATGGCTGAAGAAGGGGCTGATATTATCGATGTGGGAGGAGAATCAACAAGGCCCGGTTCCCAACCGGTGAATGCCAGAGAAGAACTCTCCCGTGTCCTGCCGGTTATCAGAGAGCTGGTAAAACGGCTGCAAATCCCTGTATCCGTTGACACATATAAGGCGGAAGTTGCAAAGCGGGTCTTGGAAGAAGGTGCAGACATTATCAATGATATCAGCGGATTTTCCTTTGACCCGGGTCTCGTCGAGATTCTCTCAAGTTATGATCATGTTCCTGTGATCGTAATGCATACCTATGATAAGCCCCGGACCATGCAGAACAATCCGGTCTACTCTTCACTTATCGAAGAGATTAAGAATTCTTTGGAGAAGAGCATGCAAATAGGAATCGAGGGAGGGATTCAAAAAGACCGTTTTATCATCGACCCCGGCATAGGATTTGGCAAGACTGTCAGCGGTAATCTTGAAATCATCAGACGTCTTTCTGAATTTAAGATGCTCGGAAGGCCGGTGCTCATAGGAACATCAAGGAAGAGTTTTATTAGAAAAATACTCGATTTGCCGGCTGAAGCAAGCCTCGAAGGAAGCCTTGCTACTGTTGCTTCTTGCATTATGAACGGAGCGGACATTGTAAGGGTTCATGACGTCAAAGAAACAAAAAGGGTTTCTATGATTACCGATGCAATCAAAAGAGGACGGGAGGAAAAGAACGGATTATGAAGAAATATTTTGGAACTGACGGGGTTAGAGGTACTGCGAACATTGATCCGCTCTCCCCTGAAAGGGTATTTGAGATAGGAAGAGCCAGTGCCAATGTTATGTTAAAAAATACTGGCAAAGAGGTCAGGGTTGTCATTGGCAAAGACACCCGTTTGTCAGGTGATATGCTTGAAGCGGCTTTTTCTGCAGGTGTCTGCTCTTTTGGAGGAAATGTTCTCAGTGTCGGGGTTATGCCCACCCCGGCAATAGCCTATCTCACGAAGGCTTTGAATGCTGATATGGGAGTGGTCATTTCCGCCTCTCACAACTCTTATGAGGATAACGGAATAAAGATTTTTTCGAATGACGGGCTGAAGCTTCCCGACGAAAAGGAGCTCGAGATAGAAAAACTGCTCGACAAAACGCCCGGCAAAAGGCCCACGGGAAAAGAGATCGGAAGGATAATCAACACAAACGGCGCCGAAGAAAAATATCTCTCATTCATCAAAGAATCCCTTGATGGATATATCAATCTTCAAGAGATGAAGATAGCGGTTGATTGTGCCAATGGCGCAACTTCTTATATCGTTCCCAAGCTGTTCAGGGATCTGGGGGCTGAAGTGATCAGCTACAATAACGAGCCTGACGGAATGAATATCAACAGACAATGCGGTTCTCTCTACCCAGAATTTATCAGAGAAAAGGTCCTTTCTCATAAAGCCGACATCGGACTAACCTTCGATGGTGACGGCGACAGGCTGATTGTTGTCGACGAAACGGGCGAGATAAGAGACGGCGATTTTATTATGGCAATCTGCGCAAAATACCTGATAGAGGAAAACAGACTGCCGAACAAAAAGATTGTTGCCACAGTAATGAGCAATCTCGGTTTTGATGAGGCTATTGAGAAAATAGGCGGAGAGCTGACCAAGACCAAAGTGGGAGACCGTTATGTTCTCGAAGAGATGATGCTGAGAGGGGCTTATCTGGGAGGGGAGCAATCCGGCCATATTATCTTTTTAAAACACAACACAACAGGGGATGGAGTACTAACAGCCACGCAGCTTATCGGTATCATCTGCCGGGCTAAAAAATCTCTCTCTGAAATCTCAGGATGCATGAAAAAGTATCCGCAGATACTTATCAATATCCCTATAAAAGAAAGAAAAGACCCTTTTGGAATCCCGGAAATAAAAAATGTTATTTCTGACGCCGAAAAAAAGCTGGGAGATTCTGGAAGGGTGCTGGTCAGGTTGTCGGGAACAGAACCGCTTGTCAGGGTCATGCTTGAGGGAAAAGATAAAGAGGAAATAGAACGGCTGGGTCAGGAAATCGTGAATGTGATAAGAGAAAAAATCGCTAAATAAGGATAAGGTATGCCAAAACTGTTTCTTAATGTCGATCACGTGGCCACTTTGAGAGAAGCCAGAAAAACAATCGAGCCCGACCCGGTTCAAGCGGCTCTTCTTGCTGAAAAGACCGGTGTCCAGGGGATTACCGTTCATCTCAGGGAGGATAGAAGGCATATTCAAGACAGAGACGTCTATCGACTAAGAAAAGAAATTAAGACAGTTCTCAACCTGGAGATGGCGGCTGTTGAAGAGATTATCGGCATTGCAAAGGATGTAAAGCCTGAATTTGCAACCTTTGTTCCCGAGAAAAGGGAGGAAATCACAACCGAAGGCGGTCTCAAAGTTTCTTCCAATAAGAATCATATCAAAAAGGCTGTAAATATGCTTCAGGAAGAGGGAATCATCGTGAGCCTTTTTGTCGATCCGGATATCGACGAGATTCAGGCATGCTGTGACACAGAGGCTAAATCAATAGAGATCAATACCGGCAGATATTCTGAAGCAAAAGACCCGGAAGAGATTGACAATGAATTTGAAAAGATTTCTCACTCCATTAATCATGCTCTTGATCTTGGTCTCAAGGTCAATGCTGGGCATGGCCTGGATTATCGGAATATTAAAAAAATAGCAGAAATAGAAGGGATATCCGAGTTCAATATCGGTCATAATATTATTGCCAGGGCTGTTTTTATCGGTCTGGAAAAAGCGGTAAAAGAGATGATCAACCTTATCAAATAAGGAGAAACGTTTTGGGAATAAAAGTAGCAACGGCCAAGGAGACGCAAAACATCGACAAAAGGGCCATTGAAACCTATAAAATCCCGGGCGTCGTTCTTATGGAAAATGCCGGAATCCGCGTCATAGAGACCTTGGAAGAGATCGATGATACTCTGGAGGATAAAAAGATAGCCGTATTTGCCGGCAAGGGAAACAACGGCGGTGACGGGTTTGTTGTAGCCAGGCATTTGGCCAATGAGGGAATAGAGACAAAGGTATTTCTTTTAGCCTCAAAAAACAGTGTTTCCGGCGATGCGAAAACCAATCTCGATATTATCTTAGAGATGGGAATTGAGGTTGAAGAGGTTGAGGATGAAAACGGTTTAAAAGACCTCGAAAGTAAGCTCGATGGTTTTGATATAATTATCGATGCCATATTCGGAACCGGCCTTATGTCCGACGTCAAAGGTTTTTTAAAAGATGTTATCTGTATGATTAATAAGTCTGGAAAGAAGGTGGTTTCGATAGATATTCCGTCGGGTCTCGGTTCTGATACAGGAGAAATCATCGGAGAGCATATCAGTGCTGATGTGACCGTGACATTTGCTCTTCCCAAAAGGGGGCATCTCTTGTTCCCTTCCGCAAAATCGATCGGGGAGTTGGTGATTGCCGACATCAGTATACCCGAACAGGCGATCGAGGAAGAGGGGATAGGGGTAAGTCTTCTTGAGCCGGAAGATATCAGGAAAATCATCAGAACCAGAGAGACAGATGCTCATAAAGGCTCATACGGTCATGCTCTGGTCATAGCCGGTTCTCTCGGCAAAAGCGGTGCAGCCGGACTGGCAAGTCTCGGCGCACTGAGAAGCGGTGCCGGGCTGGTGACACTGGCCCTGCCGGAGAGTTTGATCAGCGGTGTAGCAGGCAGCCTTCTTGAGGTAATGACCCATCCGCTTCCTGCAACAGGAGAAGGAACGATTTCAAAAGAGGCGGTAGAAAATATTCTTGAAAAATCTGAAGATATGGATGTTCTGGTTATCGGGCCTGGGTTGACAACCCATTACGATACCGTCGATTTTTTAATAGAGGTATTAAAAAAGGTTTCCAAGCCTGTTCTGATTGATGCTGACGGCATTAACGGACTGGCTATACACGGCCCTGATATATTGAAAAAGATCAAAGCACCCCTTGTTCTTACTCCCCATCCCGGAGAGATGGCGCGGTTGATCAAAATGAGCGTTAGTGATGTCCAGAAGGACCGGCTGGGTGTTGCCGGCGATTTCTCTAAAAAATACAAAGTCTTTCTGGCATTAAAGGGGGCGAGAACAGTGATTTCCGATCCTGAAGGAAATCTCTTTATCAATCCGACCGGTAACCCGGGAATGGCAACCGCAGGAAGCGGGGATGTTCTTTCCGGAATGATAGGCGGTTTTATCTCTCAGAAAATCGAGCTTCTGGATGCACTGAAAGCCGGTATCTATCTTCACGGCCTTGCCGGCGACATTGCCGCTTTTGAAAGCGGGGAGACCGGCATGATAGCAGGGGACATTCTCGATGCCCTGCCTCTGGCAATCGAATCAATCTTACATCCAGAAGACTTTGATATTATTGAAGATAATTAAAAACATGATTGTTCTTTCAACAGACCCAACACATTGTCCAGAAAACTAACTATTACAACAAAAACCCCTGAGCAAACCCGCTCTCTGGGAAGAAAACTCGGTGAGATCGTGATTCCGAAGGATCTTATCTGCCTGTATGGCAACCTCGGTGCAGGAAAAACATGTTTCACCCAGGGGATCGCCCACGGACTCGGTATTGCTCAGGACGAATATGTAAGGAGTTCAACATTTGTTCTGCTTAATGAATATAAAGGAGGGAGAATTCCTTTATATCATTTCGATTTTTTCAGAATTGAAAACGAAGAAGAGATATTCGATACCGGATTCGAAGAGTATGTCTACCATGACGGAATAACCGTCATAGAATGGGCTGACAAATTCCCTGAAATTCTCCCCATAGAAAAATTGGATATCGAATTTGATATCACCGGCCTTACAGAAAGGAACATCTTGATTTCTTTAAAATGCCATGATAAAAGATACGATGAACTTTTTTCCTCCTTACAAGAATCTATTCCTTCATGACAAGCAATCTTTTGGCCCTGAATAGCAAAAACAGGGTTTCTTATCATTTATTCTCCAAAGTTTTCTTTACATCATAAGTTAATTATGGCATAATATTTGAAAATTTCAAAACGAGGATTGAATGGTTTTTTTTAAACAAATTAAAGCTGTTTTAATAGTGATAATCTGCCTCTCAACCTTTTCTGTTGCGTTCTATCTGGTAAGAAATCTCAAGGGAAAAGAAATCAGTATAAAGGTTAATGATATCAGCATAAATTGCGACCTAAAACTGCAAAAAGTTCATCTTATTGAGAGAAAAAAGGATAAAAAGGAATGGGAATTAGAGGCAAATTCTACTGAGTTTTTCGATTCAGAAAAAACAACGCACCTGGAACGTGTCAAACTGAAATTTTACCCTGAAAATCAAAAAGAGATTACCATAATCGGCGACAAGGGAAAATTTAACAACGAAACAAAAAACATGGAAATCTCCGGGAATGTTGTTGTTTCATCTTTAGATGGCTATTCCTTAAAAACAGACAGCCTTAAATGGATTGCTTCAAAAAAGGTGGTCGAGACCGAAGACCCGGTGGAAATCAGTTCAGAAAGTCTGCTTGTAACGGGGAAAGGGCTTTTTTCAGAGTCAGATCAGCATAAGATGGAGATAAAAAGCAATGTAACGGCAATAATATATGACCTGAAAAGCGGTTTGAGTAGGCCATAAAGCGAAGAAAGCTGTCAGCGCTTGTATCATTGTCATACCATCCTTAAGTGGGAAAAATGAAAAAGACTATAAACTTTTTTATAACAACCTTACTTATTATTTTCCTTGCCACATCCGCCTATCCGGTATTCAGTGCAGAACCGAAAAAAGAAGACAAGAATGATTCCATACGTATAACCTCCGATAATATGACCGCCAATAACAAAAAAAGGCTGATCACCTTTAAGGGAAAGGTTGTCACCAAAAGGGGAGATTCCACGATCTATTCAGATATCCTTGAGATTTATTATAAAGATAAAAAAGAGGGCGGAAAGAACGACAAAAAAGAGAACAAAAAAAGCAGTGCAGAGAAAAAAAAGGTCGACACCGCTAAGATGAGTAATGATATTTCAAAGATACTCGCTATCGGAAATGTGAGGATAGAGCAGGGGGAGAGACAGGCAACCGGGGAAAGGGCGGAATACTTTGAAGATCAAAAGAAGATCGTTTTGACCGGAAATCCTGTAGCGTGGGAGAAAGGGAACAAGGTTACCGGGAGCGAGATGATTTTCTTTATTGACAGAGATGAAAGCATTATTAAAGGGAATAAAGAAAGACGGGTCAATGTAACGATTTTTCCGGATAAAAAAGAAGGGGAACCGAAAAAATAGAGATGCCAATAGAGACTTCAGAGGAAAGAAGATGTACCAACTGCTCGAGGCAAACGATCTAGTAAAAACATATAATAGAAAAAATGTTGTTAATAAAGTCAGCATTAAGGTGAGTCAGGGTGAAATCGTCGGCCTTCTCGGCCCGAACGGTGCCGGTAAAACAACTATCTTTTACATGATTGTCGGACTCATCAGGCCCGATAACGGGGTTGTTATGCTTAACAAAAAAGACCTGACCCATCTGCCCATGTATTTACGGGCTCGCGAAGGCATCGGATATTTGCCCCAGGAAGCATCGGTTTTCAGAAAACTAACTGTGGAAGAAAACGTTACAGCGATTCTTCAAACCCTCTCTTATACCAAAGATGAGATTAAGAAAAAGACGAAATCACTGCTTGAGGAGCTTAATATATGGTCAATAAAAGACTCGAAAGGTTATTCAGTTTCCGGCGGTGAAAGGAGAAGGGTTGAGATAACACGTTCTCTGGCAACGTCTCCCTCCTTCATCCTTCTGGATGAGCCTTTTGCCGGTATTGATCCGATTGTTGTCGCAGATATTCAGAAGATTATCTACAAGTTAAAAGAAAAAGGAATCGGTATTCTCATCACAGATCATAATGTGAGAGAAACCCTTGAAGTTACCGATAGGGCCTATATCATTAATGAAGGGGTAGTTCTGGAAAGCGGTCTTCCGGGCGAGATAGCCAACAGTGAGAAGGCCAAGCAGATTTATCTGGGAGACAAGTTTTCTCTCTCCTCATAAGATAAAAAGCGACTTTTTAACCGGCAAAGGGTTTTTATGGCAATCGAAACAAAATTAAGCCTGAAGCAGGGCCAGAAGCTTGTCATGACCACCATGCTTCAGCAGGCTATTAAACTACTCCCTTTATCCAAACTTGAGCTGGTTCAATTGATTAATCATGAACTTCTGGAAAACCCGCTCCTTGAAGAAAACGCACCCCTGGATGAGGACATTGTTTCTGGAGAAGAGAAAAATTCCGAGAAAAAAGAGAGCGAGATTTCGGAGCTGGATTTCAATTGGGACGATTATTTTCAGAATAGGAGCAACACCCCTTCCTCTTTTTCCGATACTGAGGCGCCATCTCTCGAAAACACAATGGCAAAGGAAGTATCACTTTCTGACTATCTCATGTGGCAATTGTCTTTATCCACTCAGGATACTTTGGAAAAGTGCGTTGGAGCATTCCTGATCGGCAATATAAATAGCGACGGTTACCTGAAATGTGATATGGATGAGGCTGCCAGTCATTGTAAGGTTACCAGCGAATATGCCGAGAGCATTTTGAAATCGATTCAGAACTTTGATCCTCCCGGTGTCGCTTCAAGAGACCTTAAGGAGTGCCTGTCCTTACAGATATCCCAGCTCGATATGAACAATTCTCTGCCTGCAAACATTGTCGAAAAACATCTGGAAAAACTTGAAGAGAAGTTTTTCCAGAAAATCGCCCGCGAGGAAAATGTTTCTATCGAAGATGTGATTTCAGCCGTTAAATTCATCAGAGAACTGAATCCGAAACCAGGTTTGAAATATAATCCCAAACAGATCGAATACGTTATTCCGGATGTTATGATTATCAAGATCGATGATGATTATCAAATTATTATCAACAATGAAGGGGTGCCGAGGCTGGGGATCAATTCTTTCTACCAGAGCATATTAAAGAGCAAAGAAAAAGTAGCAAGCTCTGAAAAAGAGTATATCGAAGAAAAGTTCAAATCCGCCCTCTGGCTGATAAAGAGCATCGAGCAGAGAAGACAGACACTCTACAAAGTATCGAAAAGCATTGTCAAGTTCCAAAGAGAGTTTCTTGATAAGGGCACTTCTTCTTTGAAGCCCCTTGTGCTTCGCGATGTTGCAGAAGATATTGATATGCATGAATCAACGATAAGCAGGATTACCACGAATAAATATATGCACACCCCGCAGGGGGTTTTTGAGCTGAAGTACTTTTTTCACAGCGGTATCGATTCTATGCATGGAGATTCGATGTCATCACTTACTGTTAAGGACAAGATCAAGAAAACCGTGAAAAATGAGGATGACAAAAAACCGTATACGGATCAGGAAATAGTTGAACTCTTAAGAAAAGAAGATATAATTATTGCAAGAAGAACGATAACAAAATACAGAAAAGAAATGAGAATCCCTCCTTCAAGCAAGAGGAAAAGAATGTTTAATCTGTAATCAGGGAGGAGTTATGCAAATTACAGTAACGGGAAGAAAAATTGCGGTGACCGACGCTCTGAAGAATCATGCCGAGGAAAAACTTTCAAAAATCCAAAAGATTTTTGACCATCCTTTAGATGTCAATATTGTTTTGTCTGTCGAGAAGTACAGGCATGAAGCCGAGGTTACGATTAACGCTAACGGCATAGTTATCCGAAGTAAAGAAGAAACCGGTGATATGTATCAGTCCCTGGATAAGGTTATCGGCAAAATCGAACGCCAGCTAAAAAGGTATAAAGAAAAGGCGTGGGGGAATAAAAGAAACGAGACGAAATGGACAGGCGTGAAAACGAATGTTATTGACAGAGAAAGCATCGATCTTGAAAGCGATGACCCCAAGGTCATCAAGACAAAAAATCTTGCTATGAAACCGATGTCTGTGAGGGAAGCGATAATGCAGATTGAGCTTACCGGAAACGATTTTCTGGTGTTTGTGAACTCCGGCAGCAGTGAGGTCAATGTCGTATATAAAAGAAAAGACGGAAATTACGAAATAACGGAGCCGTTTTTTGAATAAAAGGCCTGGATGATGCATCTCAAAGACATAATCAAAGAAAACCTGATTATCGAAGATATTACCTCTCACGGCAAAGAGGATGCAATCGGTGAGCTCGTCGACAAGTTGTTGTCGATTCTTGGGATTGATAATAACGAGAATATAAAAAAAACACTCGTAGACAGGGAAGAACTCGGCAGCACAGGTATCGGTGACAATATTGCCATTCCTCACGCCAAGACAAAAGGGATTAAAGGCATTGCTTCCATTTTTGGACGTTCGAAAAAGGGAATCGATTTTAATTCACTTGACGGCAAACCGGTGCATCTCTTTTTTTTATTATTATCCGATGAAGAATCGACCAATGAACTTCTCACTGCCCTGTCGCAGGTGTCCCGGTTGCTTATGAAGGAAAATGTTAAAGAGGGCTTATTGAAAGCCAAGGATACGAAAGAGCTTTATCAAATCATCTATGATGAAAGTTCTAAAATAAACTGATATCTCCGACTGAAAAAATAAAAACTCGCAAATTGTATCTTTCCAATCAGGTATGAAAAATATTCGATTTGTTATTCTCAGCGGACTTTCCGGGGCAGGCAAGAGCATTGCGTTAAAAGCGTTGCAGGATACAGGTTTTTTCTGTGTTGACAACCTTCCTCCAGCCCTGATTCCCAGATTTGTAGAGCTTTGCCATCAAACGGAAACGGACATAAAAAAAATAGCTCTGGGAATCGATATAAGGGAGGGGGATTTTCTGCCCGATTTTTTAAAAGAATTTGAGGAACTCAGAAAAAATGACTTGCAGGCTGAGTTGATTTTCCTGGACGCCAATGATGACGTCCTGGTCCGCAGACACAGTGAAACACGAAGAAAGCACCCCCTTGTTGACGGAATCTCTATCGCCGATGCTATCAAACTGGAAAGAGAGAAATTAGAACCCTTAAGGGAGAAAGCTGACAAGATTATCGATACTTCCGGCTATACCCTGCATGAGCTGAGAGAGGTCATCGGTTCATTTTTTTACGAAACCGGTGAAAAGAAGATGAACATTTCGATTGTTACATTCGGCTACAAGTACGGCGTTCCTTACAACATCGATCTTCTTTTCGATATACGTTTTCTCCCCAATCCTCATTTTGTTGACGAACTAAGAAAATTGACCGGACTGGACAAAAAAGTGGTAGACTATGTCCAGGGTTCAGAGATTTCCAAAAAGTTTTTAAAACTCCTTTTAAATTTTATAGAATTTTTGATCCCCCAATATGAATATGAAGGAAAAACATACCTCACAATCGCAATAGGCTGCACCGGGGGTAGGCACAGATCGGTCGCAATCGGAGAAGAGGTCGCCAGATTTGTTAAAAATTTGGGGTATTCTCCCATGATGACTCACAGAGATATTGAAAAAGAAAAGAAGGATCTTATTACAAGATGATAGGCGCAATTATCATAACACACGGAAAATTAGGGGAAGAGCTGCTTAATGTCGTTGAATTAATAGCCGGCAGGCAGGAAAACGTAAAAATCATCTCAATCACCTCACCGGATAAAGTAGATGATGCCATCGTGCAGATAAAAAGTGCGATAAAAGCGGTGAACCGGGGTCAGGGTGTTCTTTTGCTCACTGATATGTTTGGAGGAACTCCCTCAAATATAAGCCTTTCTTTTTTAGATAAACCTGATGTGGAAGTGGTTACCGGTATCAATCTTCCGATGTTGATGAAGTTCGTAGACTCTCCTGATAAAAAAGATATCAAGGAATTGGCAGATTTAATCACGGAATACGGAAAAAAAAGCATCTCTGTGGCCAGCAACCGCCTGTATGACAAAAAGAAATAAGAGATCAATATCCTTAAAAATATCAACCAGCCTATTACCCGTAACCATTCCTTTAAAGGAATCTTTTCATTGACATTAGAGGTATTTATATGGTATATAATATGGTTTTATAGTTAGGGAAATTTGTTCTAAAACCATAAAAGAGGAATTCCTGGAGAGATGTTTCAAGGCATAGGCGCTTCACCGGGCATAACCATGGGAAAGGTGTACCATCTTGACAGAAAAAGAATCGAAATTCCAAAGTTCCAGATTTCTAACGACCAGATCGAGTCTGAAATAGAAAGATTTAAAAAGGCTATCAGCCAGTCAAAATCCCAGCTCGAAAAAATAAAGAAAAAGCTCAGTAAGAACCTTGGTGAAAACCATATTTATATTATCGACACCCATATATTGATTCTTCAGGATGAATTGTTGATCGGAAATACCATAAAGAATATCAGAAATTTCAAGATAAACGCAGAATGGGCGTTTAAACGTTCTTTAAAACATTTTTCTTCGGTATTCGAAAACATTGACGACGAATACTTAAAAGAAAGAAAGAACGATATTGAGCAGATAGGAGACAGGATTTTGAATAATCTCATCGGGAACAAGGGTTCAGGATTTAAGGCTTTAAATAACTCCGTGATCATTGTTGCCCATTATCTTTCACCGGCCGAAGCAATACAGATGAAAAAGAGCAAGATTCTGGGAATTGTAACTGACGTGGGAAGCCGGACTTCTCATACAGCAATCATGGCAAGGGCATTGCAGATACCGGCTGTTGTCGGATTAAAGGACATCAGCAAAAAGGTCAATACAGGGGATTCGGTAATTCTTGACGGCGGCAAGGGGATTGTTGTTATTAACCCTGAAGAAATGCTTCGTAAAAACTTTTCAGAAAAGCAAAAAAAATATACCTATTACCTGAACCGGCTGGAAAAATTGAAAGAGGTACCTGCAAAAACAAAAGATAATTATACGGTCGATCTTCTCGCTAATATGGAATATCCGGAAGAAATTGTTTCTGTCGTAGAGAACGGTGCAAGGGGGATCGGTCTTTTTAGAACCGAATATCTTTTCCTGAACAGAAAGGATTTTCCTTCTGAGGAAGAGCAGTTTGATAATTATAAAAGTATTGCTGAAAAAATTTCTCCTTACCCGGCAGCCATACGAACCATTGATATCGGAGGAGATAAATTTTACTCGTCCTCTGATATATCTGATCAAATGAGGGTTTCCAAAGGCTTAAGAGCAATAAGATTCTGCCTGCAGAATGAGGATATCTTCAGGACACAGCTGAGAGCCCTCTTGAGGGCAAGTCACTTTGGAGAATTAAAGATTATTTTCCCCCTTATCACTTCCCGGGACGAAATCATGGAAGTCAACCGCATACTAAAAAGCATTAAGGATGAACTGGACAGGGAAAATATTCCCTATGACAGAAATATCAAGACAGGGGTCATGATAGAAACCCCTTCGGCAGCTATAATTTCTGATATATTAGCAAAAGAGACAGATTTTTTCAGTATCGGCACAAATGACCTGACCCAGTATGTGATGGCCATTGATAGAAACAATGAACATCTGGCCTATCTTGATGAACCTTTGCATCCAGCCATTTTGAGACTGATAAAAATGACCGTTGATAATGCCCGTAAAGCGGGAATTAGTGTAAGCATATGTGGTGAGATGGGAGGAGAGGCCCTCAATATTATTGTTTTGCTAGGCCTCGGTATTGATATATTCAGCATGAACCCACTCTCTATTCCCAAGATAAAGAAGATTCTCCAGTCAATCACATTAAAAGAGGCGAAGAAAATCGCCAAAAATGTTCTGACCTGTTCAACAGCTGATGAGGTTAAAAAACTGGTATTAGAAAAGATGGACCAAATCGAATTTGAGGAGTTTGAAAAAGAGAGTTTTGAAGCATTAGTTCCTGAGGTATAATCCTTTTTATCTTAAATATAAACATGAGGAGTTATGACAATGAGCAAAAAAAGCTATTTCTTTACATCAGAATCTGTAACCGAAGGACATCCGGACAAAATTTCCGACCAGATTTCCGACGCTGTTCTGGATGCTATTTATGAAAAAGACACAATGGGAAGGGTGGCCTGCGAGGTTCTGGTAACAACCGGTCTGGCCTTTGTATCGGGAGAGATTACCACCAGCTGTTATGTGGATATTCCGAGGATTGCAAGGGAAACGATCAAAGAGATCGGTTACACACGGGCAAAATACGGCTTTGATTACGAGACCTGTGCTGTTATCACCTCAATTGATGAACAGTCGCATGATATCGCCATGGGGGTGGACGATGACCCGGAAGCTCAAAAAGAGCAGGGAGCCGGCGACCAGGGTCTTATGTTCGGATACGCTATTAATGAAACCCCTGAGCTTATGCCGATGCCCATTATGATTGCCCATAAGATTGCCAGACAGCTCTCACATGTCAGAAAAGAGGATATCCTTCACTATCTCAGGCCGGATGGAAAGTCCCAGATAACCATTGAATATGTCGACGGTCAACCGAAAAGAATAGACAGCGTGGTTGTTTCCACACAGCACAGTGACGATATCACTTTAAATGAATTAAGAGAAGATATGATTGAGAAGGTTATCAAGCCTGTGCTTCCGGGAGAAATATTCGATGAAGAAAGTATAAAATACCATATCAATCCGACAGGGCGATTCGTAACCGGAGGGCCGATGGGGGATACCGGACTCACAGGCAGAAAGATCATTGTCGACACTTACGGAGGAGCCTGCAGACACGGGGGCGGAGCGTTCTCCGGCAAAGATCCCTCGAAGGTGGACCGGTCAGCTTCCTATATGGCCCGTTACGTCGCAAAGAATATTGTGGCAGCAGGAATTGCCGATAAATGCGAACTGCAGGTATCCTATGCAATTGGTGTGGCCGAACCGCTTTCCGTTTCAGTCAACACATTCGGAACAAGCAAAATAGATGAAAACAAGATATCAAAGATTGTTAGAGACAATTTCGATCTCAGGCCGGCGGCCATTATTGAGGCCCTTGATTTAAGACGTCCTATTTATAAACAGACAGCCGCCTTCGGTCATTTCGGAAGAACCGAACCTGAATTCACATGGGAAAAAACAGATAGAGTAGATATTTTAAGAAAAGCAGCAGGGTTGTAGACAAATTTTTTAATATTAAGGAGATAGGAAAGATGGATTACGATATCAAGGATATTGCTTTAGCAAAAGAAGGGAGGCTCCGGATAGAGTGGGCTAACCAGAGTATGCCTGTTCTTAATATGATTAAAGAGAGATTTTCAGAAGAAAAGCCTCTGAAAGGGTTTAAAATTGCCGCCTGCCTTCATGTGACCACGGAAACAGGAAGCCTCATGAAGACCCTGAAGGCTGGAGGTGCAGAAACGGTGCTCTGTGCTTCGAATCCGCTCAGCACACAGGACGATGTTGCTGCGGCACTCGTAAAGGACAGCAAAATCCCTGTTTTTGCCATAAAAGGAGAGGATAACAAGACCTATTACAAGCATATTCACAGCGCTCTCGACATGAAGCCGAACGCTACCATGGACGACGGGGCCGACCTTGTTTCCACGGTCCATTCCGATAGAAAAGAGCTGATCAAAAAGATAGTTGGAGGGAGTGAGGAAACAACTACAGGCGTTATCCGTTTAAAGAGCATGGCTGATAACGGCATATTAAAATTCCCCCTCATTGCTGTCAATGATGCGGAAACAAAACATTTCTTTGATAACCGTTACGGAACAGGGCAGAGCACACTGGACGGGATCCTGCGGGCAACGAACCGATTGATTGCCGGCTCTATATTCGTTGTATGCGGTTACGGATGGTGCGGAAAGGGAATGGCCATGCGGGCCAAGGGGGCCGGTGCCAGAGTTGTTGTTACCGAAATCGAGCCTTTGAAGGGTCTTGAGGCGGTTATGGACGGTTTTGAAGTGATGCCTATTGCCGAAGCTGCAAAGATCGGCAACTTCTTTGTAACCTTGACAGGCGATATAGACGTTATCAGAAAAGAGCATTTCAAACTGATGAAAGACGGCGCTATGATCGCCAATTCAGGGCATTTTAACGTGGAATTGGATATTGACGGTTTAGAGAAAATAAGTAAGAAAAAAAGAAAGATACGTGAGTTTGTTGATGAATATACTTTGGCAAGCGGCAAAAAGATTAATCTTCTTGGAGAGGGCAGGCTGATCAACCTGGCCGCTGCTGAGGGACACCCCTCAAGCGTTATGGATATGAGCTTTGCCAACCAGGCCCTTGCCATGGAATATCTGGTGAAACATGGCAAAGACCTTGAAAATAAGGTTTATGTTGTTCCTGAAGAGATTGACAAATCGATTTCAAAACTAAAGCTCGAGTCCCTCGGTGTCAAGATAGACAAACTGACACCAAAACAGAAGAAATACCTGTCATCATGGGAAATGGGAACATAGAAAAGCTTTAAATTCAATATTTTAAGTTAATTGTGAACATAGAAAGGGGCATCTATTATGCCCCTTTTTTTATTTCTTGATAGTTATCACCTTATCAGTTATTCTAAGCAGGTTTTTTGTTGAAAGTAATGAATGATAAGAGGTAAAGAAATGAAATACCGTTTTGTCGGGCTGCTGTCTTTGGGGCATTTGATGACAGACATTAATCAGGGAGCCATACCGGCACTTTTGCCTTTTTTGATTGCGGAACACCATTTCTCTTATACGGCTGTTGCAGGCATCGTTTTTGCCACCAATTTTGCCTCTACACTCGTTCAGCCGGTTTTCGGACATGCCGCAGACCGTTTTTCAAAACCCTGGTTTTTACCGCTTGGGATCCTCATGGCCGGGCTTGGCGTTTCCCTGATAGGCCTTTTTGCCAGTTATAAGTTGATAATCATGGCGGCGGTTCTCAGCGGTATCGGCGTTGCGGCCTATCATCCTGAAGCGGCCAGGCTTGTCAACTTTGCCTCAGGAGAAGAGAAGGGAACAGCGATGAGCTATTTCGGCGTAGGCGGCACCCTCGGCTTTGCAATCGGCCCGATATTTGCGACCACGGCTCTTATCTATTTTGGGCTGAAAGGCACACTTGCTCTCCTTATTCCGGTGAGTTTTATCGCTCTGGTCATGTTAACTCAAATCCCCAAACTTTCAAGGCTCGAGAAAACAATGAACAGCCGTCAAACAGGCCAGACTCCTGCAGCACTTCCGGACCAGTGGGCTCCTTTTACACGCCTGACCTTTAACGTTATTGGCCGTTCTGTTATCTTTTTCGGCTTGAACACCTTTATACCATTATACTGGATCACTGTTTTGAACCAGTCGAAGGTTTCCGGCGGGGCCGCGCTCACGGTCATGTCTGCAGCCGGTGTTGTCGGAAATATACTCGGCGGGAAGCTGGCCGACCGTTTCGGTCATATCAAGATCATGTTCATCGGGTTCAGCCTTCTTATTCCTCTTGTGCCGGCCCTGATATGGGTGAACAATCCCCATATTGCCATGCTTCTTCTTGTTCCTATCGGAATGGCACTTTTTGGCGTCTACAGCCCGCTCATCGTGATGGGACAGAAGTATCTCCCTAATCATATCGGATTATCTTCAGGGATAACGCTTGGGGTTGCCGTAGCGATCGGGGGGGTTGTGGCACCTTTACTCGGTAAGGTCGCAGACATCTACGGGGTCTGGATGGCTCTGGCAGGGGTCGCTTTTCTGCCTGTCCTTTTCGCTGGATTAACCCTGACACTGCCTGAGCATAAAAAAAGGAGTTAGCAAGCTAACCCCTTTTTTATATTCCTTGGTAGCCCCAAGGGGAGTCGAACCCCTGTCTCCGCCGTGAGAGGGCGATGTCCTAGGCCACTAGACGATGGGGCCATAAAAATGGCTGGGGAGGGAGGACTCGAACCCCCGTAACCAGATCCAGAGACTGGCGTCTTGCCACTAGACGACTCCCCAATAAAAACAGAGTAATATAATATAAATGAACACCTTGAAAGAGTCAAGAGAAAATAGGCCTAAGTTCTCCTTTTATAGGCTTATATCCATTTAAGACAGGTTTTATTTCCCTTTTTGGGCTTTTTCTATCTTTGCCCAGGTATCGCGAAGCGATACCGTCCTGTTGAAAACGAGTGAATCGCCGGAAGAATCCGGGTCCACACAGAAATAGCCGAGGCGTAAAAACTGGTAAATACTTCCGGTGGCTGAACCTTTCAAACCCGGCTCAATAGTACACTCTTTCAGGACCTCAAGGGAGCTGGGATTGATGGATGTCTTGAAATCAGGTTCACCTCCAGGGTCCTCTGAAGTAAAAAGCCGGTCATAAAGCCGGACTTCGGCTTTCAACGCATGTTCGGCAGACAGCCAGTGAAGGGTTCCTTTAACTTTCCGTCCCTCCTGAGACGAACCGCTCTTTGTTTCCGGGTCATAGCTGCAGCGAAGCTCGACCACCTCACCGGTCTTTTCGTCCTTTATCACATCTTCACATTTGATAATATAGGCATGCTTCAGCCTCACCTCACGGCCCGGTGCAAGCCTGAAGAATTTCTTCGGGGGGTCTTCCCTGAAGTCATCCTGTTCAATGTAAATCACCCGTGAAAAGGGGATTGTTCTCGTTCCTGATGAAGGGTCCTCGGGATTGTTTTCCGCTTTGAGCTCTTCTGTTTTCCCTTCGGGGTAGTTATCAATAACAACGCGAAGCGGTCTTAAAACGGCCATCACACGGGGCGCCCTTTTATTAAGGTCTTCACGGAGGCAGTGTTCAAGGAGGGCTATGTCAACAATACTGTTGCTTTTTGCAACTCCTATTATTTCGCAGAAATTGCGCATCGCTTCAGGTGTATAGCCTCTTCTGCGAATTCCCGAAAGGGTCGGCATCCTCGGGTCGTCCCATCCATTGACATATTTTTCGTTTACCAGCTGCAGGAGCCTGCGTTTACTCACAATAGTATAGCTGAGATTCAAACGGGCAAACTCGATCTGCTGGGGATGATAGATGCCAAGGTTATCCAGACACCAGTCGTAAAGAGGGCGGTGGTCTTCAAATTCGAGCGTACAGATAGAATGAGTGATTCCTTCAATAGAATCGCTCTGACCGTGGGTCCAGTCATACATCGGGTAGATGCACCACTTGTCGCCGGTTCTGTGATGCGTGGCACGGAGGATCCGGTACATCACCGGGTCACGCATATTGATATTGGGAGATGCCATATCGATTTTCGAACGAAGCACGCGTGAACCGTCTGGAAATTCACCGGCCCGCATTCTTTCAAAAAGATCAAGGTTCTCTTCAGCAGAGCGGCTGCGGTACGGGCTCTCTGTTCCTGGTTTGGTGAGTGTGCCGCGATGCTCCCTTATTTCATCGGCGCTCAGGTCGTCGACATAGGCCTTACCGTCTTTAACAAGCTTAACTGCATATTCGTAGAGCTGTTCGAAGTAGTCAGAGGCATAATATTCTCTATCTTCCCAGTCAAAACCGAGCCATTTCAAGTCTTTTTTGATCGAGTCGATATATTCCTGTTCTTCCTTTGTGGGGTTTGTGTCGTCAAAACGGAGATTGCAAAGCCCTTTATATTTCTTTGCCAGACCAAAATTAATACATATCGATTTGGCATGACCGATATGGAGATAGCCGTTCGGCTCCGGAGGGAAACGCGTATGCACCCGGCCATCATATTTTTTGGTTTCAAGATCTTTGTCTATGATCTCTTTGATAAAATTTGTTGAAGTCGGTGTTTCCTCTCTGCTCATCATAATTCTGCTCCCAAAGATATGTTGATAGAGTTAAGAGCTTATTGTCTTGATGGCCTTTTCCAGCCTTCTCAATGTTTTTTCTTTCCCGATGATTTCCAATAGTTCAAAGATGCCCGGACTTTTTGTGTCTCCTGTCATGGCCACACGCACAGGCTGAGCAAGATGCTTCATCTTTATCTGATTCTTTTCCGTTGCCGACGCAAACACTTTCTCGAGTTCTTCTGTTGTAAAAGAGGGAAGGGCAGACAGGGCTTCCTTCATATCTTCAAGATAGGGAAGGCTCTTTTCGTTCAGAAATTTTGCTTTTGCCTTTTCGTCATATTCCACCTCTTCCGCAATATAGTAGTGCAATGATTGTGCCAGCTCGATAAGCGTCTTGGAACGTTCTCTTAATGTTTCAACCGCTCTTTCCAGCCATTCCCTGTCAGGGGTCTCTCCCTCGGCAATGATACCCTTTTGAACAAGGAACGGCATCACAAGTTCGGCCAGTTCTTTTGACGAGGAACCGATAATATACTGGCTGTTCATCCAGAGCAGTTTCTCCGGGTTAAACACAGCCGAGGCCTTTCCCACGTTATCGAGGGTGAATTTTTCTATCAGTTCATCCCTGGAAAAGGTTTCCTGATCTCCAAAAGACCAGCCGAGCCGCACGAGATAATTGATAAGCGCCTCCGGCAGATATCCCATTTCACGGTACGACTGAACGGAGGTTGCCCCGTGCCTTTTGCTGAGCCTTGCCTTATCAGAACCGAGTATCATCGGAAGATGGGCAAACCTCGGCACCTCATAACCGAGTGCTTTGTATATATGAATCTGTTTCGGTGTGTTGTTCAGGTGGTCGTCACCGCGGATAACATGGGTTATATTCATATCCATATCATCGACCACAACAACAAAATTATATGTCGGGTTTCCGTCTGAGCGAAGGATGATAAAATCATCGAACATTGTATTCCCGTAGGTCACATTCCCTTTGATGCTGTCCTCAATAATTGTTGCGCCCTGTTCAGGCATTTTGAACCTAACAACAGGGGTCACTCCGTCAACCGGTTCCTTTCTGCTGCGGCATGTACCGTCATATTTTGCTGTTTCTCCGGCTTTCATGGCGGCTTTTCTCTTCTCTTCAAGCTCCTGCGGTGAACAGTAGCAGTGATACGCTTTGTCTTCATCCAGAAGTTTCTCGATATTTTTTTTGTATAGATCAAGCCGGTCGGTCTGCCTGTGCGGGCCTTCGTCCCAGTCAAGACCGAGCCATTTCATCCCGTCAATGATCGCCTCGATATATTCATCGGTCGATCTCGTCCTGTCTGTATCTTCAATACGCAAAACAAACACACCGTTATTATGGCGCGCATAGAGCCAGTTGAAAAGTGCTGTTCTCGCCCCTCCGATATGCAGAAAGCCTGTCGGGCTGGGAGCGAATCGAACCCTTACCGTCTCCTTATTCATTCTCATCTCCTATTTTATCAGCAAACCGGCATATCCGACCACATGGTCATAGTCACCGCTTGCTTCGCCAGATGTTCTGTAATCGACTAATTCAGCCTCTTTTGCCCCCAAGAGCTTGGAAGAAATAAGGGTAACTGTTGTGGGGATATATCCGCACATGGAAATATGATTGCTCTTTACCGTATCATAAAAACCGTCGGGATCAAGGTTTAGAATTTCGTTAATGGCCAATTTATCCATTTTTTTTGCGTATTCATGCGATTCGAAGTGGGTCATGTCTGTGCTGGCAATGATCAGGACTTCTTTATTAAACTTTTCAATCCCCTTAAAAATGGCGCTTCCCACATCCTCACAGATTTGATAATCGATCTGCATGAGCGCAATCGGAACAATGGTAAAATCTTCAAGGAAATACTGGATAAAAGGAACCTGCACTTCAAGAGAATGTTCTTTTGAATGGCCAATGGAGTCGTTTTTTAAATAATTCGATTCCTCAAGGATGAGATTTGAAAGCTCGGAATTTATTACCACATTTCCTGACGGCATTTCCCATTCTCCCTCGGCCATTAATGAGGCAGTGGCACCGATCCCGGAATGATTCGGTCCGAGAATGACAATTGTCGAAGGTAAGTCTACCCGTGAAAAAACAGCTCCGGCTACTGCTCCCGAATAGATATAACCGGCATGGGGCGAAACAGCGGCAATGACCTTCTCCTTTTTTTTATCTTTATCGACAAATCCTTTGATCTGCTTTTCAATCCCCGATTTTTGAGAAGGGTAGAATTGCCCGGCAACCACCGGCTTTCTTGTCATCGTTTTTTCCTTAGAGTATAAGAGCATAATTATTTTTTCAGCTTATTATAAATATAATCCTCGATCCCTTTTATTGCAATCTCCTCCTGTGTCCCGTCTTTCATATTTTTCAAAAGAATCTCTCCTTTTTCGATTTCGTTATCACCGAGAATCAGGACGTATTCTGCCCCGGACTTGTCCGCCTTTCTCATCTGGCTTTTTAAGCTTTTTGGATCATAGTCCCTTTCGGAAGCAATGCTCTTTGATCTCAGTTTATCGATGATAAGAACGGCTTCCTTTTCAGCCCTCTCTCCAAGAGCTGCGATAAATACCGTTGGATTGTTCTCAAAATCTTTTTTGATATTGAGAATAGAAACCAGCCTTTCAACACCGATGGCAAAACCGATAGCCGGGGTAGGGGGGCCGCCTATCTCTTCTACAAGGTTGTCGTATCTGCCGCCACCCGCAACCGAGTTCTGGGCACCCAGTCCGCCGGCCGTTATCTCAAAGGCGGTTCTTGTATAGTAATCGAGACCTCTTACCAGATGGTCCTCTATTTCATAATTGATATTCAAACCGGAGAGAAGGTTTAAAACCTCTTTGAAGTGTTCATCGCATTCATTGCAGATATATTCCCTGATCCTCGGGGCGTCCTTTATTGCTTTTTTGCATTTTTCCTCTTTGCAGTCGAGAATTCTCAAAGGGTTTCTCTCGAACCTGTTTTTACAGTTGGTGCAGAGGTCATCGAGGCTCTTTCCGAGAAAAGCGGTGAGGGCCTCTTTGAAATCAGGACGGCACTCTTTGCAGCCGAGACTGTTTACAAGAAGGTTTCTATTTTCTATCTCCAGACCTTCGAGATATTTATCAAGCATAGAAATTATCTCGGCATCCAGAGAGGGGTTTATTGAACCGAAGGCCTCGGCATTGATCTGATAAAACTGGCGGAGCCGTCCTGCCTGCGGCCTTTCATAGCGGAACATGGGGCCGATGCAAAAGAGTTTAACAACCGATGGCGACACGTGCAGGTTATGCTCGATATAGGCCCGAACAATGGAGGCCGTGGCTTCAGGCCTCAGTGTAATCTCTTCTCCGCCCTTATCGGTAAAGGTATACATCTCTTTTTCTACGATATCCGTGGTCTCGCCAATGCCTCTGGCAAAGAGGGCTGTTTTCTCAAAAACAGGAATCTTTATTTCAGAAAATCCGTATGTCTCAAAAATCTCTCTTGCTTTCACCTCCAGGTATTCCCACTTCTTCACATCAGGAGGTAGTATGTCCTTTACTCCTCTGATCGCTTTAATCTTCATATTGCTTCCTCGGTTTTAAAGATTCATTGCAAAGGAGGGGAGTATCTCCCCGGCCTTTCCCATATAAGTATCATCCATAAAGCCTGACAACGGCGTTTTTTCCATGTTAATTTCTACAAGATAAGCCCCTGTCTCTTTTGCAACAAGAGGCAGGGATGCTGCCGGTTCAACAACACCCGATGTCCCCACTACAAAAAAGAGGTCGGCGCTTCTGCTCTGTTCAAGGGCTTTTGAGATCGAATCACCTGGCAGAGCTTCTCCAAACCAGACAATATCGGGTCTCAACATAGCGCCGCACTCGCAAAGGGGAGGGAGCTTTGAAAATTTCTCGTCGTTCCAGGAAGTCTTTCCCTCTTCAGTACAGCGAACCTTCCAGATGTTTCCGTGAAGTTCGACGATCTTTCGGTTGCCGGCCTTATTGTGAAGGCCGTCGACGTTCTGCGTGATTAAGGAAAACTGTTCAAAACGGTTTTCCAGTTCGGATATAGTATCATGGGCCGGGTTGGGTTCGAGGTCGCGGATGAGTTCTCTTCTCCAGCTGTACCACTCCCAGACCAGTTTTGGGTCTTTTGCAAAGGCCGAAGGGGTTGCAAGCTCTTCAGCCCTGTGATTTTTCCACAGACCATCCTTTCCCCTGAAGGTCGGAACACCGCTTTCTGCCGATACCCCGGCTCCTGTGAGCACCACAACAGAAGCGGCATTTTTCAAAACCTCTAATGTTTTTTCTTTGATCGAGATACTGTTTTCCATGGCGTTGAAATTAGCAGAAAGGGAGTGGTTTTGTCAAATGGATTGTGCCTAAAATCCCCTTTATTTTAAATCGTTATAGGTCACAACCGAATATTTCTTGCCGTCTGTCATGATGCGGACTGCACCGCTTCTGCCTGTCCGGTAAATATTAATATTCCTTTCTTCAAGTCTCTTGACAACCTCTTTTGAAGGAAAACGGAACCAGTTATAACGGCCAACCGAAATAACCGCTGTTTCGGGAGCGACACTCCTTAAGAACTCTTCGGTGGTAGAGCTCCTGCTTCCGTGATGCGCTATCTTCAAGAAATCAGCTTTTAAATCATGATTGTTTTGTAACAAATACTTCTCTGCATCTTTTTCAATATCACCGGTAAAGAGCATACTGAATTCTTTGTAAATGAGTTTAAAAACCAGTGAGCGGTTATTCCTGTCCTTTTTTCTATAAAAAGTCTTGCTGAATTCATCCGAAGGGTGGGAAAAAATCAATTTTATGTCACCATTTTCATAGAGATAGGGTGAAGAGATTCTTTTTATTCTTATGTTTCTTTTAAGTGCCGATTCATTAAACTCCTTAACAAACAGCGAATCAGAGTTGTCTTTATTAAGGAGTATCTCATTAACCTTAAGGCTTTTGATAATGCCTGTCAGGCCTTTCATATGGTCTGGATGAGGGTGAGTGCCTATCATCAAATCTATTTTTTTAACACCGTGATTCAAAAGGAAGGGAAGGATAACCCTTTTTCCTATCTCAAAGCTGCCGCTGTATGTCCCCCCGCCGTCTATCAAAATATGCTGTCCTTTGGGGGTTTTGATAAAAGCCGATTCTCCCTGTCCCACATCAAGAAGGGTTATTGTCAGGTGCCTATCGCGGTCTGCTATCTTTAAAGAGAAATGAACAAGTGTTAGCAAGAAAAGGGAAGAGACAAGAACAATCCTCAGCCGTTTTATCGTGTAGAAGAGAATCAGTGAAAGAGCGATGTAATAGAGCAAAAAAATCAGGAAAGAGGGCCTTTGAACATAAACAAAAGAGAAGGGGAGCGAGGCAAAGAGCTTTGCAAGAGCAAGTATCATTGATGAGAGGATGCCGATAGCTCCTGCAGCCAGCTCGATAACAGGTGTATAAAGAAGCCCGAAAAAGGAGAAAATAAGCGTCATCGGAATGAGAAAAGAGGCGATGGGAACAATAATAAAATTCGACAGGGGACCTACAAAAACCACCTTGTTAAAGTAAAAAGCTATTACAGGGAGGACGCTCAAAGAGGCAAAAAGAGAAATAATAAAATACTGAAATATTTTCCTCCGTAAAGAAAAAAGAATGCTCACTTTTTTTTCCGTCTCCAAATCACTATGCAAAAAACGGGATATGCAAAGCGCAATCCCCAGTATGGCTGCAAAGGAGAGCTGAAAACCGATATCAAAAAGTGAAAGAGGGTTGCCAATCAGGATAATGAGAAGCGCAAGGGCTATAACATTGAAAAGGTCCCTGTGGCGGTTAAAGATGACCGCAATGAGATATGTTGCGATCATGATGCCTGCCCTTAAGGTCGGAATCCTGTATCCCACCATCACTGCATAGAACATCACGGGAAAAAGTGCAATGAAAGCAGATATTTTTTTTGAATCATAATAGGTTAACCATTTGGGAAGCAAAAAATATTGAACAGTGAATAATAATCTATAGATAAGGAAAAAAGAGGCAAAAGCGACAAATCCGAGATGAAGACCGGAAACAGCGAGAAGGTGAGCGATACCGGAATTATTAAAGACCTCGATAATATCACGGTCCAAAAGGCCCCTCTCTCCAAAAACCATTGCCTTGATAACACTATTACCAGGGCTTCTGAGGTACTGGTCAATATTTCCTGACAAACTGTCTTTTAATCTGAAAAGCGCATGCTGAAACCCTCCCTTGCTTTTCTTGATAACCTCGACCCTTGCGGCCTTTGATACCCCTCCGACAACAAAGATTCCCTGCCTGTTCATGTGTTTTTGATAATCAAACCCTTTAAAATTCCTGAGGCCTACAGGTGCATGAAGCCTGACTTTCTTAACCAGGACATTGTCTTTGTATCCGAAAGAAACACTCGGCTCGTAGACGGTTATTCTGACCTTTCCGCTGACATTCTTTACTTCCTGCCCGTGATATATCTTTTTCGCTTCAATTAAAAAACGTGTTCTGTTCTCATCATATTGAAGGGGGGTAATAAGCACGCCCGCAAGATCAACCCTCTCGTCCTCATTAATAAAATGAGAAATATGATCTTTTGAAAGAGGAAGAGTTGTTGAGTGAAAACGAAAAAAACCGAATATCAGAAAAAAGATGGAAAGAAAGATAATAAGCGGCCCTCTTTTTTTTCTCCATATCAGCAAGGAGAAGGCCAACAGGAAAGCAAAAACAATAATAAGAGGTATTGAGATATTGAACGACAGAGCGACAATCAGACCGACAATATAGCTGAGTGCGAGTATAAGAAGCGGTTTTCTGTTTAAGAAATCATTCAAAATAATGATTCTCTAAGGCACTGTAACCTTAAAATGATAGGGAGAACGGCTGGAACCGATAATCAACCTGCTTTCTGTATTCCTCATTAACTCAACTTCGTTATTTTTGACCGGCCCCCCAAAGCGGATCTCATTCAAAATGCTTCCCAGCCTGCTGCCTCTGTCTATAATAGAGAATTTTTCTCCTGAAAATTGAATCAATAAGTGGTTTCTTGAGACAGAAAAAGGCTCGGAATCGACGAGGTAAAGATCATTACAGGAAAAAAGGTCCTGGGAATGATTCGTGGTTTTTCGTCCGATCTTAAAGGGGAAATTTTTAATTTCAATGTCCTTCCCATTTAATGCTTTGTCAGCCTTAGGGGTTTCGCCGGAGAGGATAATTCCTTTTCCAGCCAAATGACCTTCTGCCGTTACCTCAAGCGTTGTGTCCGCAGCCAGATTAAGCTGTTTGTTATCCGTAAGGGTCAAACTGCATATTTTTTGATTCATGATTCTCAGATTTTCAATCAGGTTTTTGGTAAACACGGTCAAGGCTTTCGGTTTTGTGTACATCAATTCGTTAAATTTTTCATGATTAAGAGCAATGACCTCGGTATTTTCCAGTGCTATGGCACTTGCTGAGCGCGGTTTTTCGTCGATTAGAGACATTTCGCCGAAAATCTGCTCAGCCTCAAGGATTGATATAACCACCTTTTTGTGCTCTATTGAACGGAATATTTCGACTTTTCCTGATTTGATTAGATAAGCTTCGTCACCATGGGTTCCCTCTGTAACAATCAGATCACCTTTTTTGAATTTCTTTATCATTGCGTAAGACCCCTAAAAGAATTTTTATATAACCTGCAAGATAAAATAAAGAAAATAAAATTGTTAGTTTATATTATATAAAACCTTTGATTCCTGTATTATAATAAGTCATCATAATATCCTGTTCAAGCTAAATTATGGATAAAAAGCCTTTCTTTTTGTATTTTGGAATACTCTTCGTTTCGGCGGCCGCGCTCGGCTTTGAGATCTCTCTTGTCAGAATACTCTCCATATCACAGTGGCATCACTTTGCTTATATGGTTATCAGTATCGCTCTTTTGGGCATCGGTGCCGGAGGCTCATTTCTTTTTTTATTTCCGAGAATGCTTGATGTTGCGATTCAAAAATCGCTCTCAGTCATCTCTTTTCTGTTCTGTTTAAGCATAATCCTCAGTTATGTCATTATCAATCTTATTCCTTTTGATCCATTCCGTCTGGCCTGGGACATGAAGCAACTGATTTATATCTTCTATTACTATCTTATCCTGAGTATTCCCTTCTTTTTTAACGGTTTAATCCTGGCTCTTCTTTTCAGGCAGATGCCGGAAAAAGCGGGAAGATTATATTTTTACAATCTTCTCGGCTCGTCTCTGGGATGCCTTGTTATTCCTTTTCTTTTTTCTTTTTTGGAAGGAGCAGGGGTTATTGCCTTTGTTTCGTTAACAGGTGGAATAGCCTGTTTTTTCTTCTCTTATCATCTTTCCCGGACATACAAAATCACAGCATCTGTGATGATAGCGATTCTTCTTTCTTTTTTGGCCATTCGTCCTTCTTTTTTCGAAATATCGATATCTCCCTACAAGGCGTTGAAAATCTCCCTTTCCTATAAAGATTCCGAAATCCTCAAGACATACTGGAACTCCTTTTCAAGGGTCGATGTCATCAAAAGCCCGGCTGTCCGCTATGCTCCGGGACTAAGCCTGAAATACAAAAAAGCGCTTCCACAGCAGATCGGGATTACAATAGACGGAGATAATCTCAACAGCATTACCCGTTTTGATGGTAAAAAAGAGAGCCTGGAGTTTAGTGATTATCTCCCGTCTGCCCTTGTTTATCGTCTTAAGAAAGCAGAAAAACTGTTAATTATCAATTCCAATGGAGGGATAGACGTGCTCGGCGGCCTGTATCATGAAATTCCTTCTATTGACGCGCTTGAGGTGAACCCGCTTATTATCCGTTCTGTGAAAGACGATTTTTCCGTTTTCTCTGGAAATATCTATCATAAAGTTAATATCATCAATGAAGAGGGGAGAAGCTTTATCAGAAAGACAAAAAAGAACTATGATGTAATCCAGATGTCCCTTTCTGACAACCCCTCTGCGGCCTCCACAGGGCTTTACAGCCTTAAAGAGAGCTATCTCTATACGGTTGAGGCTTTTAAGGATTTTTATCGTCATCTGACACCTGAAGGACTGTTTATCATCACCCGGTATCTCATTCCTCCTCCAAGGGAAGGGGCCAGACTGGTTTCGGTCGCCAAAAGAGCCCTGGAAGAAATGGACATAAAGGATCCTCAAAACCGTATCGCCCTGATAAGAAGCTGGGGGACAATAACATTTCTCCTGAAAAAGAACGGCTTTAACAGCAGTGACATCAAGATTATCAAGGATTTCTGCAATAAAAGAGGGTTCGATACGGTCTACTATCCTGGCATGAATGAGAGTGAGGCTAACCAATTCAATAGATTTGAAAGGCCGTATTATTTCAGGATTATCAGTGATATTTTAAAGGATAACAATCAGGATGCTCAATATATCTTCGATTTGTCGGCTGTCACGGATAATAATCCCTTCTTTTTTCATTTTTTCAAATGGAACAAGATTTTTGAAACATATCGCCTGATGGGTGAAAAATGGCAGCTCTTTCTGGAAGGAGGGTATATTCTGCCCGTGATTCTGGTTCAGTCTCTTTTTGTCGGTATCTTATTGATACTTTTACCATTTTTTATTTCAAAAGGAAAAGGGGTCATCTCTTTTTTCAACGGCCATGTTTTTATCTACTTTACAGCGCTGGGGCTCGGATTCATGTTTATTGAAATCATATTGATAGAAAAATTCATTCTCTTTTTCGGACACCCAATCTTTTCTCTCTCCATTGTTCTTTTCTCTATTCTTTTCTTTTCGGGGTTGGGAAGTTATCTTTCTGAAATGAGTCTTTCTAAACAAAATGGCCCTGATTTTTCAATAAAAAACGTATTGATAGTCAGGCTAATCTTTTTAATATTAATGATTTGCCTCTACTGGCTTTTTTTATCATCTCTTCTTCGTCTCTTTTTGGGATATGGAAATCTTATCAAGTCGATCAGTGCCGTCATTATTATAGCACCCCTTGGAGTTCTTATGGGAATACCCTTTCCGTTAGGCATCAGATTGATAAGCCTTAAAAACAGGGATTTGATTCCCTTTGCATTTGCAGTGAACGGCGTTTTTTCTGTTTTCGGTTCGATTCTCTGCATGACTCTTGCCGTTTCTCTGGGATTTCAAACGATTCTCCTCTTTTCTGCTTTTGCTTATTCGCTTGCCCTGGTATCAACGATAAAAACTGATTAAAGTTTACCACTTTTTATAATTTACTGAAAAAAAGAAATATGATAGATTGTTTTCTCGATAAAAGGGGATTTTTTTATGACAGAATCCACACCGATGATGAAACAGTATGCTGATATCAAAGCGAGACACAGGGATGCCATTCTCTTTTACAGGATGGGTGATTTCTATGAAATGTTTAATGAAGATGCAAAGCTAGCATCTAAAATATTAGAGATTACTTTAACATCAAGAAACAAAGAAAAGGGTAATCCTGTTCCTATGTGCGGCATTCCGCATCATGCCGCAGACTCCTACATTGCCCGTTTAATTAATGCGGGATACAAGGTTGCCATATGCGAACAGGTTGAGGACCCAAAAACCGCAAAGGGGATCGTCAAAAGAGATGTGGTAAGGATTGTTACTCCCGGAACTATTTTAAACTCACCATCTCTCAATTCAAAAGACAATCAGTTCCTTGCATCCTTTGTTTTCTCGGAAGAAAAGGTTATCGGATTTGCTGTTGCGGATATATCGACAGGAGAGTTTCTCGTTGCTGAGCTGAACGGAGAAAATACCCTTGATCGCTTAAAGGAAGAGATGTACAGATGGAACCCGAAAGAGATCCTTTTGCCGGAACATATTGATGAAAAAAGAGTATCCGGTATTCTGGATTCTTTAAACAGTTCGATCAACCGCTGTGACGACTGGTTTTTTTCCTATGACCATGCTTACAGATTGTTTCTGGATCATTTCAAGGTCCTGTCGCTTGACGGCTTCGGCCTGGAGTCAAAAAAAGCGGCTATTTGTGCCGGCGGGGGAATACTGAAGTATCTTCAGGACACCCAGAAAACTTCTCTGAGCCATATCAATAAACTGACTTATTTCAATACCGAAGATCATATGATTATCGACCCGTTTACTCAGAGGAATCTGGAGCTTTTAAAAAGTGTTGGCGAAGATTCAAAAAAGGGCTCTCTTCTCGATATTCTTGATCGAACCATTACACCCATGGGGGGAAGAAGGCTTAGAAATTGGATTACAAGACCACTCTTAACTATTGAATCAATAAGAAAAAGGCAGGATGCTGTTGAAGAGCTTTTATCCAGCATTATGATAAGAGACGGAATAAGAGAGATTCTCAAAGATGTTTATGACCTTGAGAGGCTTGCCGGGAAGATATCCCTTTCAGCAGCCAATGCCAGAGACCTCATTGCCCTTAAAAGGTCTGTTCAGACTCTTCCGGCTCTTCAAAAATCGCTGAAAGAAACCTCATCCCCACTTTTAAAGGAGCTGTCTGGGAATTGGGATAACCTTCAGGATATCGATAACCTGATTGAGCAATCGATAAAGGAGGAGCCTCCCTTCACCATTACAGAGGGGGGAATGATAAAAGATAATTTTGACGAAAAGCTGGATGAACTCAGAAAAATCAGCCGTTCAGGCAAGGACTGGATAGCCGCTCTTGAAAAAGAGGAGAGGAAAAAAACAGGGATTAATAGCCTGAAAATCGGCTACAACAAGGTTTTCGGCTACTATATCGAGGTGACCAGGAAGAATGTCCCGTCTGTACCGCCTGAATATATTAGAAAACAGACACTTGCAAACGCCGAGAGATACATTACCCCTGATCTTAAAGAATACGAAATCAAGGTGCTTAACGCCCAGGAAGAGACCTGCAATCTGGAATACCGGATTTTTCAAACAATCAAGGAATCGATCGTAAAAGAGGTGGAACGAATCCAGAAGGTCGCTGATATTATTTCGATTATCGATGTTCTTGCCTCCTTTGCCGAAACAGCCTCCCATTTTCATTATATTAAGCCGGAAATCAGCGAGAATGACTCCATAAAAATTATCGAAGGAAGGCATCCTGTTCTCGAACAGATAGAGGCCAGTTTTGTCCCTAATGATACAACCCTCGACTGCACGGAGAATCAGATACTGATTATCACCGGTCCGAACATGGCCGGAAAATCGACATACCTGAGACAGGTCGCTCTTATCGTGCTCATGGCTCAAACCGGGTCCTTTGTTCCGGCAAAAGAGGCTGAAATCGGCATGGTTGACAGGATATTTACCAGGGTAGGGGCCCATGATATTCTCACAAAGGGGCAGAGCACCTTTATGGTAGAGATGAGCGAGACCGCTAACATCCTTAATAATGCAACGGAAAAAAGCCTTATTATCCTTGATGAGATAGGAAGGGGCACAAGCACTTTTGACGGAATCAGCATTGCGTGGTCGGTTGTGGAGTATATCAATGACAGGCTCGGAGCAAAAACGCTTTTTGCCACCCATTATCATGAGCTTGCAGACTTATCATTGATCCTGAAGAAAGTGAAAAACTATAACTTTGCTGTCAGGGAATGGAACAATGAAATCATCTTTCTTCGAAGAATCGTTCCCGGAAGTTCTGATCGAAGCTACGGAATTCAGGTGGCGAGGCTTGCCGGCGTTCCCAAAGATATTCTCGAAAGGGCAAAGGAGGTCCTCTCGAACCTTGAAAACACCGAACTGGACAGCAAAGGAAAACCGGCTATCAGCCACAGCCGAAAGAAAAGAGCCGGTATTGAAGAGAACGAGCAGATTTCCCTCTTCGAACAAAAAAAGGATGTTCTGATGGAAGAGATTGAAAAGATAGATATCAACAACACAACACCGATTGAGGCCCTTCAAATACTCCATGAAATCCTGCTGCTTGCCAAAGAAAAGTAGAAATCATGAGAAATTTCAGCATTTTTTCTTGATTTTAAAAAGATTTTTAAATATAGTAATAAATTTGAGTTAACTATTCAATTTTAATAAACTTAACAAACTGGAGCGAAATAAAAAATGGGAATGACAATATCCGAAAAAATTTTGGCAGCTCATTCTGGCAACAAAAAGGTCAAGCCGGGTGAACTGGTCAATGTCAAGCTCGATATAACACTCGGAAATGACATCACAGCTCCCATAGCCATTAAGGAATTTGAAAAAGTGGGAGCAAAAAAAGTATTTGATAAAGAAAAGATTATATTCGTTCTCGATCACTTTACTCCGAACAAGGATATCAGCTCGGCAACACAGTGTAAAATGTTAAGAGAGTTTGCCAAGAAACATGAGATTGTGAACTACTATGAAGGCGGCTCAGTGGGGATCGAACATTGTCTCCTGCCGGAAAAGGGGCTGGTGCTTCCCGGCGATATTGTCATCGGTGCCGATTCTCATACCTGCACTTATGGAGCTCTCGGGGCATTTTCGACTGGCATCGGAAGCACTGATCTGGCTGCAGCAATGATTACCGGAGAGACCTGGTTTAAGGTACCGGAAGCGATTAAATTTGTTTTTAACGGGAAGTTGAAAAAATGGGTTTCAGGCAAGGATCTGATTCTCTATACCATCGGAAAGATCGGCGTGGACGGCGCTCTTTATAAATCGATGGAGTTCACAGGGGATATCATCAAATCGCTCTCCATGGAGGGACGGTTTCCTATAAGCAATATGGCCATAGAGGCCGGTGCCAAAAACGGGATTATCGAACCGGATGATACCACTCTGGAGTATGTAAAAAGCAGGGCAGGGAGAGACTATACGACATATCAGAGCGATCCTGATGCTGAATACTCAGAGATTTACGAGTTTAACGGGGAAGATATCGAGCCACAGGTGGCCTTTCCCCATCTCCCGGAGAATACAAAACCGATAAGTGAAGTCGGCGATATCCCTATTGATCAGTCGGTTATCGGCTCCTGTACCAACGGATGGCTTTCAGACCTGCGTGAGGCTGCTGAGGTTTTAAAAGGAAACAAGGCGAACAGCAATGTTCGCCTGATTATCTTTCCCGGAACCCCTACGATCTACCGGCAGGCCATGAAAGAGGGGCTTTTTGATATTTTCTTGGATGCCAATGCAGTCATCAGCCCGCCGACCTGCGGGCCATGCCTCGGTGGTCATATGGGGATTTTGGCTGAAGGAGAGAGGGCTATTGCCACGACAAATAGAAACTTCGTAGGCAGGATGGGGCATCCGAAGAGCGAGGTCTATCTCTCTAATCCGGCCGTTGCAGCAGCGTCTGCAATCAAGGGGAGAATTGCCGGTCCTGAAGAAGTTGTCAAATAAATAAAGGAGACTATACTGTGAAAACAGAAGGAAAGGTTTGGAAATTCGGGGCAAATATCGACACAGACGTTATCATCCCAGCAAGATATCTCAATACCTCTGACCCCGCAGAATTGGCCAAACACTGCATGGAAGATATAGACAAGGATTTTGTAAAGAAGATGAGCAAAGGCGACATCATCGTTGCGGATAAGAATTTTGGCTGCGGCTCTTCAAGAGAACACGCACCGGTATCGATCAAAGCCGCAGGAATATCCTGCGTTATCGCAAAGACCTTCGCCAGAATCTTTTACAGAAACGCATTAAATACCGGTCTTCTTATTATCGAATGCCCGGAGGCCCCGGATAAGATCGAGGAAGGGGATGTTGTCAAGGTCGATATCCAGACAGGAACAATAGAAAACCTGACCAGGAAAGAGACATATCAAACAAAACCCTTTCCGCCCTTTATGCAAAACCTGATTTCATCCGGTGGTTTAATGCCTTATATTGCCAAAAAAGAAGGTCTAAGAAAGGAGAACTCATGAGCTATAAGATTACAGTAATGCCGGGAGACGGGATCGGAAAAGAGGTTACAAAAGAAGCGGTTAATATTTTACAGGTCATCGGAAAGAAATATTCCATTTCGTTTGCTTTTAACGAACAGTTAATCGGCGGGGCTGCCATTGATGCAACAGGAGTACCCCTTCCCGACGAGACGCTTCAGGCATGCGAAGAGAGTGACGGTGTTCTCCTCGGAGCCGTAGGCGGACCGAAGTGGGACCAGCTCGACTATGCCATCCGCCCTGAAAAGGGACTGTTGAAAATGCGCAAAGAGCTCGACCTCTTTGCCAATCTGAGACCGGCCAAACTTTACTCGGCGCTGACCGATGCGTCCCCTTTAAAGAAAGAAATCATTCAGGATCTCGATATTATGATCGTAAGGGAGCTGACAGGTGATATCTACTTCGGTGAACCGAGAGGAATCGAAAAAGCCGGTGAAGAAGAAAAGGGATTCAATACCATGGTCTATTACCGGCATGAGATCGAAAGGATCGTGAAATTCTCTTTTGAACTGGCTGAGAAAAGGGATAAACGGCTGACATCTGTCGACAAGGCCAATGTCCTCGACACCAGCGTTCTCTGGAGAAAGGTTGCCACGGAAATCGGCGAAGATTACCCCGACATTCAGCTGAAGCATCTCTACGTCGACAACTGCGCCATGCAGCTGATAAGAGACCCGAAACAGTTCGATGTTATTGTGACCGGCAATATCTTCGGAGACATATTAAGCGACGAGGCGTCAATGCTGACCGGCTCTATCGGAATGCTCCCCTCTGCCAGTATCGGAGGAAAGGTCGGGGTATATGAGCCTGTTCACGGAAGCGCTCCGGATATCGAGGGAAAAAACATGGCAAATCCGATTGCCATGATCACTTCGGCAGCCATGATGCTCAAATACACCTTTGACCTGAACGAACCGGCTAAAGAGATTGATGACGCTGTTGAAGCCGTTCTCGAAAAGGGTTACAGGACAGGAGACATCTATAAAGAAGGGGACAAACTGGTCGGGACCAGAGAGATGGCCTCTCTTATAGCAGAAGAAATAGAAAAATAATAAGGAGATAGTAAAACAATGAACGCTAAAAAGGAATTCAATGTTGCTGTTGCAGGGGCAACAGGTGCTGTCGGGAACGAGATGATTTCCATTCTCGAGCAGAGAAATTTCCCGGTAAAGAACTTAAGACTTCTCGCTTCGGAGAGGTCCAAAGGGAAATCGCTCACATACAAAGGCCAGAGTATCGCCGTGGAAACGCTCACCACAGATTCCTTTGAAGGTATCGATGTCGCGCTCTTCTCAGCCGGCGGATCAAGGAGCGAGGAATTCGCTCCGGCAGCGGTCAAGGCCGGGGCGGTTGTTGTGGACAATTCAAGCGCCTTTAGAATGGTTCCCGATGTTCCTCTTGTGGTCCCTGAGGTGAACCCTCATGCGGCGGCAAGACACAAAGGGATCATTGCCAACCCCAACTGTTCGACGATCCAGATGGTCGTTCCTTTAAAACCGATTCATGATATCGCAACAATCAAAAGAATCGTTGTTTCCACTTATCAGGCTGTATCAGGAACCGGAAAGAAGGCGATTGAAGAATTGAGAGCCCAGAGTCAGGCTGTATTGAACAAGGAAACCGTACAGTGCAATGTCTATCCTCATCAGATCGCTTTTAACTGCCTGCCCCATATCGACTCTTTTCTTGATAACGGTTATACAAAAGAAGAGATAAAGATGGTCAATGAGACCAAGAAGATCATGGAAGACGATTCGATAAGGGTAACGGCAACCACGGTCAGGGTTCCTGTGTTCGGCAGCCATTCTGAATCGGTGAATATCGAAACCGAGAAGAAGATGACAGTCAAAGAAACTATGGAAGCCCTCGCGGGTTTTCCGGGTGTTACGGTCGTGGATGATGTAAAGAATCTTAAGTATCCCCTGGCAATTAACGGAACGGGGAAGGACGATGTTTTTGTCGGCCGGATCCGCGAAGATGAATCAATAGAAAACGGACTGAATCTCTGGATAGTCTCTGACAACCTGAGAAAAGGCGCGGCTCTGAACGCGGTTCAGATAGCCGAGATCTTAGTCAAGGACAATCTCTTATAATTTAAAAGGAGATAAAAGATGCCGGAGGCAAAAATCGGTGTGATCGGCGGAAGCGGCCTCTACGAGATGGAAGGCCTGGAAGTGAAGGAAAGGATTTCGATCGATACGCCTTTCGGCGACCCTTCGGATCAGTATATCCTCGGTTCGCTGGAGGGTATTGAAACCGCTTTTCTGCCGAGGCATGGAGCCGGTCACTTTATACTTCCGTCCGAGATCAACTTCCGCGCTAATGTTTACGGCATGAAAAAACTCGGGGTGGAGTGGATTATTTCCGTAAGCGCTGTCGGAAGCATGAGAGAAGATATCTATCCCGGTGACATCGTTATTCCGGACCAGTTTTTCGACAGGACCAAAGGGAGACCAAATACATTTTTCGGAGACGGGATTGTTGCCCATGTTCCTTTTGCCGACCCTGTCTGCCCTGTTCTCAGCGATGTGCTTTTCAATGCCGGAAAAGAGATCGGAACAAAGATCCACAAAGGGGGTACATATATCTGCATGGAGGGGCCGCAATTTTCCACCAGGGCAGAATCGAGGATATACCGGCAATGGGGTGTCGATATTATCGGAATGACAAATATCCCGGAGGCTAAACTGGCGAGAGAAGCGGAGATATGCTATGCCACGATTGCCCTTGCCACCGATTTTGACTGCTGGCATGAGTCGGAAGAGGATGTGAAGATCGATGCTGTTCTGGAGATCATGAACAAGAACATCAACACAGCCAAATCGATCATCAAAAAGGCGGTTACCATGATTCCCGAAAAAAGAGACTGTATCTGCACCGACGCTCTTTCCATTCTTACACCAAAAGAGCATATCCCTGAAGCAACCAAAAAAAATCTGGATATTATCATATCCAAACATATGTAAGAGAACCCAGCATTATGGGAAAAAAATCTCAGGACTTATTCACAAAGGCAAAACAATACATCCCCGGAGGGGTGAACAGCCCTGTCCGTTCCTTTAAATCTGTAGGAGGCGTTCCTCCGTTTATCGAAAGGGGTGACGGCTCTAAAATATATGATATCGACGGAAAGGAATATATCGATTATGTTTCTTCATGGGGGCCGTTGATACTCGGTCATGCCCACCCTGAGGTTATCTCTGCGATTAAAGAGGTTTCAGAAAAGGGAACAAGCTTCGGAGCACCGACCGCATTAGAGGTCGAGATGGCCGAGCTTATCTGCGAGGCTGTCCCTTCGATTGACCTGGTTCGCTTTGTTAATTCGGGTACTGAGGCGACGATGTCAGCCATCCGTCTGGCACGCGGCTTTACAAAGAGGGACAAAATCATCAAGTTTGACGGATGCTATCACGGTCACGGGGACAATCTTTTAATACAGGCCGGTTCCGGTGTCGCGACGCTCGGGGTTCCTGACAGCGCAGGTGTTCCGGAGGATTTTATAAAAAACACTATTTCCATTCCCTATAACAATATCGGGATTCTAAAAGATGTTTTAAGAAAACAGGGGAAAGAGATAGCCTGTATCATCGTCGAACCGATTGCCGGGAATATGGGTGTCATTCCGCCGGAAAACGGATTCCTTGAAGAACTTCGAAAACTGACAGAAGATTACGGGATTGTTCTCATCTTTGATGAGGTCATCACCGGATTCAGGGTCTCTTTTGGCGGAGCCCAGAAGCTCTACGGCGTTATGCCGGATCTGACATGCCTCGGAAAAATCGTCGGCGGCGGTCTTCCTGTCGGTGCCTATGGAGGGAAAAAAGAGATTATGAAAGAAATAGCACCACTCGGCCCTGTATATCAGGCCGGGACACTCTCCGGAAACCCTCTTGCAATCACAGCCGGATTAACCACACTGAAAATACTTTCACGCAAAGATATTTATGATAAACTGGAAAAAAACGCAAAGATTCTCTGCGAAGGAATGAAAGAAAACGCAAAGAAGACAGGTGTTCCTGCATATTTTACGCGGATCGGCTCGATGTTCTGTATGTTCTTCACCGGCGAAAAGGTAATTGATTATGAATCGGCAAAGAAATCGGATATAGAGCGTTTTAAAAAATATTTTCACTCTATGCTCGAACAGGGGATCAATATCGCTCCTTCTCAGTTCGAAGCCGGATTCATCTCGACAGCTCATTCTGTTCTGGATATTGAAAAGACACTTTCTGCCAACCTTTCTGCTCTGCAATCCCTTTAAGTATTTATTTTAAAAAACTGATTGAATAATTTTTAAAAAAACCTTAAGATAAAAAGAACTTCAACATCAAAGGAGCCGTTATGTCAAAGATCATAGATGTTATCGGAAGAGAAATTATCGACTCGAGAGGAAATCCGACGGTTGAGGTCGATGTTATTCTGGAAAACGGTATACTCGGAAGAGCATCTGTTCCCTCCGGTGCATCGACCGGTGAACGGGAAGCAATAGAACTTCGGGACGGCGACAAGAAACGCTTTCTCGGCAAAGGTGTCTTAAACGCGGTCGGGAACGTCAACAACACGCTCAGAGAAGAGATTATCGGGATCGACCCGTCAGATCAGGTATTTATTGATAAGCTCCTTCTCAGCATGGATGGAACGGATAACAAGTCGAGCCTGGGTGCCAATGCTATGCTTGGTGTCTCCTTGGCTGTTGCCAAAGCCGCGGCCGAGGACGCGGGGCTTCCTCTTTATCAGTATCTCGGCGGAACCAATGCCAAAGAACTTCCTGTCCCTATGATGAACATTCTTAACGGAGGTTCTCATGCCGACAACAATCTCGACCTGCAGGAGTATATGATCATGCCTGTCGGCGCAGACACCCTTTCAGATGCCGTAAGAATGGGTTCAGAGGTATTCCACCATCTAAAAAAAGTGTTGAATGAGAAGAATTACAATACAGGGGTAGGGGACGAAGGGGGATTCGCACCGAATCTTCAATCAAATGAAGAAGCCCTGGGGCTGATTCTTAAAAGCATTGAAAACGCGGGATACAAGCCCGGTGAAGATTTCTTTCTCGCTCTCGATGCCGCAGCGAGTGAGTTCTTTAAAGATGGAAAATATATCCTGTCTGCTGAAAAAAACCCTGAGAAAACAGCAGAGGAAATGATCGAGTTCTACAAAGACCTTGTTTCTAAATATCCGATCATTTCAATAGAAGACGGTCTTGCTGAGAATGACTGGGATGGATGGAAGCGCATGACAGAAGAACTTGGCAAAAAGATACAGATTGTCGGAGATGATATTTTTGTCACGAACACCAAGATATTCAAGGAAGGCATCGAAAAGGGGATTGGCAACTCCATCCTGATCAAGGTCAATCAGATCGGCACCCTCACAGAAACGTTTGATGCTATTGAAATGGCCAAAAGAAGCGGATACACAGCTGTTACCTCTCACAGGTCCGGTGAAACAGAAGATACGACCATTGCTGATATTGCCGTGGCCTATAATACCGGTCAGATAAAGACAGGCTCGATGTCCCGAACCGACAGGGTTGCGAAATATAATCAGCTGATAAGAATTGAAGAAGAGCTTGGAGAGACAGCCATATACAAGGGTAAAGCGGTATTTTATAATATACTGTAATGGATAAAAAAAATGTAAAAAATAAGAGAAGGTTCAGTCTCCCTTTTATCCTGACCCTCTGTTTTCTCTTTTCCCTGGTTTTTGTGTCCATTTTCGGTTCCAGCGGTATCGTTAAGGTTTCTCAGATGAACAAAAAACTCAACCGTTTAAAAAATGAGATGGAGTTCCTGAAAAAGGAAAATAACAGAGTAAGAAAAGAGATACACAGACTGAAAACAGATTCGTATTACATAGAAAAGATCGCAAGGGAGGAACTGGGGCTGGTTAAACCGGGAGAAAGGGTTTACGAATTTGTTGACGAAAAGGAAGAAAAGTCTCAGACGGATCAATAAAATACCGAAAAACCCCTTGACAACAACTGGAGAATAACATACATTAACCCATAAACTTATCGCGGGGTGGAGCAGTCTGGTAGCTCGTTGGGCTCATAACCCAAAGGTCGTAGGTTCAAATCCTACCCCCGCTACCAAAGAAAACCAATGGCTTGCGGGAAACTGCAGGTCATTTTTTTTTGACGTTTTTTAAAGACAAGGGACATTTACTACGTTTATACTCTTTTCTTATATTTTGTTCTTTGAAACACTATCTCAAATTTTGCCCCTTTCTTATTACTGAGATCGATCTTTCCCTGCAGCTGATGTTCAACTAAGAGTTTCACGATTTGCAGGCCCAGTGACTCGGTGTTTCGAAAATCGAACCCCTCAGGAAAACCGGCTCCGTCATCGCTTATCTTCAGTTCAAACTCATCCTTATCAAGACTCGCAAGGGTTAAGTGAATCGTTCCTTTTTGAGTGCTGTCAAATGCATGCTTTAAGGAGTTAGAAAGCAGCTCGTTGATTATAAGGCCCAGAGGAATCGATGTATCAATATCGAGGATGAGCTTTTCTATATCGGTTTCCAATGAAATCTTTTCTTTATCCACATTGTAAGAGTCAAAAAGCGACTTGATAAGGGCGGTTATGTATTCTTTGATATCAATATTTGATAGATCTTTTGTTAAACATAGTCTTTCATGAACAAGGGCCATGCTCTTGATACGCTGCTGGCAGTCCTGGATAATATCTAACAGCTTCTCGTCTTTTATAGAGGTTGACTGGAGAAGAAGGATACTGGATATAACCTGCATGTTGTTCTTGGTTCGGTGAAAAACCTCCTGAAGCAGCAGTTCCTTTTCCTCTAAGGATTGAGTCAGTTTTTCCTCTGTTAATTTACGCGAACTGATTTCATCTGTCAGCTCCTTGTTGATTTTTTCAAGTTCAAGGGTATGCTTTTGGGTTTCTTCATGTAAAAGAGCGTTTTTGAGACCTATGGCAATCTCATTAGAAATCGTTTCTAAAAAGAATGTCTTTTTGCTGAAATCACGTTCTTTGGTCGAGGCCAATCCCAGCACCCCAATAACATTGTCGCGGCTTTTCAGGGGCAATGCTGCAAACGACATGATCCCGACCTCTTTACACTCTTTCAGAACACATCTCGGGTCATGGTGGATGTTAATGGAATAGGCGGGTTCTCCTGTGGCGGCTAGTCCGCAGAGGCAATAGCCGACCTTTTTTACCTTTGGAACCTCCGGTAAGAATCGAGGGTCCTTGGCAATCATATCAAGCTGCACCAGATCATCGCCCTGTTTGAGATACAAAACAATAAAATCAGGGTCAATACTCACGGTAACCTCTTCAAGGGCTATTCTGACCACCGTTTCCCTGGAAAGGGTAGAACTGACACGCTTTCCGATATTATTAAGGATTCTCAGTTCTTGAACGTGCTGCCTTAAGGCATCTTCCGCCTGTTGACGCTTGGTTATATCGATAATCGACACAAGAACCTTCGACCATGTGTTCTCATGTCCGGGAACAACAATCATTCTCAAATTAACAGAAAGCCTGTCGCCTGATTTTGTCTGGTTCACTGCCACCGATTCAAAAACTCTTTTTCCGTCAGACAAAGCGACAAGTTCCTCTATAAAAACAGTGTATGACTCCTCTTTGAAAATCTTCAAGAGGTCGTTTAAGAGTTCTTCTTTCGTATATTGGAGAAGCTCTATGGTCGCTTTATTCACATCGAGTATTTTTACCATCTTAGCGCACTTTTCCATTTCTGCAGGATGTTTTGTGAAATAACCTCTAAAGTCTGTAACGCCGGATTTCCTGAGGCTATCAATATAGGTTTTTGCCTCAGAAAAATCCTCTTCCCATAGAGAGATTGGAGAATTGACAAAAATTTCACGGTATCTTTTCTCGCTTCTTTTAAGGTCACCCTCTGATTTATTCAGGTTCTGCACCATCTGGTTAAACGAATTGATTAAATCGCCGATTTCATCTGTTCTTTGAGATGTTATCTGAACGTTGTAATTACCTTTACCGACATCTTTCGAGTAATCAGATAGCTTCCGGATGGGGTGAATTAACTGTCCGGCAATAAAAAAGGAAAAGAGTATGCCGGATATAACCAATACAGTTGTTATAAGAAAAATAAAAATGATATCTTCACGCAAACCGGCCTTGCTGATATGTTCAAGACGGTTCTGTGTTCTCTGAATATCGCTGTTGATACTTACCAGCGTCAGGCCGACTTTTACCCCGCCAAGAGGAAGCTCTCCGAGCCATATGGGAAAAGAAATTTCCAGTGTATTGTTATGATGAATCTGTTTCAACAACTGTTTTTCAACTATCGCTTTTCTCATTTCTTCATCAGCAATGACTTTACCAAACTCCGGGATTTCTTCAACTCCGTCGTGTATAAGCTTTCCTTCCATATCATAAACCAAAACATATAAAACATCTCTCTGTTCCAGCACAATAGAAAGCAAATCATAGACAGACTGCAAGTCATAATGATAGAGAGGATCGATGAGGCTTTCAGCCAAAAAATGAACAATGATTTTTCCTCTTTGCTCCATCTGGTTCATGAGGTCGGTTTTTATATTCTCAGAACTGGCACTGGTAAGCTCATTGACAGATGACCTTAAATGAAAAAACAAAGACCCGGCAAGCAGAAAAGAAATAAAAATAATTAACGATACCAATACCAGAGCATATCTTGTCCTTAGCTTCAGCTTCATTTATCTCCCTGTCTCTTTTAAAAAGATATTCAAAAAACTTCGCATCTCGATTAAAACGGTATTTGTTTTTTTATCTATTGCATCAAATTTCTTTGTTTCTTGATAGGCTTGCAGTATTTTAACGGCTTTTGGATCTTTATGCATGTTAAGCAAAATCTCCTTGAGACGGTTTTTTATAACAGGGCTCAAATCTTTTCTAACCAGCACGGCTGCTCTTGGGAGGGGCTTGCTTCGATAAATGATTTTTAGATTCTTTTTAAATGCCAGCGGCATCTTGCGTTCATTGTTCCAGTCCAGATTATTGAAAGCACCGGCATCGGTAAGGCCTTTATAAACCCATGAAGATATATTGATTTCTTTCCTGGCAAAAACGTATCCGACCCTATCAGGAAATGGTTTTTCCGATGTTGATTCAAGCTGTTGTATTTTTAGATCTCTTTTTAGCAATTCTGTAGAGGGAACGAAGCAGGCTGTTGTTGAACTGGGCTCTTCAAAAGCAACAATTTTCCCCCTAAGGTCCTTTAGAGATGTTATCCCGCTGTCTTTCCAGACAAAAAACAGGGTGTAGTATTCGGGAACATTTTTTTTCCATCTGCGAAGGATGATCTCTGCTCCTGCATTTTTCTCGAGGACAAGTGAAGAAAAAACAGTCTCGGATAACCAGTCAACCTTTCCTTCTTTGAGATACTGAACCATCTGCTCATTACTTTTGGCAATCAATATATCAGCCCCCGTAATCCCCAGATCCTTCATGTTGCGAGCTACATAATCCGCAATCGGCTTCATCATGAAGTACTGCTTTTGAGGAAAAAGGTTTATTTCACCGATAACCAGAATACGCGGTTTTTTTGCTACGGCACTTTTTTTTGAATTTGTTTCGTCCGCCTTAACAGGAAAAGCAATTTGAAGGGCAAACAAAGAAGTGAGAGCAAAAATGACAAGAAAAGAGGTTAATAGTTTTTTGATGTTTTCTGTTATAGGTATCAATGTTTTCATTGCCGTATTTATAATACAACAAGTTATAAAAAACATCAATAAAAAAGTGGGGAGATACGCCCACTATTGAGAAAAGGTACCATGTTTAAAGATATATATTTATCAATAGGTTATATAAATTTACACCAGTTCCTCATGGGTTAAACTCCCCATTGACAATCTCTGTTCTTAAAAAGATGAACGGCCTCTCGTTTTTTCTCTGTCCAATAAGTTGCTATCATTCAAATGCTTATATGTTTTTTACAAAAAGAAACCTTTTTTTGCAATTTTGGCATATCTATTGCTCTATCACTACGCACAAAGAATAAAGAAACTAACGTTAAAGAGGGGGGGGTGAAAACATGGGAATCCAGGTAGGATCAGAAAAGAGTTATTCGAGCATCATAGGGCTCACGGTTGCTGCCTTTGTCTTTTTGTTATCAGTAACCATGGCAGGGCTTTTGTAAACAATCTTTATTTTCAAGGGAGGTGAAAAGCATGGAGCACGTAAAGACATACTCAACTTTTTTAGCACAGTCAGCCGTTGTTTGTTTTGCAATCTTAACCGTAGCGATTCAGGGTCTGATATAATTATATTGATAGGCTATTATATTTTATTTCTTGTCCCGGTAAAGTGAGCGCCAAATGATTTAAAAAGGCGCTCACTTTTTTTTGCGAATTCTCATCATTTTTGTTTGGATATTATGCCTCATCTAAAATCTTCCATTTTTTGTGAAGGAATCATGTCATCAAAAATATTTTTCTTGACTTTAACAGGAAAAGACATACTATTACTCAACTGCTAAAATTTATATTTTTCACCCGGTACTGAACCGATATTTTCTCTTCAAAAAATGGAACCAAAACAGAACAATCAAAGATTCTATATAGGAAAAGATGTCTCATTAAAAGGGACCATGATTTTCCATGGGACGCTGCATATCGACGGAAATTTTGAAGGAGAGATCAACACAAGTGATACCCCGATTGTAGGAGAGACCGGGCATGTAAAGGCCGATATTAAAGGCGGAATCATCATTAACAGGGGGACAGTCGAGGGAACAATAGAAGCAAGAAAAACCATTTCCCTTTATTCAAATAGTGTTGTGTCAGGAACAATAAACACTCCCTCGCTTTACATGGAAGAGGGGGCAGAGTTTCAAGGCAGCTGTTCGATGCTTTCTGCCGAGGAGAAGAAGCCTCTTTATCTGAATGTCGACGCAAAGCTTAAAGTAGTAGAAAATTGCCCTATTTAATTTCAAAAAAAAATACTCTTTTTCCCATTTTATCTTTTATACTCCATTAAGCTTTCTCCTGAACCCTCCTTAAATCATTCGAAAACAGTTAAATCGTGGGTTGTTTTATCAAAGATAAAACTCTTTTCTTGACATATCTTTTTTTTTAAATAAAATTATAAAAAATCAATAGGTTAGCTATTTATCAGGAATGAACCCGATGAATGTTTTTAAGAAAATATTTTTAATTAATCTCGCCTTTTTACTGCTTTTGTTTTTTGCATTGCCATGCATCGCCGATCTTTCTCCTGAAAAAATTTATGAGATTGCCAGAGAAAAATACCACAGCCTTATGACGCTCTCTTCAGGTTCAAAGATACACAGACAAAGCTGGAATCATGCCATCAGCCTATTCGAAGAGGTTTATGGCAAAAACCCCAGAGGCTCCCTGGCAGACGATTCTCTTTTCTCAGTCGCAAACCTCTACAGGGAACTGTTTTTAAGAGCCGGTGACAGGCGTGACCTGGAAAAAGCCATTCAATACTATCAATCAGTATACCAAAAATTTCCAAAGAGCAATCTTGCCGATGATGCCTGTTTCATATCAGGAGAGGCTTATTTTCTTTTCAAAAAAGATCTTTCCGGAGCGTATTCGGCCTACACAAAAATCATAGAAAACTACCCCAAAGGAGATAAGTACCTCTCTGCTAAAATCAGGCTGAGAGAAATTCGACAGTTTTATTCCA
>Ga0233437_1000790_pt1 | contig 66170 bp, 82 predicted proteins | sample SI_122_August201_FD_182714 | JGI IMG/M metagenome (GOLD analysis project Ga0233437, IMG submission 182714) | Seawater microbial communities from Saanich Inlet, British Columbia, Canada - SI_122_August2016_200_MG | ecosystem: Environmental > Aquatic > Marine > Inlet | place: Canada: British...
TTGAATCGAGTTTTTTTTCTAAGTTTTCCATTCTAATAGTAGTAACTGCGGAGTAGTATATAAATCTTTCGGTTACTAAGAGTTCTTGCCCTTTTATTTATTTTGTCCAAAAAAATTGAAACTAATTCCTGTTAGTTTCCCTCGATAGAGGTTGGATTTTAGTGCAACGTTCGGCGATGCCGAAAAATCCAAAGTTCAGAATGAGTCCGTCTTCAAGCTCGTAGAGCAATTAAAAAAACAATTTGGGGGACAGACCTTCCATTAGTATCTTGATAGTAGTAACAAAATAGAAAGTTTTATAAAGCAGTATATTAATCTATTTTGTATGGACGAAAATATGTCAGATTTAGAAAGAGAATTATATCAAGATGAAGTTTCAGATAGTGATAATCGAAGATTTCTTGATAGAATGACAGATTGGTATTTTAGACCAAAGTCTTTTGAAAAATGGGAAAATGGGAAAGTTTATGAAACTTTAGGGATTAAACATCTGAAAAAATTATGTGCTGAAACATACAGAAAACTTGTGAAAAGAAGTACAGGTTCGGATAGAGCAAGTTTTAAGAATAATTACTTAATTTGGAATTTTTCAAAAGAAGGTCTAAAAAAATTCGATTATCAGACTAGAATGAACGAAGCCATTCATATTTTACCAACAGCAATATTTTCTGGATTGACAGCAAACTATTTATCAGAAGGAAAATATGGAATGGCTGCATTAGAAACAGGTTTAAATCTGGCGTTAGGAATTGGTCCACTTTTGCTTCAAAGATATAACAGAGCAAGGTTACATAATGTAATTGACAGAATGGAAGCAAAAGAAAAAATGTCCACCCCCTATCAATAAATAGGACTCATTCTGAATTGAAACTAATCGCTGTTAGTTACTTTTCCCATACGAAGTGTGGGAAAACTGCGTCCGCAGAGTTGAGAAAAAGCCCCCGTTATTTTTCTTTTAATTCTATTTCAGGAGCATTATAAGCATCATAGATCTGGTAGACCCACATGAAAAGATTGAAAGCGATAAACAGAATAATTGAAAACCATCCAAAAATTCCTGATAATGCTCCAATCAGTAGATTCCCTAGAATGAACCACAACCAGATTGTTAATCCCCATTTAACTTGTCCTTTAACAAACTGTCCAATAGCAGGGATGAAGAAACTTAATATTGCTGGAAGAACATGTTTATTTGATGGAGACACAGATATATCAGAATGAATTTCAGATTTATCAGATTTTTTTGTAGATGGTTTTACTTTAGTCTTGGTTCCACATTTCTCACAAAATTTATCTGTGTCGTCTAATTCCTCCCCACAGTTCTTACAGTATTTCATTATAGAATCTATATTTTAATAGAAGTATATAAAGAATTAGGTTAGGGGGCTTTTTCTCAATTGTAACTAACCATTGTTATCTGTCCCGACGACTGAAAGGAGGAGAGCCTGCAAGGCGTGGTCGGAGCGAAGCGGAGAAGTTAATTTTGAATTTGAGTAAAATACATTATTTATTTTTTGGCGCACGTTCTATTTTATTGAATTTTTCAACAATTAATTTTTGATATTTTGGTTCTAATTCAATAAAATCTTTTTGATATTCTTTTTCCATTGCTAAACACATAGCTGAAAACATTAAAGCACGAGTAAGCTGTATTTTTTCTGGTGAGGCGCTGTTTTTGTTTCCATCGAAATTTAAGGGAAAACCACAATTTAATAGCCAAATATCATTTACAAAAATTTCTTTGTGGCAATCTTTTATTTTTGGCGCGAACTTTCTTAAATTTACAGCATTAAACTCTCTATCGGACGAAGAAGCACTAACTAAGATAGCTCCTTTCTTTAGTTTGCTGTAAATTTTATCCTTGGTTATTTCTTCTCCCGAAGCACCAATAACCAAATCAAAATCAGAAATAATATTTGCGAGTTCGGTTTTCCCAAAATCAGAAATGTGTTGCTGGACATCATAGATATGAGTCTCAAACTTATTTTTCAATAAATTAAAAAGCTCTTTCCCAATAGATCCCGCTCCAATGATTAAACAAGATTTTGGATTTAATTGTAACTCTTTTAGCTTTGAAGAAAGTTTTTTTACAATTAAATCTGCTATAAATGGAGATTCATAAACAAGTTTTGCATTTGAGCGGGCAACATTTATTACAGGAAAATGAATTCTTTCATTTTTTAATTTGTTGTATCCCGAGGAAGTTTGTTCGATAGCCACAATATTAGTGAAACTTTTAAAAAAGGAATTTCCAAAATTAACAAGATAGCCACCATCGTCAACTAATAAGATTTTCTCATAATCATTAAAATTTACTTTTTCTTGAATATGTTTGAGAAAATCTTTAACTATTAATTCAAATTGGCTATCATAAGGTAAATGGCTATCGAATTTTAAACTTCCCTCTGAAACAGAAACACCTTTTTTGCGAAATTTCGCTATTGTTTCTTTATTTGTGGAGTAACATTTTCCAAGCAAAAAAGTGTTTTGTGGTTTGAGACCCATATCAAATAAGTATTCAAACATAGAATAGTTGGAATCTAAAATATGCTGAACAGCTATAAGCAACACATTATCAAAATCTGTATTTTTGAACAGCGCCGAAGTATAATCGAGCAATGGAAGTTTCATAAGTAAAGAATATCAAGACTATTTAATAAAGTTTCTTAAGTGCGCCAAAAAATTTCAAATTCAAAATTAATTACAGATAAGCCCTGTTAAATCCGCCGACGACTGAAAGAAGGAGAGTGCAACGTGCCCGAGCCGAAGGCGAAGGAGTTTTTCTCAGGGCACACAGATAGCTTTATAAATAGTAACTTATTAGTGGTAACTATGGAGATAAATTATGATGAAATTAAGGGTGCAGTATTAGAAATCGCGATAGATGAAACTGGGGACTTGCTGTCATATAGGGGGAGAGATTATTACATTGATCCAATATCTCCAGCGGGACCAATTGGAGAATTTCACGCATCTACCGAATATGACGGAGCAGATATTTATATTTGGGATAAAGTCCCCAAAAAATTTAGAAGAGCGATTATTTTGCACGAAGTAATTGAAGCAGATTTACATATTCACCAATGGTTACCACAAAATGAAGCTCATGAAAGAACCGTTCCCCATGATAGAAGATATGCAAGAGAAACACTTGATTCAAAAACCTTTCTAGAATATGAAGAATTTAGAAAGAATGGGAACGAGTTCTTTAGTTAGTGCCCCGAGAAAAATTGGATTTAACAGGGTTTATCCGTATATTGCTGAATTGTTGGATAAATCTAGGTTATACTGCTTAAATTTGAGTAACGCCTTCAACTTTTTTGTATTCATCTTTTTGTAGTGATTTTGACCTTTTTAGCCATTTTTCCAAAAAAGTAAATTATTTATAGTAAAACTCACTTAAATGTATTATGCCAATAGATGTAAACGAAGCAATAAGAAAAGAATGCTCTAGAAGGAGATTAAGTCCTAGAACAATAAAAACTTACCAGCATTGTGTTGCAAGATTTTTAAGGAAAACTAATAAATCTGTAGATAAGTTAAGTAAAAAAGATGTTCGATTGTTTTTAGAAGACTTGGATAATCGGGGCAGAGCTGGAAAAACTCTAAATGTTTACCATATGGCCATCAGATTGTTTATGCAAGATATTCTTAAGAAAAAAATGTGGCTAAATATAAAATACTCTAAGGTCCCAAAGAGACTGCCAACTTCCCTAACAAAAGAGGAAATAAAGAAATTAATTAATTCAATAAAAAATGAGAAACATAAATTAATGATAAAAGTGTTGTATTCTTCTGGGATGAGAGTTTCTGAGTTAACAAACTTGAGAATTGAAGATTTGGAATTAGATAAAAATTATGGATTTATAAGGCAAGGGAAGGGAAACAAAGATAGATTATTTATTATAGCGAAGAATGTTAAGCAAGATATTTTAGGGCTTATTAAAAAAGAGAATTTGGGAAGCGAAGGTTTTTTGTTTATTAGTCTTAGAAACAAAAAGTATGACATTGGTAGCATTAGATTGATGCTAAAAAATGCTGCTAAAAAAGCAGAAATTAAGAAAAATATTTCACCCCACACCCTAAGACATTCTTTTGCAACCCATCTTGTTGAAAATGGTTATTCTGTTTCTGAAATACAGGCACTATTGGGGCATAAGAGCCCAGAAACTACTTTTATTTATTTACATGGGGCATCTCCAAATCTAATAAAGGTTGAGAGTCCATTGGATAAACTTTAAAAACCAAAAGGTGCTACAAAAGCTATTTAAACAGAGTAAAAAGAGGGAATATAATGACGATAATAACTAAATTGACCGCTTCTGGTTTTAAATCCTTTGCGAAGAAAACTGATTTATTATTTGGGAATAATTTTAATTGCATACTGGGACCGAATGGCAGCGGAAAATCAAATGTTATGGATGCTTTATGTTTTGTTTTGGGAAAGAGTTCTGCTAAAGGTTTGAGAGCTGAAAAGTCTGCCAATTTGATATACAATGGTGGAAAGAAAGGCCAACCTTCTAAAAAGGCAGAGGTACATATCTACTTTGATAATTCAAAGAATGAATTTCCTTTCAATAGTTCTGAAATAAAAATTTCTAGAGTTTTGAATCAAAAGGGAGTTTCAAAATATTTAGTTAATGATAAGACACATACAAGGCAACAAGTTGTAGATTTACTGGGGAAAGTAGGAGTAAATCCAGATGGGCATAATATTGTTTTGCAGGGAGATATTGTTCATTTCATGGAGATGAAACCAAATGATAGAAGAGATTTGATCTCGGATATTTCTGGCATTTCTATTTTTGATGATAAGAAAAATAAATCTTTAAGAGAGTTAGAGAAAGTTGAAGGTAAATTAACGGAAGCGAATGTTTTGTTAGTTGAAAGAGAAGCAAATTTAAGAGAATTAAAAAAAGATAGAGACCAAGCAAAGAAATATGTTGATTTGAAAAATAAGTTTAAAGATTCTAAAGCTACTTATCTTCATTTGTTGTTAAGAGAGAGAAAAGAAAGAAGAGATAAGATACAAAAAGTTCAAGATGAACATAACGGGAAAATTAATGTTATTCAGGATAAAATAAAAGAGGTTAGAAATTCTATAACTGAGAAACAAAATGAGATTCAGGAAATTAATTATCAATTAGATCAGAAAGGAGAAGGAGAATTAAAATTACTCCAGATGGAGATTGGTTCTTTAAAATCTGGGGTGTATAAACATGAAGCAAGAGTTGAAACTGTTAAGAGTGAATTGTTGAAGATAAAAAATAGAAAAAAACAGTTGTTGGGGGATATTTCTGAAAATGAGAAGAAAATTACTTCCCTGAATAAAGCGAAAGCTGATTTTAATAAAAAAATAAATTTGATTAGGGAAGAAGATAAAAGTATTGATGGTAAATTAGTTGGTTTTAGGAAAAAATACGGCATTGAAAATTTGGGAGATATTAATGTTAAGTTATCTGAATTGGATAAAAAGATTGAGGAAAGAGAGAAACTTCTTGGTGGTGCCGGAGAAGCTAAACAAGATTTAGTTAGGGAGCTAGATAGGGTTAATTTTAGATTAGATGGTATCAAGAAGGAATTAGATAGGTTGAATGAAAGTAAAAATTCTAAGAGTTTACTTGAGTTGAGAAAGAAACATGGGGTTATTGAAAAAGAGTTAAATAAGGCAGTTGGAGAAGATTCTATACTTTCCGGAAGAGTTGGAGAAGGGTGGAGTAAATTAAATTCTTTAGAATCTGAGTTGAGTAAATTTAAAGCAAAGGAAGTGGGTATTAAAGAGGGAATATTAAATAATAAAAGTATTGAAAAAGTTAGGAAGTTTAATGGGGTTTTTGGTACTGTTTCAGAATTAGGAAATGTAGAAGAGAAATATTCTTTAGCTTTGGAAGTTGCTGCAGGCGGGAGAATTAAGAGTGTTGTTACCAAAGATGATATTATTGCTGGGCATTGTATTAAAGAATTAAAAAATAATCGGCTTGGCGTTGCTACGTTTTTACCTTTGAACAAAATAAAGGCAAGAAAAAAGGAAAATGTTTCTGCTTTATTGAAGGGAAATGGGGCTTATGGTTTGGCAGTGGATTTAGTTAATTTTGATAAAAAATATTCAAATGTATTTGATTATGTTTTTGGAAATACTTTGGTTGTTGAGGATATAGAGACAGCTAGGAAGATTGGAATTGGAAAAATAAGGATGGTTACTCTTGGTGGAGATTTAGTTGAATCTTCGGGAGCAATGATTGGTGGTTTTAGGGGAAGAACTGGAGTTGGTTTCAATCAAAAGCAAGTTAGTGAGAAAGTTTCTTTGTTAGGGGAAGAATTAAGTAAATTAAATAAAGGCTTGCAAGAGGATATGGAACGAAGAAGTGAAATTGAACATGAAATTGAATCTTTGAGGAATAAGAAAGCTGAATTGTATGGAGATATTGTGAAGATTGAAAAATCTTTAGGTATTGGTTCTTCTGAGGATATAATTAAGGAGAAAAAAGAATTAGATGGTAAGAAATCAGAGTTTGAGAAAGAATTAGAAACTATCAATAAGGACTTTTCTAAATTTGAGTTTGAAGTTTCTGGATTAAAGAAAGAGAAAAGTGAAATTAATGATAAGTTAATTAATAATCCAGAGATTAAAGATAATTTGGGAGTTTTGGAAAGTAAAAAAGAGAAGTTGAAAGAAAAAATTATGAATATCAATTCTGAGTTGAGTATTTTGAATAATCAGTTGAATATGTATAATTCTGAAATTAGTAAAGTTAGAGAAATTATTTCCGGGCATAATAAGGAAGAGGAAGAGTTTAGTAGGGAGTTAGTAGATTTGAATAAAGTCGTTTCTGGTAAAAAATCTAATTTGAAAGAAAGAGAAGTAAAGGAAAGAGCATTTTATGGGAAAAATAAAGAATTGGCTGCTAAGAGAAATAAATTAATGGAAGTCATGAGAAGTAGAGAAGATGGCATAGGTAAAGAAGAGGATAAGATTAATTTGATTAGAAATAAAGTAAATGAAGTTTCGATTAGACTAGCTAAGGCCATCGGAGAGATTGAAGGTTTGGAAGTTGAGTTTGAAGAGTATAAAGAGGGGAAGATAAGGAAAGGAGTTTCTATTGAATCTTTAAAGAAAGATATTTCTGATTTTGAAAGGATGATGAATAATATTGGAAATATAAATATGAGAGCATTAGAAGTTTACGATGAATTAGCTAATCAGTATGAAGCGTTACTTGGAAAGACAAATAAGTTGAAATCTGAGAAAGATGATGTTTTAGTTTTGATTGGTGAAATTGAAGAGAAGAAAGCGGGAGTGTTTATGAAAACATTCAATCATTTGCATGCTAAATTTAAAGAAATCTTCAACAGTATTTCTACAAAGGGAGAGGCATCTTTAGTTTTGGAAAATTCTGAAAATCCTTTGGAAGGTGGTGTTGATATCAATGTTAAGATTTCTGGGAATAAAAAATTAGATATTAGAAGTTTATCTGGCGGAGAAAAAACTATGGCCGCTTTGGCGTTTATTTTTTCTATTCAAGAATATAGTCCTGCTTCTTTTTATTTATTGGATGAGGTTGATGCGGCCTTGGATAAGCATAACTCTGAGAAGTTGTCTAGGTTAATACATAACTATTCTGGGAATGCTCAATATATTGTTATTAGCCACAATGATTCAATAATTACTGAGGCACATCAGATTTATGGCGTTAGTATGAATGAGGGAGTTAGTAAAGTTACTAGCCTGAGGTTGTAGTTAATTTAATAAATCTCTTTTATTTGCGAATCTTATGAAAAAAATAGTTATTACGGGAAGCAGGGGCGTTATTGGGTGTGTTTTAGTTAAGGGTTTGAGAAATTATGAAATAACTCCCATGGATTTGCCTGAAAATGATGTTAGAGACTATAATGATCTGATCGAGATTTTTCCTGGACACCATGCTGTTATTCATTTAGCTTGGGATACTAAGAATGGGAATTGGAAAAGCTCGGGGGTATGTGAAGATAATAGAATAATGTATGAAAATGTTTATAATGCTGCTCTAGAGAGTGGGGTGGGGAGGATAATTATGGCCTCATCTGTCCATGTAGACAAATATTTGACTTGGAAAAGAGACCATCTTATGGGTGTGAGTCGCAGGTTAGAGCCAGATAGCCCTTACGGTAGACAGAAAATTTTAATGGAAAAAATGGGCAAGAGATTATCTAAAAAAGGATTAGAAGTTGTTTGTGTTAGATTTGGAGGAGTTTCTCCATTGGGACAAATGTGGGATGATGCTCCCGTTGTTGGATTGAGTCATCCGGATTGTGTTAGTCTTGTAAAAAGATGTTTAGAGGTGGAAAGTATACCTGAAAACTTTCTAATATTGTATGGAGTTTCTAATAACAAGAAGAGAATTCATGATATCTCAAATCCATTGGTATGGAAACCCAAATTGGACGCATTTGAGTTTTATAGTAAGTTTATTAAATGAAAAAATTAATTTAATTTTATGTATCCCTTAACACATTTCTTGGTTTCGTTTTTTATTGGATTAGTTTTAGTTAAACAAGGTTATTTTACTATGTTGCAAGCTTTGTATACTGGATTGGTTGGATTGTTAATAGATGTAGATCATTTTGTTTACTTTGTTATAAAGAAAAAAAGTTTTAATTTTAAAAATGCTTGGAATGCAGCGATAAAACATACTCTGGATGAAAGAACTTCTTTGGTGCACCATTTACCTGGTTTTTTAATATTTAGTTTTTTAATTTTAGTTTTATTTTTTGTTAGTAAAATTTGGTTTTGGATATTTTTTATCGGTTATTATAGTCATATGATTTTAGATTTTTTGAATTTTAAAAAATGGTTAGAGGTTAATAGAAGAGTTAAATTCAAGGAAGAAGGATTTTTGTTTAATATTCCTTTGTATGAGATTGTTTTTATTTGTGTTTTAGTTATTTTAATTCTTGTAACGTTGTTTTATTATTAAGTAGAAATATAATGAAGCTAGTGCTACTAAGAAAACTTCTAAAAGTATATTTATTGTGTTTTGAGTTGGGACCTTTGGTTGCGCAAATGAGCATTTTGAATCTTCATTGCAATCGTCCCCGAGGCAACAAGTTTCTCCTATTGGAACAAAACCAGTTATAGAAACTCCTATGAAATAAACTAAGAGAATTATTATTAATGTTAAGATTATTTCTCTTTTCATAGTGTTTTTAGTTGGCTTTTATTTAAATTATCTTTGGTTTCCTCTTTGGTAATGTGTTACTTTTCTCATAATGCCTTCTCCTAGAAAAGAAGTTGTTAAATGGAATATTTTATCCATTTTCGCTCTTGCTTTTTGGTAATCTGATTCCATCCATTTTCTTATGAATTTTTGGTATTTTGGATGGTCGAAAAGGATTTGTTCTGCAGATCTTGGGACTATTAAAGGGTAACCCGAATTATTGGGAAATGCCCTATTTTTGTGCCTTTTAAAAGTAAAATGTGCTCTATCCCTGTGAAATCTATTAGTTATTACGTGGATTAGTGAGTCTGGATTGCCTATTAGCTCTAGTGAATATTCTGCATTTTCAGTTGTGTCTAATGAATATTCTTCTAGTTCTATGTCTTCTTTGGGGATTCCATATTTAGAAATTGCTTCTTGCATTAATATTTGGGCTAAAGACGGGCTACCTTCTTCTTTTGTATGGCCGCCTGAGAGAATTATTCTTGTTCCTTCTGGCAATTTTTCCCTTAATTTTGCTGCTGCTGCAAGTCTTATGTGTGCTTCTAGGTCTGGACGCCAGAATCTGGGATTTGGAGTTCCGTCCTTGTTAGTTCTTGCTGGATGAGTATCCATTGAGGAGGCAAGCACTACTAAATAATTTTGAATATCCATAATAAAGGTAGGAAAAAAGAAACGTATTTAAAGGTACCTTTTGTCCAAAAAATGGGTTAAAATGAGAGAAATTAGGGCAGATTTACATACACATTTTGGGCATACTGCAGATAGAGCTAGAGAGTATGGTTTTGATAGAATTGTAGAGCATGCTTCTGAAAAATTAGGAGAAGGAGGGATTTTAGGTATTGCCGATTTTTTTGGAAATTATGGAACCCACTTTCATTATGGGGAATTTGCCCAGTTAGAAAGTGATAAATATGAAAAAGTTGATTTAGGAAATGGAATTTATGTTCCTCAAAAAGATCTTTTGGTTGTTAGGGGGGAAGAGATTGCTGTCTCTCATGAAGGAGAAGAATGCCATTTGTTGGTTTTTGGAAGTGATGAACTTGGCGTTCCTTCTGTCGAAGTTGGAACTGATGTTTTAGCAGCAGTTAGAGGGTTAGATTTTAACAGAGTAAGTGTTTTGGATCACCCTTTCTTTGCTCATGGCGCGTTAGCAAAAATTGGGGTGACGAGAGTTAAGACCCATAATCTTTTAGCTGAAATTGATGGTATTGAAGTTTTTAATGGCATGGCGGCTCTGTTCCCCGGAGCAAATAAAAAAGCAGAAATAGTTTATGTTGGAAAAGATGAACACTATTACACATTTGGAGGGATAATTTCTTCGGATGCCCATTCATTGGAAGATATGGGGAGCAGCTATAGTATTCTTAGGACCGGAATGGATTATTCTGGATTGGAGCGACCCTCTGAGGTAACTTGGGGATTGAGAAAGGCTATTCGTTCAATTGGTGAAACTTCGGTAGGCATACCCCCCGAGGGAAAAAGAACTCCGTTGATTAGAAGTGCTTCAAAACACGCTTTAGAAGTAATAATAAATAGAATGTTAAAAGGAAAAATAAAATAAAAAAGAATTATTTCTTTTTTTCGTCTTCGTCATCATCAAACTCTATGATAAAGTCTTCTTTGTTTGATTCTTCGTCAAGCCCCTCTATTTCAATTTCGTCTTCTGTGTCTTCTGTTTTTTCTTTCTTTGTTTTCTTTGTAGCTTTTTTGGGCTTTTCTTCTTTTTTCTTAGCAGGTTTTTCTTCTTTTGGTTCTTCTTTAGGTTCCTCTTTCTTATCAACCACTGGAACATCTTCTTCTTCTATTTCTTCTTCAAAGAATTCGCCTATTCTCTTGGCAAATCCCGTTTTGAAGATCAAATAAAGTATTATTATCACTGCAATTATTCCGATGATGTGGTATTTGTAAGTCACCAAAGAACTTCCTGCCCCTGTAAAGATTGAACCAAGTGAACCAAAGAATGATGAAAAGAATGGTTCTTCTTCTCCGTCAGTTTCTTCATCCGAAGTTTCTTCTTCAATTATCTCTTCTTCAACTGGTTCGTCAGTTACTTCTTCTGAGATTTCCTCATAAGAGATATCGGCTTTTCCGTCAACATAACCATTGAAGGTAACTTTTACATCATAAATTCCATCGTTGTCCATGTCTACATCTTTTGATTCCCCTACATCTATAGTGAATAAGATTGGGTCTGAAGAGAGCGTTATTAATATTGTGTCATCAGATATATCGGTTAGTTCTATTGTATGGGTTTCTCCTTTAATTATGAATTCTCCAGATTCTCCCAAGTTTAGAAGGAAACCATTTTCTGTTGTAATTATTTCTTCAACTTCTTCTTCTATTTCTTCGATTTCCTCATCTATGGTCTCGTTTTCAATAGTTTCTTCATCGATAATAGGTTCTTCGATTATTTCTTCTATTTCTTCTTCGTCTATTGGTCCTTCTTCAAGATTTGGTTTGAATAGATTTTTGAAGAAATTGATAATCTTTGTAAATATTGATTCTTTTTCTTCTAAGTCTTCTGGAGCTATATACCCGCTATCAGAAACTACTACAGTTACTGTTTCTGAGGCCATTACGGATGAATCTGCCAGTCTAGCTGCTATTGTGACCGAATAGTCTCCGTTTTTTATTTGACCGGATGGAGCTATGTATAGGTATACTATCTCGGATTGTCCGGGGTTTATTTCTACAGTTGCAGGGTTCAAATAAACAAAATTTGATGCTGTTCCTGATAAACCTAGGTCATAGGATGTAGTGTATGCCCCTTTGTTTTCTATTACAATTGGCAAAGTTGCTGTTGAATCATAGTAAACATCAATTTTCTTTTGATCTAGTCCTATGATTGCTTTGTAGCACTCGTCTTTTGATACCGTTGTTATGTCTATTTTATCTGTACTCGCTACCTGTGACGAATCTTTTGCTATTGCTTGAACCTTTATAGAATATGCCGCTTCCGGAGTATCAAAGGTTGGATTAATTGTTAGGGTTAATTGTGTTTCTTCCCCAACTCCAAGATTTGCTGAACTTTTGTCTAATGTTGCCCATGAAGGACCGTCAATAGCAAAGTAATATTCTTTTGAGTAGTCTCCAGTATTAATTACACTTACTGCATAAGTGTTTTGTAAGGAGTTACACATCTTATCTTCTGCTTTTTCGATGTTTAATGAAACGCCATGGCATTTCCTTATGTTTACATCAAAATAATGGTGTGCTACTACTTCTCCTTTATCTGGTTGTACCGTCATATCTAATTCAAAGCTTCCTTCAACCCCATAATCTGGGTTTAATACCAATGTTGTTGTTGCTTGTGAATTTGGGTTTATTGTTAGAGTATTTCTCTCTAGATTTGCCCATAACGGACCATCTATGTTTAATGAGTATTCATTTGTTGTTGACCCAGAGTTTTGTATAGTTATGTCTATTGTTTCTTGTGTGTGTTCACAAGTGTTTACTAAGTCTCTTTCTGTAGCTATGGAAAAATCATAACATGGGTCTATTAATAATGTAGAAGTTGTTGCTTGTATACTTCCAGAGTTTAGTGATGTTGCCTTTAGTGTGAAATCTTTTTGACCCACATCATTACAAAGAGTTGTTACATAAGCAAAAATATAATCTGCCTCTCCTGGTGACAAGGTGATCTCAGTAGCACTCAATACTATATTTGAAGCATATTCTCCGTCTACTTCTAATGAATAAGATTCTGTGTAATCCCCATAATTAGTTAGTAGGAATTCAAATTTTCCAGATTCACATGGGCAAACATTCTTTTGAATGTCTAGGGCTTCTAAGGAAAATTCATAACAGTCTTTGATTACTATATCATGAGTTAATTCTCTTGTTTCTCCATTTGCATCAGCCATAACTCTTAAAGAATAAGCTCCTGGTGTTGTGGTTGATCTGGGAGTTACATATGTATATATGTTTTTTGTTTGTCCTGGAATCAAAGTCATGCTTAGTGGCACGCTTGTTGAAAAAGATGAAGCAGAGCCAGATGTAGATATAGATAATGATATTGGTCCAGTTCCAGTGTTTTCTATTGTGTCAGTATATATTCCGGTTGCTCCGGGACATAGTGGTCCAGGTTGAGAACTCTCATATAATGAAAAAGTTTGTGCCAAAACTATTGGCAATATTAACAATATTATCAATGATGTTATAATTTTTTTACTACCCATGGTAGAACCCTCCTTTTTGTTACTAAAATGGGATACACGGGCGACTTATAAATAAAATTGTAGTATAATTATAGTAATGGAGTAAATGTTTTTTATAAAGGGTTTATAAGTAATTTAAAAAAGAAAAAAGAAAAAATTTAGTAATAAGTTTCGCCTTCGTCCATCAAAGATTCTTCATAGTCGTTTGATTTACCGATTTTCTTAGCTGCTAGGATTATTCCTAGAATTATTAAGATAACCAGCAAAATAGCGAATCCAATTTGTAGGCCTTCTTTAATATCTGTTGAAGTACCTGGTGCAAATTTTGTTACGTTTGCAGTCAAATCAAATTCCTTAACTACTGCGGAACCAGCCATAACCTTAACCGTAAACGGATAGCTTCCAGTTGCAGCGCTTTCATCAGCTGAAACGAAAATGTAGGCTTGTCCTTCATTTCCATCAACTCTGTAAGTTCCCCAATCTCCGATACCTTCTACTTTAACTGAGTATCCAGAATCTGTAGGAAACATTACTGTATAAGCAACGCCACTACCTTGTGCAAAGGTTTGGGATGTTTTGTCAATACTAATAACAGTATCTGTAGGTGAAGCTCCTCTACCAACAACAATGCTGTAAACTTCTTCTTCTATTTCATCGTCATCATCATAATCTAAACTTACAATCAAATCGTAAACACCTGAAACGGTATCTGATGGAATTGTTAAGTAAAGATCTTTGTAGATTTTGTATTCATCATCGTCATCACAACATTCTTCGTCTTGACCATCTACGTATTCTTCAGTGCATAGATCAAATCTGTTTGATTTTTGGTATAAACCAAGTTCTGGTATAGATATACTAATTTTTATATCTTCTTCCATTTCGTGTCCGACGTTTTTAGCGCCAACAGAAACAAAAAGTGTTTCACCAGCATCAACTGATAGACCGTGTCTAAAGTTAACATCGTAGATTTCTACGTAGTGTTTTTGGTTTGAAACTTCTAATTGTATTTCACCACTGTATGTGTTTCGGTTTCCGTGTTCATCTTCAAATTCAAGATGAAGGTTGTGGAATCCGGGATCCATATCTCTTGGTAAACTAAATACAAAAGATTCAGTATCTGTCCATTCATATCTCACTGTAAACTCTTCAGTTTCTTCTTCTAAGTCGTCTCCTAGTTCCACTTTAAGTGTAACTGACATTGATTCATCTTCAGCTAGTAAAGACTCCCAGTTAACTTTTACGTGGACCTTTTCACCGGCATAAAATGGTCCTCTTGAAAAAACAGGATTACCATTTAAATCATACCAAACATCATCGATTTTAATGCTCTCGAAAGAGATATCATCAACATCGCCGCTATCGTCAGCTAATGCTGCTGGCATACTCATACCCGCAAAAAGTAACAAAATTGCTAGCAATTTAACGTATGTATTCATTCTTTAACCCTCCTTAGTGATTATTAATGTTATTATTCTGGAGTTGTGAACCGTTTATAAAGCTTACGAATGGGGCGAAATGGTTAATTTTATAAGTAAGTTAGAGTTATCTAAACTAAGGTGAACTAATATGGTAAAGGCTTTAATAGAAATAAATGATGATGCGAACAGAATTTTGAACATTGTAAAGGCTAAATTTAACCTAAAAGACAAAGGAAAAGCTATTGAAATGATTGTTAAGAAATATGAACAGAATTTTTTAGATCCGGGTTTGAGAACAGCTCAATTTAGGAAAGCTATGGCAGCTAAGTCTAGTGGAGTTAATGTAGAAAGAGTTAGGAAACGGGCTTAACCATTTCTTATCATTTCATTAATTTCTTCTTGTGATATTGAACAACCATTTAGTTTTAAGGCCCATAATGTTCCTTCTAAAAGTTCTTTTCTTAGAGTTGTATCTAGGACTTTTTTGGCCGTGATATATTTATCTAGAAGTTTCATTTTGTAGGCAATATAAGCTAGTTCTGCTGATCTAATAATTTTGATATCTTTTGTTAGTTCTTGGAATCTCTTTGCGTTGTTTTTGTTCATTTCTACTTTTGTACGTAGTCTTGAAGATAAAACGTGTTCGAGTTTTCCGGGGTTTTCTACTAGTAATCTTAGAGTACGTTCGTCCATCACCATTGCATCTGCTTTATTCTGGAGAACTACTATTAATGTTTCAATTTCTGCTCTGTCAACTACTTTTACGTTGTGCCCTCTTGCGCTAAAACATGAATTTGCTAGATTTAGCATTTCATCTGTTTTTTCTTTTGAAAATTTATTTTTTGCTAGAGTAAATGTGCCCTCTCTTAAGTAATCTTGGACAATTAATGCTTCTAGTTTAAATTTCTTTGATTTTAGGGGATTATCTATTATTTCTTGTTTTACTGATTCTGATAGAAGAAATTTTCCTCGCATTTGTTTTTTTAAGTGTGGGAGAATCCAGAGTATATTATTAGTTACAAGACTTATTATTGTTCCCGTGTCAAATACGATTGATTTCATTTTATGTTAAATATCTCTTTTGCTATTTTTACTCTTTCTTCTACAGGTCTTGATTGGGAGTAAGGATTCTCGGATTCTCTTGTTTTACCTAGATAAGGTTGGAGTTCCCATTTTGAGATTCCTAGTAATTGTGCTGCTTTTCCGGTTGAGATTCCGGAACTGTATAATCCATAGGCTTTTTTTATTTTTGAGGACTCTATTGCCTCTTGCATGAATTTCCCGGCTTGTTTGTCTAGTCTTTCTAATTCTCTTATAATTTTCCTTAAGGATTTTGATAAGATGTAGGTTTTATTCTTTCTTAGAGCATTTCTTGAGATATTTAATTCTGAAAGTATGGTTTTTCTTATTTGAGTATAGTTTTCGTTTTGAAGGTAGTTATTCTTATTCATTATTTTGAAAAGGGAGTATAATATTACTGAGAAAGATATTGAATACTTGTCTTGGTAGATTGAAGAAAGGTTTATTGCTTTGTTTGAAGCTTCTCTTAGTTTGTGTAGGTTTTGTTTCTTTATTGATTTAATAGAATCGCTTATTATTAGTATTAGATCATTATTTTGTTTCATATTAATATTTTCTTTTAGGATTATATAAAATTATTCTTTTGTAACTGCTTCAAAAGTAGAGGCTATATCTATTATGTACTTTCCTTCTTCTAATTTGTACACTAAAGGTTTTCCTTTGAATAAATCTACTAAGTCTAATTCATATTTACCAGGTTTTAGAATGTTTATGGATTCAATATCTAATATGACTGGTTTATCTTTGTCTAGCTTTTCATCCACTAGATCCATTACATCTTCTTCAATTTGTTTTCTTTCATCTATGTTTAAATCTGGAAGAAGTTTGCCTCTTTTTTTGTAAGCTTCTTCGGAAATGAAAAAGAAAAATCTACTACTGCAGCTACTGCAACCTTTTATTAATTCATCAGAAGCATCTTTGTACAGTTTTCCACATTTCACGCATTGGTGCGGCATTTATTTTCTCCGTCTAGATTGATTGACTAGGAGATCGATTTTATTTGGATTTCTTCTAATTTCTCTTACAATGTTTGCTGGACCAATTATGGTTAGCATATCTCTTCTTCCAAGAGTCATATTGTAGATAGAATCTTTTAATTTAGTACCGATAGTTTTCTCTTCTTTGTTTCCGTTTTGTTGTGCGGGATTTATTGAACAGAATGAAATTCCAGAAAAAGCTTTTGTTATTTGGGACATTGTTTCTTCAATTAATTTCGCTTCTTCATTTGGTTTTAATTTACCTTGCATTAAGATTATCTTATCTTGCTTTGTAATTTTAAGAATCTTTTTTAGTTTATCTTCGGTAGATAATGCCGAATGTTCTCTGTATGGAATATATTGAAAGGATAACATCTTTTACTTAACTAACTTGAATACCTCCTTATAAAAGTTTTCTATATTTTTTCCGGTGTGAGCTGAGATTCCAATTACTTTGTATTGTGGGAATGCTGCTTCTACCTTTTTTATTTTAGATCTTTTTAGATCAACTTTGTTAGCAACTATTAGAACAGGAATATCTCTTGCTGCAAGATTTCCTATGATGGTTATATTAACTTGCGAGTATGGGTTTTGAGTTGAGTCTAATACTACTACAACGCAGTCTACATTGTCTAACCATTTGATTGCTTCTATAACTCCTTTTGTTGCTTCTTTTGCTCTCTTCCGGGCTTGAGTTTTTACCATTTTATGTTTTATGAAATCTTCGTAGTCTATTTTTGTGGCAATCCCGGGAGTATCTATTATATTGAAGTCTAGTTCTTTGTTGTCTGATTTTATTTTGACTTTTTCTTTGATTTGGATTTCTCTTGTTTCGTGGGGAACTTTAGAAACTGAACCTAGGTCTTCGCCCAACCAGTCTTGACAAATTCTGTTTGCTAATGTTGTCTTTCCTGCGTTTGGTGGACCATAAAAACCTAGCTTAATTGACTTTTTCTTCTTGAACATTCTAGCTACAAATTTGTTTAGAAATGACTTTAGTTTATTAATCATTAAATGTACCCTCTTTTTGTTATATTGGTATTGGTGTGAGTTAGCTTATAAATATTTCTGAAGTCGAGAGTATTATTCTAATTTTCTCCAAAGGAACAATCTTAGAACTGCTATTTGAGACGTTCCTTCAATGTAATTTGGGTGTTGTATTATTAAAGAATCTGCGTAAATTGTTTTTTTTGTGTATTCGGGGTCTTCACCCGAGAATGTGGTTTCTTCGGGAATGGGGCAGGTTTCGGCCCAACAAACTTGGAGAAGAGAATGCAGTGTATTTGGGACTAAATTTTCTAGGTTTAAACTGGCGGTTATACGTTCACGGGCATCTTCCTCAGTATCATCAACCCCCCCACTAACTAATTTGTATCTTAAAACTTCATCGGATCCTACTTTGTTTAGTATTGTGTCTTGGATTAGCTTAATATCGTCCGGGACTATTTTTTTATCGTCCCAAGGTTGATTTACCACCAAAGCAGTTACTAAGAAAATTAGGAATATTGCTATTGCCATCACGGCTTCTAATGTTTTTAGATATGCTTTTTTATTTACCATGTTTTTAGGGTTACTTGTGCTGGGCATCTTTGTATTGCCGTTCCAGGGGGATCATTTATCCTTATTACCCAGTCTGAATATACTAAAGTGTTTACTAAATCTCTATCTTTTGGGAGGTGTTCTGGGTCAGAATAGGTTAGTGTGTCAAAATAACAATCTCCCTCAGTTTCTATTGATTCTATTAATACTGTAAAATCATTTTTTTCTGGATATTTTAAATCGTTTTTTACTTCTGTATAATCCCTCAAGTTACCATTACCATAAAAAAATTTGGTAAATTTGTTTTCATAAATCCCAGTTATTGTTTCTGCTACCCCTATTGTGGTATCTGAACTTTGTGTGTCCGCGGGGGTTATTGGAGTTCCTAAACTTATGAAAACCTTTTCATTTGGGGATATATATATGGGCAATTCACCTATCTGCCCATTTCCTGTGACCCCCATATCAGCATGGTATGTTTTGAAAGCTAGTGTGTTCCCCGTATGACTTACTCCCCGGTAATCTATTTCTTCTTCATCTTGGGTGTAAAGGGTAAATTTTTCGGTTCCCGATTCTCCCCCGTCTGCAATTACTTCCTCAAATTCTTCGGGAAGATCTCCTACCGTAAACCTGTGAAAAATTGAATCTGCTGTAATAACCTTCACGTAAATTGGAAATTTTTTTAATTCTAAGGTTATATTCTCATCCAGGCCATTCTTCAGTATATTATTCAAATAATCGGATGATTCTGCGCTTTTGAATGCTGGAGCAAGTAAGATAAATAAAACTAATAAATAAACTATGAAGAGCCCTACACTAATGCTCCAATCTACATATGAGAGTCCTTTTTTCATTTTAAAATAATCCTACGGCAACTGTGAATATCATATACCCCACTAACATTAAGATGAATGAGTGTCTCACCCCATATTTTATACTTCCTTCTGAAAACTTACCTACCATCAATCCGGTAAAGAAACCTTGAATTAATATTAATGAAATAAATAAAGTTTCAAAATTTATTGAACGTGCTGCCTCTTCATCCACGTTTACGGAATTTATATCTCCTCCAAAAGTTAAACCTGCAAAAACATCTCCACCAACATCTCCTAACTGGGGTAATAGGTAGAGTTGAAGTACCACCATTATTCCGATGAATATGAAAAATACTAAATATCCTTGTATTAGTTGAGCAAAAGAGTTTGCTCTTCTTTCATCTCTTATTTTTTTAATTTGTACAACTGAAGATGTTACTCCTTCAAGAACATCTTGTATATTCCCGCCAGATTGTTCTGCTTCGGTTATTACGGATACGGATCTTCGGATAACTTTATTTCTTGTATTTTTTGCAAATCTCTGTAAGGCTTCTTTGAAAGGAATGCCCCATTCTATTTGATGGGCTAGTTTTCTTACATATGGAGATAATGCTCCATAATTTGATTCTGAGGATTCCATGATTGATTTTGGTATGGGAATTCCTGCCTTAACATTTCCAGTTATTGATCTTACGAACTCTAAGAATTTTTCTTCTATTTGTTTTTGTCTTGAATTTTCTCTAAGCATGTCTATCCAGAACGGAAGTACCATTAATGCAATTCCGAAAGCAATTAGTGGTTTAAACAAGCCTGAATCTTGGGGTAGAAATATTAAAAGAGAAATAAGTATGGTTAGGGCACCTAGAGAAAGTCCGATGAAATGTCCCAATTTTAAATCTAAGTTCATGATGACTCCGCCTTTGATGTTTCTACAATTAACAAGTAAATAATATTTAACAATGGCAGTGCTCCATAAACACTGAGTGCTGCTATGGTGCCAATTGAAACTCCACCAAGGTACGGTGAAATTCTTTCTAAGATTGCTAAAGTTACTAAAAACAATAATGGTGCCGCTATTAATATTCCGGTGTAGATTTCGGAATAGGTTGCGATTACTTCTAAATATTTCTTTTGATCTATTTTGTATTTTGATAGGGCATCGTCAGCTTTACTTTGAAGATATTCTTTTATTCCTCCGCCGGTTTCGATTGTTGATGCCAACCCAAATAATAATTCTCTTAAATCTGCAGAAGGAGTTGTCATAGCTACGGATTTTAGGGAAGTTGTTAAATTATATCCAAATATGTTTACGTAGTTTAGAATTCTTTCAAGTTCTGTTTGAAGATGTTTATACTCATTTGAATTAACTAGTAGTTTGAAAATTTTCATAGGAGTTGCTCCCGAAGATGCAACTGCAGACATGTGTATCAAACCAAATACTAACTCTTGTCTTATGGCTTTGGCTCGCGTACTCTTTTCAAATGTAGGATATTTGTAGATTGCAAAAAATGTTAACACAGTTCCCAGTATTCCAATAGGTAATGATAGCAAGATATTAAAAGAAATTAAGAATGAAATTAAAGTTATTAATGGGAAAGAAATGATTGTTGTGAATAAGATTATACTTATGTAAGTTTTTGAAAGTATTTTTATGTTTGCTAGGGTTAATTCGTTTGTAAGCTCTTCACTTTGGTCAGGATATCTTTTCGATAAATAGAATGCTAAATCTTCCATGAAAAAGTTTGCTATTTGTGAATAAAAATTTGTTTTATAGACTTTGAATTCTTCTGGCTTTTTTGTTTCTTTTTCTTTTTGTTGTTTTGCGAATCTTTTTATTTCAGATTTTCTTACCTTAACTTTTTCTGCTTTTCTTTTTCTTATTTTTTTTGTTTCGGCTAGAAGGCCAACATACTCTATTAGGTTGCTTTGAGAAGAAAGTAATATTTTACTTAATTGTGCTTGATATAATTCTTTTTTAGGTTGAGGTGCTGATTCTCCAGCCTTCTTGATTTCAATTGCTTCATTTGCATAGTCAACTAGTTGTTGGGCTAGCTTGAGCAGACTCTTTGACATTTTCTTTTATATTTTTCTCTATATCAGTTAGAATTGAATCCATGTATGCGGCAACCTTTTTCTTTTCAGATTCAGGTGCACCTTGTTCAATCAGAAGATTATACTTTTTAGTAAGATCTAACAATAGTTCTGCATTTTCTCTGAATATTTCTAATTTCATCCTATAATTTGAATCTTTTCAGTACGGCTTTTGGATTTTTGTAATACTCATTTATGAGTTCTTGAACTTTGTGGAAATCAAATATTTTATTTTGATACATTGCAGTTAGTAGTTTTGTTCTTCTTACATATTCTTCTTGAAGTTTATCTCCAGAAACTCCGCTTGTTCTTTCTATTTCTTGAAATACAAAGGATTTAGATGAAGTTGTAAATGTGTCTGCTTTTGCATCCCACAAAAATGGTTTATTAATTTCGGAATTTCCGTTATCATCTACTTTGATTACTTCTGCTACTTCTCTTAATCTTCTTGATCCTTTCCCCGCTATTTTTACATGGGACATGATCATTACTGCGTCCATTGTTTCAACTAATGATGAGGATAGGCTTATTGGGGGAGTTTCTAATCTTTTTATCATTGTGTCTACAGAATCTGCGTGCATTGTTCCAAAGGAAGGATGGCCTGACGCCATTCCCTGGAACAAAACATATGCCTCTTCGCCTCTTATTTCCCCAACAATAACATAATCAGGATTCTGTCTGAAAGATTCTTTTAGTAAGTTGAATAATGTTACTTCCCCATATTTCTTTCCGACCAGGTTTGTCATACCAACCCCTTCTCTTGCTACGGAAGGAAGCCAGTTTTCGTGTTCTAGGCTTAGTTCTCGGGTATCTTCAATCGATACTACTCTTGCTTCGGGTTCTATGAAGAAAGTTAATACGTTAAGCATTGTTGTTTTACCCGAGCCGGTTCCACCTATAATCATTATATTTTTCTCGTGTTCAATTAAAAGCCATAAGTAAGCTAAAATTTGTGGAGAGATTGTTCCAAATTGTATCAGTTGTGTTGGTGACCAAGGTGTCTTTGTGAACTTTCTGATTGTGAAGGTTGGACCTTTTGAAGAAATATCTTCACTGAATGTTGCATTTACTCTTGATCCGTCGGGTAGTGCTCCATCAAGTAAGGGGGTTGCATAAGAAATATACTGTCCACATTTTTGTGCTAATTTTTCTACGAAGTTTGCTAGTTTTTTTGGGTTTTCGAAGACTATGTTTGTTTTTATATTTCTATATTTTCTATGGACTATGTATAGTGGGACATTTGAACCATTACATTCTACGTCTTCTATGTAATAGTCGTTCATTAGGGGCTCAATTTCTCCTAGTCCTACGAAGTCTCTGTAGATGTAGTACATAACTTTTAGATATGATTCTTTTGTTAGTTTTATTCTTAATTCGCTTAGTAGAGCTTTTATGTTCTTTTCTAAATATTCTATTATGGTTTCCCCTTTTGTTGAGGATAAGTAGCTTATGTTTAATAATTCTTTAATCCCCTCTTCTAGTAGGCTTAGAACTCTTTTTTCTGATAATTCTAAGTCTGGTTCTTCTAATTTATAGGTTAGTTCTTGATTATCTTTATCCCATTTTATGTGGGCATAAGCGTAAGGGGCAAGTAATGGATATTTGATATCTATTTGGTCTCTTGGTACATCCGGGATTCTTGGTATTTCTCTTGTTTTTTGTATTTTAAATGATCCTTCAATTCCAATTTTGAAAGGTGTTTTTTTTACTCTTTGAAATATGTTTGTCTTCTTTTTGTGTGTTTCCGGCAAATCTTTTGCTGGAAGTTCGGGTAGTTGTTTTTCCATTTTTATAGTTCTGATATTTTTATTTTTGTTGCAGATCCATCAATACCTTCATTTAAGATGGTTAATAGTTTTGTTCCTCTTAATGGATTTTGTGTTTCATCGAAAGCTAATTCTAATTCTTGGTCAGAATAATCTAACATCAGGCTAATATCATATTCTCCTTCTTGAGCGGATTGAGTTGTTATAATTGTCATGGGACCCTCTGTTACCGTGGCTCCTGGTTCGGAGAGTAATGCTTTTGTTCTCATTATCCATTCTATTTTATTTTGTTCTATTGTCAGATCCCCTTTGCCAACTTTTATTTTTAGTTGTGTTTGCGCTCCAGGACCTTGATTATATACTGAACGAATATTTTCATCAATTTTAAACATGATTTCTTTTGTTTGCTTTGCTACATGATTATCTTTCATTTTTTGAATAGTTGGTATGCCAACCGCAAGAACTATTGATAGAATTATTATACCAAGGGCTATGTAAATAACTGCTGAAACCCAAATGTCACCTTTTTTGTTTATCATCTTTATTTAAAAAAAGAAAAAAAAGAAAATTTAAAATAGCGATACCGTCTTTTCTGTTCCTTCACCGCATGGAACTACGCAATCTGTTCCTTTATACTCAGTCGTTGCCTTCACTAAGAATCTTACTGAAACTACGTCACTAAACCATGTATCAGTATATGTATCGATTGCTTCTCCGTTCTGGTAATCAGTTGGATCGTTACCATCGCTTACCGTTACCGGCGTTGCTAATGAGTCTCCGTTTGCATCTAAGAACATTATTACAACATCTGGATGTTCGTCTGCAAGACTCGTAACTTTTGTTACCAAACTAGTTGCGGTCCCTGGAGTCGTTCCATCTTGGTATGCGCTAAATTCAACCAAGTTGTAGTAGTCAGTACACATTGCCCCTGCATCTGCTTGACATTGTTGCACATCAGTTTGGTCACCCACTAAATTGTTTATCCATGTAATAACTAAAACTGCTATTATTATTGTAAAACCAATTATAAGAACAGTTGCTATCAATGGGCTTATACCTTTTTTGTTTAACAAGATTAATACACCTCCTCTTTAGTATTATATTAAATTTTAAGAAAAAGAGTATATAAAGTTTTTTGTTTTTGTAATCCGAGGTTATTAAAAAATTTAGATTACACATCGCCTATGTAACCGGAATTCCCATGTAAAGTCCCATGATTATTTTCAGTTTGGTCATCAACATTTTTGTCAAAATTCCAATAAGAGACTAAGCCATTTTGGGGGTATACCTTGTGGTTGTACATGTTGAGAATTTCCTCTTCAGTTAATGGTCTGTCCCAAATCATTATTTCATCATAAGTTGAGGTGGCGGAACTTATAACTTTTCCAATTTCTAATATGTCTATTTGGCCGGCGAAAGAAGAAAGTTCCTCCGTAGTATCTCCATTAACGAAAAGCCTTAATGTGCTCCCATCCAAGTTTAGTATAAAATGATTCCACTGCCTTGCATCCTCTTCTGATAAATCATGGTGGAGGGGCCTCCCGGATAAAAGAAAAATGCACCCCAGAGGCAGGACCTTCATATCATTTCCAGTTCCAGTAAACATAGAAATTGGTCCGTTATAGCTCCCTTTGTTAATTTTTGCCCAAAAACTCATTGCCCCACTATTACCTTGTCCGATTGTATGGATGGAAGATAATTCAACATAGTCCCCTGATTCAAAACTTAATGCATATGAATTAGAATCTGCTGAGCATGACTCCTCTTGAGATTGTAAGTTTAAGTCAATTAATTCTCCATCAACAATAGCTTTCGGTACTGCTTTAACATTATTTGATATTTCTTCACTAACAAAGGTTTTCTTATAAAAAGCATTTAGTTCTTGATTAGTTAAAACTTTATCATCAAACATAATGGCAAAATTAGTATCATAGTTAGAGTTACTTTGTATTGAGACTTCACTTCTCCCATGGTGGTTTTTACAAGTAGTATCATAATTTAGTAATATTTTTGATGCTTCAGCGGTTTTATCTCCCTCTTCGAGTTGTTTTTTTGTAATCTCTGAAACAAAATTATAAACAACTACTGTTGCGATAATTACCAAACCAATTATAAGAACAGTTGCTATCAATGGGCTTATACCTTTTTTGTTTAACATTTTAAGTAGAACATGTAGCATATTGTGTTTGTTCATTACAATACTTTGAGGTTGAGCCAATCATCACGATTGGAATTATTTCTAGTTGTGTTGGAGTTATGGAAAACTCTTCGTGGAGATCTTGCAATCCCGTTGATGTTCCTGGAGGGATCACCCATCCTGATTCAAAGGATTCTGAAGTGTCTGAAGATATTGCATTTATTAATACGCTAGTTATTTGTGAAGAACCTATATTTGAAAGTTCAACTTTGATTTCTCCCGCAGCACATACTGTGTTACTTTCTATTCTTATTTCTGCGTTCATACAAGCTTGTGCTAATTCCGTTGAAGCTTTTTGTTGTTGTTCTAAAATAAATTGATGATACCAGAACCATAATAAGATCGCAATAATGATAACAATAGCTACTAGAAGAACGGTTGCAACTATCGGTGAAATTCCTCTTTTGTTTTTCATTTTAATCATGGAAGACATTCATTTATGCCAGTTTCACTATTTAAATTTATCCTTTTATCGTAGCAGAAAAATGCATCTCCTTCAACTTCTATCCATGGAACTAGTTCTAGAGAGTTTATGTCTGCCGAGGTTATTGTGTCGCCAACTTCGCCTATATCTGCACAAGAGAATGTTGTTGTTGAATCGTGAGTATAATAAGTTTGATCTACAGGGGCAGTAATCCAATAACTTAGAGTTTTTTTATTATCTGGTCCGGGAGCAATGGATCTTTCATTTAATAGATCAAGACACCACCCTTCTGCTAGGCCGGTTGCTTCTCTCCCAAAAGTAATTCTCTTTACGGTAAATGCCCCTTGGTTTTCTATTGTGAGACTTACTGTGTTTCCATCAAAATTAATGCAATTTCCAACCACTTTTAATTCCATATCATTACAATACCCTTCTTTGTCTTCGGGCAAATCAATATCGTTAAACTGTTGGACTGCCCATTGTGTAACTAATAATCCTGCTGCTACTGAAAAACCAACTAAAACTACCCATCCTATTAATGGAGATATTCCTCTTTTCATCATCTTATTTTAACTTGTCTGATTTTTATATCTTTCTCTTCTAACGGGGTACTGTATTGTATTTCCCATTCGCCTTCCCCCACTTCAAAAGGAATTATTGGATCTTCACTTTCTAAATTGATTATCACTCTTAATGAAGGATAGCCTCCGTCAAATTGAAATGGGTGAACTACTCCTCCAATACTTAAATCAAAATTATCCCAATCTGGAGTAGCACTATACCAATTTTTCCCAAATTTTTCTGCTTTTACTGGGACCTTATAAGAAAAATCCTTTCCTCCAACTTCAATTGAAATGTCTTGTATCACTCCCGTTCCAGAACCCAACATATAAATGTCCCCCTCAGCTTCTTCATCAAAACGGTTGACTAGAAAAACTTTTTCCCCATTGCTGTAAGCATATAAAAGTTGTAGGTTGGGAGCACGTTGTTTTGCGTATCTTAAGTATCCGCTCGTAAAATCATCTAAAATGGTAACAACGTCGTCGGGGTGGTTTATTAAATCATTTGTTGGATCAGACAAAGCTTCATTAATTACATATTCTGATTCATGAATATAGTTGTTTGATAAGTCTTCAAAATCTTCGAAAAGAATTGCTTCTTGAAGTTTATTTGGAGTTGCTGTAACCGCGAAAACTGCTATTGCTAGGATGACAGATATGATAATATAAAATTGGCCCCTTTTATTCATATTAAAGAAATAACAACCTTAATTTATATAGTTTTTTATTTACCCAAAATAGTGATTCTTAGATAAATCTGATTTTCTTTCTTTCCAGGATTTGTCAGTCTTTTCGATTATGAAACTAACTTTTTTTATTATTGCTGGAAGTTTTTTGTAAACGGTTTTTATGTACTCTGCTTCTTTTGCATCTGTCGAAGAAATATTTAGTAAGAGTGCTTTTCTGTCTAGTTCTAATAGTTTTTCATAAAGTTCTAGGATTTCTTTATTTTCTTTTTCTGAGAAGAATTTTGATTCATACATTTCAATCATTAAAGTTTGATTTGGGAAGAGTATTTTTTCTGAGACTTTTGCGAAGAAAACTATTTTTTCGTGGATTCTTCTTCTTATGCTTCTTAGTAGAAAAAAAGGATCTTCGATGTAGGCTATTTCAAAATTTTTGTTTAATTCCTTATAATTAGGTAGTGCATACTTTTTTTGTAATTTCTTGTATACTTCTTCCATTTGTGGTTTTCTGAGCTTTAAAATTGTTTATAAAGGTTTTGTAAGCCTCCGCCGGGAATCGAACCCGGGACCTCTACATTACCAATGTAGTGCTCTACCGGCTAAGCTACGGAGGCAATAAGAATTAACGTTTTTAATTCGTATTTAAATTTTTGTTTTTTATTAGTTCGGAGGAACTTTGTATTTTTCCACCCCTTCCTATATTGAAGAGCATCTTAATTCCTAATTCTTCGCACACTGCGGGTTCTGATTCTGGGAGTGGAACATCATCTGTTTTCCTATCTCCTCCGTTGGCGAAAATATCTGGTTTTAATTCTCTTAAATCTTTGCTGACTGAAATATCTTCTGTTCCTTCTTCATGATGTGAAAGGTGCACCTTATCCACATATTCAAATGCTTCCAATATTTCTATTCTTTCTTTTTCTGGCATAAACGGTTTTTCTCTTTTGAAAGTCTTAATCCAGTTATCATTATTTAGAATTATGGTTAGTTTTCCGTGTTGCGAAGCTTCCTTGAACATTCTAATATGTCCAATATGCACTGGATCAAATCCACCAGAAACAACTATCGTTGGTTTTTCTTCCATATTTACTTTTAGTTTGTTGTTATTTTTAAAGTTTGTTGAAGTTAATTCTAGAAATGGGAGGGAAGGGATTCGAACCCTCGCAGGCACTAAGCCATTGGATCTTAAGTCCAACCCATTTGACCAGACTCTGGCACCCTCCCAGAGTAAATTAAGTCTCTTAGAATTTGTTTATAAAAGTTTTCGTCTCTCTTCTGATAGCATTGTGGGCAAGAATCTGTTTATTTTAGATCTACAACATGTTTTCCCATCAGGGAACCCATAACTTTCCTTTTTAACTTTTTGCCCTCATTTCTCAGAATTGTGTCCACTAAATCATATGAACCCATAACAAAATCAGGTGATCCTGCTTTTTTGACTAATGATTGAACATCTTCGTATAGTCTGCCGGCATCTGGAGCCGATAAATGAACTACATAAGAATGACCATTGGTACCCTTATCCATAGTTACGCTTGGTTTACCCTGATCCGTATCCCTTCCCAGCCTAGTTGTTATTGCTGTAATTCCTGAAGTGAGTCTATCGGATAATTCCTTATTTTCACGAAGATCTACGTTATTATTAAATCTACCTAGTTTAGTAGGGACCCTATAATGTAAAGTGGTATGTTTCATAGATTTGGGAAACTTATTTTGTTTATAAAAGTTTTTATTAAGCCTCAGGAGGGAGTTGAACCCCCGACCTGCTGATTACGAATCAGCTGCTCTACCGACTAAGCTACTGAGGCTTCTTCTGACAATCTTGGCATATAGGTTTTTTCTTAACATATGTGCCTTTGATTTTACCTAGAAAAGTTTCTTCTATTTTATTTCCACATTTAGAGCATTTCATAAGATATTGGTTTTTAATAAATTATTTAAAGCTTATTGTATTTTTTTCTGGATGGAAAAATGTGAATGGTGTTTGGGGAGCGAGTTGATGATTAAATATCATGATGAAGAATGGGGAGTTCCATTACATGATGATAGAAAATTATTCGAGTTTTTTGTTTTGGATGCTTTTCAAGCCGGTCTGTCTTGGAGTACAATATTGAACAAGAGGGAGAATTTTCGGAAGGCTTTTGATGATTTTGATGCTAAAAAAATATCTAAGTATGATGAAGCGGAATTTGAAAGGTTAATGAATGATGCAGGAATAGTAAGAAATAGGTTGAAAATATTGGCAACAATTGAGAATGCTAAGCAATTTTTAAGAATTCAAGAGGAGCATGGTTCTTTTGATAAATATATATGGAGTTTTGTTAAGGGTAAACCTATTGTAAATAATTTTAAGGAAATGAAAGAGATACCCGCGAAAACTGAAGTGTCTGATGAAATGAGTAAGGCCTTGAAGAAAGAAGGTTTCAAATTTTGTGGGAGTACAATTTGTTATGCTTTTATGCAGGCTGCAGGGTTAGTTAATGATCATACATTAGATTGTTTTAGGAGAAGTTAGTTTATTTTGTTTTTAGGGCTTTTTCAAATTTCTTGACTGCTCCCCTTAAAGTTTCTCTAGAAATAATTGCACAGTGTAGTTTATGCCGGGGTATGGTTCCTACATCTTTTATTATATCTTTTTCAGTGAGTTTTTTTGCTTCTTCCAGTGTTTTTCCTTTTATTATTGTAGTTAGTGCTGAGCCAAAAGCAAATGCTCCTGAACAGCCGGTTGAGATAAATTTAGCATTTTGTATTTTATCATTTTTTATTCTTAAGAAAAAAGTCATTGTATCCCCACAATGGCCAGTATATGTGAAAGTTGCATCCGGGTTTTTTATTTCGCCGACGTTAACTTTCTTTAGATAGTAGTGTATTGCTTTGTCCGAATATCCTGCTTTTTTTAGTATTTCTCTCATTTCAAATTTTTATTTACCTCTTCTATGAATTTGTCGATTTCTTTGTCTGTTTTTCCGTGTATTTTTAGTCCTTGTTCTATGGTTTCAAATTGTGCTCCGGGGCAGCCCACACAAAACATTCCAAAATTAGTTAAATACTCTGCCAATTCGGGGTGTTGTGAAACTGCTTCTCCTATTAGCATATCTTTAGTTATCATTTTGAAAACATATTTTACATTTATTTGGCACATCATCATGCATTCTGTGGATTTCACAGATTGTTGAAGTGTGTCTTATTTTTTTTGATATTTTGTATAATTCCTTGTGCGCTGTTGATTTGTTTTTTAGTATGAGTTTTATTGATTTACTGATTTCTTTTTCTATTTTTTGAGGAAATGAAGTTGTTCCTCGCTTTTGTTTTAGGTATTGTGAAACTGCTGCAGGAGTTATATTTAGTTGCTCGGCTATTTCTTTTTGTTTTAGTCCTTCTTTTGAAAGAGCTAGAGCAAATCCTTTTCTTAATGCTGGGAGTATGTATCTTACTTCTATTTCTTGAGGCATAAGTTTCATTTTAAGATTAACAATAGTTAACTATTTATAAAAGTTTTTATTTTAGAAATGGATTGTTTTCTTTTTCTTGTTTTATTGTTGTTTTTTCACCATGGCCAGGGTAGAGGATTGTATTTTCCGGCAAGGTTAGTAATTTTGTTTTTATTGAGTTGATTTCTTGTTCTAAGCTTCCTGTTGGCAAGTCTGTTCTACCGATTGAATCTTCAAATAAAGTGTCTCCAGAAAATAGGTTGTTATCTATTAAGATTGAAATACTTCCTTGGGTGTGGCCGGGAGTATGGATAATTTTTAGTTCTTTATTTTTTATTTGTAGAATTTGATTGTCTTCTAAAATTATATCTGGAGTTATCTTTTTTAGTTTTACATTAAAAGAGATTGACATATTTTCATTTTCGTTGTTTAGTAAGTTTAAATCGTCTTTGTGGATTGCTATCTTTGCATTTGTTTTTTCTTTTATTTCGTTTACTGCTAGAATATGGTCTATGTGTCCGTGAGTTAAGAGAATATATTTTAGTTTAATATCTCTTATTTCTTTAAGAATTTCTTTTGATTCGAAAGGATCTATAATTATTGCTTCTTTTTCTATAACGAGTAGGTATGAGTTTACTTGGAATGCACCTGAAGTAAATGTTTTTATTTCCATTAAACTACTTTTGTTCCTTTTTCATCAAAGATATGAATTACATTTACGGGACAGGATTTTGCTGCTTCTTTCATTTCATCTAAGTCTTTTTCATCTATTGTAAGTTCATACAAGCAATCATCTACCTCTTTTGCTCCTGCTAGGTTTGCTTTTCCATCTTTGTCAAGTTTAAATTTCTTTGAAAAAGCTGTGCAAGAAGCTGCACCTATGCATGCGTCTCTATCATATTTAACTTTGTATTTTGCCATTGTAGTTTTTTTTATTAGTTAGAAGATAAAAAGGTTTTGGTTAGATTTTTAAGTAGTAAGTAATTTCCAAAAATATGAATCTGAGTATTGAGCAGCGATTGAGGGAGTTTGAAAGGACCGGAGAATTTTCTATTATTCTTGATTTGGATAAAACTCCCTTTGAAGATTTTGACCATGAATTGATTGAAGGGAGGGTTTTAATGCAATATCGTTCGGGGCATAGGCCCGAAGGAATGAGTTGTTATCAATTTGGAATGGCTTGGATTTTAGATAATTTTCATCCGGGGATTGTTGCGTATTTTGATAGTATTGCTTCACTTGAGGGGGTTGAGGGAGGAAAATTTTATGACGGTGTTTTGGATACATTACATATAAAGTTAAGTGCGGCAGGGATTAGCTATTCTCAGTTATTGAAGCCTCATAAAGACAAAGACATTTTTTCAGCAGTAGGAGTTATTGAGGGTATTCTTGAAAAGCAAGGATATATTTTTGCTACGGGATATTTTCATGGAGAAGTTTACACTATTGTAGAGGGGAGAGTTGTTTTGGTTGAAGATGATTCAAATCAGTTGAAAAAATTATGGAAAGTTGGAGAGGTTGAGGAATGGTATGAAGAAAATAAAGGTAAAAGATATAACATCTCAAATACAAATATTTTAGAGCAACAAGTTCAAAGTGGTTCTGTCGATGCGAGAATATTAAGAACTAGTTTTTTTGGTAGAAGACAATTAGAACAGACTTTTTCGGAAATAGAAGATTTGAGGAAAATTGTTTAGGGAGACTCAAACCCATATCCCTTTGGAACACATTGTTTCTTGGGATTATACCCAAATCCACAATTGGTTTCTGGATTTATACATCCGACTTTAAGCGCCCATTCACAAGATTCCAAATCGCAGACATCTTCTGTGTTAAATTGGTCACAATATTCCCTTATAGCAGTTAGCTCTTCATCATTTGGTTCTTGAACACACCCAGTAGAAAATACTGCTAGTAACAAAAGAATAAATACTGTTTTCTTAATCATATGTAAATTTAGGACAAAGTATATTTAAATCTGTCGAAGACTTTAATTTTATTTGTTTTCCAAAAATCTTTCACTAACTTTATTCCAGTTTACTAAATTCCAAAATGCTCTGATGTAATCTGGACGCATATTTTTGTATTTTAAGTAATAACTGTGTTCCCATACATCTAAATTTAATAGTGGAATTTTTCCTTCTGTTAATGGTGAATCTTGGTTAGATGTTTTTTCTATTTCTAGTTTTCCCTTGTTTAAGACTAACCATGCCCAACCAGATCCAAATAGAGTTAATGCTGCTTCTGTAAACTTTTCTTTAAAATCATCCATTGAACTAAATTCACTTTCTATTTCTAGTTTTAGTTCTTTTGGGATTTCTTGTTGTTTTGGTGTTAAAGATTCCCAGAAAAAAGTATGATTAATAAACCCTCCACCGTTGTTTCTAACTGCTTGTCTTATTTCTTCAGGAACTTCATGAAGTGTCATTATTATTTCTTCTGCCTCTTTTTGAAATAGTTGTTGGTGATTTTTTAGTGCTGCGTTAAACTTGTCAGTGTAGGCTTGATGGTGTTTTGTGTGGTGAACTCTCATAGTTTGTTCATCAAAATGGGGCTCTAGTGCCGCATAATCGTACGGTAGTTTTGGTAGTTGAAATTCTTTCATTTTAATAATCCTCCTTTAAAATTAGTTATATTAACAATAGTTAATAATTTATAAAGGTTTTGGAAAGTTAGTAGTAAGATTTATAAATAATTAAAATTAAAATTGAATATGCAAAAACATGTTATTAGAGGAAGTATGCTTGGAGGTTTGAGTTATAAAACTCATTTGAGTGTATGGCATTTTGGTTTGGCCGTGGGCATTATCTCTGCCATTTGTGTCTTTCTTCTTAGTGTTGGTTTTGTACTTGGAATATTTCCAATTTTAGAAGGATTAATTTTAGATATGTATGGTCCTTTTGGATATAATATTAGTTGGGCAGGTTCTGTGTTGGGTGCTTTGTATGGATTTATTGATGGAATAATCTTTGGTTCCTTAGTTGCTTGGATTTACAATAAGTTTTCTCATAATTAAACAATTCCAAAATTCATTGCTATAAACATTCCTATTCCTAAAAGCAAGAGTAAGATTCCTGCGATTAAGTGGAGTATTTTTAATTTGTTTTGTCTCCAAGATTCTGCTTTTTCTGTTGTGGTAAATCCGAAATAGATTAGTAAAGTAATTATTAGCATTGGTAAAATAAATATCAGGTTGTATAATACTAGTAAAAGAAGTGCATAATTTCTTGTGGCTATCTTTGCTAATAACCCCAAGATTACTATGTATGGTCCAGATGTGCAAGGAAGTAAGAATAGACTAACAACAAATCCGGTTAGGAAAGCTCCTGGAATTGAAGTTACTGATCTAATTATTTTTTTCATATTTGGTCGCCAGGAGTCTGGGACTTCCATTTTGAATAATTTTCCATACCATAAATAATCCTTTAGGTTGAATAACCCAAGTAAGATGGCTAGAACTGCAACTATTGTGTAGAAAGTGTGTGTTAGTCCTGAATATGTTATTGCAGAATATAATCCAATACCCATTAAGAAATATGAGATGAATATTGCAATTGTAAAGGCAATTCCAGAGAATAGGGCTCTTTTTTTATTACTTGAAGCTAAGATTGTTGTTAGTAAAATAATTAGGACAGCAAAAGCACAAGGATTTATTGCATCGACTGCGGCCGCTCCGATAACTGCCGGAATCGTAAGTTTTTCAATTACAGTAGTTTCAGAAGTTGTTTTTTCTAAAGGTTTTATACATTCATTAGTTTGGCAGAAAGTAATTTCTTTTTCTACTTCGTTTCCAACTTGTTCATTGAAACCTACGAAAAATTTGTCGTTTATGAAAATGGTTGGAACTCCTTGTATTTCTGTTTCGTAATTATTTGAAGTTTCTTGGAATAAATTTCTATTTTCTTCATTAAAATAAATTTCATATTTTTCTATTTCTAAACTTGGATAATCTTCTTGTATTTGATCTAAGAATAATGATGCCTTTGAGCAGTGTGGGCAACCCTCGCCATAAAAAAGTAAGATATCTGGAGAGGATTGTGCGTATGCTATTGGCACTATTGCAAAAAGCAGTAATAGTAATAGTAATCTTTTCATTTTTCTATTTTTGTTTTTTCTATTTTTAAGGCTTTTCCATTTACTAATGCATCTGCTATTTTTTTCCTTGCTTCTAGTAATAATCTATGGAAAGTTGGTTGCGAAATGTTCATTCTTTCTGCTGAAGTTTCTTGATCTAACCCTTCGTAATCTTTTAGCCTAACTGCTTCTAATTCTTCTAGTGTCAAGTTAGATATCTCTAGTTCGAACTTTTTTATTCCAGCCGGCTTGAAATAAGTTGTGTCCGGATTAAATCCTATTCTTCGTCTTCTTCTGGGTCTTGGCATTATTGTCTTCCCCTAAATTTTCTACCGCATCTTGGTCTTTCTAAAGGTGTTCTATCTTCACACTTTCCAAGTTGTCTTCCTGTTTTTTTCCCTTTTCCTTCGGGACCTGTTCCATCAAAGTTTGGCATTTTTAGTTTACCTCCTTGTATTGTTATGAATATATATTCATAACTAATATATAAAGGTTTCTTTTTGTGATGGTTAGGTTTATAAAGGGACTAATTGGACTTTTTTTATGGAAAAAGTAAGAACCTTGGATATGAAGGGCGCCGATGGATATGCGGTTACCGAAGAGGATTTGGTCTTGAGAGCAGTAGCTGAGGATGGTTTAGAAGGGGAACTTTTATTTAGTGGTTTGGAAGGAATAAATATGAGAACTCTTTTAACACATGGAACCTTGTATCCCAATTCAGATTATATTTACGCATGTGTATGCCCGGGCACAAATGAAGATGAGTTAGTTAATATTGGCCCGATAGATTTTGCCGAAACAAATCATAAAGAACCGGTATTGGCCGTTTATGATAGAGACAAATTTAAAAGAGAAGTTCTTGAGAAATGGCAGTTTATTGGACCTGGAAAAATGGCAGATGCTTTGTTGAAAGTTTATAAGTTGGAGTTTTAGATACAATTCAAAAGTTTTTTAATTAGAACGTGGTTTTGATTTTTATGGCTTCAAAACATCAAACAGAATATAGAGGTAAAAGTATTTTATCGTTAGAAAAATGTGCACATGAAGATGGACTAGTGTACGGAGAAATGGGTAAAGAGAGATATACTCCTTGGGATAAAGAAGTTTTGAGGGAAAAAATTAGATTATTTAAACTAACTGGGGATTTAGACTTAAGAGATGAAATTCTTAATAGAAATTTTAGGAGTATAATTGGTTGGGCAGGCAATTTTGGGAGTGGACCATTAAGTCTTGCTGAATTAGTAAGTGAGGGATTTTTGGGCCTATCTCAGGCGCTTGAATCTTATGATGAAAGGAAGGGCCAATTTCCTAGTTATGCTACAAATGGAATTAACTGGGCGATGCTGCATGCCTTGAGGGGAGGAAATGTTGGAATAAAAAGTTTAGATGTCGAATATGGGGATGGGTCCAGCCTGTATGATTTTGTTCCGGATTGGAGAACTGGAGAGGGTAGAACTGTCCTCGATCAGCTGATAAACATGGAAATGGTTGGGCTGATTCTTGGGACCTCCCAGAAATTATTTGAAGAGGGGAAAATTAAAGGAGTGGAACTTGAAGCTTTTTTAAGATATTGTTATCCCCAAGGTGAAAACGAGAGTTTGGAGGAAATAAGTTTAGACTATGGGTGCAGTAAGAGTAATATCGGGCTAAGAAAAGACAAGGTTATCCAATTGATTAGAACGAGGTTAGGTATCTGAGTTGGATAAATCTTTTATGTTTTTTATTTTTCCAAATTTGTAAACTTTGTCTTCTACTATATAGACTTCAAAGTTTTTTAGATCTTTTTTTAGGAAGGGTGAAAGAGTTTTTTGTTTTGTTACGTCTGTTCCTTGTTGTAGTAGATTAAATGAGGGCATTACAATTAGTGTTTTTCTTTCAAACTTTCCCTTTAGAAAACATTTGAATTTTTGATCAGATCTTTCATCAAAGGAAATTGCAGGATGTTCGTGACCGATAATTATTGTTTTGTTTAGTTTTTTTGGGATTTTGTGGCCGTGAGTTATTAGAATGTTATTTGTTTCATATTTGTCTATCAATTTTACATTTTTTTTCTTTGCGATTGGTCCTAAAATATTATCATGGTTTCCTTTTATTAGTAAAATCTTTTTATCTTTGAAAAAATCTATTAAATCTAAAACTTGTTTCCATTCTGTTTTCGAAATTGTTCCAAATTCATGTTTTAAATCTCCATTTATGATGATTAATTCTGGATTGACTTTTTTTAGGATATTTTTGAGTTTTTTTATTATATCTTCAAATTGAAATCTTGGTAATAGGATTCCTTGTTTATTTAGAGCTTCTTCGTAACCTAGATGTAAATCTGAAATAATTAATATTTTCTCTTTTTTTAGGTATAGTGCTAAATCTATTATTTCGATTCCTTTTTGTATTTCCATTATTTTATGTCCTCGAGTATTAAAGCGTGCATCTTTCTTAGAAACTCAACTCGATCTTCCATTCTAAGCATATCCATTCTACCTTGCATTAGTATATTGAAAGCAAAGGGGGAGGGAATTTTTGTGTTGATTTCTTTTACTTTTATGTTTCCGTCTTCAATGTCTTTCAAGATTTTTGTTGCATTCTCCAAATCCATTAAATCTTCTAAAACTTCTCTACGCGCTTCTTTTAAGATTGAAAACTCGTTGGATATTCTTCTTACTGCGGCCAATAATATCATTGAAGAAACTTGTTGTCTACCTACATGTTTTGTTTTTCCTTTGTAAGATTTTAGAATCATTAAAGCTCTGGTAGCACAATGTCTAAATCTTCTTCTTAGTATTTCGGAATTTTCTATTGCGTTTCTAGCAACTATTTCAAGTTCTTTTGATTTTAATAGTTTGAAGGCTCTTAGAACTTGGATTTTCTTTCCCTCTTTTCCTTTTAGGTAAAAACCATTATCGTTTATACTTATTTCTACCTCTCTATGTTGAACTTTTGAGATTACATATGCCATTGATCTTGAAATAACATCATTAACTCTTCTTCCGTATAAAGAATGAAAAACAATTTGTCCGTTGAAGTGTTCTATTAGTAATTCGTTTTCATTAGGAATACTTTTTGTAAATTTGTATTGGTGGTAGAAATAATCATAAAGTGCTATTTTTCCTCTTTCGTCAACATATAAATATTTATCAATGAAGTTTAGAATTTCTTCTTTTTTTGTTTTGTTTTCGAAGTGTTCTTTCATTAGCCTTCTGAATTTTTGGATTTCTGAAGCTAGGTCAAAAGAAAGAGGTAGTGTTTCTGAATACCAAGACGGAACTGTTGGGGCCATTCCAGAAGCAGCTTGAACTGATGCGGCCATTCCTCGAGCATATTTGAACATATATCTATCTCCACCTAAAACGAAAACATCTCCTTTTTTTAGTTTTTCAAGGAAAGATTCATCTATTGTTCCTACGACTTGTTCTCCAACCTTCACTTTTACGGAAGACTCTTCCGGGATTGTTCCTATGTTTGTCATATAAATTATTCTGGCCATTTTTCCTCTTTTTCCAACCATTCCGGTTTCTTCATCATACCAGATTTTTGCATAAACATGTCTGTCTTCTAATGAGATATGTTGGCCGGATAAATAATCAATTATTTCTTTGAATTCAGTGTAAGTTAGATTTCTGAAGGGGTAAGCTTTTTTTACCATTTCAAAAATTTCTTTTAGTGGAGTTATGTCCGAGATTGCAATTCCATAGATTTGTTGGGCTAGAACATCTAAAGCGTTTTCTGGGATATGGATTCTGTCTATTTTTCTTTCTATAATATTTTTTAGCATTACTGCGCATTCTACCAAATCATCTCTGCCAGTAACTATTATTCTTCCTTTTACTGTTTCATGGAGTTTATGCCCAGATCTTCCAAACCTTTGTAAAGTTCTAGCTATGGATTTTGGAGAGCCTAGACAGATTACCAAGTCAATATAACCAATGTCGATTCCTAATTCTAATGAGGTGGATGAAACCACTGATTTTAGTTCTCCTTTTCTTAGTCTATCTTCTATGTTATGCCGGTGATCTTTTGATAGGGAACCATGGTGTGCTCCTATGTTGTCATTATAATTTTTTGGATATTTTTCTTTTAGATTATGGACAAGTCTTTCTGTAGCTGCCCTTGTATTTGTGAATATTAATGTTGTTTTGTGTTTTTGTATTAAATCGTCTAGTAAGTCGTATAGATTATTGTTCATTTCTTCGTGAGTTGTGTTAATTAAATCTGGAACTGGGGATAAAACCTTTAGATCCATTTTTTTATTAAATTGAACATCGGAAATTACACAATCTCTATCTGTTCCGACTAGGAATTTTGCGATTTTGTTTAATGGTGCAATAGATGCTGAAAGTCCAATTCTAGTTGGAGGTTCTTCACATAACTTTTCTAGTCTTTCTAATGAAATTGAGAGATGTGTTCCTCTTTTATTTTCTGCTAATGCATGAATTTCATCTATTATTATATATCTGACATCTTTTAGTTTTTCTCTGAATTTTATAGTGGATAATAGAATTGCTAAGGATTCGGGCGTTGTGATTAAGATATGGGGAGTTTCTTTGAGCATCTTTTGTTTTTGGTAGGGTGTTGTGTCTCCAGTTCTTGATGCGATTTTAATTTTTAGATTTTTATTCTTTTTTTCTGCTAGTTCTGTAATCTCTTTTATTGGTTGGTTTAGATTGACTTCTATGTCTCTTGATAAAGATTTTAAGGGATTTATGTAGATGCAATAGACTTTGTTTTCTAGTAAATCATTTTCTGCCAAGGTTGTTAGCTCGTTAATTATTGTTAATGTTGATGTTAGTGTTTTACCTGAGCCTGTAGGTGCAGATATTAAAGTGTTTTTTTGGTTGTGGATATTTAGGACTCCAAATTTTTGAGGGTGTGAGAATGCTTGAAATTTATCCTTAAACCAAGTTTTCACTGTGGGATTGAATACTTTGAAGATTTTTTCATCTTCGTCTGGTTGTTTTTTGAAGGAAATCATAGTTGAATTTAGATGAATAGTAACTTTAAAAAGGGTTTTGGGCGGGTTTGTCAAGCAGAATACTTTTAAACCTTGTTGGAATCTCGAAATTATGGAGTTTTATGAATATGAGGATCAGTTTATAGATGACTTAAGTAAGCCAGAATATTCTCATCTTCCCGAACCAGAATTTGTTGCAAGATGGGGGGCATATCAAGTAACTAGAGATCCAAGAGAAAGGGTTACTTTACAGAAAACCCATTTTAGATATCTTATGAAAGAGGCGCGTAGATTTCTTTGGAGCAGGTTACCAATAAACGATTTATTTAATGCGGGATTTTTTGGGTTGGATAAGGCTTTTGATGGTTTTGATCCCTCTTTTGATGTTAAATTTATCACTTATGCTGCTCCCGCAATAAGAAGAAAAATTATGGTTAGTGTATCAAATGAATCTCGGTTGATTAGAATCCCAGTTTCCCAATTACAAGGATTTTACAGAATAGGAAGAGTTCTAGAAAAGCATGTAGATGAGGAAGGAGAATGTCTATTAAAGAAAGAAGAAATTCTAGAAAAAGCAAGGGTTACGGAAAGTCTATTTGAGATGTATCAGAGATTTACTAATGGATCATATTTGAGTCTTGATTACGCAGAAAGTGGAGAGGGAGATATGCATGATAGTTTTGAAGGAAAAAGTGTGGATGGGTCAGGTATTTTTGTAGAACCTAACAGTTTAGAAAGATCAATTGAATTAGAAGATGAGGCTAAAAATTTACTTTGGGTTATTGGGGAAGTGAAGAGAAAGGGATGGATTGACGACAGAGATATTAGAATGTTAATAAAAAGAGAAGGATTAGATGGAAATGATCCTATGACGCTTGAAGAGGTTGGAGAAATAGAAGGAATAAGCAGGGAAAGGGTAAACCAACTTCTTAGGAGGACTAGAGAGTCGATTATCTGGAATCTTGGAAGGCCAAGTATGAGAAACCCTTAGAAACATTTAAAACTTAACTATTTTCTTTTAAATCATGGCAAGAGTTGCAATAATAAACAAGGATAAATGTTCTCCAGAACAGTGTAATTGGTTATGTTTTAAGAAATGCCCCATAAACATGACGGGGAAAGAATGTATTATCAAAGATAGAAAGGCAGTTATTGATGAAGATTTATGTACTGGTTGTGGGATCTGCCCTAGAATCTGTCCTTTTGATGCTATTCAGATTGTTAATTTGCCAGAAGAATTAAAAGAAGATCCGGTTCATAGATTTGGTCAGAATGCTTTTAGATTATTTCATTTACCAATTCCTAAAAAGGGAGAAGTTGTTGGAATTTTAGGTAGAAATGGTATTGGAAAGAGTACTGCCTTGGAGATATTGTCTGGGAAGTTGGTTCCTAATTTAGGAGATTTTTCTAAGGAAGGAGATTATGATAAAGTAATTGAAAAATATTCAAAAGTTGCTTTGGGAGATTATTTTAAAAAATTAAAAAGTGGAGATATAAGAGTTGCTTACAAACCCCAGAGAATTGAATTAATTCCAAAGGTTTTTTCTGGGAAAGTTGGAGAATTAATTAATCGAATTGACGAAAGAGATATTGGCGAGAAGTTAATTAAGGAATTAGAGATTGAGCATTTGAAAGATAGGAAGTTAGATGAGTTAAGTGGTGGAGAGTTACAAAAAGTTGCTATTATTGCTACTGCTGTCAAAGATGCAGATTTTTATTTCTTTGATGAACCGGCTTCGTTTGCGGATGTTACTTCCAGGATTAAAATAGCTAAGTTAATTAGAAGTTTGAAAGAAATTGGTGCAGTTATGGTTGTTGAACATGATTTGGCCACTCTAGATTATATTTCTGATGAAATTCAAATTATTTATGGTTCTGAAGGAGCGTTTGGAATTGTTTCGCAGTCTAAAGGAGTTAGAAGAGGGATTAATGAATATTTAGATGGTTATTTGCCGGATGATAATGTTAGATTTAGAGATTATGAAATTAAATTTATTGATAAGGAAAGTGAGAATATTTTGAATAAGGATATTTTAATTGAATTTAATGAAATGCAAAAGAAGTTTGAGAGTTTCTCGTTGAAAACTAATAAAGGAAGTATTCATCGTGGCGAAGTTTTGACTATTGTTGGAGCTAATGGTTTGGGAAAGAGTACTTTTTTGAATTTGCTTTCTGGGAAACTTAAACCGGATTCTGGAGAGTGTGAAGATTATAAAATTTCTTACAAAGAACAGTATCCTTCTAGAGAATTTGAAGGAACTGTTAGAATGGAATTGATGAATGTTGCAAAGGCTGAATTTAGTTCTGGGTGGTATAAACAGAATATTTTGGAGAAATTGAATTTGAATAATGTAATTGATAATAAAATTAAGGATTTATCAGGTGGAGAATTACAGAAGTTTCATGTTGCTTTATGTTTAAGTAGAGATGCTGAAGTTTATGCTTTGGATGAACCTTCGGCTTTTGTTGATGTTGAAGATAGATTAAAGGTTGCTGAGGTTATTAGGGAGTTTGTTTCGAAGAAAGAGAAGTGTGCGATTGTTGTGGATCATGATGTTCAGTTTGTTGATTATTTGGGAGATAGGATGTTGGTTTTTTTAGGTGATCCTGGAAAAGAAGGTTTTGTTGAAGGTCCTTTAACGAAAAGAGAAGGAATGAATAAAGTGTTAGGAATGTTAAATATTACTTACAGGAGAGATACTAATTCCCATAGACCTAGAATAAATAAACCGGGAAGTAATTTGGATAGTGAGCAGAGGAAGAAAAAAGAATTTTATTATAATTAGTTTCCTGTGTGTCCGAAACCGCCTTCTCCTCTTTCTGAAGAGTCAAGTTCGTCTACTTCTTCGATTTCTGGGGTTTCGTGCTTTGCGATTACTATTTGTGCTATTCTGTCTCCTTTTTTTATTTCAAAGTCTTCAGAAGAATGATTCATTAAAATAACTCCTACGTCTCCCCGGTATCCTGCGTCTATTGTTCCGGGGGTGTTTAGAACTGTTATTTTATTTTTTAATGCTAATCCTGATCTTGGTCTTACTTGTGCTTCATATCCAATTGGAAGTTGCATTTGTAAACCTGTTCCGACTAGAAGATGTTGTCCTGGTTTTAGTAGTGCGTCTTCTATTGTGTGAATGTCTAACCCAGCATCACCATCTTTTTGAAATTTTGGTATTATTGCTTCGGGGTGGACTTTTTTAAATTTTATTTTCATTTTTAACCTTCACATCCTGTTCTTATTGGAAGCTTACAATCTGGACAGAAAGAATCACACTTTCCTTTAGGGAAGGTTGGACCCTCACAAGTAGGGCAGAAACCAACTGGTTCTCCATATTTTTTTATTAATTCTGCTAGATGATCTTCTACTGGTTCCTCTGAAGTTTCTTCTTCAAGGTCGCCTTCTTGGGCTTGTTCTTTTTCTCCGTATATTTCATTCACTACTCTAAATATATAATCGACTGGAGATTTGGCCATGTGAATTACGTCTATCTCTTCCCCTAGCTTTCCAATCTTTCCACTCAAGGCCACGGGCCCGTGGGGTTCAAATCTTTGGCCAATGAATTTCTTTGTGAATGCTTTTAGTGGAACTCCATACTGTAATCCTACACTTATGGCGACTCCGAATGAGTCTAGCAATCCGCTTACAATTGTTCCTTCTTTTGAAGCATCTAAGAACAATTCTCCTAGTGTTCCATCATCAAATTCCCCCATTGTCATGTAAAAATCAGTTTCTCCAATTTGTGCTTTGTGAGTTTTGGAGGTTCTAAACGAGGGCATTCTTCTTCTTCCATTGTTTGAGAGTATTGCTTCTGCAGGATCTCCAAGTTTTGATTCTAATCCTGTTCCTTTTCCAGTACTTACTGGTTGACCAACTTTCGTTCCATCTACATATACTGCTACAGCCTTTAGTCCTTTTTTCCAACCATCCATGTATACATTTGCTATATCCTCAGGAGTAGCATCTGCTGGCATGTTAACTGTTTTTGAGATTGCACCAGATAAGAAAGGTTGAACTGCTGCCATCATATCAAGGTGGTCGGAGTAATGAATTGACCTTTCTCCATTGTCTGGTTTAAGAGAACAATCAAATACTTTTAGATGTTCTTCTCTTAAGTGAGGGGCCCCTTCGATCGTCCCATGTTCATCTATGAAATCTGTCACTTCAACTATTTGTGTTGGATCATAACCTAAAACATTTAGTGCCATTGGGATGGTATTATTAACTATTTTTAATATGCCCCCTCCTGCTAACATCTTATATTTCACTAATGCTATATCTGGTTCTACGCCCGTTGTGTCACAGTCCATCATAAAACCAATTGTTCCGGTAGGTGCAAGTACTGTAACTTGAGCATTTCTAAATCCATGTTCATTTCCGCGTTCGTTTACATCTGACCAGGCATCCCCTGCTGCGTCTAAAATATTTTCTAAGCCACTTGGGATTTTGGATCTGTCTACTCCAGACAATGCTGCTGTGTGTTTGCCCATAATATTTAACATCGGTTCCTTATTTTCATCAAATCCATTGAATGTACCAAGTTGTTCAGCTAGCTCGGTTGATGTTTTGTATGCTTGACCACTCATTAATGCTGTAATTGATGCAGCTACTGCTCTTGCTTCATCAGAACCATACGCTATCCCCAAACTCATTATCAAAGATCCTAAGTTTGCATAACCTAAACCTAGTGGCCTAAAATCGCGCGCATGTTCAAGTATTTCTGGCCTTGGATAGCTTGACCTGTCTATGACTGCATCTTGTGCCCTTATGGTTAGGTCTATAGCTTTTTTGAAAGATTCTACATCAAATCCCCCATCTTCTGTTCTAAATTTCATTAAGTTTAAAGATGCAAGATTGCATGCGGAATCATCTAAAAACATGTATTCGGAACAGGGGTTTGAAGCATTAATTGATCCCGAATTTGGACAGGTGTGCCATTCATTTATTGTATCGTGATATTGTATTCCTGGGTCACCACATTGGTGAGCAGATTCGGCCATCATTCTCCATAATTTTCTGGCTTTAAATTCGGGCATTTGATCTGCTACTTCCTGACTATGTACTGGCTTTGTTTTCCACATTCTATCTTCTAGAACTGCTTCCATATACTCATTTGTTACTCTCACAGACAAGTTTGCATTTTGGTACGCCACTGTTTCTTTTGCTTCATCTTCAGGAATTCCTCCCTCCACCAATATCCTTATTTTTTCCTCTTCTCTTTGTTTTGCCAATACAAATTTCTCAATGTCTGGGTGCGTAACTAAAAGTGAATTCATCTTCGCTGCCCGCCTTGTTATTCCGCCAGATTTTACTATTCCAGCAACATCATCATAGAACATTAGGTATTTCATTGGTCCCGAAGGAACTCCTCCTCCAGACAATTTTTCGTGAGAACTTCTTAATGTTGAGAGGTCTGTTCCCGTTCCTGAACCATATTTAAATAATAATCCTTCGAAAACAGATAACTTAAGTATGCTTTCCATATTATCCTCAACGCTTTGGATAAAACATGCGGAAGTTTGAGGGTATTCATATTCGTGACCAATGGGCATTAATTGAGGTTGCCCATCAACTAAAACGTAACTTTCTTTTTGATCTTCTGTTCCTTTTGCTTCCATGTGGAGGTCAAGGCCCACGTTAAACCAAACGGGAGAATTAAAAGCCATTCTTTGAGAGAGTGCTAGAGATGCTATTTCGTCCGCATAGACTTTTGCTTCTTCACTTGATGAAGCATAGCCTTGAGAAAGAAACCAATCTTCGAATTTTGAAGCAACTCTTGAAATAAGTTGTTTTGCTGAATTTTCTCTTTGAGGAGTATTTTGTTCTCCATGGAAATATTTAGAAGTAACTACTTTTCTTGCAAGGCCAGACCATTCTTCTGGGAACTCGGCATCTTTTTGAGTGAATATTAATTTTCCGTTTTCATCAGTTATACCTACGTCGGCTCTTGCCCAGTTAACCGCCCCATAAACATCTCCATCTTCTGGAGAAAAATATCTATCAATTGTTAAACCAGTTTCACTCATGTTTTAACCCCCTTTCTTCAAACTCTTAATCATTTCTTCGAACGATGTTATATCCGTAAAATCTTTGTAAACGGATGCAAATCGTATGTATGCAACATTATCAAGTTGTTTTAGTTTGTCCATCACTAATTCCCCAACAACTCTGGAGTGTATTTCTTGTGTGTCGTTACTTCTAAGCTCAGTTTCAATTGCCCTTAGGGCTTGATCGACTTCTTCTGTTGTTACTGGCCTTTTTTCACATGCTTTTAACATACCACTCAATACTTTTGATCTGTCAAATTTCTCTCTTTCCCCAGACTTTTTAACAACCCTTAAATCAGTTGTTTCAACTCTTTCGTAAGTTGTGAACCTCTTTTGACATTTTAGGCATTCACGCCTTCTTCTTATCTCTTCTTGGCCAGTAGTCCTCTTATCTGTTACTTTAAGAGCACTATTGCCACAAAATGGACACCTCATTTTACCATATATTGTATGTTTTTAAGGTAAAACTATACAACATTTTGATTTTCTGTGGAAACTAGTATATAAATATTTAGACTGTTTAATCTATATAATTTTAATATTGTTTTTGAAAATGTTTAATTTTAAATAATCTTAGTAGTCTAATAATAAGAATAGTGTTGTTCAAAAAAATAAAAAGAAAAAATTAATCGTCTTCATCTTCATGATATTCGTTATCAATGAAGTCTGAATCTTCGTCCGAAATTTCTTTTTCTTTGGGTTTTTCTTCGAATGTTTCGAATTCTTCTTCAAACATGGAGATTCACCTCTTGTTTTTTAATAAAAAAAGAAAAGTTATTTTTTCCACGAAATATCTACTAGATTTTCCATGGCTTGTGCGAAGTACGGCGTGTTTACCCAGATTCCTAGATCATAGGAAGGGTGTACGTCTTTGTCATCCATCATCATAAACATGATCTCGGAGTTATCAACAACACAAAACCTTGCATCAATACCTTTCATGCTTTTGAAATCAGCAATCTTGGAAACGTGCTTTAGTTTTTCTTTGTTTTCTTCCGATTCGGGAGCTGCAACTCTAATCTTGACTCCTTTCTTCGCTAGTTTTGATAATGTTGGAGACAGAGCATCTATTTTTCTTAAAACACCTTTTGATGTTGTGACTATAGTAACCGAATGGTTAGCTTTTTTTATCATTGTTTCTAGATGCGAATAAATATTATGCCTTCCTCGTATTGCCCCAGATAGATCAGCAGGTTCAACAAATTCTACACCATTTTTGTAAAGAGAACTTAACTCATTAAGTACTTCGGTGTTGCTTAAATCTTTTATTTTTGTTATGTTTCTCTCGGCTTCGTCTTTAATGCCTTTTTTTACTCTTTCTACTACTTCTTTTGGTTCTACTGCAAGATACTTTATTGGTTTACCAACTTTCATTACAACGAAACCTTTCTTTTCTAAAGATTCTAGAACATCGTACGCTCTGGACCTTGGGACATCTCCAATATCGGAAAGTTCTCCCGCAGTTGAAACTCCTCTTGAAAGAAGTGCGGTCCATATTCTTACTTCATATAGGTTCAAACTGAAAAACTGTCTTAATTTTATTAGGAAATCTTCTTTAACAATCATATTATACTCCCCCTCTTTTTTTATTACTACGCTGAAATCTCTGTGGTTATTTTTCACTGAGTAGCAAAACTGCACTATTAACTAATAGTAATATGGCCCGTATATAAAGATTGTTGTTATTTAGTAATTACTAACCTATTTTTGGGGGAGGGACGTGCTTTCTGTATTCTTCTTCTCTCCTATCAAGTTCTCCGTATAGAGAGTCTAATCTTTTTGCCATCTCCCCTATCCAAGGAGTGTAATCTGCGGGTTCTGCATCACCAAGTCCTTCTGACCCCATTCTTTCAATATGAAATTGAACTCCTTGTTTGTCTTGTATCCCTAGAGAAAGTTCTACTGCTTCTCTAACTAACCCGCCCAGTTCTACATTTTCTGGATTTTGAGCCTCACTTAATTTTTGCCTTGCTTCTTTTATATCTGTTTTATCCATTGTAGAAGTGGAAATTATTAAGAGTATTTAAATTTTATTAATCATTTATTCTGTTCTTTATAGAATTTCTTTATTCTTTCTAGAGTGTCCACGTCGTTAAAACCTAAATCATTTCTTATTTTTACTACTCTTGGAAATCTTAAAGCGAACTTTGCAGAGTAGGTTGGCGAGGCTTGTATTTCATCATAAGCTATTTCAAAAATTATTTTTGGTTTTAGTGTAACGTATTTTCCTTTTTTTTCTTTTACTAATGGTTTTAGTAATTTTGTTAGGTTTGCGTAAGTTAGGTCAGTATTTATTTCCGAAATTCCAGTTGATACTCTCCCAACTGTTTTTAGTTCATTTTTATCTCTACATGCTACAGTAAATGAGGATAACCATTTTGTTCTTTTTCCTTCGCCCCAAGTTGCTCCGATTATTACTAGATCTAGTGTTTCTTTTACTGGTTTTATTTTCATCCAACCACCAACACGTCTTCCTGGAACATATCTTGCTTTTAGATTTTTTATCATAATCCCTTCGTTGCCTTTTCTTAATGATTCTTTGTAGAATTTATCTAATTCTTTTTCTGAAGATGATTTGAGTTTTTTTGTTAAAACTACTTTTGTTTTTTCTTGTTTTATTATTTTTTCTAGGATTTTTCTTCTGTCTTCTTGAGTTCTATCTATCAGGATTTCATCTTCTTTTAGAATTATGTCAAATACATTTATTTCTACAGGCAGTTCTTCAGATTGTTTTTCTATATTGTGTTTTCTTTTTATTCTTTTTGAAATGTTTTGGAAGGGTAAATATTTTTTTGTTTTTGGATCGAAACCGACTAATTCTGAGTCTAGAATGCAGTTTTCTGCTTTAATGTGAGATTTTATTGTTGGAATTATTTCTTCGAATTGTTTTGTTACGTTTTCGAGTCTTCTTGTGAATAGTTTTACTTCATCTCCTTTTTTGTGAATTTGTAATCTGAATCCGTCTAATTTGTATTCTAGTAATGCTGGCCTTCCTAGTGCATCAAAAGCATTTTCTGGAGTTTCTGCTTTTATGGCAAGCATTGGGTTTATTGGTTTTCCAACTTTCATTGAAAGTTTTTTTAGATTGAAATGTTTTGCTGCTACTGCTACCTCTGCATAATCATTTGTTAGGTTGAAAGCGTGTTCTACTTTAGAAACTAGTTCGTTGTAGAGTTTTCTTGGTTCTTCAGACTCTAGAAGTTTTTCTTTTAGATCTGCTTCTTTTAATTTTTTTATTTTCTTAGGTTTTGATTTTATGTTTTCATCATTTATTCCCTTGACCCTTGGTAAGAAGGCCCAAACTATTGCATCTCTTATTACTCCCTCTTTTACTCCAATTCTTAGGTCTTCGATTACTGTTCTTGCTATGAATCTTGATTCTTCAGGAGTTGCGGAAGTTAGTAATTCAGTTATTAGTTGGATTTTTTTAGAAACTGTTCCTTTTCCTTCTAGAGTTGATAGTTTTTGTATATTTTCAAAAACTTTTGTTATTGTTAATTTTCTTGAGAATAATGTTGTTTGTTTTTTTGTTTTTATTAGATTTTCAACTACAATTCCTAGGTCTCCTTGTTTTCCCCATTCTTTTTCTACTTTTTCTGGAGAAACCCCTGTTGATGAGTTTATTGCTTTGAGCATAAGTCTTGAGGAGATTCCTATTTTGCTTTCATCCCATTTTGGGAATACTCTTCCCTCTAATAAGAAAATTAGTTTTTCTAGATGTTCCTCTGGTGTTTTTTTTAATAAATCTGCTATTATCTTAGTTTTTTCTAATCTTTTAGTTGTTTTTTCTAGTTCTTGATAATGTTTAACTAAGTTTGAATAATCCATATGGGTAAATTGTTAGAAATTTAATATAAATGTTTTGGTAGAAAGGTTTAAAAGTTTTTGAATATTATTTAATCTTATGAATATTGATAGTGTGATAAAAGGGAGAAGAAGCATAAGAAATTTTAAGAAGAAAGATGTTTCTTGGAATAAAATTAATGAAATTCTAGAAAGTTGTATTTATGCTCCGTGTGCTGGGGAAATTCAAAATTGGAGATTAATTGTTTTGAAGAATAAAGGGCAGTTAAATGATATTTGTTTTAATCAAGAGGCAGTTATTAAATCGGATTTTTTAGTTGTGGTTTGTAGTGATGATGCTGATTTGAAAAGACATTATAAGGATCAATGGGATTTATTTTCTATCCAAAATACTTCTTCGGGGATTCAGAATATGTTGTTGAAAGCTGCTTCTATGAAAATTGGAAGTTGTTGGATTGGGGTGTATAAAGAAGAAGAATTGAAAGGTTTATTGAGAATTCCGGATGAGATTGATATTCATGCTATTTTGGCCTTTGGTTATTCGAATGAAAAGCCTGAAATCCCTTTGAGAGCTACGCTTGCTAATGTTATTAATTATGATTTTTGGGGAAATAAAAAGAAAGATTCTTTGCCTTTGATTAAAAAATAATTCTTTTAAAAAAATAAAAAAGGGAAAAGAGAAAAAAAGAAGTTCTTTTATCACCTCTCTTTCCCCGGAAGCTATGTAAGTGAACGATCGATTCTCATTGGGGGTTAAAGAATGTGAAGATCGATCACTTGACTATGTCAATTCCAAATTCCTCGCTCATTACTTCTGCTCTCTCGGCTTGTTCCTGGAATCTGTCTACCTTTCCAAGGATGTATGGAGATTTTACACCAGTTATTATGGTCATTACTCTTAGTTTTCCTTCCATACCCGATTCGATTCTTGCTCCCCAGATTACATTTGCATCTGGATCAAGTTGGCTAGTAATCATTGTTCCAATTTCGTCAATCTCTTCTAGTAATAAGTCATCTCCGCCAGTTATGTGGATTAGAGCTCCGGTTGCACCCTCATAGTTTACTTCCAATAATGGATTTGTTAGTGCTCTTTTTACGGATTCTTCAACTCTTCTTTCAGATGTTGACTCTCCAATTCCCATTACAGAAACTCCGCCGTTTGTCATTATTGCTTTTACATCTGCATAATCTAGGTTAACTAGAGATGGAATTGCGATTGTTTCTACTATTCCTTTAATCATTGTGGAAAGTAGTTCGTTTGCAACTGCAAATGCTTGTTTTAGTGGTAAGTTTCCTGCAATTTTAACTAGTCTGTTATTATCTATTACTATTACAGTATCTGAGACTTGTCTTAATTGTTGTAGACCGAATTCTGCTTTGTCTACTCTTGCTTTTTCTATATCAAAAGGCATTGTTACGGTTCCAATTACGATTGCACCCATTTCTTTTGCAATTTGAGCTACAACAGGAGCGGATCCAGTTCCAGTTCCTCCACCCATTCCAGCACAGACAAAGACCATATCTGATCCTTTAAGTGCTTCTTTTAGTTCGTTTATGGATTCTTTTGCGGATTCTCTTCCTTTGTTTATGAAACCTCCACAACCAAGCCCTCTTGTTAAATCTCTTCCAATTAGTAGTTTTCTATCTGCAGAAGAAATATCTAGATGTTGTTTATCTGTGTTTACAGCAACAACTTCTGCTCCAGAAATACCTTTTTTGTACAACCATGAAACGATATTGTTTCCAGCTCCACCTGCACCGATTACTTTAATATTAGCCTGTCCGACATTTACATCGGTTACATCTTGTGTGTCTGCGTTTTTTAATGCGTCTTGTATAATAAATTCCATTTTTTTTATTCTTTTGCCCCCTTTCGGATTGTTTGTTGTTTTTTATTACAATAATCTTTATATATTTGGAAGTTGTAATTCTTCCTAGAAAAAGCTTAAAATCGCCAACAAACAAGTTTTTTCAAGATAACCCAAAATACATACAAACATACAGAACGCGTATTTCACTTTCAGAGCGCCAACAATGAATTGTGAAATGATTAACCCTAGTAGTATTTTAGTAGTTTTATATATAAATGTTTTTAGAGTGTAATATATATTTTTAAGTAGATAGATAGGTTTAAAAGTGCAATTATTTTCTCAAAAATTAGAATGGATCTTAGAACTTTAGCATACCATTGGGGGGCAATTAAGAGTAATTATGCTTTTGATACACTTTCATCAAGTCCTGCAGAAATTTCTGGGTATTGGCAAATATATAAACGGTTAATTGAAGAGGATTTGACTCCTAAATCCAAAGTTTATGTAGGTAAGCATCCAGAAGTTTTGGATGATCCGTTGCACCCAATTATGGAGATCGGTAAATTACTCCAAGAGGGGTTTAGTGAACTTAGTGAGCAGAAAGAGAGATTTGTAAAAGACGGAAGTTTTAGTGCTGTAGATGCTGTGTTGGCAATTGCGAAGTTAGAGACTGTAAAGCGGTGGACAGAATTGATGCCAGAGTTTTAGAAGATAGTTTTTTATACTAGTTTTGTTATTTTTGTTTCATGAGTATTGGTGATAAAGTAAAGGTCAAGACTTCGAAAGAGGAGTTTATTGGAATTTTAATGCCAGAGTCTATAAATAATAAAGTAGTTTTGAAATTAGAAACAGGTTATAATATTGGGATTGATAAGAAAAAGGTTAAAAGTACTAAAGTTTTAGAAAAGGCTAAAGTGAAAAAAGAAGTTACTAAAAAAATAAAACAAAATTCTAAATTACCTAAAATTTCTATTTTACATACTGGTGGAACTATTGCTTCGAAAGTAGACTATAAAACTGGAGGAGTTAAGGCTCAGTTTAGTCCTGCCGAGATCTTAGAAAATGTTCCAGAGTTAAAAAAAATTGGAAACATTCAGGCAAGATTGATTAGTAATGTTTTTTCTGAGGACATGACATTTAAAGATTATAATAAATTGGCAAAGGAAGTTGAGAAAGAGGTAAAGAAGGGAGTTAGGGGGATAATTATTACTCATGGAACGGATACCTTGCATTATTCTTCGGCGGCTTTATCATTTATGTTAGAAAATTTACCGATTCCTGTTGTTTTTGTAGGTGCTCAAAGAAGTTCGGATAGAGGAAGTTCGGATGCTTCTCTAAATCTAATATGTGCAGTCCAATTTATAGTTAAATCAAATTACCAAGGGGTTTGTGTTTGCATGCATAAGTCAATGGATGATAAATCTTGTTTGATTCTGCCTGGAGTTAAAGTTAGGAAGTTTCATAGTTCAAGGAGAGATGCGTTTAAAGTTGTAAATGCTGTTCCTATTTGTGAAATTGATAAGAAAGGGAGTTTTTTGGATGGAAAGAGTAAGTTTGATTTAATTAAAGGTAAGTTTAAAGTTCATTTACTTAAAGAAAATTTAAAAATTGGTATTTTGAAAAGCCATCCCAATTTATCTTTGAAAGAATTTTCTTGTTACTCTGGTTTTGATGGTTTAATTTTGGAAGGAACTGGTTTGGGACATTTTCCAATTAATAATAAAGGAATTTTGAGTTCAATTAAGAAATTAAGTAAAGAAATGCCTTTGGTAATGTGTAGTCAGACTGTTTTTGGTAGGGTTAATATGAATGTTTATGCAAATGGCAGAGAATTGCAAGGTTATGTTATTTCTGGAGAAGATATGTTATCGGAAGTTGCTTTTATTAAATTAGCATTTTTATTGAGTAATTTTAAGAAAGATGTTAAGGACTTGATTAGAACAGACTTGAAAGGTGAAATTAATGAGAGACTTTCTGATGAGTTTTTATAATGTTACCACTATTAAATAGAAATATTTATATATGGCAATAATGTATAAAATTTAAGTAAAAATGGGAAAAGCTGGAAAATTTTTAACAGGATTAGCTCTTTTAGCGAGTTTGGCAGGAAGTGTTAGAGATAGTGGAGCAACCTCTGTTGCAGTGGAATATCCTGAATTAGTAAACCATACAGAATTAGCGTATCCTCTAGATATTAAGGAAGAACTTTCAGATATGAAGTTAGAGGGAACAATAACTTATGATGTCTTTTTGAAGCAAGGTGAAGGAGATACTTTGTTAGTTGATCATTATGAATTAAGTAACATTGAAGCTAGTAAATATTGTGATATGTATTTTAGCCAAATTTTTCCGTGTCAAGAAGCGATTAATAACGCTGTTGAAAGTGGAAATTTAGAAAGTTTAGTTAATGGAATTGAATATACTGCGCATGTTCCTGAGGAGGCAGATAGTATAGTTAGTAAAGCTTATGTTGATAGTGTACAGAGTGAGTGGAGCGAATATTTAGGAGAAGTAGGATTGCCAGAGTTTATTGAAAATAGTGGATATTTAGATAGTTTGAAATTTACTGGCCCTTACCAGGAATCAGAAAGTGTTAGTTTTGATGTTAATGGTCCCTATGATTCTTTGATGGGTTATTAAAAACTTATTCCATACATATTTAGGAATGTATCTATGTCTTGTTGCGACCATCCTTGTTCATATGCTGTTTCTGAATAGTGTTCTAAGTTTTCATTTGAATATTTTTTAAGTCTTGAGAAATCCACTCTTGAAAATCCCACAGAATTCCATAGGTCTCTATTGTCTTCATAAGGTTGGTCAAGTCTTAGATAGGCATGTACTCTTGCTGTTACAAGAAGCTCGTCCATTGCTGCTCCTTTTAGAGTTCGTCTTCTTGATAATACATTATCTTCATTAGTTACTATATCTATTTGGTGTCCAACTTCGTGCATTAAAGTGTGGAAGAATTTTACTGGATCTTCTAATAAATATTTATTTTCTTTGAAATTGAATACTGTTCCATAATTCCTTGGATTCGTGTCTGCTAAGATTCTTCCGAATTCCTGATTTTCAAATGTGAAAGTTATTGGATCGTGTAGGTTTGTTGAGTACATGAATATAAAATCTGAATCTAATATATTTTCTCTTATGTTAAAATTATAAACATCATTAGCATAGTATCTTCCCCTAATTTCTACTGAATCCATGAAAGCTGATGCATGTTCAAGATAAGGTTCTATTTGGAATGATTCTAGTTCTTTTCCTACTACCATTACATCTCTTCCATCTGGGTCGTAGAAAGTTATTGGGTTGTTTTTTGAGTATGAATAGGGTTCATTTGTTTTAACTGGATCAACTGATAGGAATCTTCCTAAATTAGAATTGTAATATCTTGCTCCAAAATTATGTAGATTTGATTCATCTAATTCTTTTCCTGCAAAGTTGTATTTTATTTCGTTTATTATGGGTTGTCCATAAGGTAGGGATTTGAATTCTGCTACTTGTTCTCCGGCTTCATTTGTTATTAGTCTGTTGCTAAGTCTATCTTGATGGTAATAGAAAACTCCGTTTGCGTTTTCTTCTGCAATGAGTTTGTTATTTGCGTAAAAGAATCTTTTTATTGGTGTATCTTGAATTGGTTCTGGAATCTCTAAAGGAACCATGGCTGTTAGTGTTGGTTTGAATTCTGGGAAATTAGGAATATTTGGTCCTAGGTTTGTTGCTGTTAATGTTGGTTCGTCTTGTTCTGGTTCATCAAAAGCAGTTAATGTTGGTTTTGGTTTTTTAGTTACTGTTAAATCTGCTGTTGCAAACAATGGAATTAGTAAAAGTACTATTATCCCAAAAACCATTAATTTTTTCATGAAAGGGGGTAGTGAAACTTGTTATTTAAGGTTTTTGTTTAGTTAATTACTTCTAAATGGTAACATTTATAAGGTGTTATAATTTTATAAGTAGATGAAAGCGAAGGAAAATCTTGAATTACTCATTCAAAGAAGATTGCTGGAATCTATTAACTATAGGGAGTATGCAAAAGGAAGAGATGGAATTGTTTTTCATTTAGATAATTATAGGACTGCCAAGTTATTTTATGGAGAACCTAAACTAGCAGAGTTTAATGCAAAACTTCAAGCAGGAGTTTCTAAATATTGTTATGAAGCAGGTGTTCAAGTCCCAAAACCCCATGGTGAACTTATAGAAACCTTATATCCAAACTTAAAGTTGAAAGAGGGACTGGATGAAATACCTACATTTACTATAGTTATGGACAGGATAAGGGGAGGAGTAGAAATCCCAGAAATAAACCCAAAACATGGAGGGAAACATGGATTAAAAGGAAAAGACCTCCCGGGAATAGGAAGAAAACATTATCATTTGTCTTCAAGGCAAATGAGGCAGGCAATGAGGAATTATTATGAGCAGTTAATGAAAGTTCATGATTTGGGTATTGTTGTTGATGATTCTGCATTCTTTTGGAATGTTTTATACGCTCCTCACCGGAAAAAAGCATTCTTAATTGATCAAGTTGGTTGGTACTTGGGGACACCTAAACAATTGTTAGATTTTAAAAGGAAGATAGATGGCCGGTCTAGAGTTTTTTAATTAAATTTATACCCAATTATTTTATATATTAATTTTGCAACTAAATAATCTGAGTTTGTGTTTTTACTTGGACAAAGTTCTACTAAGTCAACTCCAACTACATTTTTTTGTTTGAAAACTTGTTTTAGTAGGTAAAGTAATTGGTAATATCTTAATCCTCCAGGTTCGGGAGTTCCTACATCGGGTAAGATTGAGGGATCTAGTGCATCAAGGTCTATTGTTATGTAAACATCTTCTTTTAGAGTAGAAATGATTTCCCTTATGTAATTAGTATTGTAAATTAGATCTTTCATGAAAAAGGATTTTATATTATTGTTTTTTATGAATTGGTGTTCTTCTTTTGATAATGACCTTATTCCAACTTGAGTTATATTTTTATTAAATTCTGAGATTCTCCTCATTACGCAAGCGTGTGAAAGTTTATTTCCCTCAAAAGAATCTTTTAAATCTGCGTGAGCATCAATATGGAGTATAGATAGATTTTCTTCCGGATGTCTTTTTACTAAGGGTAGTGTTATTGTGTGTTCTCCACCAATTGCTATTAAGAATTTGTTTGTTTCTAGTTTTTCTAGTCCTTCTAAAGTTTTTATTTCTTTTAGAGTTGTGATTCCTACTTCGTATGGTTCTTTTTCCAATTCTTCATCATATTGCTCTAATTCGTTTGAAGCTTTTAGAATTCTTTCCGGTGCGTTTTTTGTTCCTTTTTTGTATGAAGTTGTTTTTTCATACGGAACTGGTAAGATAGCTACTTTTGCTTCTCTAAATTTGGGTAGGTTCATGAAGGTTGTCATTAGAATTTTTAGAAAGAAGTTTGTTTTATAAGTGTTTTGAATAAAAAAGAAAAAAATTAATTTTTATTTTTTAAATAACTGATACAGCATGTAAAGTCCAGCAAGTCCCACTAATGCATATACTAGTGTTACTAACCAAGCTACTGTACCGAAGATTGTTGTTACAAGATTAAATCCCCATAGTCCGTATAAACCCCAGTTTATAGCTCCTACGATGACTAAGATCCAAACAACCCATTCTAGCCAGCCTCTTTTCATATGTTTTTTCACCTCTTTTTTTGATAGTAATCTATGGAAATTTGGCTATTTAAAGGTTTTTGAAAGGGTTTTATTCTGTTATTTTTGTTTAGTAGTCACAATAGAAAGGCTTATAAACAGTCGAAATTTGCAGTTATTAAATAAGTATGACTTGGAGATAGCACTTGTTAACAACATTTCGCTTTTTCTGAACAAGTGTATTTAAGGAGAAATAAAAAATGAAAGTATTTGAAGATTTAGGTCTAGGTACGGAGTTATTTAAGACCATAACAGAAATGGGTTTTGAAAAACCTACACAAATTCAAGAGAAATCTATTCCGTTCATTATGGAAGGAAAAGATGTGATCGGCGAGTCTGAAACTGGAAGTGGAAAGACATTAGCTTTTGGAGCAGGCATAATTGAAAAGGTTGTTCCAAGAGAAGGATTACAAGCTTTAGTTTTAACTCCAACAAGAGAGTTGGCTGAGCAAGTAAAAAAAGCGATAAAAGGATTTTCTAACGGTAAAAAGTTACAAATTGTTCCTATTTATGGAGGAGTTTCAATTACCAATCAAATTCATGAATTAACTCGGGCAGAAGTTGTTGTTGCAACTCCTGGAAGATTGTTAGATCATTTACAAAGAAGAACTATTGATATATCTAAGGTTAGAATTTTAGTTTTGGATGAAGCAGATAGAATGCTTGATATGGGATTTGTTGATGATGTTGAGAGAATAATTAGAAATTGTCCTAAAGAAAGGCAAACTATGTTTTTTTCGGCTACAATCGATACGAGAATTAAAAGTTTGGCTGCTAAGTATATGGTTAAGCCAGAAATTATTATGGCTGGAAAACAAGTTGATCCAAGTAAATTAAAACAAGTTTATTATAATATTCAAAGAGGTATGAAATTATCTTTGTTAGTTCATTTGCTGAAACAAGAAAAAGCAGGATTGGCAATGGTTTTTTGTAATACAAGGATGAATACGGACTTTGTTGTTAAAAACTTGAAAGCTAATAAAATAGATGCAATTGCTATCCATGGCGGATTTACTCAGAGTAAGAGAAGCAAAAGTTTAGATTTCTTTGAGAAAGCTAAATTTGGTGTTTTAGTCTGTACTGATGTTGCTGCTAGAGGATTGCATATTGATAACGTTTCACACGTTTATAATTATGAAATTCCTGGAGATCCTAAGGATTATGTCCATAGAATTGGAAGAACTGCTAGAGCAGGAGAGGCAGGAAAAGTAATTAATTTGTTATGTGACTTTGATCATGATAACTTTAGAAGAGTTCAAAGAGAATTTAATGAACTTAAGATTGAAGGGCTTGAGAAGCCATATATTGAGAGAGTTGCTTCAATTAAGACTCAAGACGCCGGACGAAATAGAAGACCTTTTAAGAGCAGAAAAAGCAATTGGAAAGGTTTAAAAGGAAGGCGTAATTGATAATCAACATGGAGGTTTCCAAATGAAAGGTACAGTAAAATTTTTCAATGAACAGAAAGGTTTTGGATTTGTTGCTGGAGAAGATGGTACGGAATATTTTGTACATCAAACTGGTTTGGCTGAAGGAGCTAGACTAAACGAAGGCGATGCAGTTACTTTTGACGTCGAAGAAGGCGACAGAGGTCCAAAGGCAGTAAACGTTCAGAAAGAGTAATAATTAAGTTTTCATTATTATGATTCTTGAATTTTATTTTTTTTTCTCTTTTTTTAGTTAACTTTTTATAGTTTCTTTTTTATTATTTTGCTATGGAAGCTTGGAAATACCATATAAAATGGTTTAATATGGGTTTTTGGATTATTGCAATAATATTATTTATTCTGATATTTGTGATTGCTATAAAAAGTAATACTTAAAAATCAGCAATTCTTTAAATTGTTATGAAAAAGAAAGATGATTCTGGAGTCTTGATTCCGGCAGGCTTACTTATGGGTATAGGGATAGGATTTTTGACAGGTCAGATCCCTGCCTGGACATTAATAGGTCTTGGTGCTGGGTTTTTGGCAATGTTTATTTTAAAGAAGAAATAAATTATTCTAGAGGCTTAAAGTAAAGTAAAAAATGCCGCACATGCCCCCCATACTAATAATGGGACTAGTGCTGCACAAATTGCTCCGATACCAATGTATCTTCTATTTTTCTTGAAAGAAAATATTGTGGTGGCTATAAAGATAAGTATTGGTAGTATATACCAAATTCTGCTATACCACATGCTTATTGTTGAATTTTGAAAAATAAATAAGATTAGCCAAGTTAAGATTCCAGTTACTATCCAAGTTCCTAAAAATCCAATTAAAAAATCTCCAGTCTTCTTATTGTTCGTTTTGTTTATATTGTTCGTTGTGTAATAGTCTGGACCAACCATCTGTTTTTATTGTTATTTCTCTTCCTTAAATATCTTGTGTTTATTAATAAAAAGATTTGAATTAAAACATAGCTGGTCCAAAAATGGAAAAAATGCCATACCTGCGCCAAAGATTAATAACGGAACTAAAACTGAAGTAGGTTCCCTAACATGTTCCCCCCAAGGAGGATGGCAGTACACGCCCCCATTGCCAGTAGGGGAATTAGTATTGCTGATATTGCTCCAATTCCGATATATCTTCTATTTAATTTAAAAAAAATGTAAATTACTATTCCTAGTAGTATAAGCAAGATTAGATATAACATGGGCAAATACACCCCTCTAAAAATAAACGATATCAACCAAGCTAGCAATCCCCCGAGTATTAGTGTTCCGAAGAAACCAATAAGAAAGTCTATAATCTTTCTACTTTTTTCAGCATAGTAGTCTATCATCTGTTTTTATTGTTCTTTTTCTCCCTTAAATATCTTGCGTTTATGAATAAAAGTGCTCCGATTGAGATATATTGGAATAGGGTAAACCCAAAGTAATGTGGGTTATCTCTTATGAATTCTATGAAGAATCTAAATATGAAATAGATGTTCATTAGTAAATAAAATAAATAACCTGGTTTTGCGGTTTTTCTTTTGTAGAGTAGGTAAAAAAATAAACCGAACATAAATATTGATTCGTAAAGTTGGGTTGGATGTCTTAAAATTCCATCTCCGAAATTGACTCCCCAAGGTAAATTTGTTTTAATTCCATAGCAACATCCTTTTAGAAAACACCCAATTCTTCCTATTGATACTCCAATTGCTATTCCTGGAGCGAATAAATTCCCTTTCTTTTCTTTTATTTTTAATTTTTTCTTTGCGTATATAACTGCAAGAGTTCCCCCGATTAATCCGCCGGTTATTGTTCTTCCGGATAAAATTGGAGTTATGTCTGGAAAACTTTGAATAATTAAATTGAAGTTTAAAACCCACATTGGTATTTTGGCCCCGAGTATTCCTCCCCCTAATCCGGCAAGTAGTACATAAAAGGATTTTTCACTTAGTTTTTTTTCGTTTTTAGCCAAAATATAATACACAATTAAACCAACAATTAAACCAAGAAGAACAAAAAAAGAATATGAATTAATTTCTAGATTACCACTTGAAAATAAATTTGGTTTTATTCCCCAGTTTTCTGGGTGTAAGTGTGTGTCGATCATTTTTTGGTTAGGCTACAGCAACCACCCTTCATACAAGAGTAGAGTTTTTCTCCAGGGCAGAAACCCAATGCGCTGATTGTTTTTATGACTGCAAAGATTAATACAACTGGCCATGCTGCTTTTAGATTTAGATAAAGTAGTATTACGCATATTCCACTGAAGATACTCCCGGTTGTGTGGGCGAACCTCATGCCTTTTTCATCTAAACTTATTTTTTTAGATTTGAATATTTTATCTATTGTGTTTGAATAAAGGAAAATCATAGGTGCTCTTTTTATTTTGAGTATTGCCGAGAATAATAATATTATAAAAGTTAGTAATATTAATTCTTTGATTTTAAATATGTAAGCAAGCCATACTAGAATTGTTATTGTTATTTTACAAAAACTGAATGCATTTTTTGAAACTTCCATTTTATAATTTTGGGAAAAACATCCCTACTTTCTTCTTGTAAATTTCATACTCTTTAAATGTTTTGGATAATAATTTCTCTTCTTGTTTTGCTCGATAGTACATGAATGGAATGAAAATAAATGTATTTGCTAGGAATGCTAGATAGTTTGGATAGACTAAACATGCTCCATAAAACATTAGCATTAATGAGGCGTAGAGGGGATGACGGACTATGCTATAAGTTCCGGTTGTTATTAAGTTTTGATTGTCATATATTTTTACTTGATTTGCCCAGTTCTTTCCAAGATTAAATCTTCCTAAAATATTAAAGAAACAACCAAAAACGATCATTAGTAAACCCAGTATTATTAAGATCAATTGTAGTGTTGGATTTATTATAGTTATTTCACCTATTCTGAATCTTATTAGTGAGTAAAAGGCTAGAAAAAATAAAGTCATTGTTCCAGTTTCTACTAAGCTCTTTTTTTGTCTTTTTACTCTTTTGTTTTTTGGCTCTGTGAAGTTTATTAGTATCGATGTGAATAATGCGAATAGACAAATTCCTATTATTATGCTTGCAATTTGGTACATCATTTTCTATGGAACATGTTATACGATGAAAAGGGTATTTTTTTTAGATCTGGTGTTATTATGTGAACACATTCTTTTTGCATGGATTTTAAATCAAAGTTGTATATGTCTATGAATGAAGATATGCTTATTCTAAATGTGTTTTCATCTATGTATCTTAATTTTTCTTCCTTTGACTTAAATGCAAAGCTTAATGGTATTATATTTCTAACGTCTTTTAATAAATTTATTGTACTGCAGCATCCTGTGGGTGTTAGTATTTCTTTTGATTTGTTTTTTATTATTTTGTCTGCATCAAACATGAAAGTATTATCTATTATTGGTAGATAGCTTTTTACTTTGAGTTTTCTTGTTACTGGGATAAATTTATCTTTTATTTTTGCCATGTATGTTACGGCTACTCGTTCTACGTTGCAAGGTAATGGGACTATGTCTCCTTTTTCAAAGATGTCTGGGAGTTGTTCTTCTATTCTTTTTATTGTTCCTGTTAGAGTTATTCTGTTACTTATGTCTTTTTTATTTATTCTGCCAAAATAAGCTACTGGTTGGAAATTTACTCCTCTGATTCCGGTTGTTTCCATACCAAATTTTATTATTTCTCCTATTTCTTTATCATTGATTCCTTCTTTTAGTGTTGTTACGAGTGTAATTGGAATTTTATGTTTTGTTAGGTTTTGAATTGCTTTTTCTTTTATTTTTGAAATATCTCTTCCTCTGAAATATTCGTGAGTTTCTTTTTTGAATCCATCAAATTGTAAGTAGATTTCAAATTTTCCTTTGAATTGGCTTAGCTCTTTTACAAATTCTTCATCTTCTGATATTCTAAGTCCGTTTGTGTTTAGCATGATATAATTTATTTTTTTTGATCTTGCTAGTTTTATTATATCTATTATTTTTGGATGTGTTGTTGGTTCTCCTCCGCTTATTTGAAGTATTTCTGCTTCTCCACCTTCTGATTCTGTAAGGAAGTCTAACATTTCATCTATCTTTTTTATATCTAAGAATTCTCCGGTTCCGCTTTTTGCGTAGCAGATTGGACATTTTAAATCACAATTATTTGTTACTTCAATTAATCCTATGCAAGTGTGTTGATCGTGTGCTGGGCATAAACCACAATCGAATGGACAACCTTTATTTATTTTTGTTTGAGTTTTTGAAATTGTTCCTGGTTTGTCGTATTCTCTTCTTTTTAGAAAGTATTCTTGGTCTTCTTCTAAGAGTTCTTCTTGTTCTCCGTGTGTTTGGCAAGATTTTTTTAGATAGACTTTATTTTCTTTTAGAATTATTTTTGCAGGTATTGTTTTTAGACACTCTTTGCAAATACTTGTTGTTGATTCATGGAATATATAGTCTCTGTCCATCGGTTTGATTTAGTTGGTTAGTTTAAATAATTTACTAAACAAAAACTTTTAAAAACTCTAGTTGATTTCCCGAATTTGTATGAGCGAATTTAAAATTCCTGAAGATATAGAGGATGGTCTGAAGAGACTTGTAACTGCGGCAGATGATTCCCAAGATATGGAAACAATGTTGAATTCTGCTATTCATTCATTCTTTTTAGCTCAGCCAGATGGAAAGAGACATTATGATGAGGCCTCTCCAGAATTTTTGGGAAGTGTTTGGTTGACTAGGGAGAATAATACGGAAACTGGAAATGCAAGTATTACATATACTGCTTCGGAAAAAGTAAGTGAAAAACTTGGTTATTCTCAAAGGGCACTTGGAAGTATAGATTTGAGAGAGAAAACTTATTCTTTGGATTGGACGGGTGCTTCTTTTTGTGATGCACATGGATTTGATGTTCCTGATGCGGTTGCTAGAGATCTTTATGATGTTCTTCATAAATTAGGTTTAGAGTGTGCTGGAAAGGTTTAAAAGTTAATTCTTTAATTTATTAGTAGAGTCTAGTCATGCTAGCCCTCATTTCAAATTCTCGAAGTGCTGCATTCAGGAACGGTTTAAACTCCCTCTCTAGTCTAGGGTGATCGTTCCAGTCTCCCCGTTTTGCAGTTACAACAAAATTTGTTTGGAAAGGGGCCAAATATTGTCCATTTAATATATCACCCATTAAGTCTGTATTGATTATATCTGTTTTAATCATCATCCAACCACTATTTACTATCTTTACTCTTGCCATAAATTCGTCAGATCTTTCTAGTAAATCTCGGTAGAGGCCCATATCACATAATCTCCTATATTCTGCATGGACGTGCTCATTTGGTTTAAATCTTGCCCTAGTTTTATCATAAGCTACATGTTCCCCCCAAAAATCTGTTTCTACATGCCAGCTTTCTCTTTTTCTTCTTATGAATAGTCCAGAAACATTTTCTACGAAATCTACTACCTCAGTAAGCCCCACAGGCGCAGTTAGATGTATTGACATTGTTCTTTTGGGAATTAGATAAGATTTATAAATATGTCTTTTTCTTCTTTTTTAATGGAATTAGTTAAAGATTTGGGTGACCACAATTTGTTAACTTTTATTTTTTGTAGACATCTTTAATGTTTTCTTATACTGTTTTATTAGAAATCTCATTGTGGGCAATAAATTATCCTCTTTTGAATATTCTTGTAGTGAAATATAATATTCCTTTCTATCTTCTAATTTTATGTTTATTGGAGGGTATTTATTTTTTAAAAGTATAAAATTCAATAATAATCTTCCAACTCTTCCGTTGCCATCTTGGAAAGGATGAATATGCTCAAATTGATTGTGGATTATTGCAGCTAAAACTAAGGGTTTGAAATTGTTTTTGTTTATTTTGTAGAAATTAATTAATTCTCTTAAATTTTTATTAATATCCTTACTTGGGACTCCTGCGTGAACTATGTGACCATACGCATCTTTTATTACTACTTCTACTTTTCTAAGGTCTCCAGCAAAATGTTTGGAATTTTTAAAGCAAAGTTTATGTAGTTTTTTTATTAATTCTACGGATAAGTCTTCTTTTGTAGTTCTTATGAATTCTATTGCTTTCGCTACCCCTTTAGTTTCTATCTCTTCTGGATTCTTAGTTTGTTTTTTCTTTAGGATTTTTGAAACTTCATTTAATTGAATAGTTGAGCCTTCTATCGCATTTGTATTATATGTGAATTCTTCTGTGAATCTTTTCCAATTTATTTTTTCTAAATGATTAATTTTTATTTTAGTTTCATAATTATTTAATTTTTTTATTTGATTTTTTGTTAAGTAGAAATTGAATACTTTTGTGTTAATATCTTTTAGAGTATTTTGTATTTGATCTTTTGCTTTTTTTATTTTTTCTTTTGATGGATTTTTTCCTAAATACTTTCTTATTTTCTTTACTTTATCATTATCTCTATATGAATGAACTAAATATTGTTTTGTTTTTCTCTTTTCTAGGTACATATAGTATTATAGGTGACTACACTTTATAAAATTTGTTATTTTGTGGTCACCTATTTTTATTTGAAAAGGTTTAAAAGTTAATTCTTGGCTTGTTTCCATAAATAAGAAAAATAGGCTTTATTTTCTTCTGCAATTAATTTATTTTGTATTTCAATAACTTGTGATTTTCCGTTTAAGGTAAAAAGGTAAGCTATGTATTCTCCAAAAATGACCGTTGTTGCTTGTGTTGGAAGATTTTTTAGAAATTTATTTTCTCCTAGGCTTGAGAAAAGTTTCAGTAATTTTGTTTCTTTGAACTTTTCATTCCAAATACCTTTGTATTCTATTTTTTTGTATTTCTTTAATTCCTTTAGAAACTTTTCTAAGAATATTTTTGAACTCAGCTCTTCTTCTTTTGGATTAGATGAGCCACCATCTATTATATAAAGTTCCTTTATTTTTCCTTTAGTTATCTGATCAAATAGGTTATAGTTAAATTGTTTTTGAGATTCTAATACTCTTACTTTTGAAATTCCTTCTTCTCTTAACCTTTCTAATTCAGGTATTAAAGAGAGTAGGATTGTTTCTTTTTCTTTTACTTTTGAAATAATTTGGCTTATTTCTAGTGGAGAGTAGAATGTTTTACTTTCTTTTAGTATTTCACTGATGAATCCTTTTGATAATAGTCTTTCTAGAACTGAATAGGCCGTTGATCTATGTATTCCGGTATGTTTTGCTATTTGGTATGCGTTTAGTTCTCCTTTTTCGACTAGTGTTAGGTAGATAATTATTTCTTTTTTATCTAGTCCGTATGATTCTAGTAACGTCTTTATATTGGTTTCCATTGTTAGTGTTTGTTTTGTTTTGTTTATAAAATTAACTATTTAGTCGACATTTATGGACTACTTTTATTTATATTTGTGTGTTTTTCTTAAATTGTAAGTTATTGGGGTAAGGAAATGAATGAGAAAGAAACACCAGAAAAAATTACAATTAAATCGCTTGCGGAGGATTTTAGAGCTTGTCATCGCGCATATAGCCTGGCTAGAGAAGAAATTGAAGAAGAAAGGTATGGTTGGTTAGCCTTAGCTGAGCGTGTCGATAATTGGTCTTATCTTAGTTGGGTGGACTGTGAGTCTGGAATTGGGGGAGAGTATCAATGCAGGGGATCTTTGGGTGACCTAATTTTTCAAGCAGAACGAGGAGGGTATTTTAAGCCATTGTATGGAATTAAACTGTTAAATCCCGAAGGAGTTGAGGCATATTCTGAATATTCCTTTAGTTTTTTAAGAAGAAAGTTTAGGAAAAGAATAAAAGATATTTATATCAATGCTGAGCGAGTAGGCAAAGGAAAAATTAGAGTAAAAAAAGCTGAGGCAAAAAAAGAAACTGAAAGGAGAAGGATGGAATGTCGTTCCGAGGTCAAGTCGTTGTTATTAAAGTTAGATAAAAACGCTTAAAAGTTAGTTATTTTCTTCTTTTCTAAGGGATTTAGTTAAAGATTAGTTTTATATAGTTTATTTATCAGTTTATTTTTATGAAATCAAACAAAAATTTATTAGTTTGGGGCGTAGGGCTGATTGTCTTATCACTGATTCTTGGATTTGTCCTTAGTTTCAACCTATTT
>Ga0233437_1000791_pt1 | contig 66116 bp, 56 predicted proteins | sample SI_122_August201_FD_182714 | JGI IMG/M metagenome (GOLD analysis project Ga0233437, IMG submission 182714) | Seawater microbial communities from Saanich Inlet, British Columbia, Canada - SI_122_August2016_200_MG | ecosystem: Environmental > Aquatic > Marine > Inlet | place: Canada: British...
ATGCCTGATTTTTTGATGCGATTGCCCTGAGACAAAACCCGATTAATTGGACGGTTTAAAATATTAATTGATATAATCGAGGATCATCTGTTTTTCTTGAATAAAAAACGTCTCACACGCTGTCAAAGCCTAATACTATCTTGGCGGCTGATGGCTGTCGGTAAACTGAAAAGGTCGAATGATGTCGAAAACGAAGAAAGTGTTGGGGTTGTTGTCACTTGTTGTAAGCTTTGTGGCTGTCATGGCTTTTATTATTTTATCCCAGCCTTCCTTTGGTGGAAAAATTTCTGGAGAAAGATTGACGCGTGTTCAAGCGAATCCACAATATCAAGAGGGTGGTTTTGTTAATGTTGAACCCCAGGCGCCGTTTAATTTCTCCGAAGCAGGTTCGTTTCTTACTGAATCATTTTTTTATGATGAAATTCGGATTCCTCCTTCCAGCCTCCCGGTACTCACTGTTACGGCTTCGTCCTTAAAGACGTCCCCGACCCCAATTCTCAAAGCGTTTTGGATTGGGCACGCCGGCGTATATGTAGAAATCGATGGGATCCGCTTGTTAATCGATCCAGTGTTTTCAGACTATGCATCTCCTTTTGATATTGGCCCCGAACGTTTCCATCCGCCTCCTATTGTCCTTCAAGATCTACCGAAGATCGACATGGTGCTGATCTCACACGATCACTACGATCACCTGGACATGAAAACCATCATGCATCTGGCAAAACAAGGTACCCATTTTTTCGTTCCTTTAGGGATTGGTGCCCATTTGGAACGCTGGGAAGTACCTGAAAATCAGATTCGAGAACTGGCATGGTGGGAAGATCAAATGTTGGGCAGTGTAAAAATCGTTTGTACCCCCACTCGTCACTATTCGGGACGTGGGCTCACGGATTACAAGAAAACGCTTTGGTCATCCTGGTCAGTCATTGGACCACAGCATCGATTTTACTACAGTGGTGATACTGGATATTCAAAACACTTTAAGGAAATTGGGGAGCGCTTTGGGCCCTTTGATATGAGTTTTATTAAGGTTGGTGCCTATGGGCCAGGAGAATCATGGCTCGATGTACACATGGATCCTGAACATGCCGTGCAAGCCCATACAGATGTCAGTGCCAAACGAATGTTTCCTGTTCACTGGGGAACCTTCAATTTAGCTTACCATGATTGGGATGAACCCATTAAGCGAACTCTTCAGGCTGCCAGGATAGCAAAAATTGATCTGGTCACACCTCGGATCGGAGAGTTCGTTTATGCTGACAGGGTATTTCATTCTGAGAATTGGTGGGAGCAGGTAAGATGAATCCAGAGAATTAAAGCTCATTTTGACGTAAGGGATCGTACAAAAATAACTTGGCATAATCTGTCCGCAAAAGTCCCGTAAAGATTGGACATTTTGCAGACAAAATGCCAAGTAATTTTTGAGCCAACCCTAAGGAATCTAAGCAATAACCGGAGAAAGACATGCGTATACTACGCAAGGCAAACTTGATCATATTGGTCTTCTTAGCAGGCTCCTCGGGCATAACAAAAATCATCCTCATGCAGCAAGATGTCGAATTCTTTGGCAAATACGGATTCACCAATCCGATACTCATCGTTTATGGTTTTTTTCAACTGGCAGGTGGTATCATGTTAGTCGCACCAAAAACCAGATTTTTCGGCGCAATTATCGTCGCTTTCACTTTTGCCATTTCCGCTGTTGTCCTGATATTAGCTGGAAAAATGGGTCCCACCATTTTCACTTTTATGGCACTTGTCATGCTGGGCATTGTTATAAAACAAACAATGAACGAACAACGTAAGGTTTCGACCTGATCTGGAAACGATCAAATATTTTTTTTAGTGCAAATCTCAGATTAATGGTTTAAAACAAATCAAAAGCAGGTAACACATTTGAAAACATGATACAGGAGAAAAACATGGCAGACATGATGAATGAGGGAAAAGGAAGTTGTCTTTGTGGCGCAATTCACTTCACAGTGGAGAATATGGGGAAAAAAGTAGGCGCATGTCACTGTAGTATGTGCAGAAAATGGGGCGGCGGACCTTTTATGGAAGTTAATTGCGGTCCAAATGTGTCCTTTGATGGAGAAGCGCATATAACCGTCTTTGATTCGTCTCGGTGGGCGGAGCGCGGATTTTGCAGTAAGTGTGGCAGCCATTTGTTTTATAGATTAAAAAAAAACAATCAGCATATGATGCCAGTAGGACTATTCGATGATGATCAGGATCTTGTTTTTAATCATCAAGTATTCATTGATGAAAAACCTTCGTATTATAATTTCGCAGAAAAAACAGATGATATGACAGGGGCCGAAATATTCGCAAAATTCGCTTCTCCATCAGAATAAACACAAAACAATCACATGCACTCAGACAACTTAGGGATCGTTCATAAATAACTTCACATAGGGATCGTACAAAAATAACTTGGCATAATCTATTTGCAAAAGCCCCCAAAACACTGGACATTTTGCGAACAGAATGTGAAGTAATTTATGAGCCGGCCCTTAGAGTTGCGTTTTGTTCCTTGGATTTTGAAAGTTGAAATTGTTGCCTGAATAAACTGAGATTTAAAAACTGAGTAACAAAAAATTGCAATTTGCAACCGTGGTAAGGTCAAAGAATCAGACCTTCCAAATTATTAACTGTTGCCTGGATTATACAGACTCAGTTGATCCGCGGTTATCTGAACTTATTGGATAACGGTGGTGCATCATCTTGATGAGCTTGGAGATTCCGGGGTAAATACGAGGTAAATTCATGAAACTACCATTTTCTGAAAAATTTCTTGGTTTTTCAATGGGTTTTTTGGTTTTTTTATTTGCTGCCTGCAGCCAGAACCAACCCGTTTCAGGTCAAAGTGATGGAGGCGGAAAAATATATGCAGAATACTGTGCTGGTTGTCATGATGGCGGTGTAGTGGGCTGGATTTCTGGAGCGCCTCAAACGGGGGAAGCATCCGAATGGAAACCATACTTCAGTAAAGGGTTGGACAAAATGACGGCATCCGCCATAAAAGGCCCGGGTAACATGGATCCCAAAGGGGGATGTGATCAATGCAGTGAAGAACAGATACGAAGTGCGATTGAATATATCCAGGAAAAAACCCTGTAGACCGATTTTCAACAGTGATAACGGTCCTTCAAATAAGGAAATCAGACAGGGCCATTATTCATATTGGTCATGACGGCGCACCCATGACAACCCACTTTTTTCATCCCGTCCTTTGGGGGATAGATCAATATAGTTGTACGTGCCGTTCAGCATATCCAGGCCACGGGAATAAGTGGAATAGGTATGAAAAATATTACCTTGCTCGTCTTTGTAAAAGACACTCACACCGGGTAGTTCATCAATAAAATAGGGTTGAGTACGGAAATTATAAAATGTTTCATTTTTCTCTTTTTCCTCGGCAGTAAACGAAACACCAAAATCATAGTTGAAATCACTATTCAGCGATGAAACCCACTTGAATGTCCATTCCATCCGCTTTTTATACGCCTCAAGTTTTCCATACTCAGTATTGGATATTGCCATAAACGTAATATCGCGATGAGCCAGGTGAATATCGATACCTTCAAAATTATCCGCCCAAAAGGAACAACTTGGACATCCCTCTTCCCAATCAGCTCCAAACATAAAGTGATAAATCATCAGCTGACTTTTGTCGGCAAATAGATCTGAAAGACTTTGTTGGCCATTACCCACTTTAAATTCGTACTCTTTTTCCACCCTGACCCAGGGCAACGAGCGACGTTGCTGGCTGAGTTCATCCCGCAAACGAACAAACTCCTTTTCTTTCACAAGCAGGTTCTTGCGAGCCTCTAACCATTCTTCCGGTGTCACAACTGTATTTGTTTTCATTTGTTTCTCTCCATCTGGGAAAATTGTTTAAAACTGACTTGCGAAACGAAACAACTACAATTTTCTAAAATGTATTTCTAAACTGAATTTTCAGCGTCGAGACTTAAATTTCCGGCTAAAAAACAGTGGGTTCATCACCGGAATTCCAGGGTTTCTGCTTTTTCATAATAAACTGAAACAAAGGAGTCTCCATCAGTTTGAGGGTCCAATTAATCACATTTTTATGTTCACTATTAAAAAACCAATTTCGGTCAACATGCGCAAACTGCCGTACAAAAGGTAAGACGGCAATGTCTGCAATGCTCAGCTGCTCACAAACCAGATACGGGTGAATGGAAAGCCGGTGATCCAGTTCTTGAATAAATCGTTCTCCCGCCTGCCGATAATAAATGGCTGGATAATCTGGATACCGATCAGCATATTTATAGCGATCCAGGTTATTTTTAAATTTGCCATCATTTTGTGTGATCAGTTCAATTGCATCTTTACAAAATCTGGGCTGTCCTGCCAGTTTCCAATTATCCAGATCCCGTTTGGAGAGAGCCCACTGAATAATATCCAGGCTTTCATCCAGGACAGATCCATCCGTCAGGGCCAATACGGGTACAGTCCCTTTGGCTGAAAGAGCTAACAGGTCATTCGGTTTCTGACTGAGTTTCACTTCCCTCAGCTCCACCGATATTTGACTGTACTTAAGGGTCAATCGGGTCCGCATGGCATAGGGACAGCGGCGAAAAGAGTATAAAACGGGCAAGGAAGGGGCCGTCTCAGTCATCTGCATCCACCAGATGAAAGTAGGGGGATCTGGTACTGATTCTGGAATCGTCGACAGGATAGCCCACCGTAAAATGGTACAGTGACTGAAAGCTGTTGTCCTGGAATCCGCAGATTTCCGCTGGAAGGATTGATCCGCAGAGACCATTACTGCCCTGAGCCTCTTTCCAGGCTGAAAGTGCAAGCGAAAGCTCAGCGATAGCCGCTACCACTTCCAGAGAATACGGTTGAGGCGTGCTGTGTTCGCGAGTAAACAAACATTGATGAGACGCTTTTGAATCCTTTTCTATAAACGGCAACCGCAGAACCGGACTATTCTTAAATAACCGAAAGGGATTGGGCTGATTGGTCCAGTCCATATACCCCAGTGACTTTGCAGGACGCTGGGCTTGATGTTTGGTTGTTTCATGATAATGAAAAACCTGCCTGACTGCTTCAGATATCGTCATCGATTAATAATATTTAGGGTTAATTACGTATCTATGACTATTATAATCTGCGCATAGAGAATATAATAGCGAAAGATACTAAAATTCGTCATAAATTAGATTAGATTCCATTTGATCGATAATGGTGAATATGTCTTGGAAATTCCTGAAAACCCTTTTTTCAATGCATTGAGCTCTAAAGGATTAAAACAAAACGGTTGGTGTTTACGATAAATTTTAGCTATTGATGAACATCAGGGGGGAATCATCACGACAATTACTGAAGCCCCATTTTTAAAGGAAAAGATATGGAAAAACACCCGGATCATGCTGCCAGTTTTGAGTACCCTGAAGATCACTATCTGGTGAAAGTAGGAAATTCAGTTATTTTGGATACCACCCATGCAATTCTGGTCAAAGAAGTTTCTCCAAAGGGGACATATCCCCCAGTGCTTTATTTTCCAAAAAAAGACGCACGCAAAGAGTTTTTGATCTCCACCGATCTCCATACCTTTTGTCCGCTAAAGGGAGAAGCAAATTACTACAGTCTCTCAGTCGATGGAAGAATCCTAGAAAATGCAGTTTGGTATTACCCTGAGCCATTGGATCACGTAAAAGAAATAGCGAGTTATCTCTCATTTTATCCAGATAAAGTTGAGATAGTGAAAGAAAACTAGAACAACGCTTTTACAAAGACAATTATTTTGGCAACACATAACAGGAAGGACAAAGTCCAGTTTATGAGCGAGAAGCAACCCAATAATCCGCTGCACGGCATCACCCTGGAGCGGGTCCTGACGAATCTGGTTGATCATTATGGCTGGAGGGAGTTGGCCAAACGCATCAGCATCCGGTGTTTCATTAACGAACCCTCAGTCAAGTCCAGCCTTAAATTCCTGCGCAAGAACCCCTGGGCAAGGAAAGAGGTTGAGGACTTATATCTCGCTACACAGAAGGCAACAGGTCAGAAATAATTCGAGTTTGACTCTGCCATTTGATCAAAGAAAATGAGACCCTGAAAAAATGAAACTTATATCCAAAAGCGCTCCGCTGGAAGAGTCGATCGCAAAAATGAAAGCTGTTTTGGCAGACGTTGGCTGCACAGCGACTTTTTCGAGTGAAAAGCATCCGCTGGAGCATTGTTACTCTGTGAATCTTACTTCGGTTGAAGCCCCCGATCATCTCTATTCCAACGGCAAAGGGATTTTATCGGACGCATCAATGGCGAGTGCCTTGGGTGAGTATATTGAGCGGCTCCAGACCAATAACTTTTTTATCGATTTCCACCTGGCAAATCGAAAGTATTATCCTGACGAAGTCGCCTTTGAGTTTGGCGGAGCATATCTGAACGATGAATTGCGCTTGGTGTATAATCCTGATGGAGAGCTAAATGACGAGGATCTGGTTGATTTCAATAGTGACTATGAGAACAAAATCGTGGCGCTTCCTTTTATAAAACAATCGACGGGAGAGACCGTATATTTCCCCCTTAATATCTTGAGCAATCTCTACGTCAGTAACGGCCTGGCAACAGGAAACACGCCAAAAGAAGCACAGGTACAAGCTTTAAGTGAGATTTTCGAGCGTTATGCCAAAATTGAGATCATCAGAAACGGATATGCCCTGCCTGAATTCCCTGAAGAAATTGTACAGTCCTTTAAACGACTGCAGAGTGATATTCTGGCATTGCGGAAGCTGGGGTATATCGTTGAGGTCTTTGACGCCTCATTGGGGGGGAAATACCCTGTCACTGCTATCTCTTTGATCAACCCGGAGAACTCCACTCTTTTTGTCTCCTTTGGTGCCCATCCAATTTTAGAAGTTTCGCTGGAGCGCACAATGACAGAGTTGATGCAAGGTCGAGGATTGGAAAATCTCGATGGTTTTGAAGTCCCGACCTTTGACATGGGCATTGTCTCAGACAGCTTTAACCTTGAGTCACATTTTATTGACTCTAATGGTAAGTTGGGATTTGGATTTTTAAGTTCCGCAAAAAGTTTTGAATACGTACCGTGGCGCTATCAGGGCGAGGGAAATGAAGTAGAATACAATTTTCTGACCGGTATTCTGAACAACTTGGGTAAAGAGATGTATCTGAGGGAATACGACTATCTTGGATTTTATTCCTGCCAGATGATCGTTCCCAGCGTTTCTGAAGTCTACCCTTTAGAGGATTTGATCTACAATAATCGAAACAGCGGCAAAAGGATCCGCAACCTGGTTTTACATTTTGAGGAGTATGATCCTGAGGATATTTTAGACACGATTGACTCTCTGGAGGATACACTCAATATCGAAAAATATATTGGTGTTATTTTCGAGAACAACTTCACTCTGCTTGATTTTAAAGCACAAATGCATTTGATTCTGGGTAACGCTGAAGAAGCCCTGGCATCCCTGGAATTTTCAGCTAATCAGCTGGGACATATCGTTGCAGAGTTGATCCGCATGGACAAAGAAAAGTTGGTCTGGGAAGAGTATCAAGAAGCACTGTTTAAAATCTTTGGCCGCGAACGAGTCGAAAAAGCCATGCGTATTGTCAAAGGGGAAGAGTTTCTGATAAACACGACATTTCATCAGGACTATCACAATATGCTTGAAATGTATGACAGACTGGAGCACAAGAAACGAACAGCACTTTTTCCTTTTGAATAAGGGTGGAGGCCAAACGAGCGCATCGTTGCTTACCAGTCTATGCTTTCGCTTTCAACGCCAATCGGTTGACCTGATGCAAGAGCCCCAGCATCGTCAGTACAATGGCGATAATAACGGTACACATGGCGTTGGCACTGGCCGTCCAGCCGTCATTGTCGAGCATGATGATCTCGATGGCAGCCAGATGCACGCTGGCTGAAACCAGGAAAATCACCGCGCTGATGGTGGTCATGGAGCGCATGAAAAAGTAGGTGAAATTCTGTATGAAAGCCACCCGCGAGAGTGGGAATATGATCTTGAAAAATGTCCTGATCGTATCACCACCCAGACTGATAGAGGCCTCTTCGATAGAAGGGTCAATGTTGCGGAGGTTAGAGATACTGGAGAGAACCCCCAACGTGAAGTTACAGATAACAATGTTGATCACAATAATCCAGGCGGTGCCATAAAAAGAGAAATAGGGCTTATTAAAAGCCAGAATGTACCCGAGACCCATGACCAGACCAGGGATAGCGGCCGGCATGACCGAGAAGAAATAGAGTGTCTGTTTGAAAAATGGACGTCGGGTCTCCATCATATAAGATGCCAACAGCGTGATAAACGAACCGACAATCCCCACGATGACCGAAATCCAGAAACTGGTCCAGATTGCCGAATACCCTCCAATGGACGGAAATGAAAAATGGTCCAGGGTCAAGGACCAGTCATAGGGCCAGACTTTAACAAATGAGCCTAAAATTACAACCAGGAATACAAGCACAATACAGGCACTGATCAAACTGTTATAGACTGTAAAGCTTATTTTCTTGAGACGTCGTGAAGGCGGGATAAAAGGCCTGGCTGCCCCGCTGATCATGGAAAAGGTGCGGCGTGAGATATAGTAGTTCAGCATAAATGCGGCCAGGGACGGCACCAGCAGGATAATACTGATGGTGGCCCCCAGATCAAAACGGTATAGATTGGTGACCTGGGAATAAATCTCCGTCGCCAGAACGTTATAGTTACCGCCAATGACCACCGGATTTCCAAAATCGGTGATGGTCAGGTTGAAGGTCAATGCTGCTGCGCTGAGAATCCCATACTTGGCCGAAGGCAAGGTCACGCGCCAGAAGACTTTAAAAGGAGACGCCCCCAGACTCTCCGCTGCCTCATCCAGACGAATATCCACCGCCGAGAGTGTGGTGAAAAGGATCACAAATGAATGGGGCAGGCAGTACAACACCTCCGATACAATAATACCGGTTGCACCATATATATTCCAGTCGGTTTCAAACAGATGGGCAGTCACCAGACCGTTGCGGCCAAAAAGATAGATCAGGGCCAGCGCCTGCATGATCGACGGTGCGATCAGCGGCATCATAATAATGCTGCGGAAAAACGTCTTCCCCCGGATAGTCGTCCGGGTCATGGCATAGGCAAAGAAAAACGTCACCACCGTCACAATGACGGTCGTGACAAATGAGACATAAAGACTATGCCACAGGGCATTCAGAGTATAGGTAGTGGTAAAATAGCGATAGAAATTGTCCAGGGTGAAGGTAGCGATCCCGATCTCGCCTCCCTTGAAGAAACTCAGCTGGAGAATCGTGAACAGGGGGTAGAGTAAAAAGAAGGCTAGCAACAGTCCAATAAAGATGGTGACAGTGGGCACAATAAATCGGTCAACTTCCATCCGTAAAGCAGGAACCTGGTACTCTGCAGCAGTAAACTCTTTTTTGACAGCTTTTTCCATTGATTAGTCTGGGTTTGTATCCTGGATTGAGTGGGTTCTTCACCGGTTCATCCGGCTGGCGTCTATGTGTAATAAATATGAAATGCATCCGGTGGGAAAAAGAGCCGCATGACATCCCCTCTCTTGATGTGATGTTTTTCGAACTCTTCTTCGGTAATATCGATGTTCATATCCACATCATCCAGCATGAAAGTGATCTGGACAACCGCACCGAGAAACGTCACCACTTCGGTCTGAACTTCTACAATGTTCGAACCACTCGTGAATTTTTCGGCTTCCCCAGATGTCAGCAGACGGATTTTTTCCGGCCGAATCGCAAGTTGGACCTCTTTGCCGTTTGCCCCGTTCAACCCCGTCACTTCGAAGGTTTTGTCACCAAAAAGAATTCGCCCATCCTTTGATTTTCCGCCAATAAAGTTGGATGTCCCCACGAATTCTGCCACGAATTTAGACCCCGGTTCCTTGTATATTTCCCAGGGCGTTCCGATCTGTTCGATTTCACCACCGCGCATAATTGCCACCCGGTCGGCCAGAGAAAGCGCCTCTTCCTGATCATGGGTTACATAAATCATGGTAATGCCCAGTTCTTTCTGCAGCCGTTTGATCACCGTTCTCAGATGGACCCGTATCTTTGCGTCAAGTGCGCTCAGCGGTTCATCCAGCAATAGAACTCTGGGCTTGATAGCGATAGCTCTTCCCAGTGCCACCCGCTGCTGCTGTCCACCACTGAGCTGTGCCGGATAATGGGTTTTCCATTCGGTGAGACCCACCAGTTGCAAGATCTCATCGATCCGCTTATCAATCTCTTTCTGGGGCATGCGCCGCATCTGGGGACCGAAGGCGATGTTCTGGGCCACTGTCATGTTAGGGAAAAGGGCATAGGATTGGAAAACGATTCCGAAATCCCTTTTTTGCGGAATGATATTATTGATGATGTTGTCATCATAACGAATGGTCCCCGAAGAGGGAGACTCAAAACCGGTGATGATTCTCAACAGGGTGGTTTTTCCGCAGCCGCTGGGGCCAAGAAAACAGATGAATTCTCCCGGTTCCACGGTCAGGTTGACGTCTTTGACGGCAACGAGGGGACCAAAATTCTTATTGATGTTTTCCAGAACCAGTCTTTGAGACATGCCTACTCCTTTACAATTGGCGGATGATGAATAACGAAACGGTGATGTTATCAAACTGCGATTATAATCCGATTCAAAACAATCGAATATATTGACCCGGATCGATTTTGGGGATGATCAAACTTACTACCGCTGGTTGGTTTTACCGGAAGGTCTGCTATTGGAGATCAGTGTCACAGGCTGCTGTTTGTCGCCAGACGTGTGACCGCTGAACGCTCTTATGCAAATATCGGAAACGCCCTCTGACTCTGTTTTCGTATCAGGCGTGTTAAAACCGGAGCCATGATGATGGGCGAATCCGAACGTGAAATTTTCGACCGTTTACCGCAGAAAAAGGTTTGACCAGACTTCCAGTATTTTTTCACGGTTTTTGGACTGCCAGGGGAAATCCATCGGTGCCAGGTTGACGGTTTCAATTGCTGGCAGGCCTTTAGGCCCTGCGATCCCCGGATATGTAACTCCCAGTTTAAACTTGCCATATTCTTTCATGGCGCTTTTGCTGATTGCCCAGTCCAGAAACTTTTTAGCTGCTTTTTTATGCTTGGCACCTTTCGCCAGAGCGTTGGCTTCCAGTTCAAAACCCACCCCTTCCGACGGCAGAACCATGGACACCGGGAATCCCTTTTTCTTCAAAGAGGTATAAACAAAAGCAAAGGAACAGCCAATGGCGTATTCTCCAGCTGCAGTCAGTTTGGCTGGTTTGGAGCCACTCTTGATATATTGTCCCATGTTTTTGTCAAGTTTCTTCAAGAAGTCCCAGGCTTTGTTCTGTTCGATCGGCTTGTTTTTATAGTCTGCATCCATCATTACCAGAAGACTGGCAATCTGCAGAAATCCGGTTCCCGAACTGGCCGGGTTGGGCATGATCAGCTTATCCTTGTATGTTGAATGGAGCAGATCGGTCCATCCCATCGGTTTTGGCAATTTTTTCCGAGCCAGGACTCTGTCGTTGATAACAAAAGCGGCAGCGTAAAGATCAATGGCAGTCCAGTACCCTTGCGGATCCTTGAAATTGGCCGGTATCTTATCCCAGTTTTTCGGCTTGTAAGGCTCCAGCATGCCTCTGTCAACAAATCCCGCCATGTTTGTCACAGCCCAGCCCCAGACAACATCTACCTGCGGGTTGCTGCGCTCTGCCAGCATTCTGGCACCCAGTTCACCTGTGGAAAGACGGATCGCTTTGATATCGAGACCCGGCAACTCTTTTTTTGCCAAGGCCAGGTATTTGACGATTTCATCGTTTTCCAGCGCTGTATACACAATCACAGTGTCTTTAGCGATGGCTTTGCCGAGAAAACAGATCATCACTAAAAGTGACAATACTAGATATTTAACGGATTTTTTCATAGTTTTCCTTTGCTTTGGAATGTTAGAGAAATATTTTGATACTGAGGTTCTCGATTTTGGATACGCCTTTCAAAATATCCTGTCAAATTGATTATCGTCGATACTGTGAATCTCTTTCCTAATACCATGATGGGGTTAAGATACGATCCCCATCTAACACGCCTATCCTACTGTTTTTTAAAACGGCATCACCTGCCCACAAAAATTGTGAAAAAAATATTGTATTTTCGCTATTTTGACTTTAAGATGCACTCTAAGACTGAGCGCTCAGTCAGTTTGGGTGTCTCGTACGGGAATATCTAAGTTGTGTCAAATCTCTAAATATATGTTTTTTAACCTTAATCATCCACCAGGGACTTAATCGCGATGGGTTTTCAGAATGTTGTTGCAGGCAATGGGTTTAATATTAGTGTGACCGGAATGGTCATCGTATTTTGCGGGCTGATGCTCATTAGCGTTTTCATTGGGTTATTGCCAAAAATCCTTAATCTGGCCATTGATGGGCAGAAGGATAAAAACGAGACCACCACGTCGCAGGTGTCCAGACCAAACCTGGATGTTGATATATCCAGACCAAACCCGGACGTTGATATAGATGAACAGGAGGATCATGATCTTGTCAGTATCATCGGCCTGGTGCTTTTCATGGAGCAGGAAAGACTGGCAGGGAACCCGGAAATGATCAAAAATCTTAATATTTGGGGTACGGCAGGGAAAACGACGATCACACCGAGAAGAAGAGTGCATGTGTAAAATTTTCATCAATTTTATCTTAATTATAGGAGGTACCGTTGAATTTCGACCTTACATCAGAACAGGAAATGATCCGTAAAGAGGTCAGACGATTTGCTGAGAAAGAAATAACACCGGTTGCTATCGAGTTGGATGAAAAAGAAGAATTTTCAGTTGAATTGACCCGAAAAATGGGTGATATCGGTCTTTTTGGCATGTTTGTCTCGGAGGAGTATGGCGGACAGGGCCTGGATTATATCTCTTATATCATCGGCGTGGAGGAGATCGCACGGGTTGACGGGTCACAAGCAGCCACTATTGCTGCCGGTAACTCATTGGGAATTGGCCCCATCAACTATTTTGGTTCAGAAGAGCAAAAGAAGAAGTTCTTGCCCAAGCTGTGCTCCGGAGAAGGGTTGTGGGGCTTCGGGCTGACCGAACCCACCGCCGGTTCCGATGCCGGGGGCAGTAAAACGACAGCGGTTCAGGACGGGGACGATTGGATTATTAATGGCTCAAAGATATTTATTACCAACGCCTCCTGTGACCTATCCCTGGGAGTCACGGTACAGGCGCTGACCGGAAAAAAAGAGAATGGGAAACCGATTTACACCTGCTTTCTTGTTGAAAACGATACGCCGGGGTTTAAGTCCATCCCCATGCACGGCAAGATGATGTGGCGGTCGTCCAATACTTCTGAATTGTACTTTGATGACGTCAGGGTCAAAAAAGAGGCCATCCTGGGACAGATTGGTGACGGGTTCCATCAGATGCTGCAGACACTGGATGGCGGCAGGCTCTCCATTGGGGCTATGGGGCTCGGTGGGGCACAAGGGGCTTATGATCTGGCTCTTAAATACGCCAAAGAGCGGGAGCAGTTTGGCCAACCGATTTCAAAATTCCAGGCTATCGCATTTAAGTTGGCGGATTGTGCCATGGAAATAGAGTGTGGACGAAACCTGCTCTATAAGGCCTGCTGGTTGAGAAGTGAAAAGAGACCCTTCGAAAAGGAAGCTGCCATGGGTAAACTTTACTGTTCGGAGTTAATGGGACGAGTGGCCAATCACGCGGTTCAAATACATGGCGGATACGGTTTGATGAAGGATCACCATGTAGAACGATTTTACCGGGACCAGAAACTGCTGGATATTGGCGAAGGCACCTCGGAAGTTCAACGAATCGTCATTTCACGGTATATTGGCTGTTAGGAATCGATATCATCCATCAATAAAAGGGAGTTATATGACCGACCCGAGTTCTGAAAACCGTACTTTCTGGCTGAGTGAAGAGAAGAAGCTGCATGACCTTGTTTTAAAAGCGGCTGAGACAGGCGGCGAAAAAGCTGTCCAGAGACTGGCCAAGGCGGGGAAACGCCCTGTCAGGCTTCTGATACAGGAGATGATTGACGAAAACACCCTGTTTTATGAGACCTCCCGTATCGCAGGGTTTGGAATGGATTACCCGGATGTTGAAGATGTTCCCGGCGGCGGGATCGTCACCGGAATTGGGAAAATCCATGGCAACTGGACCATGATATTTGCCAACGACAGTCGGGTCAAAGCCGGAACCTACTTTCCCATCACTCTGAAAAAACATATGAGGGCGCAGGCTATCGCCGAACAATGTGGTTTGAACTGCGTCTATATCGCCGACTCCGGCGGCGCATTTCTACCCATGCAGGCAGAGGTTTTTCCGGATGATCAGCAATTTGGTTCGATTTTTTACAACATGGCCCGCATGTCTTCCAAAGGCTTGAAGCAGATCACCTTCAGCACGGGCGGCAACACGGCTGGTGGCGCCTATATTGTGTTTATGGCCTGTGAATCCATCATGATCGATAAGATGTCATACTCCTTTCTGGCTGGACCGCCGCTGGTAAAAATGGCGACCGGTGAAGTCACCACGGCAGAGGATCTGGGCGGCGCCAGAGTCCACACCCAGGTTTCAGGTGGAGCGGACCATCTCTGTACGAACCAGTCGGAAGCGGTTGGAAAAGTCAGGGATATCCTTTCGATGGAGCCCCCACAAAAAGTCCATCTGCAACGCTATGAAGAGATGCCGCCCAGGCAACCGGTAGAATCGATTTATGATAATCTACCGTCAACTGTAAATCAGGCGTTCAGTGTGGCGCCAATTATCGAAGGCATTGCTGATAACAGCGTGTTTAACGAATACAAGAAAAACTACGCCATTGGCAGGGCAGATAACATTCTGACCGGAAAAATTCTGCTGAAAGGGATGCCTATCGGGATTGTCGCGTCAAACAATTCCGGAATCATTTTCCATGAAGCGGCCCGCAAAGCAACCGAGTGGATTGTACGTTGTTCCCAGGAAAAAATACCGCTGCTTTTTCTGCAAGGCTCCCCCGGCTACATGGTCGGCACCGCTTCCGAACACATGGGTATTGGTAAATATGGCTCCGACATGGTCCGGGCAGTGGCCTGTGCCCAGGTGCCCAGAATTCAGGTTGTTATCGGGCCGGATAACGGAGCCGCCAATTACGGCATGTGTGGTCGCGCATATCGTCCGCATTTCCTGTTTTCCACCATGAGGGCCAGAACAGCTGTGATGGCAGGCAGAAGCGCCGCAGGCGTTCTATCGTCAATCGAGGAGGGGAAAAGAAAAGCCCAGGGCAACCCCATGTCCGAGGCAGAGAAAAACGAGTTCAGCGATAAAATGCAGAAAAAATACGACATGGAAGCACATCCCTTTTACTGCGGTGCCAGAATCTTAAATGACCGGGTCCTAGCTTTCGGAGAGATGCGGAATTGGCTGGCCATGGCTTTTGAAGTCAGTCTGCTTAAACCGATTGACGAACCCAGCTTCGGTAATATGCGATTTTAAGAAAAAGGGGATGAACGAAGCGGGATCGGCCAGACCGGATCTGCCCAAAAGGAAACAGCAGCAACAGGAAGCGGACGTTCAAAGATATCCGAATGACGGGTCAGAAACACCCGTTCTTCCGGAACAGTATCGACAGAAAACAGGCTGAAATGTTCTGGGCGCCAGCTTTTAGTCTATTTACTTGATCAACGTGCAAATAAACCCAATTTTCAAAAGGAAGGGAACAATGGATACTAAAAACCAAACACCCCATATAAACGTCGACTATTTCGAAGGCCTGACCAATGATCTTCCCTCTCCTGAGACCCAAAGCGTAGAAGCCATCGGCGATAAAATAAAAAAGCTGCGGGAGGATAAGGGTCTGTCGATTGATGAACTATCAAAAATGACCGGCTTTGACATTGAACTGTTGGATCAGATCGAAAAAAAAGAAGTCCAGCCGCAGCTGGGGACGATCATCAGGCTTTCAAAAGCCCTGGATAGTGCGTTTAGCCGAGTGGTTTCCGGTGTTGGCAACAAACTCTATTCCATTACCCGTAAAACAGAACAGAAAGCCGTTTCCAGATCGACCTCCCGCAAGGATAAAAAACAACTCTATATGTATAAAAGCCTGGCACCAGAAGTCCACGGACGCCATATGGAGGCTCTGATTGTGCAGCTGGAAGAGAAACGGACCGATGAGAAATCCGTCCACGAAGGTGAAGAGTTTATCTACGTACTGGAAGGCGTTGTTGAGCTGAACATCGGCGACGATCTTTTCGATCTGGAACCCGGCGACAGCGTCTATTATCTCTCCACCACACCTCATCTGATATCGGGGAAAGGCGGAAAAGCCACTATTCTGGCCGTTCTTTACGACAATTAGCTCCCCGAATGTATCAACCACATAACACACCTCCACCTCGATCAGGGTTTCGACCTTGATCGGCGGCTAAACAGTGCACTAACATTGTTGCGATATCGCAATATCGCAACAACGTTATCGCAATGTCCCTCACCACAGCGCACGATTACCACCACCCGCGTTTTGGGATTACCCAGAAAATAGGATAAAAGTGCGTCGCAGGCTTAAAACACCGAATCCAGGCTTGACGATGAGGTCCACCTCACATATTGTATTTTTCAGAGCTCGCTTCGCCATGAAAGGATGTTAAAGACAGAATGGAATCCACCTCAGCCCTGACCTGGTACAAAAATCAAACTGTATGAGTAAGCCTGCGGCCTACTTATCAATCAAGGAGGAAGATAAGCTATGCCTTTTGCATCCGTGAGGGATATTGAGATTTATTATGAAATTCACGGTCAGGGGCCCCGGCTTTTCTATATTGGCGGAACCGGGGGTGACCTGCGGCAGAAACCGAATATTTTCGACAGCCCGCTGACCAAGAATTTCGAGGTCCTGAGCTACGATCAACGTGGGCTGGGGCAAACCAGTAAACCGGATCAATCCTACGCCATGGCCGACTATGCTGAAGACGCTTACGGCCTGTTGGAACAACTTGGGTGGGACAGCTGTTTTGTGAGCGGGATCTCTTTTGGGGGCATGGTTGCCCAGGAGTTAGCTCTCCGACATCCTCAACCGATCAAACGGTTAGCCCTTATCTGCACCAGTAGTGGTGGAAAGGGGGGCAAATCCTACCCCCTGCATGAGCTGTCGGACCTCTCTGACGATGAATATGCCCAAAAAATCATCGAAACTTCAGATTTGCGCTGTAATGCATCCTGGCAGAAAAGCAAACCGAAACAATTTGAACTGCTAAAAGCTCAGGTGCTGGCAAAACGACTGACCAAGTCCAGTGATGAGGTAGTAAAAAGGGCGGCCCGGCGCCAACTGGAGTCCAGAATCGGCTTCGATACCTTTGACCGGCTGCCTGCGTTGAAAATGCCAGTGAAGATCGCTGGCGGGAAATACGATGGCATTGCAGCAATAGAAAATCAGCATGCATTGCACCAGCAAATCCCGGGCTCTGATCTTGAATTCTTTGAAGGGGGACATCTGTTTATACTACAGGACCCCCGAGCCTTTGATCGATTAAGGGATTTTTTAATGGCAGATAACTAACAAATCGAAACTTGCTTTAAGACCGACTGCTCATAATTTTCGGAATGGAGAGATAACAGGCCACCTATTTTGCAACCGTCTGACTATTTACTTCCATTTGGCTCTCCCCAACCCCCAAAAAAGGAAAACTGTATGAATTGGATTTCAATTGATCAGGAACTGTGTAATGGCTGTAAATTCTGTATCGTTCGGTGTCCACGCGTTTTTAGCAAAGTCGAAGATGAAATTATCGGCCAGGCTGACCTTGAGAACTGCAATTTGTGCGGCCACTGCATGGCGTTGTGCGAGCCACAGGCAATTACACACTCCTTAATGGATATGGGTAATTTCCCCATAATGAACCCGGAGGCCAATTTTGAAACAAAGGAATTTGCCCAGTTTATTCGAAACCGCAGAAGTCATCGCAACTTTAAGAACAAAGCCATCCCCCAGGAGGACCTGGAAACACTGATCGATATTTGCCGCTATGCCCCCACCGGCAGCAATGTGCAAACAGTTGAGCTCATTGTTTTACAGGACAAGGAGGTGATCAAAAAACTATCTGACCAGACTGTTGATGCGTTTGTGGCGTTCAGCCAATCTGCAAAACAGAAAATTGCGGAGCTCAAAGCAGAAGGAAAGAATGTTTCAGAGGCTCTGTTGAGGTCACAACTGTATGGAGTTCGTTTGAACGAGGCCAGAGACGCCGGATTGGATCCGATTTTTCACAAATCTCCTGTTGTGAAGATCTTTCATTCCCCCAGCGATTCCAGTGCCCCAAAAGACAATTGTGTGATCGCATCCACAACAGTCAGCTTAATGGCCAGAACCATGGGCATTGAATCAACCTATATCGGACTGTTTGAAATGGCTGCAAGAGGAAATCAGCAGATGCATGCCCTGCTAGATATTCCGGCGGGTCATGAAATCTTTTCAGTCCTCGTAATGGGGTATCCCCGCCTGAAATTTCATTACCAGGTCGATAGAAAACCCATCAATGTCAGTTGGCTTTAGGGATCGTTCATGAACAACTTCACATAGGGATCGTACAAAAATAACTTGGCATAATCTGTCCGCAAAAGTCCCATAAAGACTCAGCAACGTCCGGTTAGGTTTTTGCTGATAAAGACTGGACATTTTGCAGACAAAATGCCAAGTAATTTTTGAGCCGCCCTTTCCATCCGGGGTACAACTGCCTTCATCAGATTTGCATTCAATTGCCGGCAGCGGGACATATTTGAGAAAGCAGTTTCATCCCATTCTTATAAAATACCTTTTCGTAAAATTCATCGGAAAGATCAAGGGAGAGAAGATGTTCAATTTCTCCTTCCCTGGGCAAGATCACATTGGGAAAATCAGAGCCATACAAAATATTATCCTTGTATTTTTCCAGCATCTCTATACCCAGGTTGAAGGAAAATGGCATATTGGGCCAAAATGTAAAAGCGGTATCCAGGTAAATGCTGGGATGGTTATCCAGGAGTGTGATAAAATCAGTGAATTCATAACAGCCCATGTGGGGTATATTAACAGGCAAATCCGGATACCGATTCAGAAGCTTGCTAAATTGCTTGAACCCCACAAATTCATTTCCCGAAGGTCCATTGCCGGTATGTAGCAACACTCGTTTGCCCTTATCAATGATCATCTCATAAAGGGGAAAAAGCCGCTCGTCTGAGGGGAAGATTTTCTGTACTTGAAAGTGCATTTTTACTCCAGCCACACGGGGATGGGCTAACATCTGTTCCGTATAAGCCAGGGCCTGATCATCATCAGGATGGTAAGGTGCAAAACAGTATAGATTCGAAAATTCCTCAAGCACCTTGATGTTCCATTCGTTCATGGGTTCAGCAATGCCCTGCTTATGAGCATAATTGGAAAATACAATGGGACTGACGCCATGACTGTTCAGATATGCAATGCACTCCCGATAGTAAAATTTATATTGCACATTTGCGTTAGACTCGGTTTTAAAGTACTTCCAGATGGCATCAAAACCTTTGTCTGGAAAAAGATGAACATGAAAGTCAATGATTGATTCAGGTAGTTTTTTAAATAAATTATCTCTTTTCATTCAGAGTGTTAAATTTGATTGACAAGGAAAACGGATTGAGAATTCAGTCGGACATGATCCAACATCCATTCGTGTGCACCAGATTCCGGAATAACAGCCAGGCAAAAGCCAGATAGTTGTGATCATATAGGGATCGTTCGAAAATAACTTCACATAATCTATTTGCAAAAGTCCTAAAAACACTGGACATTTTCCAAACAGAATGTGACAGCAACATGTTTCCTTTTCATTGATGGGAAACACTTGACTAAATTTTGAGCCGACCCATAGGGATCGTTCGAAAATAACTTCACATAATCTATTTGCAAAAGTCCTAAAAACACTGGACATTTTGCAAACAGAATGTGACAGCAACGTGTTTCCTTTTCATTGATGGGAAACACTTGACTAGTTTTTGAGCCGACCCATAGGGATCGTTCAAAAATAACCTCACATAATCTATCCGCAAAAGTCCTAAAAACACTGGACATTTTGCAAACAGAATGTGACAGCAACGTGTTTCCTTTTCATTGATGGGAAACACTTGACTAAATTTTGAGCCGACCTATAGACATGGATGATATGAATTCAATTTCCCTGTGTCAAGGTGTAAGGGTCGGCTCAAAAATTACTCAAGTGTTTTCCCCATTAACGGAAAAGGAAACACGTTGTCTTGGCATTTTGTCTGCAAAATTTCCAGTGCTTTTGGTACTTCAGGGTCGGCTAAGAGATTACATCACATTCTGTTTGTAAAACGTCCGGCTTTTGGGACTTTTACAAACAGATTAAGTGAAGTTATCTTTTAACGATCCCTATGCGGATAGATTATGCCAAGTTATTTTTGTACGATCCCTGAGGCTGACTTTCCCCGGAAGATGACTGTAAAATTTATTTACCGCGTAATATTCAGGTTGGGATTTCAAAACGATTCAAAGAGTGTATTTTGTTAAATAAGGCAAAAGTGGCATTTTACCTGTATTTAATTTAGCATCAACTATCTTAACGTATTGTCCATAATTGAACAATCCTGACCAAGCGGGCGAAATCATGATACCGTGGCAAGCCAGAGCCCTCTTTATTCATCAGAGGCAGGTCTAACAGATGAAATCCAGAAATGATACTTTTTATAAAACACTGTTATCGCTTGGTATTCCGGTAACGATCCAGAACACGATCACCTCGTCGTTAAATCTGGTTGATATGCTGATGATTGGCCAGCTGGGAACCAATGAGGTTGCCGCTGTTGGATTGGCGAACCGTTTTTATTTTGTCTTTATCCTGATCACCTTCGCGCTCAGTAGTGGGACAGCCATTTTTACCGCTCAGTTCTGGGGTAAGAAAGACATCCAGAATATCGGCAAGGTCATGGGTATCGCCCTGATCCTCAGCATGATTGTCTCATTTGTTTTTACGATTGTGTCAGTTTCGATTCCCGGGTTTATTATGGGAGTCTTTACTGAGGACTCACATGTCATCGCCGAGGGGATTCCGTACCTCAGGATTGTGGGGCTGACCCATGTGATGATGGCCCTGGCCATGTTGTATATCTTTGTCTTGAGAAGTACAGGTCATGTCATGATTCCGACGTTTATCATCATCGGAGCGCTGAGTCTGAACACGTTTCTCAATTACTGCCTCATTCTGGGACATTTCGGTTTTCCGGCGATGGGTGTTAAAGGTGCGGCGATCGCCACCCTCATCTCCCGGTTCTTTGAAGCAGGGCTTATCGTCCTGATATCTCATCTCAAAAACTATCCTGTGGTCAGACTCCAGGATCTTCGTCAGATACCTGGGTCGCTGATCAGGCAATTTATCAAGACTGTGCTGCCGGTTATTGGCAATGAGTTTTTCTGGGTGGCCGGGGTGACTGCATATGCCGTGGTTTATGGCCGGATGGGAACATCTGAAATCGCAGCCGTTAACATCATTCAACCGGTGGAACAATTTTGTACCAGCTTCTTCTTTGGCCTGGCGAGCGCAGCTTCTGTGATGATCGGTAATAAAATAGGGGCTGGCCATGGAGACATTGCGATCTCATACGCCAGGCGCTTTTCCATCATAGGTGTCGTTGGAGCCATAGGCGCCGGAGTGGTAATTTTTATCAGCGGCCCTGCCATCGTTTCTATATATCAGGTTTCAGAGACCGTACGTAGTTACGCAGTCAATATGCTGATGATACTCAGTGTTTTGCTCTGGATCCGCATTTTTAACCTGATAGCGGTCGTAGGTGTTCTTCGGGGAGGGGGGGATACCAAATTTTCATTTTATATGGAAATGATCAATATCTGGGTCGTCGGAGTCCCCCTGGCTTTGCTGGGGGGATTTGTCTGGAAAATTCCTGTTTACTGGGTATATGCGCTGGTACAAATCGAAGAATTATCAAAAATGGTGTTCGGCATTTACCGCATCGTTTCACAAAAATGGATTCACAGCTTAGTCGATTTAACAGAACGGTAAGCAAAATTATGGCAAGCGGTGAAATTGTTACTGTTTTCACTGTCAGCATATTCGTCTTGATAATTGTCACCAAAAGGTGTAGTAATTTAATTTCTGAGCTTTATCATTGTTTTCCTCCTCAACAGCAGACTTGAAAGGAGAGAACTCTTTTAAAAACGGGATATTGGAGATTATTTCATGACAATCAACTACGATGAGACTTTTAAGAGATCCATAACAAATCCCGACGATTTTTGGGGTGAAGCTGCTGAAAACTGTCATTGGTATAAACGATGGGACAAGGTTCTCGACGATTCAAATAAACCGTTGTATCGATGGTTTACAGGGGGAGAAACCAATACGTGTTATAACGCACTTGATTTTCATATAGACAATGGCAGGGGAGAGCAGAACGCCCTGATTTACGACAGCCCGGTTACAGGCGTGGTCGAAACATATACCTATTCCCAGTTGAGGGACAGTGTTGCCAAATTTGCCGGTCTACTGGCCTCTGTTGGGGTCTCAAAAGGGGATCGCATCCTCATTTATATGCCAATGATCGCTGAGGCAGCGATTGCCATGCTGGCCTGTGCCCGTATCGGGGCTATCCACTCAGTGGTTTTCGGCGGTTTCGCAGCAAATGAGCTCGCCGTAAGAATTGATGACGCAAAACCCAAAGTCGTCGTGTCCGCTTCATGCGGGATTGAAATCACTCGAGTGATTCCTTACAAACCACTCCTGGATGAAGCGATCAATATATCAACCCACAAACCCGGAAATTGTATCATTTTCCAGCGGTCACAGGAAAAAGCAGGTCTTGTTCCCGAGAGGGATATCGACTGGGCCGAGGCCATGGTCACAGCTAATCCCCATGAATGTGTCCCCATGTTAGCCACTGATCCAGCATATATCCTTTATACATCAGGAACAACAGGTGCTCCAAAGGGAGTCGTCCGTGATATTGGGGGGCATATTGTGGCTTTAAAATGGTCGATGAAAGGTGTATATGATATAAATCCTGGCGATGTTTACTGGGCAGCATCAGACATCGGTTGGGTTGTGGGCCACTCTTATATCGTCTATGCCCCACTGTTTCAAGGCTGTACTACGATTCTTTATGAAGGAAAACCGGTTGGAACTCCGGATGCAGGCGCTTTCTGGCGGGTTATCTCGGATCATAAGGTGAATGCGCTTTTTACTGCGCCAACCGCCTTCAGAGCGATCAAACGGGATGATCCACAAGGTGAGCTCCTGAAAACATATGACCTTTCCAGTTTGAAAACGCTATTTCTTGCCGGGGAGAGAACAGACCCGGACACCTTGAAATGGGCAGAAAACAAGCTGGGAATTCCTGTCATCGATCACTGGTGGCAAACAGAAACCGGGTGGGCGATTGCCGCCAACTGCATGGGTGTCGAGAAGCTTAAGGTAAAAGATGGATCTCCTACAAAACCGGCACCCGGTTGGGACCTGCAGGTCGTTGATGCAAATACACAACCGGTCAAAACGGGTGAAATTGGCGCTCTGGTTATCAAGCTTCCACTGCCTCCGGGATCGCTGCCCACATTGTGGCATAACGATGAAGGGTATGTAAAAACGTATCTGGATGAATTCCCCGGCTACTATAAAACCGCTGATGCTGGTTTTATTGACGAAGAGGGTTATGTTTTTGTGATGAGCCGCACAGACGATATTATAAATGTGGCCGGGCACCGACTCTCGACTGGCGCAATGGAAGAGATATTGACAGATCATCCTGATGTAGCCGAGGCCGCAGTCCTGGGGGTTGATGACAAACTAAAGGGAGAGATTCCGGTTGGTTTTCTGATTCTGAATTCCGGGGTCGACCGGGACCATGGTGTGATAGTGAACGAAGTCATTCAGATGGTCCGAGACCGCATTGGTCCGGTGGCGTCCTTCAAGGTGGCAACGATTGTAGACCGGTTGCCAAAAACCAGATCCGGAAAGATTTTAAGAGGTACGATTCGGAAAATCGCCAATAATCAGGAGTACAAAACTCCGGCTACCATTGATGATCCAACAATTCTGAGTGAAATGGAAACGGCCCTGGCGAAGATTGGATACGCCTCTGGAAAACCCAACTAACGGGATTTGTAAATTCTCATATTTTTTTGTGACCGGCAGTCACAGTTAGCCGGTTACAACAGCAAGCCTCCAGTAAAGGATCTATTTTTCAAATTTTACAATATGCCAAATGCCAAACACTCAAACATTGTTTTTATCCTTATTTATGTTTTTTTACTGTTTTTAATGGGATATTTAGCCTGGCCCTTTGTGACCCCCATCATTTTCGCGGGAATCATAGCCGGTGCGTTTACACCATTGATGACCTCTATCCAGAAAAGGTTTAAAATCAGTCATAAATGGTCGGCCATCATTGTCTGTTTCATCATTATTATCGCTATGATTTTGCCTTCAATGTATCTGGTAGTTCAGCTTTCCGGGGAGGCTATTGCACTTTACCAGTATTTAAAAGAGAACTTTACCGAAGCAAATATTACTGCGTTTCTCTTTGAAGGGCCTTTTTTCCCGGATATGATGAAAGAGCTCTTTAGCCTGGCTAACATGGAATATAATGTGATGACCATCCAAAAGATTGTGATGGGGGCGGCCAAAAATCTCAGTTCGACTCTGTTCGACATGATGAACCAATGGATATCCAATATCTTCTCTTTTCTTTTTCAATTTCTGATCATGCTGTTGGTTATCTATGAGATCTTGCTGAAAGGCCCTGCGATCAAACGATTTATGTTAGACCTTTCTCCGATGCGGGATGAAGAAGAAGAGTTGGTTCTGGAAAAGTTCAACCAGATGAATTTCGTTAACCTCGTCGGAAACGGCTCAGGTGGTCTAATTCAAGGCATTCTGGCAGGTATTGGATTCTGGATTGCAGGCTTTGAATCGATCATGTTATGGACCACAGCTATGGTATTCCTGGCGTTCATTCCGTTGGTAGGGATTTCGATTATCTATGTGCCAGCCTGTATCTATCTTTTTGTCATTGGCAATACGGTCGGATCCATCGTTTTATTGATATATTGCACTGTCATTTCATTAGCGGTTGAAAACTGGTTCAAACCCAGATTTGTGGGAAACCGGGTCCAGATAAACCCGACTCTGGTCTTTTTAAGTATCATCGGAGGCCTCAGTGTATTTGGCATACCTGGCATTTTTTATGGTCCTTTAATTGTTTCCATCTTTCTAACTTTTGTAAATTTATATCATAAAAAATATAGCGAAATCCAAATTGAGTTATAGGTCTCATATTTTTAGTTGAATATCCTGATCATGCTTTTCCAGTCTTAAATATATGAGGAGAATATTTTTTTAGCCGAATAATTAGAGACACCATTCAGACATGGAAGATTACCATTCACCGAGATTATTTGGATCGATTCTGTTTGAATTACGAAATCTAAACATATGGAACTGAAAAACTTCAAGCACTCTTTTCAAGAAAGTGATTGTGCATATTCAAGAAATTAAATGAAACAGATCTTAAAAGAGGAGTCATGGGTTGACTCCTTAATTTGCCTTTGGGGATCGTTCATAAATAACTTCACATAGTCTATTTGCAAAAGCCCCCAAAACACTGGACATTTTGCGAACAGAATGTGAAGTAATTTATGAGCCGACCCTTACAACCAATATGGGGGAGATCATATGAAAATGTGGACAAAACACAAGCTACTGGGCATGGCAATACTGACAAGCTTGGTAATGACGGGTTGTTTATCAATGAAGTTGAATGTTCCAGATTACTCCGATCCCTTAAAGGAGGTTACTCTTGAAGGTGAGGGGCCAGACAAAGTGTTGGTGATCCCCATAAACGGTTTTATTTCAGACGAAGAGCAGGAAGGAATGATGCGAAGAAAACCAAGCCTTGTAAAGGAGGTCGTCTCACAGATCAAAAAGTCCGAAGGGGATCCTGCTGTAAGGGCGATTGTGCTAAAAGTGAACTCTCCCGGTGGTACAGTTACAGGAAGCCACATATTGTACAACGAGATTTTAAAGCTAAAGGCAAAAAGCAATATCCCACTGGTGGTCTGCATGATGGACATAGCCACTTCCGGTGGTTACTACATATCACTACCTGCTGACCATATTGTCGCTCATCAGACAACGATAACCGGATCAGTTGGTGTTGTCTTCATCAGGCCCAAATTCATTGGCCTAATGGACAAGATAGGCGTAAACATCGAAACAAGCAAATCGGGTCAAGACAAAGACATGGGTTCGCCATTCAGGCCCACAACTGAAAATGAAGTAAAATCGTTTCAAGCAATCATCGATGAGTTGGCAGGTCTGTTCAAGTCCAAAGTACTCCTTCATCGCAAGTCAAAAGTTGAGGATATAGAAGAGATTATGACTGCAAAAATATTCACAGCTAGACAAGCACTTGAACTCGGTATAATTGATCAAATCGGATTTACAGATGATGCCATAGATAAAGCAAAAGAGTTGGCTGGTATTGACAGATATTCGAGAGTCGTCATGTACCGCAGAATAGAGTTTGCTAACGACAATATTTACAACAATATTACGACACATTCCGGGGCAGGACTGTCTTTATTGGACCTCGGGCAGTTAAGCAAGTTGTCCAATATAAATGCAGGCTTCTATTATACATGGCCTGCAGCGACCAAATAAAGACAAAAGGTATCCGGCAAAATTTGATTAGTGATTAATACATGATTCAATGTCATTAACTTAAGCGATATTCAGATATTCTTCACGATCCTGCTTGGTAAATTCCCCCTTTTAAGATCAGTCCCGGATCCCCTCACCGGGTTCGATGCTTCAAAGGGGATTCGAGAAGCGAAACTTTTCTTAAGTTAATGACGTTGACTAATACATGATTATGTAGTTGTTTTCAGGTATGATGGCCGGCGCCTAGCCCAGGGCACTTATCAACCAGTCTGATTTTGCTGCACGGGAATTTGAAATTTTAAAATGGCTCCACCAGCTGGATTTTCCTCGGCCCAGATTTTCCCTTTGTGGATCTCGATTATTTTTTTTGAGATAGATAATCCGAGGCCGGTTCCACCCGCACCATTTTTGTTTTTGCTGCTCTGGACAAATTTATCAAATATTTCCCCCAGTTCTCGTTCTGGAATACCGATCCCATTATCGCTGATAGTAAACAATAGCTGTGAATCTTTGGGATGGATTGCTATTTCAATTTTACTGCCCCGCTTTGAAAACTTAATCGCATTGCCAAGCAGGTTTCTGATTACCTGTCCAATCTTTGCAACATCCAAAGAAGCAACATCGTCAAAATCAAATTTTTCGAAAATCACCTTCAATTCTTTTTCATTTATAATTGCATACAATTCATTAATCACTGTTTCAGTCACAAGCCCTAACCTCTCCGGCTTAAAATTAAATTCAACAGCATTGGATTCAAGTTTTGATAAATCTAAAAGATTATTCAAAAGTCCCATCAGACGCTGACCACTTATGTGAATCTCTTGAAAATAGGCTGCCGTTTTTTCTTCACTCAGGCTTTTAACTCTATCGATGCCGAGTCTGGCATAGCCGAGGATTCCCTGCATAGGGGTTCTAAGTTCATGAGACATATTGGCCAGAAATTCAGATTTCATTTTGCTGGCGGCTTCGGCCTGTTCTTTGACAAATTTAAGCTGCTCCTCAACCTCCTTACGTTTGGAAATATCCCGAGCAATACCCTGAATGCCAAATGGTTTTCCATCCTGATAAAGGAGAACCACTGTTGACTCTACCCAAAAATAATCGCCATTTCTTTTCTTCAGATTAAACTGAGCGGGTTTACTTTGTGATCCGCTTCTTTTGACCTCTTTTAGAATGTCATAAACCAAAGTCATTTGCTGAGTATCAACCAGTGAAGCAACATTTATTGTCTGGTTTTCATCACCTTTATAGTCAAACATCTTTAATGCAGCCGGATTAGCATCAATGAAATCACCTTGCAGATCAACTATAAAAACAGCATCCTGCAGTCGGTCAAAAAGAGCGGTGTATCGCTCTTTGCTTTCATGCAAAGCTGTTTCTGCTGTTTTTCTGCCGGTGATGTCGCGAACAGTAAACCGGATGCTATTCTGACCCGATTCGTTGACAAGTGCTGGATGGATCTCCATCCAGATCTTATCCCCGGATTGTGCTTCGATTTCAACTTCAAAAGGCTCGGTATTCCCTTCGATGCAACGAGCAAATACAGCTTCGTATTTATTATTATCTTGCCCAAAGATGCCTAGCTCATTATATTTAACTCCAATTATCTCATCACGATGGAAACCAAAGGGTGTAAACTCATGATTGTGATCCAGGATGGTTCCATCCAGTCCGACAATTATAATTTGTTCCGGCGCCTGATCAAACAGGTTGCGGAATTTCTCTTCACTCTCTTTTAAAGCTTGTTCTACCTGATATTGAGCGGTGATGTCCTGTGAGATTTGAATAGTTCCAATCAGTTTTCCATCCGTATCGAAAGCAGGTTCACTTCGTTCATCCCAGATTCTGCCGTCAGGAGAAGTAATTATTGCTCGTTCGGGCTTTTTTGTCTGTACTACCTTGATGGCTGGACAATTAGGACAAGGTATTTCCGGATCACCCCAAAAACAGTGACATTTTTTGCCGAGCATCTCTTCAGGCTGTCTTTTTGCGGATTCTGCCGATGCTTTATTTATCCACAGAATTTCAAATTGTTCATTTATAAACGAAATATCCGCAGTCATACCATTCAGAATTGCCTGTTTCTGAGCTTCGCTTTCCTGTGTCGATTTTTGAAGCTGCTGACGTTCTGCGATTTCTTGCTCCAGTCTGTTATTAGATTCCCGCAATTCAAGTGTCCGTTCCTGAACTCTTTTTTCCAGGCCTTCATGGGCTTTTTTTAGATCATGTCTCGCTTTCTCTTTCTTAGTGATTTCGTCCTTTAATATGACACGCATATTATTGAGAGAACTGACAATTTGATCCAGCTCATCAGGATTCTTTGGATTTGACTTTCGTTGTAGCGTTAACCCTTTGTCAAGAGAATCGAATTTTAGTTTTGAGGTAAAGTCAGCTAATGATATGAAATGGCGGGTTACCAATTGATACAGAACATAAAACATAAACAGGGAGATCAAAAACGCTTTTGGAATCTCTGTCAGCAGAACAGTAAAAATTCTTTGACTTAAAAGATCAAAGGTTTCTTTTAAACTGGCTGTGATAGCCAAAGTCCCAATGGGGATTTTGACGGAGTGTTCATTCTCGTACGCCAACAGAAAATCCTTTCGAATAGACTTTTGGTTTTCTACCCGGTTTCCCACCCTGAAATGGGTTCCGCTTTCCAGTTCCACCTCCAGATACTTAATTTCAGGAAAACTCAATATTCCATTCAGGAGCGCCTTAATTTGAGCATCGTCTAAATTCCATAAACTACCGCTGAGACTTTTAAGATAACTGGATTGAATCAGATCAAACTGCGTTTCAATTCTTGAGACATCCCGTTTGTATTCCAGAAACAATTGCAGCGTTATTGTCAGCAGGGAGACACAGGAGGCAAACAACAAAACGTAAACCAGTTGACGGAATGCAAGAGGATATTTAGTAAAAGATTTCATGAATGTCCTATTCTGCTAGTTCTGTATATACGTTGCTGACCAATGACATCAATTCCTCGTCCGGTTTAAAACCGATCATTTCTGCCGTTTTAAGATTAATGGCCAGTTTGTTTGTTTCTTCATAGATCATGGGCAGATCTCTTGGTTTAGCCCCATTGAATATTTTGGCCATGATATCTGCGTGAAAGCGGCCCAATCCCTGCCAATCCCTTTCCACGCTGAATAAAACCCCCTGTTTGACTCTTTCTGTATTAGATTGGGCGAACGAAGGAATCCCATGTTTCAGCAAAGGAGATAAGCACTGTTTTATGCTGGTGGCGGATATTCCCTGATTGGCTGAAATCCAGACAGCATCTACTTTGGTTGACAGCTTTTGAAAACACTCAATCGCGGTTCCTTCAGCCAGGGCATGACTGCTTTCCTTGTACACCGGTGATTTACAGGCAATCACCTCGAACCCTTTTTCCCTGGCCAAATCTATGACCTGATCCATCGATCCGTATGACCAACTCTCTTCCAAATCTTCAAGTATCACTCCCAATTTCTTAAACCTTATCAAGTGATAGAAAAGTTCCAGTTGCCTTGCGTGTCTGTTCGGGTCGACCCTGGTATGAAAATGATCCAATCCAGAATCCTGAGCATTGGGAATGATGCTCGCTTTGATCGGATTTGACACTGACATCGAGACAACCGGCACACGCACTTCATATGTTGCCAGATCTTTACTGGACCAGGATCCCAACGCAAGAATCAAATCGATATCTTTTTGTTGGGACAACCGCTCCAACAAGGCCTTCTTTGCTTGTTTTCTTTCTTCCACGTTCCATTCAGACGAATAAAATGCGTCCCTGACAAATTCTATGGTGTCGCTTTGAACCCTGTTGCTGGAAAGAAAATCAACCCAAAATCGTCTTGCATCATATTTTTCAAATTTAGGCAACCTGTTGTAGGAGACCCACCCCAAATGTTTCAGTCCTTCCGTTAACGCCTGAAGGTTCAGAAAGTAGTGCTCATAGAAACCACCCTCCAGATAAGCGATTCTCCATTTTTTCCCATTCGGTTTTTTCAATGGCGCGATATTGTAGTGTTGTGCTGATTTGCGGTGGGGTTCGAGAGATACAGTCTGTTCCTTTACAGGATACGAAGAAAGAGTTACTTGAAAGACTTCTGCTTTGCCCTTTTCCACTATATCTGCGAGAGGTTTTTTCTCCTTGGCGACAGCCTTTATTTGATCTTGATGAGCTTTTTCTTCACAGGCCATTAAAAGGCATAATAATGCAAAAATAAAAAAACCCTGTGTTATTGATATTTGGAGAAACTTTTTTTTCATTGTTTAGACTTTTCCTGATAAAATCGCCGGTTATAATAGTAGCAATGATCGTCCATAGTAATGATCCTCAGTTTTTCCGTCAAATTTTGTTCCCAGCTGACTAAAAACTAACCGCTTGTCCAGGTTTACGTCCATTTCTGCAGGTCATGAAAAAGTCTCCTGCAGGAAACACGATTTGATAAACCCTTGTCGAGACGTTATATTCGGAAAAAAATCAACCTCACCCTTATTTATAAAAAATCGGTGCTGGGCTGCTGCCACGCCGAAGCGAGTATCAAAAGCTGTATACACGATAAAGAAGCTGCGGATGATCAGCTTAAACAGTCTGCATTGGAAAACGAAGCGCTTTTGCAGGAGATTCATCATCGCGTTAAAAACAACCTGCAAATTGTCTCCAGTATTTTGAGTTTTAAAACAGAAGAAATTGACGATCCTAAGGTTCAGGATATTCTTAAGTTTGCCATTAGCCGTGTGGATGCCATCTCTCTGATTCATAAACAATTGTATGAATCGGACAATCTGGCAAAGATCAAAATGCATGCTTATATCGAACAGCAAGTGCGAGATCTTTTTTATAACTATCCCAATCGTAGTCGTGATATTGAGTTGAATTTGGATATTATACCCTTCACTTTGGAAGTGTCGCCGGCGATTCATTGCGCCCTTTTAATCAACGAGCTGATTCTTAATGTTGTTTTCCATGCTTTTCCCGATGGAAGGGCCGGACATTTGACTATCAGTGTTAAGAACCATCAATACAATCAGCTTAGATTGATCATCGAGGATGATGGGACCGGGATGAAAGAAAATCCCGAAAAAATGGGTACCAAAAGTATTGGAATGCGTTTAATCTACCAGTTGACCCAGCAATTAAATGGCATCATTCATCATCATGAAGATTCCGGCACCTGTTTTGAAATTATTTTCCCTAAATCCCCCTAGAGGGATGTCCAGGAAGATGAATAATGCCATTTCAGCGTTTGCAACAATAAATTGAAATCGACTTCAATAATGTCGGCAACATCTGAGAGGATTCATTTTACACCAAGGTATTGTGATGTCGGATGATCAAGTCTTAATAGTTGAAGATGAAGCTTTTATTGCCGTTAGCCTGCAAAAGAAACTGGAGAGTTTTGGCTATATCGTTACTGACACAGCCACAACAGGCGAGGAGGCGATCGAAAAAGTGATTTCCACACGACCGGACCTGGTCTTGATGGACATTGTCTTGAAAGGTGAAATGGATGGCATCACAGCGGCTAAAAGAATTTGGGATCAATTCAAGATTCCCATTATTTATCTTTCCGCCCATGGAGACGAGAAAAACCTGACGCGTGCTAAAACCACATCCCCGTTTGGATACCTGCTCAAACCGTTTAATGACCGGGAACTTCAGATTACAATTGAACTCGCGCTTTATAAAAAAGGCCTGGAAAAAAGAGTGTTCGAAAGAGATCGCTGGTACTCAACAATTCTTAAATGCTTAGGGGAAGCTGTGATTACAGTGGGAACAAATTTTTCAATCCTTTATCTGAATTCCGAGGCAGAGAATATTTTTGGCATAAAACGAAGTGATATCATCGGGAAACACTTAAGCGATCTGGGGGCCATTACTGAGAAAAAGACTTCTCTAGAATTGAATGATATGGTGAAAAACGTCCTCAGTGATCGTTCGCCGTTAAGAAAATCATCCTTACGATTCCAAAGAGAAAATGAACCTTTCATCCTGGACCTGTGTATCACTTCAATCCAAAATGAAGATAATTTAGTGATGGGTGCCGCTTTGATATTCAGTGATAAAACCAATCAGTTCAGTATGTCGGCGGAATTGGTAAGCAAAGAAGCAGATCTGGCAGAAGCTCAGAAAATGGTTCTTCAGTTATTGACCTTAAGAGAGAGACAAATCTTGCAGCAAATCGTCGATGGTCAAACTACCAAAGAAATTGCTGCGGACTTGGATATCAGCCCCAGAACAGTTGAGTTTCACCGCTACAACCTGATGAGAAAGCTCAATGTTCAGGATATCCCTTCCCTTGTCCGCCACGCCATCATCAAGCAAATGGTTACAACGAAGCAACCCTGATAGAATTGTTCTTTGGTTTAATCAAGCTCTCATTCAGAAAAGAACCCATGTCTACTCATGACCGTACTGGTGGCTTTTCCCCCTTTTCCAACCTCGTGTCCGAATTGATCAAAGGTCCCGTTCAGTTCATCCATCGGGAAGCATCGATAGAAGATGCCGCTCAAAAGATGACGGCGATCGACATTGATTCGCTAGTGATCATCGAGGGTAAAAAACCCATTGGAATTGTCACACAGACCGATCTGGTGAAACGGGTTCTGGCCGTCAGCAAGGACGCCGCTTTACCAGTGGGACAGGTGATGACGCCTGATTTGATTACCATTGAACACAATCGTTCTGTTTTTGAAGGATTGATGTTAATGCTCTCCCACAAAATCACTCATCTGCTCGTAATGGAAGGCGAGCAAATGGTAGGAATGGTTTCCGATCACGACTGGCTATCCTTTCAAGAACGTCATCCTGTCGCGCTCTTTCGGGCCATTGAAGAATCAAAATCCGTGGAAACGGTGGCTGCATTGAGAAAGGAGGCTTTCGGCCTGGTCAGACTAATTTTTGAAGAGGAGGGAAATGCCGAATCCCTGACGCGATTAGTCACCGAAATCAATGACCGGGTAACAAAAACCATCCTGAAAAGTGCCCTTTGGGAAATGGAAAAAGAGGGGGCATGGAAGTCCTCCGGTTGCCTTTGCCTGGATAGCAATGGGTAGTGAAGGTCGCCGGGAGCAAACAACCAGCACCGACCAGGATAATGGCCTCGTTTTTGAAAACATTCCGGGAGATCGTCTTGCGGAAGTACAAAGTTGGTTTCTAGAATTTGCGGAAAAAGTGGTTTCCGGCTTGGTGAAGTGTGGCCTCCCACGGTGTAAAGGCAACATAATGGCAAACAATCCTGAGCTTTGCCTTTCCCTGGACGGCTGGCATCAACATTTTGCCCGGATTGTTACTGACCCCGATCACGAGGCCCTGCTCAAAGCCTCGATCTGTTTTGATTTCCGTGCGCTGTATGGCAAGGCATCATTGGTCGATGATCTTTGGGCGAAGCTCTTACGAAGGATCGAGCACAATAAAAATTTCCTGCGTTTTTTGACAGCAAACATGTTACTGGTGGGACGCCCCCCGATTCCCTCCTGGGCGTCAAAGGTACGTTCTTTGTTAGGGTTATCCCTGCCCTGGGTGGATATTAAAAGAAATGCGCTCGCGCCGCTGGTTTCATCTATTCGCGTCCTGACACTTGCCTGCGGAAGTTCAGCAACCCATTCTCTGGATCGATTAGCGGTCATTGAAGAAAAAGGTGAGATTTCTCCTGAATTGGCCGATGCGATTAAACAGGCTTATGACTTTTTCATGCTTTTGAGAATTCGCCATGATTTTGCAAGAGAAGGCAATGAACCCAACGACAGAATCCGTTTCAAAGATATGAATCGATTGCAGCGCCGTTTTCTCAACGGAGCCTTACAAACCGTTTTTGAGTTGCAGGATTTTGTGAATAATAAATTTTCGGGAGATCTTTTTTAAGGGCTGAGGCATCGTCAGGTATATGACTGACAATATCAAGCCCCAAATATCAAACGGGTAGGGAGTCCTGCGAAACACCTTTTTTTACCCAATAAAGAAAGATGAAAACAATCAGGAAATAGTTGTAATAGGGGGAGAGGAAATGGCCCATCACAAGAATGGAGAAGATGACCTTCTCGGTCGCCTTTTCTCTTTTGGCAATGAAATAAATTGCCGGCAGGACCAGGAGAATGTACGAGTAATTTTTTAGACGAGGCAGTATCGCAGCAATATAAAAACAGGTGAACATCACCAGTTCCATATGATCTTTATATAACTTCTTTTTGAGCAATACCCAGAAAAACGGAAACGACAGCGCAGCCACACTGAAAACAAAGAGAATATTTGCATATCGATTATAGTCCGAGACGATACCAAAATATTCGACAGACCACTGGCAAATATCCTTCAAGAGCGACATCAAGCTGGGATTAACAACCCCTCTACTTTCATCCGCCATATTCAAGACAGTGAAGAAATAGGTTGTGTAGATTTCAGGGCCGGAAAGATAATTCAACAAATGATACAACCCAAATCCACCGACTCCCACTGTCATGGCTAGATACACTTTTTTGCGATTGTCCCGGTCGAACCAGCGGCAGGCTAACAGGCCCAAAAAGACAATAGGGACAATCTTGATAAAGGACGCAAAAACAACAAAGATGGCAAACAGGTTGTAGTGCTTCTTCAGGAAAAAATATAGTCCCAGCCAGAGAAACATCTGCTCGAATATCGAAACATTCCCAACTCTAAAATCTGTATAAATCGTACTCCGCCACGCAAACATAATGAACAGCAGCACAATGAGGCCATTAGCCAGGTCGTTTTTGTTGAGGTGAATCTGTGACAGGGGAAGGATCAGAACAAACCAGGTGAAGAGCAGAACAAGCAAGGCCAAAACCCGTATCAGCAGATATAATTCTTGGGCGTCGTCATATTCGAGAATGGTGAAACCTGAAAACAACTTAAAGACAAAGGGCGCATAAGCCAGATGCCCCAGATTCCGCTTTCTCTCCTCAAAAACCGATTTTGCCTTTTCGCCTTTTCCCAACATCGTTTTTTCGATATTCGACAGATCATAAGGATCCAGATCGAGGGAATAGGTATAGGATTTCCAGTAATAGTCTTTAAAATCTCCCATGAACGCATCCGGATTTTTGAGGATGCTGACGAAAATAAAGAGAACCAGTAATCCCAGGACAGCGCCGATAATCGCCTTGTTCTGTTTTGTTTTCATTAGATGATATTATTGTTGAATCTTGGCCCAGAACTTATTTTTTTGGAAAATATAGGCGTTGCAATCTTTACAGACATCGATCGAATCGTAATCGAGCTGCAGCATTTTATTTCGATAATCGTTCATCTTCTCAGAATTCCAGATCTCCTGCACAGTTTGTGTTACAATATCTCCGACCCCCGCCTTCAGGTCGTAATCCAGGCAGCATAAACCGGCTTTCCCATCAGCGGCAATTACCAATTCATCCCAGGGGTGGGTACATGCAAATGTAAATTTCCCACGTTGACTTTCCTCAAATGATTTTCCCACGTTTCTATCTTCCTGGGTTCCAAGCCAGGTGTTGTATTGATTGACCTCCACTTTGTCTGCCAGCGGTTTCCAGTATTCAAGAAACGCCGGAATCTCTTTTGCAGTCGGCTGCATGTTAATAATCGTAATTCTCGTCTCAGGTTTGGTCGCGTTTTTTTGTTTTTTATAGTCCAGAAAAAAGCGCACGTTTTTAACGACCTGATCGAAATCCAGCTTTTGCCTGACCTTTTCAAAAGTTTCTTTGGTGATGCCATCAATATCAAAATTAATCACATCCAACAAATTTTCGTCGATCATGGCTCGGGATCTTTCTTCAGACAGCAGCCCGGCGTTTGTCGACAAGTTGAGTTTTACCCGCGGGAGGCCCTTGCGCACAATTTGCAGACATTCAATGATCCGTCTGTTACACAGTGAGTCACCAAACCAGAAGAGGTTGATTTTTTTAAGCGGTTTCCCCTGGCAATCGTCCACAACCTTCTCGAGTATTTCCATGGACATGTTCTGCTTTTTTCTAGTCATTTCGCCATGGGGACACATAATACAGCTCGCGTTGCAAATGCTGCTCAGTTCCAGTGACAATAACCTGGGAAATCTCTCTTTATAACTCTTGATGCACTTAAAAATAAATTTTTTCACCCACTCCCCGTTGATTGATCAAACTGCTTGCTATTTGCTGTTGTAGAGCATGTAAATCTGAAACGTCAATTATCTATGGTTCTTTTTTCCCTTTTTATAATCGTCGAGCGATAACCACTTTTCGATGAGACAATAAAGAACAATAAACAGATAACGACCGCCCATTTCCTTGATTTTCAGTTTTGCCTCTCCTGAGGTCCTGTTTCTCCATGAATTTGGCAGGACTGTGTAGGTGAACCCACGGGTGATCGCTTTGAGAGGCAATTCAACCGTCAGATTAAAATGGTGGCTCAAAAAGGGTTTCAGCCCCTCGATCGTTTCTTTGCGGTACATTTTAAATGCGTTGGTCACATCATTGTACCTGAGTCCGAAAAGTATCTTGATAAACAAATTCGCGCCACGGTTCAAGATCAATTTTACGAGGGGATAATCGTAGGTTTTTCCGTTTTTTATGAATCGCGAGCCAAAAACGCAATCAAACCCCTCCTCGATTTTTCGGAAGAAGGCAATCACATCTTCTGGCGCGTCTGAGCCGTCCGCCATCACGATTGCCACGGCGTCACCGCTGAAGTTCTCCAATCCCTTCCGGACTGCCAGTCCAAATCCATTCGGGGGCGTGTTATCAACGTATCGACAAGAAGAAAACTGCTGGGAGAGATCGATCAGTATTTTTTCTGTGCTGTCTGAACTGTTGTCATTGACAACCAGAATCTCGTGTTCAATGACAGCTTCTGTCAGGCCCTGAACCAGTTCGGACACTGTTTCCCTGATAGACCCCTCTTCGTTGTGAGCAGGGATGACAATAGAGAGCTTCATTGAGTCGATTACCCGGTTTTAAAAATTCTTAATAAAAAATCAGATCGTTTGCCCAAAACCTCTGTAGCCTGTTTTTTGTGACGTCGTTTTTCAGGTGCGGCTTTTTAAACCATCGAATATCTGCACTAAAATGTCATCCAGATTGTACTGGTAGTTCCAATCAGGAAAATCGGATTGAAACTTTGAGACATCGCTCACCCACCAGATATGGTCCCCGATTCTGTTGTCCTCTTGATATTCCCAGTTCATTTTGTTGCCGGTAATCTCTTCGCACTTCTCGATCGCTTCCAACATTGAGCAATTGGAGAAACGGCTCCCACCGATATTATACACCGCGGCTTTCCTGGGATTTGAGTAAAAGTGCCAGAAGGCGTTGACCAGATCGAAGCTGTGGATATTATCCCTGACCTGTTTTCCTTTATAACCAAAAATCGAATAGTGTTGACCGTTGATGGCGCACTTCATCAGATAGGCCAGAAAGCCGTGCAGTTCAGTACCCGAATGACCTGGACCAGTCAGACACCCACCTCTGAAGACAGCCGTTTTCATGTCGAAATAGAGACCATACTCCTGTACCAGCACATCAGCCGCTACCTTGGACGCACCAAACAGGCTGTGTTTTGTCTGGTCGATACTCATGAATTCGTCGATCCCTTTTTCAAAGTAAGGGTGGGTCTTATCGATTTCCCAACGTTTTTCCATCTCCACCAATGGCAAATAGTTCGGTGTGTCTCCGTAGACTTTGTTGGTGGAAGTGAAGATAAAAACAGCTTCCGGGCAGAATTTGCGGGTCATCTCAAGCAAAACAAGGGTCCCGTTGGCATTAACTGAAAAATCCATAAAGGGATCTTTAGCCGCCCAATCGTGTGAGGGTTGGGCAGCTGTATGTAAAACCAGTTTGATGTCTTTTTCATATTTAGAAAACAGAGCGGACATCTGTTTCTCGTCTCTGATATCCATATCATAGTGGATATAGCTGTCAATATCCTCTTCAAGCTTCTTACGATTCCAGGCAGTGGAGGCCTCCGGACCGAAAAAAACCTGACGCATATCATTATCGATCCCGACAATAGTTAAACCCTTTTCAGCGAAGAACCGCACCGATTCCGAACCAATCAGCCCCGCAGAACCGGTAATTATAACAACTCCCATCAATTTTCCTAGTTTAAGAGATTTTTTAAATATACTTTGTTGTCAAGAATCCAGGCGGCGATCTCTTTGACAATATCAAGAGGCTTTTTTTCCGGTTGCCAGCCGGTTGCTGCAGTGACTTTGGTGTTATCCGTGATATAATAAGGTATATCAGCTACCCTGGTTTCGGGTACGGATTTTATTTTAATCCTGTTCCCGGTCATCTGTTCACACATATCGGTCAGTTCATTCAGAGAGATACTGATTTCCCTGCCGCCACCGACGTTATAAACAGCCCCATTATGAGAGTCGAGATCTTCCAGCTGGATCAGAAGCAGCCTGAATAGATCATCCACATCGAGTATGTCGCGTACCTGTTTGCCCTGGCCACCATAGCCGAAATAACCCAACTCTCCTTTAAAGATGTGCCGGGCAACCCACAAAGAGACAACCCCCTGGTCCACCTTTCCCATCTGCCACGGCCCGGTCAGAACCGCGCAACGATTAATAACGGCTCTGATATTATACATCTCGCTGTATTCCTGGATGATATGCTCAGAACAGAGTTTGGTAGCGCCATACAAAGACCGGGTTCCATCAAGGGGAAAATCTTCGTTAAATCCCCTGGGCGAGACCCCGATCTGGTTCTGGTCGGGGGCTAGATCAAACCGGGATTCGTTTTCAATATATTCCAACTGATTAATCAATTTGATCGGGTAAACCCGACTTGTCGATAGAAAGATAAAGTCCGCCTGGTGGGTTCGAGCGATTTCAAGACAATTGATAGTGCCCGCCAGATTCGTTTGCAGCAGGTACCGGGGAGAACCATCGTATCCGGCCAAAACAGATGGCTCTGCCGAACATTCCAGTATCAGGTCTACCTTACCAACGGCTTCCAAATCTTCCATGTTCCGAATATCACCATGCAAAAACTCGATCCCGTTTTCTCGGAACCGGTCGATATTCAGCTCGGAACCTCGTCGTTTCAGGTTATCCAGGCAGATAATTCGGGCTTCGGCACGAAACTGATTCTTTAACTTGATCGCCAGATTGGACCCGACAAATCCTGCACCACCCGTGACTAAAATGGTTTTTACCATTGGCTGTTCCTAAAAAAATGAGGAGGGGAATCACCGGATATCTTTGTTTCTTATTGACGTGAACTTCCGGTTCTTCAACAATTGTACACTGAAAGATGACATAAGCGGCCACAGAAAATCACACTCTTTCAATACTACGATGACCACAATTTTATTGTCATTTCGTCAGAGGGGAAAATCGAAAACTGCCCGAGACAATAAACGGGTTATCCTTTATTTCCAACCTCAGTCTGGGCAACATCTTTATTGTCGTTAATCTGAAATGATAAAAAAATGGGTTTTTGAAGTCAAGCGATGATTTGCCCCACTACCGTTTGACTGCCAAATGCACTGAATTTACGTCAGAATTTTGTGACATGTGAAGGTGAATACAAAAACAGGCTTATCCGTAGTTCCTCTTTTTCATCGGTGGTATTGTATAAAAATCTGAAGTATCCTTATTTCCAGAAAAATACATTGACTGTTCAGGATGGCTTAGTCGAGGGGATCATGATTCAAAACCCCCATGAATCCATCCCTGGAGCCAAGATGTTTCGTCAGAAACGCGTTGGCGAAAACGTCCTGTTTTCAAACATTTTGAATCATAATCCCCTCGACACCGGAAAAGTGGTAAATAGTCGCAAAATACATTGACTTTTTTCTGTAATCTGAAAAGATTTAGTTAATTTTTAATGACAGATTTTCTCATCCTTGAACGGCGATTTGGAGATCTGTCAGAAGCAGATCCCAAGTACCCGCAGTGCTTAGGTTCTGAAGTTAGAACAAAACCGACGTAGCCAAACAAAGGAGAAAGCCATGGTTATTATTGTTGAAAGTTATGTTCCCTGGGAGGGCATCGCCCAAGTAATAGAGGTCAATGCAAAGATGCCTGCAATTGCTGATTTTATAACAGCAAGAGGCCCATATGGGACTTCTGAATTGGGTGCTGGCGTTAAAGGCATTACCTTGTATGAGTTTGATGATGCACGGTTAAAAGAAGCCACAGACGCCATTGCAAAACGATTGATGGGTTATATTGGTATCACCGATTACACCTGGGAGATGAAAACGTACTATTCAATGGAGGAAGCCGTCGCATTGATGGGATAATCATTTTTTCAAATGGCGCCCAAAACGTTTTTTCAAATCTGACAATCATGCGAATGGAGGTTTGATCATGGAAAAAGTAAAACCGCAGGTTCTTGATTCACCCATAGGAAAGCAAGAGGTAGATTCTTCAGGTTCAGTCGTTGGCGTTGTCAGGATGGATGTTGACCAATCGTATGCAGGCACGGGCGACTTGCTGCAAAATGTAATTAATAATGCAGATCAGGATAGCTGGGATAAGATTATAGCAAAGATTGATTATACATATCAAAACCTCAACTTTGCCTTATCGCCTTTAGAAGAACAGGCCGGTTTGAGTGATCAGATCAAAAAAAGAGTAAAAAAAGGGCAAAAACTTCTTTTCAAACCTAATCTAGTCAACCCGCAAAATATCGATCCACAGACCCATGGTCCGGATGCCGGGAATACAGCCTGCACAGAGTGGCCTTTTATCGCTGCACTCATGAGGTGGTTTCATGATAAGATTGGCGTAAGCTACTATCAGATGGCCATAGGAGAAGCCGCCACTACGATGACTGCAACCGCCGGTGGATATTCCCACACTAATCCGGGAACAAATCCAATTACGACCGAAGCCGTTATTGAAGGTAGATCAGGGGATTTTTATGGCGGATGGGGATTTTATTTTGTCCGCAAGTACCTGGCTGAATCGTTAGAGAATAGTACTGCTGAAGATCCTCTGAGCGGATTCCAGGAAAGTATGAGTGGTACTTATATACCACCGGGATATGCGACCGATAAACTGATGGTGTATGATTTAAACCGAATCTATGACGACACCACCAAAGGAAGAGAGTGCGAAATCCCGGACGGGGTAAATTATCAGTCGATAGTGCTGCACAAAGTTATCGTGGGGGGCAATCCTGATGATCCAGAAGATCTAAAGGCCTATCCCGGATGTATCCTGGTGAATGTTCCCAAATTCAAAGTCCATTCTATTACACTCTTTACAAATGTGATCAAGAATCTTGGAATCGGACTCTACCCGATGCAGTTTTCCAGCAAAGGGGGACAAAAGTGGGACTATTCAATTCCGTTAGATACAGATGTTGTCGGAATCAAGGGGGGGATTCCTCATCAGGTCTGGGTACCACAAATGGATCATCAAAGCTGTTTACCAAAAAGGGATGAAAAGGGATGTGTCATTGTGGATAAGACAGGGGGTATTACAGCGACCATGATCGATATTATCAAGGCCGTCTGCAACCAGGATATCTTCATGATTCACGTGGTGGATGGGATTGAAGCTATTAATATAGACCATCAGGGAATTAATATTGGAGAGAAAACACCTGAGGGTTTGGTGTTTGCCGGCCTGGACGCTGTAGCCACGGACAACTTGTGCGCGCGCTACATGTTTAAAAACATATCCCTGGAAGAATCAATAAAAGTCAGGCTCGATAACGGAAGTGCAACAGGCTTCCCGCAAAAAGTGCCCATTCCTGAGTATGATGGTGCAAATATCATTTCAAAAGCAGGCCACGACTGCCCGCTTGCCCGCGATGTCTGTTTTGAAAGGGCTGAAGAACGTGGGATCGGGAACATGAAGTATTTTGCTCAGGGTCATGATACGCTCTCAGATGCACCAATTGTTTCCGTCAATGGTCATCTGGGAACAGATAATGCTGGTAAATTTTCAGATTTGATCACGAAGACACTTTTTTACGATACTTTCAGTGTGCCGTGGGATTTACAGAAAACCACTTTCAGCTATTTATCGATTACCGATAAACTGGAAGGCGCATCCAGGATGCAGGAATTCCTACAGGGTTTCGATGAGAATTTAAATGGCACCGTTTCATATGAAGAGTTCGGGAAAAAGGGAATATGGAGCGTGATGCTGCACACGGCTGGTGAATATATATCTTTAAGTGGAAGAGAAAAACTGGGTTATTTAAAAGGCCGTTTTAAAACATTCTCCATTATGTGCAAGAATAGCGATCGCAAATATAATGTCGATGGCCACGATACGATGAAGGAGTTTTTCTTATCTTTGACTTGCAGCGTTGCTTTGAGAATTTCCCGAATGGACATGGAATTCCCAGATCCTTTTATTGCCGGCCTCACCTGCGGTAAAGGGAAATGGCCGAGTTTTCAACTGGCCGAATATTTCCAAACCGGGATGTTGCTGTACGGGAGTGGGTTTCCTTTTTCAATACAACATCCCTGCCTGTACAGTTCGGCGCTGTTCTATGCTGATTTAACTCAAAACGGGGGACAATACGCCGGACAACAGCGTAATCATTCTGATCCGGAAGCAATTGCCCGCTACCTGGCTGATGTAAATAGCAACAATACCAATCCCCTGAACTTCACTTTTTATGTTCCTGCCGGCTTTAATGACTTGTCCGGGACGATTATTCCAAACGTTGCGGTAACTGACGATGCGGATAAGGTTTTGACCGCACAGTTTGAAAACGGAAAAGAGTTCTGGCCATAAATTTAATGACCACCCTTAGGGATGTGTCATGTCGATTTGCAATCCGAAAACAGTGGAGGAAAAATGAACATGTCGAGAAGAACGTTTTTGCTCAAGAGTGGTGAATTTGTGTGTCTATCCGCCTTGCTGGGATGTGAGCGAATTGTACAGGCCAACGTTGAGAAAGTGCAGGAATTTGAGATTTTTCCGGTGAACTATATCCCCAACCAGATTCTTTTTTCGGGACAAAAACCCGTTGTCAGCGTGGTGAAAGTGAACAGCAAATGGAGCGAGGCCAAAGGAGTCGAATATGCGACCACCAAGGCCATTGACCTCATTGGTGGGATAAACGAAGTCACGAAAGGCAAAGAACGCATTCTGTTGAAACCAAACCTGGTGAACGCTACACCGAGTGACACCACAAATCCCAGAGTGATTGAAGCCCTGGCCAGACTGATGAAAAATTCCGGAAAAGAAGTGGTTATTGGAGAAGCCGGCGCGGCGTCCATGCGCAATATAGATACTTCAATACAAGGTTATGTCTGCAGGACCAAAAACGCGGAAACCCTTCAAGGGATACAGAATGATATTTTCAAGGGAACCGGATACGATGATATTTCAAAAAATTCAGGTGTCCCTTTGATAAACCTTCATGTCGGAAATATGGTAAAAATGAAGGTGCCTGATAACTTCGTCTTTAAAGACATATATGTTCACAAAGCAATGTACGACGCTGATCTTGTCTGTTCCGTACCGATGATGAAGACACATGGACTGGCCACTGTCACATTAGCATTAAAAAACATTGGCATCGGGGGGTACCCTGGAATGATGTATGGTACAGTGCGGTCTCTGGTACACCAGGAGGGCATCAAACTGGAACCGACCGGGACATCTTCGGTAACAGTTGATATGGTAAAGGCAAATAAACTGGGTTTGAGCGTGATAGATGCAACCACCGCTATGCAGGGGCAGGGACCTTCTGTCAGCCAGGGGGGAAGTCTGGTAGAGATGAACCTGATAATTGCCAGCAAAAATGCTCTGGCGGCCGATATGGTAGCCGCCAATATTATGGGTTTTGAGCCTACTGAGATTGATACTTTCAAGTGGGCCTGGAAAGCGGGAATGAGCCCCTCAACCATCGATGATATAGACGTCGTTGGGGAAAAAGTGGGAACTGTTCAGCAGCAATTCACACGACCCCAGGTCTATCCATATACCGTGCTTACCAAATGGTACGGTCCTCCCTGCAGGCAAAAAGCAGGCGTTTGATTGGCAAAAGACCAATCGCGGTCTACAGAGGAATAGATCAATTCTGGATACTCAAAAGGTGAATTATGGTGGTCAAATCATTGCCAAAATAGGTCAGATAGACCGCCACACCAATAGTCCCCAGTATATGTATCAAAGGCTTAATTTCTTTGGCCGTTAACCAATAGGCCAGCACAAGAACAGATCCGCTGAGCTTTAATGCCAGTAACAGGAATGCGGTGTTGTCATACTTCAGCACAGCGTTGATCACAGGATTTCGCTCAATGCCAATCCCGTAGATCCTGAAAAGGTAGAACGATAAGGCCGCATCAACAGTGTTTAAAACTGCCAATAGCGGAAGTGTTATCTGGGCTATCAGTTTCCCCAGTTGGCTTTGTTTCACTTGTCGTAGCCCTCTTTTTGGTGGACGATCATCTAAGGGATCGTTCATAAATAGCTTCACATAATCTATCTGCAAAAGCCACCAAAACACTGGACATTTTGCGAACAGAATGTGAAGACAACGTGTTTCCTTTTCCGTTAATGGGGAAAACACTTGAGTAATTTATGGGCCGACCCTAAGACCCCAATATTTCGAAACCTGCTTAATCTTCAATTCTTTCAATTTTGAAAAACACAGGTCTTAAGCCATCTGTACAGCAGGAAACAGCGCAGCCTTTATCCTTAATCCAGGGATAATTTCCCCGAAAGAAAATATGCACCAGGTCTCTCTGAATGTCTGCAAATGCCCAGTGACAGAAGCCAACTGGACAGTTAAAATCCTCAAGCATAAATTCTTGTCCGAGTTCGAGTTGGTCGCATTCCGGAGTGACCATTTTCTTATTAATCTCGACTGGTGGATTATCTCCATACAAATCGGTCATACTCATCTTTTTAATCACAGTAATTTTTGCCGTTGTCATCCTTTGCTCCTGTTGATCTTAGGGTTGGCTCAAAAATTACTCAAGTGTTATCCCCATTAACGGAAAAGGAAACACGTTGTCTTGGCATTCTGTCTGCAAAATGTCCAGTCTTTATGGTACTTCAGGGTCGGCTAAAAATTAGTCAAGTGTTTCCCATTAATGAAAAGGAAACACGTCGCTGTCACGTTCTGTTTGCAAAATGTCCGGCTTTAGGGACTTTTGCACACAGATTAAGAGAAGTTATCATTTAACGATCCCTATGCGGACAGCTTATGCCAAGTTATTTTTTAACGATCCCCTTGCGGACAGATTATGCCAAGTTATTTTTGTACGATCCCCTATGTATTTACAGAAATGGCTTTTAATCAATCCTGCCCGGGGTTCCAGATCTCAAAATGAACCCGCCAGATTCCAGGTTTCGCCCTGTTTCCGACTTCAATGTTTTCGGATAAAAGGGTAAAAAAAACCATTGATGTGTTGCAACAGGTAACTTATCTGAGATGAGTAATAAATTCAAGAGGGGTTCGCTTGACTATCAAATCTGTATTAAAATCCCTTGTCTGATTTTTTTGATCGACCACTTTATTTGGCGTATTCCCTGCTCGACCGAACGCTTTCTTTTCGGCTCTTCCTTAGCCGCATTGCAAAAGCAAATGCTGACTTTAATTGACCGTGATACAGGCAAGACTGTACTATAAGAAGAGAAAAACCTTTTAGAAGTCATTTTCATTTTGATATAGTATGGTTCAACAATGGTGTTCTCGGGTATCTCTGATTATTCAGAATCGATCTAACCAATTGATTCAATCCACCCGGCCCAATTGAAGTTCTATCAGGATCCAACACTCATAAAGCTCAACCATGATCAAAACTAAAATACTTATCGTTGAAAACGAACCTGTTATTGCAACGGATATTGAAAACAGTCTACTGAGCCTGGGCTATGAGGTCACTTCGATTGCTAATACAGCAGAACAGGCCATTGAAGTGGCTAATGCAGACAAACCGGACATTGTTTTAATGGATATGCAAATAAAAGGAGAAAGGGATGGAATTGAGACGGCAGAAATTATACAAACGCGTTTTAATATTCCAGTCGTTTTCTCCACTGCCAACCTGGATGAAGGAAAATTGGAACAGGCTGAAATTACTCCTCTGTTTGGATATATCTTGAAACCGATTCAGGAAAGGGAACTGAAGGTGACGATTGAAATGGCTCTGTTTGCTGGAAAAATGAATGCTGAGCGAAGAAAAACTGAAGAACTATTCCGGGAAAGCGAAAAAAAATTAACCCAAACCACGCGGGTGCTACAAACAGTCCTTGATACAATTCCGGTACGTGTTTTCTGGAAGGACAAAAATCTGAATTATTTAGGATGCAACCAACTTTTTGCTGAAGATGCAGGATTTAAGAATCCAGCAGAGCTTATTGGCAGGGATGAGGATGCCATGGGCTGGAAAAATGAGGCCGATAAATGCCGGGCAGATGACAGACAGGTACTGGAAAGCCGAGTAAAAAAGCTGAACTATGAAGAACATCGAACGACCCCTGAAGGTAATAAAATCTGGTTGAGAACAAGCAAGATCCCCCTGGAAGATTCAAATGGTACTATTTTGGGTATTTTTGGCGTTTATGAAGAGATTACGGAACGTAAGCAGGAGGAAGATAATTGGAAACGGAGTCGAGAAATAATTAGCAGGATCGTAGAATTCGCTGAGCACGGAATCATCGTATATCAAGAGAATGGGTTAAAATTCGTAAACCCTCATGTGTGTGAGGTGCTGGGTTATCAATTAGCAGAAATAATCGACAGACCGCTATCAGATTTCATTCATCCGGATGATCTGGCAACTGTGAATAAACGACACGAAGGAAGAATTAGCGGGGAAAAATTAGCAAGTATAACCAATTTTAGAGTGCTTACCAAAAAACAGGAAATAAAGTGGGTGCAAAACAAGCCTATTGTAATTGATTGGGAAGGGAAGCCTGCTGTTTTATGTTTTATAAGCGATATTACGGAGGCAAAACTGGCTGAACAGGCTCTACGTGAGAGTGAAGAAAAATACCGACACCTCATTGATAACTCTCCTGATTTAATTTATCGAACGGATCAAACGGGCAAAATCACTTTCATATCACAATCAGTCAAAGGATTATCAGGATTCACAGATGAAGAAGCGATCGGAATGAATTTGGCTGCGGAAGTCTATTTGAATCCTGAAGAACGGGATCATTTTCTCTCGCAACTCTCTAAAAATGGGTATATACAAAATTTTCAGGCGGAGTTGAAACGAAAAGATGGTTCAACCTGGTGGGCGAGTACAAACGCCCATCTGGTAAAAGACGTTGATGGGAATATTCTGGGAGTGGAAGGATTTACCCGGGACATCACCAAAAGCAGGCAGACAGAGGATGCCCTGCGGGAAAGTGAAGAAATATTCAAGTTGATAGCCGGGCAGTCTCTGATGGGAATTTCAATATTTCAAGATGGTGTTTATCAATATGTGAATGAGACAACAGCTAGGATTAATGAATATTCAGTTGAAGAAATGATGGGATGGCAAGCAGAAGAGTTTTCTAAGCAAATACATCCTGATGATCTGGATTTTGTCATGAATCAATTCAGGAAAAAGCAAGCTGGAGAGAACGAAGTAACTATCAACTATGTGTTCCGCGGAGTAACCAAAAGTGGAAAAGTAAAATGGATTGAACAATTTTCAAAATCAGTAACTTATAAAGGAAGACCTGCAAACCTGGTGACCGTCATCGACATAACCGAGCGCAGACAAGCTGAAAAAGAACTAAAAGATAGCGAAGAAAAATATCGAAAGGTGGTTATGAACGCAGTCGAAGCCATCTGCGTACTTCAAGATGTTAAATTTAGATACTTTAACCCTGAAGCCATCAGACTTTTTGGTTATAGCGAGGATGAACTGATGCAGATGTCGGCCGATGATGTCGTCTATCCGGATGATCGTGAGCAGGTCATCACGCGACGCGGTCAAAGAGAAAAAGGAGAGCCGTTGGTAGGGACCTATTCCCACCGAATTGTTACCAAAGATGACAATGTCCGCTGGGTCGAGATCAAATCTGTTAACATATCCTGGAACAATCGTCCTGCTGTTCTGGTCTTCCTGACGGATATTACAGAGAAGAAACAGTCTCAGGAGTTGATGATTCAAACAGAAAAAATGATGTCCGTTGGAGGCCTGGCTGCGGGGATGGCCCATGAACTTAATAACCCGCTGGGAGGAATGTTGCAGGGAGTTCAAAATATTCAACGCCGATTTTCTCCGGATTTAAAATCCAACCATGACCCGGCAGAGGAGTGTGGCATTGATCTTCATAAGCTCCAAGCCTATTTGGAAAAAAGAGGAATTAACACTTTTTTGGATGGGATAAAGGATTCAGGCAGGAAAGCATCCGAAATCATCTCAAATATGTTGCAGTTCAGCCGCAAAAGTGAATCCCAAATGGCCCCAATCGATCTTAAAAAATTGGTGGAAAACACGCTTGAACTGGCTGGAAAAGATTATGATTTGAAAAAAAAGTATGATTTCCGAAATATCGAGATCACAAAGGAATTTGACGCCAACTTGCCACTGATCGCGTGTACAGAAACAGAGATAGAACAGGTTCTCTTAAACCTTCTCGGCAATGCTGCCTATGCAATGGCAAACGAAAGTCAAAAAGGTCCCCATCGTATTACGATCCGTTTGTTGTTTGATCGAAATATCGCCAGAATCGAAATTGAAGACAATGGACCGGGAATGGATGAAAAGGTTCGCCAGAGGATTTTTGAACCGTTTTACACCACCAAGCCAGTAGGTGAAGGGACCGGGCTCGGTCTTTCAGTCTCATATATGATTATTACCAATAACCACAGTGGGACAATGGAGGTTGAATCTGAACCTGGCTACGGAACAAAATTTATCATTCAGCTGCCACTTGAATGAGAATAGCTTTAATTCCCCCATACCTACTTATTCACCAGCGGCCACAAGAAAACAGCCAGTACGGTGGCTGTAATCCCGGCGCCATAAACGAGTCAGGATGTCATCTGCAGTTTGAGGATGGTGGGAAAGAAATGTAAAAGAATATCGGCCAGCATGCACCCTCGGTTCAGGCGATGTGGTAAATAGTGAAACATCAAGAAACCAAAACTCTTGACTTGACTTCGAAAAACCAAATTCATATCATCGTCTTTCGCTTTATCCATTCGGCTGATCAAAACCAGCCGGTTTTATGGGAGAGCGATCAGAAAAGGGCCTTACCGGAAAAATTTAAAGGTTTGGGCAGGGCCGTCAAAAAGCAGTCACTGAATTAGATAGAAAGGGAGAAAAAATGGAAGCGCCGGATGCGGTCGAACTACTTAATCAAATCGGACTCAGAAATGCCCCGGAATTAAAGCTGCTGATTGAAGATACAGAAAATTTACCCTCTGTGGCTGTTAAATATGAGCAGTTTTTCCAGAAATACCCCAATGGGAAAAAGATTCTTGATTTACTTTTTGATAATTATCCTTATATTCCTGAAAGTACCCATGACCTGATTTCAATTCTACAAAAAACCCAGCGAGTATTTCAATTCTTCGCCGATCAGAATATAGAACTGAATGAGCAGGAACTGGAAAAGGGGATAAAACTGGCCTACAAACTGGTTTTTAAAATTCTGTACAGTAAACCCGATGAAGTGTTTCGGGAGGATTATCTCGAATCGTTAAGAAAAGGGCATGACAAAACAGATTCCCTTAAAAAAGTAACTCAAAAAAACCGGTATAATTTTATCATTATGCTGAGGGTGATTATTGACCAGGGATACATGATCTGGAGTGAAGGGATTTCCTATTTTGGTCCAATGTTCCGGGATAGACTGGAAATCTATCATATCAAGGAGGAGATTCTGGATGAATTTATTAAAACGACTCATGAAGTAGAAATCAGTTTTTTTCTGGGCATCTATCTGTACCTGTTTTTTGTGATTCCCAGATCGGCCAAATAAGAATCAAAAGAGATCACCTGGCTTTTTTGATTCTAAGACAGGCTCGGAGCCGTAACTATTTGAAGGGAAAAGCCTGGACAACCAAAAAAAAATAGGAAATTTCATTGACAATCTTGGTCAACCTATAGAAACCTGTACACACTGAAAATAGGGAAGTCCGTTTTCCCTGGTTCATATTTTAATCGTTCAGATGCTTCCAGGTACTTGTTTTATAGAACATTAAAGTACTTTATGGTTTGTGGTTTAATGATTAAAAAAGAATAAATCAGAGTCCGCGCAGCCAGAATATGTGCCCCGATTTATGCTTTTTTATGTTTCCTTGTGATCAGAGTATGATGATGGTTTAATAATTGTTTTCTGGGGAATTATGAAAAATCAAATTCTTATTCCAATTACACCCAGTGCAGTGAGTCAGGAAGTAATTCGTCTGGCTAATCGATGGTGTAAAGTTACCGGATCTGAACTTCATATCCTTCACACAAGATCAAAAAACTTCATGCAAGGCAAAAAAATGCTGTTTACGCAGGATGAAACCTTGATGAAGAAAGATCTTAAAGAGATGGAAAAGTATCTTAAAGGAATGGATGTATCTGCTAAATACGAGATGTCATCCGTCTCAGGAGAACCCCATCTAAAAATTCTTGAAACTGAGTCAAAAATCGATCCCGAGTTTATTCTAATCCCCGCCCACTCTCACACACTGATTAAGAGAGTTTTCCTTGGAAGCACCACCCGCCATGTCCTCAACAATTCAAGGGGACCCGTCTATATCTATCGCAAACCTGCAAAAAAGTTTAATCTGATTTTTATTGTGCCAGTGGACTATTCAGATACGAACTCAGGATTGATTGAACTGGCAGACAGGTGGGCTCAAAAGTCCAAAGCGGAGCTGATGTTCATCCATGTGGCAGAATTACCGGTCATAGAAGATGAGAAGAAGGATTTTACCTGGGAGTGGGATCAGAGACTGTCCGATGATATGGCTGTCAAGGAACAACTTAAAAGTGAAAGAGAACAGCAGAAAGAAAAACTGGATCAATACATCTCCCAGTTTGACGTCATATCCAAGTATAAAACCGTACTGGAGTTTGGCAGGTCATATGAAAAAATAATTGAACTCCAGAAAATGACAGATGCTATTCTGATCATTGTTGCTGCCAATTCAAGCTATGAAAAAATGCAGAATGCCGTTGGCAGAACGGCAAAAACGCTGGTTTATGACGCGGCCTGTTCAGTCTTCTTGTACAAGCAGGGTTAAATAATCACTATTCTCATGTACTTTACAATTTATTGTTATAAATCAACTCATTTTTTTGAAAGATACTTTAGGTATTGCAAAAACACGGGCTGAAAGATTGAAAGCTTTTTTCGAAGTCATTCCTTATCTGACCGTCAGTATGATCACCCATATACAGGAGGAAAATACAGGTTTGCCGGACATCAAACCAACAAATTCCTTAGATAGTTTTTACTCAGAATTTTTTTCATTTTGAAGCTTAAGGGATCGTACAAAAATTACTTGGCCTGATCTGTCCGCAAAAGTCCCGTAAAGACTGGACATTTTGCAGACAGAAAACCACAGCAACGTGTTTCTTTAACACCAATGAGAAACACTCGAGTAATTTTTGAGCCAACCCTAACATAAAGACCAATGGTTTTTGCGGAGAAAGAACAAGATGGCACAAAATATTCAAGAGCTTACCAGTATTATCTACCAGGAAGGTGTTCAAAAAGGCGAGGAAGAAGCCGAAAGAATAATTGAAGACGCAACCGAAGAAGCTGAAAAAATCCAGAAGGAAGCCAGGACAGAAGCCGCAAAAATACTGGACAACGCCAAAGAAGAGGCAGAAAACCTCCACAAGATTACCGAATCAGAAATTAAATTGGCTGGCCTGAAGGCTGTCAGAGCAATACGCCAGCAGATTACCGACCTCATCACCGCTAAAGCCATCGATGGCAACATTTCAAAAGCCATGTCCAGCAGCAACATTAAAGAATACATAAAGATTGTTTTGCAGAATTGGAATACCAAAGAAGCAAAGCAGGATCTGGAATTGCTGTTGCCAGAGAAAGAGCAAAAAGAACTGGAGAAGACCTTTGTTTCTGAAATTTCAAAACTTGTGGACAATAATATTGAATTTAATTTTTCCAGAAACCTGAAAGGCGGGTTTCAGATCGGCCCCAAAAGCGGGGGTTATAAGATAAGTCTGACCGAGGATAACTTCAACGAATTCTTCAAACAGTATTTAAGCGTTAAAACCAAAAAATTCCTTTTCAGCGGTTAACTCTCCCCGGAGGCCAATAATCTGTTTATTGTCTTCGGGGATTTGGGGATTCTGATTGAGGGACTTTGACTACTTAAAAACCAACCCATCCGGTTTACATCGAACCACCCGCCCCTCGCATCAGGCACTCGGTTGATATTTAACCATCCTCAGTCTTAATTGATCCGACATAAAAGCAGTTGTTCCAAATTCAATTCTCAAGCGATGATTAAGATCCGAAAAAAGCATACTGATACCAAAAAATGACAATTCCCTATCACTATATTGTTGCAGGGTTGCCGGACATTATTTTTAATGACAATAAAATCGAGCTCGGCCTCGGTTCTTTTATCAATGAGCTGAAGGACCAAATCCCTCAAGCAGACGCATGTTTTTTCAGTTATATCGGTTTTCCAAACGATAATAAAAACTTGATAAACATCCTGTCCGAAAAAAAAGAACCCATTCACCAGACCGGCAATTTTTCAGAAGAAGAGCTGCGAGATGAAATAAAAAACCCGGACCAGATTCCTGAATATATGCAGGAATTCATAGCTGCTTTCGACGGGAACAGTGCCATAATTCAGAATTTATCCTGGGAAAACCAGCTAAACTGGTTGTTTTACGAAGAAGCCACCTCAATTAAGAACAGATTTTTAAATGAGTGGTTTACCTTTGAACTGGATCTCAGGAATATTCTGACTGCCATTACCTGCAGAAAAGCAAAAGACCCACTGGAAAAGCATCTGATTTGTCGTAACGAAGTCACGGATTTGCTCTTAAAAAGCAGTGCCCCCGATTTTTCATTACCATCCAGAGTCCCCTGGGCGGATGAGCTGTTCTCGATAGAGTTTGATAATATCGCAACATCTGAAGACAAATTGGCCAGACTCCGACTTCAATCGCTGGAAGAGATAGCAGAGCCGGAACTGTTCAATATTGAAACAGTTATGAGAGTTGGGATTGCGCTCTCCATATCCGAAAGATGGAGTCTTTTAGATGATAAAACCGGTACAGAAAAGTTAGAGAAAATAATTCAAGATCTGGAACAGAATTATAAAGCCGAATAAGAGAAGGGAGGAAACTTATGAGCACCAGAGGTAAAGTTGTCGGTGTTGTTGCAAACCTTGTCAATATTGAAGTTGACGGTCCTGTATCTCAAAACGAAATCTGCTACATCGATATCAGCGGTGATCGCTGTATGGCTGAAGTGATTAAAATCACGGGCAAAACGGTCTTCGTGCAGGTATTCGAAAGCACACGGGGGTTAAAGGTCGGAAGTGAAGTTGAATTTATGGGTAAGATGTTGGAGGTTACTCTCGGACCGGGCATGCTTTCTAAAAACTTTGACGGTCTGCAGAATGATCTGAACAAAATGGACGGCATCTTCCTGAAAAGAGGCGATTACACCTCGGCTCTGGATGAAGACACAAAATGGCATTTCACGCCTCTGATCGTGGTAAACGAGCAGGTCAAAGCCGCCGACTGGGTTGGTAATGTGAAAGAGGGCTGGATCGACCACAAAATCATGGTTCCTTTTAACTTTAAGGGTAGCGGCAGGATCAAAACCATTGTTGATGAAGGAGATTTCACCATTGATGACACAATAGCCGTTGTCATTGATGAGGACGGGAACGAAGTGGAATTGACCATGACCATGAAATGGCCGGTCAAACTGCCGATTACCCAATACAAGGATAAACCCCGTCCGTTCAAGATCATGGAGACTGGTATTCGCACGATTGATACGTTAAATCCCATTGCCGAAGGAGGGACCGGCTTTATCCCCGGGCCTTTTGGTGCTGGCAAGACGGTTCTGCAGCATGCCCTCTCAAAAAACGCCGATGCGGACCTGATAATTATTGTCGCCTGCGGTGAACGCGCCAACGAGGTGGTTGAAATTTTCACTGAGTTTCCAGAACTGGATGATCCCAGGACCGGGCGAAAACTGATGGAACGTACCATTATCATCTGTAACACCTCAAACATGCCGGTTGCTTCCCGAGAGGCTTCTGTATACACCGGCATGGCTATTGCGGAGTATTATCGGTCCATGGGGCTCAAGGTCCTGCTGAACGCAGATTCAACCTCACGCTGGGCACAGGCATTGAGAGAAATGTCAAACCGGTTGGAGGAACTTCCGGGCCCGGATGCATTTCCCATGGATCTATCGGCTATAATTGCCAACTTCTACTCCCGGGCCGGTTTTGTTAATCTGAATAACGGCGCAACCGGTTCGGTCACCTTCATCGGAACCGTCAGTCCGGCGGGCGGAAACCTGAAAGAACCGGTGACAGAATCCACAAAAAAAGCTGCCAGAGCGTTTTACGCCCTCGAACAAGGCAGAGCCGACGCCAAACGATATCCGGCTATAGATCCCATCGAAAGCTATTCCAAATATCTTGAATACGACGAGATCGTGCAGTCCCTGAATGACTCGATTGAAAGTGGTTGGGTGGATAAAGTAATGAAGGTAAAGGACCTGCTTCTCAGGGGTAAAGAAGTCAAAGATCAAATCAGTATTCTGGGAGATGATGGCGTCCCCATCGATTACCATACTTTGTTTAACAAATCCGAGATTATCGACTTTGTCATCCTGCAACAGGATGGGTTTGACGACATTGATGCTTCGACACCCATGGACCGGCAGCAATTCATGCTGAATAAGGTCCTGAAGGTCTGTGAAACTGATTTTCAATTTGAAAGCTTTGAAGAGGTATTCGGTTATTTCCGGAAAATTATCAACCTCTTTAAACAAATGAATTACCAGGAATTTCAGTCTGATGAATTCAAGGAGCGGGAATCCGAACTGGAACAATTAATCGCAGAGAGGAGGGCATCTTAAATGAAAACATCCGCTTTCCAAAAAATATACACAAAAATAGAGGATATCACCAAGGCCACTTGTGCACTACGCGCGGAAGGAATTGCCAATGAAGAGATGGCCTACGTGGACGGGCGCCCAGCCCAGGTGGTTAAAATCATGGGTGACAAAGTCGTTTTGCAGGTATTTCCCGGTACTCAGGGAATTGCGACGAATGCGGAGGTTGTTTTTACCGGCAAGCCCCCAACGGAAAAGGTGGGAGATGAGCTTCTGGGACGGTTTTTTAATGCTTATGGCCAGCCAATTGACGACGGACCCGAGATTGAAGGCGAAGAGGTTGAAACAGGAGGCCCATCTGTAAATCCGGTGCGACGCAAGCAACCATCGGAACTCATCGCCACCGGAATCGCCGGGATTGATCTCAACAACACCCTGGTTACCGGACAGAAGATTCCCTTTTTTGCCGATCCCGACCAGCCCTTCAACCAGGTAATGGCGGACGTTGCCCTGCGAGCCGAGGCGGATGTCATTATCCTGGGAGGCATGGGGATGTCAAATGACGACTATCTTTACTATCGAACGTTGTTTGACAATGCCGGCGCCCTGGACCGGATCATCAGCTTTATGAACACCACTGAAGATCCTCCGGTGGAAAGATTGCTGATCCCGGATATGAGCCTGACCGCGGCCGAATATTTCGCTGTGCAGAAAAAAATGAAGGTGTTGGTGCTTTTGACTGATATGACGCTTTACGCCGACGCACTCAGTATTGTTTCCAATCGCATGGATCAGATTCCGTCAAAGGATAGTATGCCCGGCTCTCTTTACAGCGACCTGGCTAAAATCTATGAAAAAGCCGCCCAATTCCCAGAAGGAGGCTCAATTACCATTATTGCGGTAACGACACTGAGCGGCGGTGATATCACCCACGCCATCCCCGATAATACGGGCTATATTACAGAAGGCCAGCTCTACTTGCGCCGTGATACTGAAATCGGTAAAGTCATTATCGACCCGTTCAGAAGCCTTTCCCGCTTAAAACAGCTGGTGATCGGAACATCCACCAGATCAGACCATCCACAGGTAATGAATGCCTGTATTCGGCTTTATGCAGATGCATCCGGAGCCATGACCAAGCGGGAGAACGGTTTCGACCTGACTGAATATGACGAAAGAACACTGGACTTTGCCAAAGAGTATTCAAAGGAACTCCTGGCAATCGACATAAATGTCAACATCGACCTGATGCTGGACACAGCCTGGAAGCTTCTCAACAGGTTTTTTTCCAAAGAGGAGGTCGGCATTAAACAGGAATTTCTGGATCAGTACTGGAAAGATTAAATATTTTGTTTTTTTGATTTGCTGATGTAATCAAAAGAGAAAAAATGGCGATAAAATTTCAATACAACAAGACCTCACGACAACAACTGGTCAAAGAGCTGGAAATACGGAAAAAGGCTCTGCCAACGCTTCAGGCAAAGGAGTCCGCCCTGCGCAACGAAGTGAAGCTTGTCAAGGAAGCCGTCAAAGAAATCGAAACAGAGATTCAGGAAAGGTTGGAAACTCTGGCCGATTTGAATAAATTCTGGTGTGAGTTCCCGGATCTTCTGACCATAGTCGAAGTCAAAGTGGGGAGGAAATCCATCGCCGGAGTCAAGACCCCTTTCCTGGAAGAGGTTGTTTTTGAAGAGAAACCGTTCAGTCTGCATGCAAATCCCAATTGGTTTAAATTCGGGGTTAAAATACTGAAATCGCTGATCGATCTCCGTATGAAACTCAAGATCCTGACTGAAAAATATACGTTGCTGGACTACGCCAGGAAAAAAACCACTCAGAAGGTGAATCTTTATGAGAAGGTACAAATCCCCGAATATGACGAAGCCATACTAAAAATAAAGCGCTACCTGGAAGATGAGGAAAACCTGGCTAAATCTTCACAAAAAATCCTCAAGGCAAAAATTGAAAGGGAGGCTGCTGCATGATTGTTCCAATGAAAAAGCTGTCTGTCCTGCTCTACCATAAAGAGAAACAGGATTTTCTAAAATCCCTGCAGGAAATCGGGATAATTCATATCGTTGAGAATACTGAAGTCGAGCAACCCGAAGCCGCCTCCGAAACCTATCAAAGAGCAAACAACATCTCCAAAACCTGTGCGCGGATGGTTCAGATCTTAAGTAAGATCGCCAAAGAGAAAGATCTGGCGCTGTCCCAGGAGAAGCCGGCAACTGCGGTAGAACGAAATGTATTTAATATCCTCAGGGAATTCGAAGCAGCAGAAGAAAAAAAAGAAGCGCTCCAGCAAAACCTGTCGGAAATCCGGAAGGATATAAATCAGCTTCAACCCTGGGGCGAATTTGATCCAGAAGTGATCGGCTTTATTCAAAAAAAAGGGATTAAGCTTCGATTTTTTGAATCGACAGAAAAAAAATTCAAGCAGCTCAAAATGGATGACTTCTTTTATGAGATCATCCATCGCGATAAATCAAAGGTCCGGTTTCTGGTTCTCGAAAAAGAGCGCCCCTTTGAAGCAGACGGGGCCAATGAGGTCAATCTTCCCTTGAAATCCCTGCAGAATCTGCACCAGGAGTCTGAACGGCTTGAGGAGGAGAGTGCTGATATCGACAAAATTTTTGAAAAACTGGCCGCCCATATTGATACACTGAACGAGTGCAGAGTCGACAACAGCAATATCGCCACCTTTGCGACTGCCGATCTGAATATGGTCAATGAAATTGAGGACAAAGTGTTTTCCCTCACCGGATGGTTTCCAGCCAGACGAGAAAAGGCGGTCAATGATTTTCTTGATAACTATCTCTGCTATTATCGAATCGACATTCCGGAGGTGAATGAGAATGTCCCGATCCTGTTAAAAAACAATCGATTTGCCCGGCTTTTTGAACCCATTACCAGGATCTATTCGCTGCCGGCTTATCGGGAACTGGATCCCACACCCTTTTTTGCACCCTTTTTTCTGGTCTACTTCGGCCTGTGTCTGGGTGATCTTGGCTACGGCGCCATCACAGTTTTCATTGCGACAATAGCGTTCTTCAAAGGACCCAAACAATATCGCAATCTATATGTCATCGGTCTCCTCCTGGGCGGCATGACAATCGTCAGCGGTATTGCGTTGAACAGCTTTTTTGGCCAGTCTATTTTCTATTTGAAGGGCAACAAGGAGTACTTTTTCAGAACCGAATCCGGTGAGATGATGTCTTTTCTGGGCTCTTTTATCAATGCCAAAAAGATGACAGAGTTCCCGGCCATGGGATTTGCTATTTTTCTGGGGGTTGTGCAAGTCCTGCTGGGGATTGTTTTGCAATGTGTAAACAGAATTCGCCAGAATGGCTTCGTCTGGGGGATCCATCCAGCTTCGTTTTTTATTATTATCTGCGGGATCCTATTTTCAATTGGGATTGGAAGCAGCAACACCGGGTTCAAGGGTATCACCGGCATTGATATATCAACATATAAACTGGGCGCATTTCAAATTGGGTCCTGGCTAACCATTCCTCCCCAGGAATTTGGACTATTTCTGATTGTTTTTGGTTTGGTTCTGATGTTTCTGTTTAATAATCCAGACAAAAGTATCTTTATCAGACCACTATTTGGACTTTGGGAGCTTTATGGGTTTGCCACCGGTATCATCGGTGACATTTTATCCTATTTGCGCCTATTTGCTCTAGGGTTGGCCAGCGGTCTGCTGGGACACGCCTTTAACGGCATTGCTTTCGGTTTTATTGAAAATAACATTTTCCCGGGGATTTTCGCGACCATTGCCTTGCTTATTTTTGCCCATACGTTGAACTTTGGTTTGGCAATCCTGGGCTCATTCGTTCATCCATTAAGGTTAACATTTGTAGAATTCTATAAAAACCTCGATTTTGAAGGCGGCGGTAAAAACTATGCCCCGTTTTTAAAAGAAAAGGTGTGATCCTAGAAGTCATTCGACGTTCTTGCATCTTGGGGTCAGGCTTCGCTTATCTGCTTTTTTTCTTAATAGCAAATAAGCGAAGCCTGGCCCCAAAGGAAATTTCAAATTATAAGGAGAAATGGTATGGGATATGTCTTGTCGTTGATCGGTTTGGGTCTTATGGTTGGGCTTTCAGGAGCCGGTTCTGCCTGGGGACTTGCCCTGGGGGGATCATCTGTTTTAGGTATGGTCAAGAAAAAACCTGAAGCCTTCGGAACGGGGATGGTCCTGGCAGGATTACCTGCAACCCAGGGATTATACGGGTTTGTAGCCTTCATTATTTACAGCGGTACGATTCAGCCCGATTTCTCCCTGGCCAATGGCGCCGTCGTTCTGGGTGCCGGACTGGCAATCGGTATCGCCGCACTTTTTTCTGCCATTTTCCAGGGGAAAGTATGTGCCAGCGGTATTACAGCCATGGGCAGCGGTCACAGCGTTTTTGGGAACACCATGATCCTGGCGGCCTTTCCGGAATTTTACGCCATTTTAGCATTGGTGGCTGTTATCTTGATGCAGGGATTGATGCAATAAGGGATCGTACAAAAATAACTTGGCCTAATCTGTCCGCAAAAGCCCCTTAAAGACTGGACATTTTGCAGACAGAATGCCAGGGCAACGTGTTTCCTTGACACCAATGGGAATCACTTGAGTAATTTTTGAGCCAACCCTGAGACGATGTATTTTCAGCCGGGAGAGGGATGAAAACCATCATTTCAAAAACAAGGGTCAGTGGCTTGAAGAGACAAAGCAGGGCGATCAAGCAGCCCTGCTTTATACGTGTGGTTTTGTTGTTCTATTTTACTTAAAAAATCTGTCTAGATGGCTTCTCGTAATCGAACATATAAAGCATTGTCGCGGCCGGTATGAGTTTGCTTTTAAGCTTATCAAGGTTTTCTCTTTCTATGTTATAGACTCTGATAAACACATTTCGAAATCCTTCCGGAACTTCATCATAAGATATCAGAATACTGGCAATACGACCTCCCAGAGATCGAATAATATCGGTAATGACCTTTATTGATCCCGGACTGTCTTCCACCTGAAATCCAAAATCAAATTCCCTGTTTGTTTTTCCAGATAATGATATCAATGCCTTACAAATATCGGTTTTTGTAATAATTCCGGCAATATCTCCGTTTTCATCCATCACCGGTGCACTGGAGATATTGTTCCTCAAGAGCATTTCAGCTACCTCATCCAGAATGCTGAAAAGGGAAACCAGAAACATATTTTCCCGCATAATTTCGCTGACCTTTGTTCCATCAATAGCACCGGTTGTTTGGACTTCTCCCGAGGAGTGTGTTGTAATCAGGGCTCTTCTTATGTCTTCGGCGCTAACCATCCCTACCATTTTTCCTTTTTTCATCACAGGCAAAGAACCAATACCATGTTTATTAATTAATCTCATGGCAGTATGCAGGGAGTGATTAATGTCAGCTGTTATTACATCTTTGCTCATCCAGTTTTTTACGATCATTTTGTCCTTTCCTTTGAATTTTTTCTTTAAAAAAAACAAACCGGTGATCTATCCCATGTCAGTTGCTTACTGATTCATAAAGATGATAGGAATTCCCTTTTTAGAAGTCAAGGAGCATCTCTTCTTTTTTCCGGTTTCCAGCGAATCTTGGTGTCCATTTCTCAAAAAGTTCCGCTGGTGAGCTCGGAACTATGCGATCCATCTGCCTCGTAAGAAAAATAACTATTTTTTAGGTTCATGATATCAAATAATTAACTTCTTAATGTAACTGTAGGCTGGAAATGTAAGTGTGGAAAACAGACGATCATGTTATTTTGACCCCATCGATTCATAAAAGGAACCAGCAGGGCGGACGATCTCATCGAAAACGGCTTTTCCTTGTCTCCGCGAACCTTGGTGGTATAGTGACATAGGGATCGTTAAAAAATAGCTTGGCATAATCTGTCCACATAGGGATCGTTAAAAAATAACTTCACTTAAACTGTTTGCAAAAGTCCCAAAAGCCGGACATTTTGCAAACAGAATGTGAAGTAATCTTTTAGCCAACCCTGAAGTACCAAGAACACTGGACATTTTGCAGACAAAAATACCAAGACAACGTGTTTCCTTTTCCGTCAATGGGGAAACACTCGAGTAATTTTTGAACCGACCCATAACCAGATCACATCAAAGGATAAGGATGGAAGAATTTAAAAGAGGATCAGTCACGGCAAATGGATTAAAGTTTGCCTACCTGGAACGGGGGGAAGGTCCCTTGTTGTTGTGTTTTCACGGTTTTCCGGATCATGCCCGATCCTTCAGACACCAGTTAGACTTTTTTGCCGAGAAGGGATATCGGGTGGTGGCTCCTTTCATGCGAGGTTATGCGCCTACCGAAATTCCGGCCGACAACGTTTTTCAGACAGCAGCCCTGGCTACGGATGTCGTGGCGCTGATCGACGCACTCGGATATGATTCAGCCGTCGTTTTCGGTCACGATTGGGGGGCTTCGACAGTGTGCGGAGCGTCCGTTCTGGCTCCGGATAAAATAAAGAAATTGATCGTGGCTTCCGTGCCGTACGGTCCATCCCTGGGCACCGCCCTGTTCGCCGATCCGGAACAACAGCGTCTCTCCTGGTACATGTTCTTCTTTCAGACTGCTCTGGCCGATAAAGCGGTGCCCTTTAACGATTATGCCTTCATCGATAGATTGTGGCAGGATTGGTCGCCGGGTTGGCAATATCCGACCGAAGAGATGGCGGCTTTGAAAGAGACCCTGTCCGGGCCAGGGGTGTTGCCTGCAGTGCTGGGATATTATCGTGCCATGTTCCAGGCGGGGTTCCGGGACCCGAACCTCTCAGATTTACAGGGGCGAATGGCCGGTGAACTCATTAAGGTCCCAACCCTCTATCTTCACGGTGAAAACGATGGATGTATCGGCTCTTACCTGAGCGATGGTATGGATGCCCTGTTCACCGGTGGATACCGTCGAGAAATCCTGCCCAATGCCGGACATTTCCTGCACCAGGAACGACCGCTTGAAGTCAACCAGTTGGTTGACGCCTTTCTGGAGGAATAGACCGGTGCCGTCCATCGCTTACGCGATCAGGCCTTCCAGTCTCGCCATGGTTTTCACCACCCTGACCACCGCAGGTGGCCTGTTATCATTTTATTTCCCTGACCTGAATAGCCATGGTTTTTCTCCCAAAATTTTTATCGTAAAAATGCAAATAATCCTGTCATAGCTATTCGAGTTTCCGAAGACAAATTTTATCCTGACTTATACTTTGAAGAGGAAATCGCTCTGGGCAGGTCAATCTCCGACCTGCCCCAATCCCTATCCAAGTCCAATCATTTTGAGTGCCTCTATCGCCTCAAGCCAAGTATCAACAGAGTATTTAAACCCAGTGACTCCAAAATATGGCACCATTCGATTACTGACATGTTCAACAGCTTCTGCCAGCTTAGAATTGTCACATTCATAAATGGCAGTGACCTGAACCCCTTCTCCCGCTGAACCACGGACAAAAGGTCCCCTCATCGTAATGTAGTCAGGTAATGCAGGTAATTCAGTAAATCTCTTTCCGATCTCATTCGCACTACTGGGTGGAAAAGAACTTTTTGTAATAATAACCATCCTGTACCTCCTTATGATTAATTCGGTTAAAGTCACTAACAAAGGCTCGGCAGATCTACAACGCTTTAATGGCGGCTTCAACGCTATCCATTGATCCAAACGGGATAACTTTGAAACGAAAGAATGGAATGTATTTCAGACAGGTTTTCATGACATCCTCATGAGTTCCTTCAGAAATTGAAAAACCTGAAGTTTGACCTACAAAACCTCCCCAATCCGTTGTAACCCCTTCATTTATGTCTTGCCTCGACATTTCAATCGCCATAAGCCAACCCGCTTTTCTTTCCTCTACATCAACTGGAATTTTATTTTCATCTGCTTCCCAAAGCACCAAATATTTCGCCATGATTTTCTCCTTACAGTATGGTTTTGGCCCTTTTTGGGATTTTTGATCAGTCCAAAATAAGGACGGAAGGGATACATAGCCAACATATTCCGGCCTAAAAATGCAATTGATTCTTTTTTATTTCATCAGATTTTGTCAAGCAAAAAAAAATATCTCTGTCGCTAAAAAAATCGCCCAAGTTGTGAACGTGGGAGACCAATTCTGTAAAATATAACTATCAGCAAGAGTACTTTTTTGAAGAATAATAATTTGTGTCGCGAAAAACTTTTTCGTCTGTCGCGAATGTGCAAAAAATGATGGTCCTTTTTGAAAAACAAATTTTTGTATTTTGCATCGAACGAAATGGTTATGACCCTAAACCACAGGCCGTAAATACTTATTTTTTGAGAGAAGATAAGATAATCTGACAAACGGAATTTTACCTAGTGGCTGACCGAAAACCCCATTCATTTCAAGCCCGGTAAAACGGAAGAACAAAAAACGGGTATCGAAGAGATTAACAGGTGGCTGACACATGTTAATGTTGTAATTCAAAGCAACTCTTCCATTTCAGAAGAGACTGCATCCAATATACCTCAGATCGAGTTTTGATGAAGGGGGAGTTTAGTGTTTTTTTCACCTATTCAATGCCCAAGCGGCGTTTTTTTAGAAGGATATCAGGCCGACCACTCTATCCTCCCCTGCATCGATTCTAGCAGTAAATTATTCTCCGATTGACAATTTCAAAAAATAATATATAATTAAAGGCCTCTCAGTATCTGTCCGCAAAAGTCCCATAAAGACTGGACATTTTGCAGACAAAATGCCACAGCAACGCGATTCCTTGACATTAATGGGAATCACTTGAGTAATTTTTGAGCCAACCCATAGTTCATCATCTATGAACCGAAGGAGGGAAAATGAATTTCAAAGAGCTTGAATTGTTCAAAGGAGTTGATTTTACGATGATCAAGGAAATTTCAGAGATCTGCTCTGAAAAGCACTATGACAAAGATGAAGTTCTGTTTCATGCCGGCGATAAGGCTGACCGGCTCTTCTTTTTAGAATATGGGGCCGTAAACCTGGTAGTAAATTCAAATACCGGCGTCAACTTCGGTATTTCCGAACCTGGGGAGGTTTTTGGCTGGTCAGCCATGGTGGAAGCTGGTGCTTACACGGCCACCGGAGTCGCCATCACCGATTTGAACGTCTTCGAAGCAGAACGGGAAAAACTCAACCTCATTTTCAATCGACACCCAAAGGATGGTCTGAGGGTGATGAAAAGCCTGGCTGGAGTCATCTCAAAAAGACTGAACGTTGCCTACCAGGACTTGGTTTCTTGCCGGGAAAAATGAGGCAGTAACAATTCGGGTCAAGGCAGGGACCTTGAACCGCGAATGCTACGCATAGTCGTCTGTGAGCTCTACTTCACGGTTTTGTTCGACCGGTTTGAGATTCGGGTTTTCGTTTAGAATGCGGGCGCAGGTGTTCCACCGTAAGGCCGCATTCAGATTTCCCTCGGGATTGCTTTCCAGAACCCGTTCATATTCGGCTATGGCTTTGACACAAAAGTCATAAGCGATATTGTTGGAATTTAGCTCGCTCCGGTTCAGATGAACTTTTGCGCGGCGTTCATAAATGATCCCACGATAGTACGTTTTAGCATGCTCATCCTGCAGCTGTTCAAGTGTACTTAAGGCATTGTTGAATGCCGGATTGAGCTCCATTTTGAACTTGTCTGTATATGCCAGAATCAGCATAGTCAGGGCCTCCTGGTTGTCAGGTTCCACTTGCAGGATATCCAGGTAGATGCTTTCCGCTTCTCTAGGTTCGTTTAACAAGCGATACCGCTCCGCTTTTTGAAGCGCAGAAGGGATTGATTCCATTTTCAGGGTTTTTAGCGTATACATGGAAACCTCCGTTTGTTTGAAAGATTACTAAATTCAAAACAATAAATGAATAAGGGCACGGTTCACACAAAGCACATCTACAGTGCATAACCATCTGAATCTTTGAAATCAACCCCACTCTTTCTTGTATACGGCTGCATTGATTCATCCAGAACAGCAACTAAAAAGCGGTATCAATAATCCGGCATGGATATACCTGCCTAGTAAACATAACATAATCTTGACTATCTAATCAACCATCCAAATCCCCCTAAATCCATCATCAAAATTATTCGTTCGACTGCATCTCTGAAAAACAACAGATTTTTCGATGGCCCGGGGTATCGAAGAGCACAGGTTATCAATTCGAACAGTGAATGGCCGCGACCGATTTTTCAGACCGCTCTGTCGTTTGAAGAATTCGAAATAGAGGTAATGGCTCGGTCGGGGTTTTCTATCTTACACTTTGGGATCGTACAAAAATAACTTTGCCTAAGCTGTCCGCAAAAGTCCCATAAAGACCAGACATTTTGCTGACAGAATGCCAAGACAACGTGTTTCCTTTTCCGTTAATGGGGAAAACACTTGAGTAATTTTTGAGCCGACCCTTAGGGTTGAGAAAATATTAACTTGGCGATAAACATCTCAATTGTACCAAATAAATGAAAGAGAAAGGAAGATCAATATCACCTGAAAAAAGCCTA
>Ga0233437_1000793_pt1 | contig 66061 bp, 57 predicted proteins | sample SI_122_August201_FD_182714 | JGI IMG/M metagenome (GOLD analysis project Ga0233437, IMG submission 182714) | Seawater microbial communities from Saanich Inlet, British Columbia, Canada - SI_122_August2016_200_MG | ecosystem: Environmental > Aquatic > Marine > Inlet | place: Canada: British...
TAACTTACTCAGAAGCGAGAAATCTACGAAAAGAAGTCTCAAAAACAAACGCTTCAAATGTGCCTTGAGTACGCAATATCTCGAAATGGTTTTGTTCGGAGATAAATTTCATGCGTAAGCCCTGCCTTTCCGCATCAAAATCATTACGCATCTCGTTTCACGCTATAATTATTTCACCATGAAGCATATAAAATTTCTTTTCCTAACGCTCTTCGCCACGTTCATCCTTTCACAAACATCCGCCTACGCACAAAATGGTCTCTCGACAGTGATGACAATGACCATAGACGGCGTAATTGCCCCCGCATCGCAGCAATATCTCGAACGGGCAGTCCAAGTTGCCGAGCGGCAAAATGCCGAGATGCTAATTTTGCAATTAAATACCCCCGGCGGCAGCGTTGACACGATGAACGAGATGCTCCAGACGATTCGCGGGAGCCATGTGCCCATCATCGTTTACGTTTCGCCAAGTGGCGCAATGGCAGGCTCCGCAGGAACGATGATCACGCTCGCCGGGCATGCCTCTGCGATGGCGCCCGAGACAATTATCGGGGCAGCCAGCCCGATCAATTCAGACGGCTCAGATATTGGCGAAACCGCCAAAGCCAAAGAAATAGAAGCGCTCAAGGCTACAGCGCGCACATTGGCAGAAAGACGCGGCGACGAAGCAATTGCACTCGCTGAAGCCACTATCGAAGAAGCACGTGCTGCTTCAGCAACTGAAGCGCTCGAAATCGGATTGGTGGATTTCATCGCCAATGATCTTGGCGACTTGCTCGCTCAACTTAATGGTTTTAAAGTCACGGTCAACAATCAGCCACGCACCCTTTCTACAACCAGCACCCTCGTCGAAGATATTCCCCTTACATTATTAGAGCAATTGCTCAAGATGCTCACTGACCCCAATATCGTCTTTTTGCTGATCGCTATCGGCACGCAAGCGATCTTCATCGAGTTGGGCAGCCCGGGCGGCTGGGTGGCAGGGTTTATCGGCGTGGTCGCACTCGCTCTTGCCACTTACGGGATGGGCATTTTACCCGTTAATTATTTCGGAATCATTTTCATCATCATTTCCTTCGTTCTTTTCATACTCGATGTCAAAGCGCCCACGCATGGTGCGCTCACAGCAGCAGGGATCGGATCTTTTGTGGTCGGTGCGCTGGTGCTTTTTAATTCTGCTGGCACGCCCGAATTCGCCCGCGTTTCGGTCCCGCTGGTCATCACCGTTGCCTTGCTTATCGCCGCCATGTTTACTGCCATTCTCTCTTTTGCTTTACGCGCGCTGAAAGCCCCTATCCGTACAGGACAAGAGTCGGTGGTTGGCAAAACAGGTTTTGCTAAAACAGATTTTGCCCCAGACGGGACAGTTCGGGTGGGCAGCGAGCTTTGGAGCGCAGAAAAAGCTAATTCAACGGAAGCAATTTCAAAAGGAGAGCGGATCGAAGTTGTCGAAGTTGAAGGTTTAAGGTTGAAAGTTAAGAAGATTTAGCATGCGTCGCACCAACCAGATGGATTAATTCCGTTAAACGGAAATTGTCAAAGCTGGCAGATTATCCGTCTAACATGGTGCGACGCACACCCAAACAAAAAACGAATCATACGAGGATTTATGCCTGCTACCCCTACCCGAGACAGAATCTCGCCATCAAAATCTACCGCTAAACCCCAACGCCGCCCTGAGTGGATCAAAGTGAAAGCGCCATCGGGCGAGACGCAAAAGCAGATCAAAGCACTGATGCGACGCAAAGAATTGCATACGGTTTGCGAAGAGGCGATGTGCCCAAATATGGGTGAGTGCTGGGGCTCCGGCACAGCGACCTTTTTGATGCTCGGTGATGTTTGCACGCGTTCCTGCGGCTTCTGCGACATAAAACACGGCATGCCCACCCTGCTCGATTGGGATGAAGCAGAGCGTGTAGCACAAGCTGTAAAATCAATGGAATTGAAGCACGCCGTGATCACATCTGTAAATCGAGATGAGCGCAGAGACGGCGGGGCACCGATCTTTGCGATGGTTATCCGCCGCATCCATGAAATACTGGATGATTGCTCAGTAGAAGTTTTAATTCCTGATTTTAAAGGCTCTGTAGAAGCTCTAAAGATCGTGATGGATGCTCGCCCTGAGATTTTGAACCACAATGTAGAGAGCGTGCCACGCCTTTTCAAATCTGTTCAGCCACAAAGCAATTATGCAAACACCAAAGCGACTTTGGTAAATGCCAAGAAGTTGTTGCCTACAGGGCTAACAAAATCGGGCATTATGGTTGGCTTAGGCGAGGAGATGGATGAGGTCAAAGAAGTGATCCGTGACCTGCGCAGTTGGGATGTGGATATTTTGACCATCGGGCAATATTTACAGCCAAGTAAAAAGCACCTGCCTATTGCGCGCTATTACACAGTAGAAGAGTTCAAAGAATTGGAAGATTTTAGCAAAAATTTGGGCTTTCCGTGGGTCGAGTCGGGGCCGCTCGTGCGCTCTTCCTATCATGCTGCAGAGCAGGTGAGAGGATTGAGCGAGGGGTTTAGACGATAATGTTATTCGCAATCTAAATTCGAGCGAAACTATGCCAAAATGGATAGACGAAATAAAATATGATCTAGGTTTTCTTAAATCGCACACGCTCCAACCGCAGTGGTTTAAGATCGTCAAAATCTTCATTTTGTTATTTCTTTTAGCGGGATATTATTTTCTTTTTGGCTTACCTAAGACATTCCTATTCTTCGTCACATTCATCCTCCTGATGAGCATTGTTCATTTTACCTATCGCTCAAAAACAAAGAAATACACAAGAAATTGGCTCGATTTTGTTATCAACAAAGATGGTGAAGAACCGAAAAGGATCGGAAAGTATTATTATCCAGTCATTATTTTAAATGCAACTATTGCTTATTTCATCAGTCAGTTGCTAGACTGAAGATGTTATACAGAAAACAAATAAATGCATAAATTCTTATCAGAAGATCGCGCTCAACTCGACAAAATTTTAGAGGATATTCTCTCGGAAGCAAACCGCTTTTTATCAGAAGTAGACACACGCCCTGTTGGGACAGTTTCACCAGCTAATATCGAAAAAATAAATATTTCTAATAAAGGGATCGGCGCTCTGAAAACGCTAGAACTTTTCAAAGAACGCTATGCTGCATGGATGAGCGGCAGCGCGGGTCCACGTTATTATGGTTTTGTAACGGGAGGGGTCACGCCCGCAGCATTGGCTGGGGATTGGCTAACAAGTGTTTATGACCAAAACAGTTTGGGGTCAGATGAGTCAATTGCCCCGCAGCTGGAATTAGAAACCATCACCTTACTGCGTCAACTATTTGAGTTGCCCGATGATTACACAGGCTCCTTCGTGACCGGAGCAACGATGTCGAATTTTGTTGGCTTGGCGCTAGCTCGTCAATGGGTCGGGCATCAACGGGGCATAAATTTTGCCGAGAAAGGTCTATGGGGAAGGGAAGCAATTCAAATTTTCAGTGCGACGCCGCATTCCAGCATCTATAAATCCCTGTCCATGCTTGGAATGGGACGTGAAGCGATCACGAGTATCCCCTGCATCCCAGATCGAGAAGCGGTAGATATTTCGATATTGGAAGATCATCTTAAAGCTCAAAATGGTCGAGCTTCTATCGTGGTCGCTAACGCAGGTACAGTCAACACCGTAGATTTTGACGATCTCGCTGCAATTGCGGCATTAAAAACACGCTATAAATTCTGGCTGCACGTTGACGCTGCCTTCGGCGGATTTGCCGCCTGTTCGCCAAAATATCGTTCTTTAGTAAAATGCATGGATCAAGCAGACTCCATTACAATTGATGCCCATAAATGGCTAAATGTGCCTTATGATGCGGCGATCCAATTTACGCGTCACCTAGATTTACAAGCTGAAGTTTTTCAAAATGCGGCTGTGTATCTTGGGCAGGAAATTAGCGCTAGTAATTTTGTCCACCTAACGCCTGAAAATTCACGTCGTTTGAGAGCAATGCCAAGCTGGTTTTCGCTGATGGCATACGGAAAAGAAGGGTATGCCGAGATCGTGGAGCGAAATTGCCGATTAGCAGAATGGTTGGGGAATAAAATTGAACGCTCAGGTGCCTTTGAATTATTAGCCCCCGTACATTTAAACGGGATATGCTTTACTTTCAAAAAAAGAGTAGAAAGAGCATCCTTTGATCTGGTCAAAGCCTATTTGCGAAAGCTAAAAGAAAAAGGCGATATTTTCCTAACCCCAACCATTTATAAAGGGATTCCTGCCATTCGAGTATCCATTGCAAATTGGAAAACAACCCAAAAAGATGTAGAAATTGCCTGGCAATCCATCCAGCATGAGATAGAAGAGTATGTTTAGATATTTTTGCTTTTACTGGTGGTTGAGTAGCCCTGGATGCTTTTTCAGGGCGTATCGAAACCACAAAACTAAACTATTTTTATCGACTTGTTGGTTTCGATACGGCGACCCCGCCAAGACCCTGCGGTGCAGGCAAACATCGCCTACTCAACCAACGACATTCCTTTTTACCAAACTCTCGGTAGCTAATAATATCAGCACATCTGTTTGCTGATTTTCAAAGGTAAATAATCATGAATACTTACGGACAAGAAAACGAATTCAACTGGTCACTTTCGGGCATGATTGGGGGCTTTCTAATTGTCACAAGCGTCGGCGTCCTGCTCTGGGTGGTCATATCTCTATTTTTATTATTTACTGACTCTAGCGCCTTCTTTGTCTTGGAAGAGATCGTCCCTGCAAAGATCATCCTCGCAGATGTTGAAGGGAGTGAGCTTCTATTTCTGCGTGAACTGCTCATCTTTGGCATTCCAGTCTGGGCACTGTCCGTGGGTACACGGATCGGGATCGTATTACTCAAAAATGGGGTAAAGCTGGCTGAAAAACCAAAGAAAAAGACATAATAATGAAAGAAAAAGTATTTGCCCAATGCCAAGACATCTTCTCTGAATGGCAAAAACTCTCCATCACAGACTTCGATTTTGACGACCCCAAAGGCTTCTCCTCTTTCACAATGGGCGTGCGCTCAAGGCGACGAGATGTACAACTAAAGGCAATTTTATACAGACAGCTGGAAGGCAAAGAAAATGCCATTCTCGATTTTGAAACAGAGAAAGAAGTCTTCCTGATTCTTGGCAAAAATCAAATTGCTGCCCATTGTCATCATTATGATGCAGGCTATCGCATCGAAAGCTTTTATCAGGGGCGCACGCTGCAAAGCCAAGAACTTTTTGACCCTGAAGTTTTACAAAAGATCGCCAATGAACTTTATCGTTTTCACCAACTTAGTCCCCCATCTCTGCCGCAGGAAAGCTTTTTCGAATTATTGCATAAAAAATGGGGAGCAATGGCAAAGCATATTCTGGAAGAAAAATCTCATCTTTTCCCAGCCAATGAAAGACAAATGTGCGAAGAGCTGCGTGAAATCTACAGCTCCGAAACCTTTGAAAAAGTAAAGGCCTGTCTCCCTGAAAGCGAATTATCTTTCTGTCATAATGACACCTATCATGGCAATATCATGAAACTGGATAGCGGAGAGATAAAATTGCTCGACTTTGAGTTCTCCTGTCTCAACCACAAGGTCTATGATTTCTCCAATCTCTTTGCAGAAACGGTGATGCGTCACAAGCAGCCTGACTATCCTTATTTCAGGATCGCTGAAGCAGAGTTTGGCAGAAAAGAGTTGGGGACCCTCATCAATTTCTATTTGGAAAACGCAAGTTTCTCGTCCAGTGCGGAGCGGGAAGGAGAGTTCCAAAAACTGCTTCGGGATACGAAAAAGATGCTTCCCCTTTCCCATTATAAATATGCCATGGCAGCGTTACCATTGGCTATAGAACCTATCCAGAAAATTCGCTTTATCCCTTATGCTTACCAACGCTTTAAAAAATTTCTAGAAGCTTATGATCAAATGGAGAACAATCTATGACCCTACTCACAAATATCCTTATCAGCATTATCGCTCTTCAACACATCGCCTTTCTAGTATTGGAAATGTTTTATTGGGATAAACCCCTCGGTCGGCGTGTTTTCGGGCACAGCAAAGAATCGGCTAAAGTATCCAAAACGCTGGCTGCAAATCAAGGCTTATATAACGGCTTTCTTGCAGCAGGATTATTTTGGGGATTAACCCTCGGCGCAGATGGAATGAGTGTCAAAATCTTCTTTTTGGCTTGCGTGCTCGTCGCAGGCATCTTCGGGGGAATAACCGCCAGCCGCAAAATTCTATATATCCAGGCATTACCCGCATTAATAGGGTTGGTCTTGACCTTTCTTTCATGAAACGCTAACAAGTACCAAAGGGGGGGTGAGAGAATATAGAGCCAAGATATAATTTAGTGCTATTTTCAAATCATTTTATTTAAAGAGGTTATATGAAAAAGTACTATCTATTTATTTTTACTGCAATACTTCTATTTTGGCTAAGCAGTTGTGTCCCATTAACACCTGTGCCGCCTTCCATCAGTGCTCTCATCGGCGAAGTCGAAAATGATGTTTCCCTAAAGCGTACAGCAGAATCACCTTTTGAAGAAGCCTTTGTCAATGACGAAGTCAAAGTCAATGCGCAAGTTAAAACAAGCGAAGATAGCCGCACACGCATTGATCTTTCCAGCGGAACAGTCATCCGTCTTGGACCAGAGAGCATTTTTACGCTCGAAATAAATCACGAAACCGACAATGGCTTACTAACTCGTCTCAAAGTGGAAGGCGGGCAGATCTGGATCGTTCTGAATGGTGGCTCACTCGAAGTCGAAACCTCCTCTGGGCTTGCAGGTGTGCGCGGCTCCTATATGTCTACAGGCTATGATTCCGAAAGTGGCGATGTGCGCATTACCTGTCTTGAAGGCCATTGTGCTGCAGAAAATGAATCTGGCGCGGTTGAATTCACCACAGGAGAAGCCGCCGACTTATCAGCCGATGGAGCTCCCCCAATAAAGAGCGAAATGACCGCCGAAGAATTCCAGATGTGGGCAGATAACGTCCCCGAAGCAAAATCACTCCTCCCCGCAGAACTTTTTATCACCCCCATGCCAACAGCTAGGGAACCAACACCAACACCAACGCCCACTCCAAAACTCGACTCATGCACCGTCACAAGCACCTATCTCCACATCCGCACCTGTGCAGATTCATCCTGCGAAACACTGGGATATGTCGAACTCGACGACACCCTGGAACTCGCTCAATCTGAATCGGAAGATGGTTGGATTTCCGTCATTTTCGAAGAGGAAGAGGGATGGGTCAATGCAGCTTTCTGCGAATAAAAAAAACGGATCGCGCCTGATTTAGGCTTGCCTCCCTTTAAAATACATCCACCAAGCCCCATCTTCTTAGCCTTTAAGGAGATGGGGCTTTATTATGCACCGACCAGATCATGGATCCACTTGCGGGAAAGAAAGCGCTTCATCATCACAAATAACTTGATAAATTCTTCACTAAAGACAAGCAGATAAACGCCTTCCACAGGGAGATGCAGAACAAATCCCCCGATCAACGCAGCCGGAACACCGATCAGCCAAACCGAAAATATCTCCATATACATGGCAAAGCGCGTATCCCCACCTGCGCGTAATGCGCCAATAAAAAGCATAAAATTGACCGAGCGCAGCCCGATAGTGAACGCGAAGATCATCATCAATTTTTTCGCGCTTTCCGCTACTTCAGGGGAAATTGCATAAAGCCCCACAACCGGCTCACGGATGAAAAACACGATCACGCCGATCAACAGAGAGAGCAGGAGGACAATGCTCAAATAACGGCGACCATGTTCAAAGGCGAGGTCTTTTCTCCCGGCACCGATCTCATTCCCGATCATGATCGCACAAGCGTTTCCCAAGCCAATGAAAAGAACGAAAGCGATCTCTTCAATCGCCGCATTGATCTGAACGGCTGCCATCGCCCCTGTACTGATATGGGCATATACAGCGTTATAGACCGTGATCCCCACCGACCAGGCAACTTCGTTCACAGCAGCAGGCATGGCTGTCTTCAAAACATGAAAGAGAAAGGCTCGCTTAAAGCGAAAGAATTGTGCAGGATGAACGGCAAGGGGCGTTTCCAGAACATAGACCAAGACCAGGATCAAAAGAAATTGGAAGACCCAGCCAAAAGCCGTCGCAATCGCTGCCCCGCGCACACCCAACGCGGGAATATCACCGACCCCGAAAATGAGCAAATAGCTGAGTATGGATTTCAGGATCAACGCGATCACGCTGACGACAACAGTCAATTTGACGCGAGTGATACTCCGCAAAACGGCGTAATAAGAGGTAACAATGGCTGTGAAAATATATGAAAGACCGACTATGCGCAAATAGCCGCTTGCTAACGCTATCACTTCGCTGTCTTTGGTGTAGAAGCGCAAGATCGTTTCCGGAATGATCGTCGCGGCGAGAGAGAAAAGTGTCCCGACTAATGTAGCGACTGTCAGGCTGATGCCCATCACCTTATGGATGCTCTCTTCGTCGCCCTTGCCCCAGAACTGGGCAGTGAAAATCGCCATGCCGCTGGTAACACCAAAGAGAAAGATGATCAGCAAAAAGAAAATCTGGTTCGCCAACCCCAAAGCAGCGATGGCGGTCTCGCCCAACTGCCCGACCATGAGTACATCCACCATATTTAATCCAGCCGAAATAAATTGCTGGAAAGCAACGGGGATCGCAAGGCTGAGCATCTTGCGCATAAATTCTTTGTCTCGAAAAAATGAAAGCTTCATAACTGCCCTAAAAAAGCAGTTTTCGATAATCTCATCAAAAACTGCTTAGCGTCTTGTATAGAAAGACTGATTGAACTTCAAAGATATTTACTCAGGCGCGGTCACCATAACATTGTCAAACCTGATATGCGAGCCGCCTTTATCAGAAGTTGAAACGATAAATCCAACTGTGCCGCTGGAAACGCGATCATCCTGAATGGTTTCAAGAAACTCGTCGTTGACGTATAGCTCAATTTTATTACCAATAGCGACCACTTTAATGTGATTGGTATTTGCACCTGTTTTGATCGCGCTGGAATATTTCCAATGGATAAGTTTTGTAGTTGGTTCGTCGACGTCAAGATTATCATAAACCAGCGTATAGTTGCCATCACCAGGAACACCAAAACAATAATCTTTCGTCGCATCGTAATAGCGTATCATGACACCATAAAGGTTATGATCTGGGCCTGCGACTTGTGTAGCATCAACTTCAAGAACAAAATCGGTAAAATCTTCCTCGCCAAGACAGGGGGAGAGCGCATACCATTTTGGCACAAGAACATCAATGTGGAAGGCACCCTCTTCTACAAAATATGCGATTTCATCTGTTGAATTGTCAAAAAAGCAGCCTGTTTCGCTAAATTCTTTTTCTTCAAAAAGAAGCTCAGGCGGCGTTGATACTGATGCAGGTTGTGAGAAGAGGGAGCAAGCGATAGTTCCTGATAATATTGACAGGATAGCAAAAGAACGATATTTTTTCTTTTCATTTCATACCTCTAAAATATTAAATATCTACTTCTACATCCAGTTATTCGTCCTCCGGCGCACGGCTAACGATGTAGAGCGGACGCCCTTTCGCTTCATCATAAAGGCGACCGATATATTCTCCCAAAATACCCAGCGAGATGAGTTGAACGCCACCCAAAAAGAGAACCGAAATGAGTGTCGTGGTTTGCCCTTCAAAAAAATGCGAACCTGTCATGCGCAAAATTGCGACAACGGGGATGGCGATGATCGCAAGCCCTGCTGAGGCAAAACCAAAATAGCTCGCAACCTGTAAGGGAAAATAGGAAAAACTTGTCACCGCATTTAGTGCAAGCTGAAGCATCTTCTTAAATGGATACTTGGTCTCACCAGCGGTACGGGCAGCTCGTTTATATTCCACGCCAACTTGCTTATAGCCGACCCAGGCAGACATCCCGCGTAAGAAGCGATGTTTTTCACGCATGGAATTCATTACATCCACAACTTTGCGGTCGAGAAGACGGAAATCGCCAGTATCAAGAGGGATATCCACATCGGTGATGCGATAAATAAGGCGATAGAAGATCGAGGCTGTCCAGAGTTTGAATAAGCTTTCTCCTTCTCGCTCGGCACGCACTGCGTAGACCACTTCGTAACCTTCTTGCCATTTTTCGATCAGGTCAAGAATCACTTCAGGCGGATCTTGCAAGTCAGCATCAATAATGGTGACAGCTTCACCACGGGTGTAATCAAGCCCAGCCGTGACCGCGATCTGATGTCCGAAATTGCGGGCGAAGATGACGGGGCGAATATCTTCGTTAATGGAAGCAAGCTCAAGGATACGTTCGGTCGAACCGTCTGTCGAGCCGTCATCCACGAGGATGAGTTCCCATGTCTCGTCGGTGGAGGTCATCACGTCTGTCACACGTTTGCAGAATTCATCCACTATTTCGATCTCGTTATAGATGGGGGCAACAACTGAGTAAGTGATTTTTTTTGTCATTTTATTTTCCTGTTAAATTGGATAGCGTTTTCCATGCCAAAAGTATAGAGAAAAGTTGTTCAGAAGTTGTTCAGGAATCGTTATTCTTTTGTTTAATTTTTGAGTGCTAAGTTTACTCTAAAACAACTTTTTTTTCTTGACATCCCCCTCGCGGATGGTAAAATTTCCTTCGCAATAAAAACAGGGGCCTGTAGCGCAGTTGGGAGCGCGCGTCAATCGCACTGACGAGGTCGCGGGTTCGAATCCCGCCAGGTCCACTATAATTTTATCCACAGATTTCACAGATGGAGCAGATTAGAAAAAAGGGGAAATCTGTGCAATCTGCCCAAGCCATGGATGGAAATTTGATTGACGGGATACCCCTTTGTGGTAAAATCCTTTTCGCAATAAAAAACGGGGGCCTATGGCGCAGTTGGGAGCGCGTCTCAATGGCATTGAGAAGGTCGTGGGTTCGAGTCCCACTAGGTCCACTGGACTTATAAAAGAGCTAGCCGACGTGCTGGCTCTTTTAGTAAGAACTCAAAAACTTAAGCACAAAGGGCACAAAGAAACACGAAGAAAAACTTTTCTTTTTATTTTTTCTTAGAGAAGCTTCGTGCCCGTCGTGTTTGAAAAGGTCAAGGCAAGAGTAGTAGGTCATCCTGCCAGAGAGATAGGTCGCGTGCCCTTTAGGGTAGAAAATGTGAGAGCCTATCATAGCGTTTAGCAGGAACGCATAGACTGAACTCGCTTGTTCCCCGAAAGGGAGACTATGCTGGCGAACGCCACATTTTGTGGAAGTAATCAGCATCGGGTAAGCCCGTTATAGCGAAAAGAGTGATGTTAGCTAGTTGGTTGGTTAGATAGTGGGTAGTGAAAAACTACAAAACTATCGCACGAGCAAACTAATAAACATAATCTGGGTGGTACCGCGGAGATTTAATTCCTTCGTCCCTGAGTGGATGATGGAATTTTTGTTTTAAAGATGATTTGAATCATCGACTGAAATACCAAGAGCGATAAATCACACTGAGAATGAAATTCTTGCTTTATCGTAAAACCATGCTCTAGTCCGTTTGAACGGACTTCGTATATTAGCATGGGGATTAATCCCCGTGCGGAGAAAATCACACCTTTATTACAACTTTCAACCTGAAACCTTGAACCGCAGGAGAAAAATCATGATAGATAACTATAACCACGGCGAGATCGAAAAGAAATGGCAAGAAAAATGGGATGCTGATGAACTCTATCGCTCGGTCATTGACGAGAGCAAAGAGAAACATTATGCGCTGACCATGCTCCCCTACCCCAGCGGAGACTTGCACATTGGTCACTGGTACGCGATGACGCCCTCGGATGCCCGTGCTCGCTACAAACGGATGAATGGATATAACGTCCTCTTCCCCATCGGTTTCGATTCCTTTGGCCTCCCCGCAGAAGGGGCGGCGATCAAGAATAATATCCATCCCAAAACATGGACATACGCCAATATCGACCGTATGCGTGGTCAACTGCGCAGCATGGGCGCAATGTTTGATTGGGAACGCGAAGCCATCTCCAGTGATGAGAGTTATTATCATTGGTCTGAGTGGTTCTTCATGCAGCTCTATAAAAATGGATTGGCTTATCGCAAAATGTCCCCAGTGGATTGGTGCCCAAGCTGTAATACCACCCTGGCTCGTGAGCAGGTCTGGGGCGATGACCGTCACTGCGAACGCTGCGATACGCCCGTCATCAAAAAAGATTTGGATCAGTGGTTCTTCCGCACAACCAACTACGCCGATGAATTACTGAACTTTGACGGCATTGACTGGCCCCAAACCGTCCGCACCCTGCAAACAAACTGGGTCGGGCGCAGCGAAGGTGCATCTGTTATCTTCAAAACCGAGATTGGCGGGCACGATATGGAAGTTTTCACCACTCGTCCCGATACGCTCTGGGGCGCAACCTTCATGGTCTTGTCGCCAGAGCATTCGCTGGTGGATGAAATTTCGACCGAAGATAAAAAGGAAGAGATCGAAGCCTATAAGCTCGAAGCATCCCGCCAATCGGATATTGAGCGTGAAGCCACAGACAAAGAAAAAACGGGTGTCTTTACCGGTGCTTATGCCATCAACCCCGTCAACGACGAGAAAATCCCCATCTGGATCGCCGACTATGTGCTCATGTCTTACGGCACGGGTGCGATCATGGCTGTCCCTGCACACGACGAACGTGACTACGCCTTTGCAAAGAAATTTGCTTTGAAGATCATCCCAACCATTAAGCCCGAAGATGGTCGGGGTGCCGACGAAGCAATTGCTGAAGAAGCCTATATCGGTCCTGGCACAGTCGTAAACTCCGGTGTGATCAACGGGACTCCCGTGAATATGGAAAAAGGGCGTAAAAATCCCTCCGTTGCCGCCGCCATCGACTTTATCGAGCAGAAAGGTGCTGGCAAAGAATCGGTCAACTATAAACTGCGTGACTGGCTTATTTCCCGTCAACGTTATTGGGGTTCTCCCATCCCGATGGTAAATTGCGAAAAATGCGGCTGGCATCCTGTTCCAGAAGATCAATTGCCCGTCACCCTACCCGAAGATGTTGAGTGGTTGCCCACGGGCGAATCACCACTAAAACTGCACCCCACCTGGAAACACACCGAATGCCCCGAATGTGGCGGCGCAGCAATTCGTGAAACCGACACAATGGATACCTTCATGTGCTCATCCTGGTATCACTTGCGCTACCTTTCTCCCGATTTTCACGACGCGCCTTTTGACCAAAAAGAATACGATTATTGGATGCCCGTAGACACCTACACCGGCGGCATCGAGCACGCCACCATGCACCTGATGTATACCCGCTTCTTCCACAAAGCCCTGCGAGATATGGGTGTCACGAAGGGCGCTGAGCCAATGACACAACTGCGAAATCAGGGCATGGTCTTGGGTGAAGATCACGATAAAATGTCAAAATCCAAAGGCAATGTGATCGCCCCCGATGCGCTGGTCGAGAAATATGGTGCAGATGTCGTTCGCTCTTATCTGATGTTCTTCTCCCGCTGGGATATGGGCGGACCCTGGAATTCTCAGGGGATCGAGGGGACTGTGCGCTGGATGCGCCGTGTTTGGACGATTTTTAACGAGACAGCCGGAGCAGACGTGACCCCAACTTGCTCGGCGGAAGTGAGCAAGAGTCTGCGCCGCAAGCTGCACCAGACCATCAAATCGATCACTTACGACTTCGAGAACGTGGGATTCAACACCATCATCTCTTCGCTGATGGAACTGATGAACGAGATGTACAAAGCCCGCAAAGAAGGTGCTGTCGGCAGCCCCGAATGGGATGAAGCCGCCAATATCTATCTGCGAATGCTGGCTCCCGTTGCTCCGCATATCGCCGAAGAACTCTGGGAACGGATGGGCAATGAATACTCTGTCCACACCCAAGAGTGGCCCACAGCGGACGAATCTGCCATCGTCGTAGATGAAGTTCAACTTGGCGTACAGGTCAACGGCAAAGTCCGTGACCGCATCACTGTCGCCGCTGACGCAGATGAAGCCACTGTCAAAGCCGCTGCGCTGGCAAGCGAAAATGTGCAAAAGTTCTTGGAAGGCAAAGAGCCGCGCAAGGTGATCGTCATCAAAGGACGCTTGGTGAATATTGTTAGGTAATTAGTTGATTAGGGATTAGGAATCAGGTAATTAGGAATCAGGGATCAGTAAATCAGTAAGGGCGGACGGTTGTCCGCCCTTTTTTGTTTTTTCAGGGTGAAAACTTTCAAAAGTGTAATAGGATTTTTTTATATTTTGTACGATAATAATATTAGACTTCTTGCAAAAGTCCAATTTTTGCCACGCTCCCTGCGCCGTACCCAAAGGGCACGCGTCCTCGGCGCAGATTTTCAGAAATACGCCGCCGAGGACGGCGGCTGGAGTACTTATGCAAGAAGCCTATTTAGAAAGTTTTGGAAAGGAACCCAATATGAGCTTTGAAAAAAGTCCTTCATTTGATGATCTTGAAAAAAGAAAGCCCGAGAAGAAAAATCCCTTCCCGCATTGGTTGCTGCGCGTATTGCTTATAGCGGTAGCAGTATTGGGGAGCGGCATCCTTCTCTTTAGCGGGGTCAAGCTGGGGGCACGAGCGAGCGTTCCGCCCGGTGGTTTGGATGGATGCCTGGTCAACGCGGCGGGGAATCCCATTGTGGCCGAGATGTCCTTTGGCGATCAATCCACAGAAAGTTTTGAAGATGGTTGCTTTTTCTTTTATGAGTTGGCAGCTGGTAATAGCGAATTAATCGTTCGGCACGGCGGTGAAGATCGGGTCTTCCCGATCGAAATTATTTCAGGGCGGGCGGTGACACTGGGAGAGATGGTCATCGAATAAGGAGAAATGATGAAAAATAAAGCACAAGGTTTGGTCGAATATGCGCTTATTTTGGCATTGGTGGGGTTGGCTGTTTTGGCGGTAATGCTCATAACAGGCACGAATCTTTCTGATGCTTATTCACAAGCAGCAGATACGCTAAAAGGGGAAGAAGCTGTCTCTGCCCAAGGCATTATGGATGATTTTCTGGCTCGCATCCAAAAATTTTATGATGAAAATGGACGTTATCCGCGTAGTTGGGGTGATTATCGCTTCACCGATATTGGGCTTGATCCCGCTGATTGGGCGGATTCTGTAGAAGGCATTTTCTGGAACCCGAACGGCGACAAGATCGGTTTGGGAAATAAAAGAGGAGACGATGTTCAGGTCTACGTGACCGATATGGATGGCAAGCGCCGCCATCTTTATGACGGGTGGAATATCTGGTGCACAGGCGGGGGTTGCTATTATCATACTGTCGCGCCGGGGAACGAGGTAGATATAAGCACTTTGGAGATCGTGCAATAAAGGTGTGTGCTACTGATGTCGGTGAATATTGTGAAGTAATTAGTTGATTAGGGATTAGGAATCAGGAAGGGAGGCCGCATGGTCGCCCTTTTTTATTTAGCTGCGCAGCATAAGTTTAAAAAATATTCTATAATCTTCCCATGCATATACTCAAAGACCCCGAAAAAAATGAAAGCCAAGCCCTCTTCGATCTCTATGCTGATTGGGCGGGGAAGTCCGTGTTGGAGATCGGCTCTGGAGATGGCCGTCTGACATGGCGCTATGCTGATAAAGTAGCTCGTGTTGTCGCTCTTGAGCCAGATGAAAAAACGCATGCCTTGGCTCTGAACGATCGACCAAGTGGTATGGAACATGTGGAGTTGGTCAACCTTGGTTTTGATGAATTTGCCAAAGGAAATAAAGAGAAGTTTGATCTGGCTGTACTCGCCTGGTCTCTCTGATGAATGGAAGCACCGAGCATGGTTCATGCTCTCCAAGAAATTCGCGATCTGCTAAAGCCCGATGGTTTTCTGATTGATATTCGTCCGAATGGGGAGATGGTTGAGTTTATCCGTCCGCATGGGAGCGAAGAACTGTTCATTGGACATTTGCAGGAGACGGATGACTATATTGAATATCGACAAGCGGAAGCAGCTGTCCAGGAGGTCGTCGCAGATGGAATCTTCCGTATCAAAAAAGCAGATGAGTTTATTTTCCAAATCCATGCAGATTCATTTGCCGAGCTAAAATCTTTCCTTGATAAAAGTTGGAGCGATTCCCTAATCACAGAAGAAGTTATCGCAGAAGCAAGGAGATTGGATGATGCTCATGATGTAGGCAAAGTTATTTTGAGAGAGCAAGTTTATATCAAGTTATTGCTTCCTGTTTTTTGAAAAGTTTTTCCAATCACCATGCTTTTGATCTTTGGGGGAAATTCACCCTATGTCATTCTCAACACAGAAAATATAAAAAACAAAAAAATGTCACTGCGAGAAGGGCTTTAGACCGCCGAAGCAGTCTCTTTCACTGAGTTGGAGATTGCTTTGGCGAAAAAACTGCCTCGCAATGACAAAACCAGCACTTTTTTGAACATGGTACCTTTCAAGAAAAGTGTCGTCTTCCCTGCTTGTCGGGCGAGTTAGAGGGGCATTTCCAAAAAAATCAGTTGATTATTCTCCAGAGCAATTCTCGGACAGATTCTTAGCACCTTACAAAGCCCTAACAATTTGTGATGCTTTTAATATGTTCTCCTATCTCCCCTATGCTACGATAAATTTGTGCTTTCTCTTCAAAAAACACGATCTGTTTATTATATAAAAAGCATCATTCATAAGGAGATAGGAAATGAAATATAAACATCTTTTGCGCGCCTTTATTCTTGTCGCGATCTTGTTGGCAAGTATTGGCGTTGCCCAGCCTGCTTACGCACAGCCCAATTTCGATACCATTATCCGTGAGTTAACCTACTGGAACGCGACTTTCTCAGGCTATGTGGATGCCAACACTTTCGAAAAATGGCCCATGATCCTCGACACCACTTACGATTTCGAGATCACCGTCACGCCCACTTCGGGCGATCTGATACCGCTCATTCGCTTGCTCGATCAAAGCGACGTTGAGTTGGCAAGCGGTGTTGGCTCGCTTATCACGACTCAGCCTGCTGGAAACTATTTCATACAGGTAGAACCTCAATCAGGGAGTGGATTCTACGAACTCACCATTCGCCAAATCCTGGACGCGCCAGTCACCACCGAGGTCGATCCACCGAATATTAACGTTGGTGAGAATGCTACCGTGAGCGTCTCGCTTAACGAAATCCCCCCTGAGGGATATGCCAGCGCAGAATTCACCTGCACCTACCCGCTGGGTACGGTCTCGATCAGCAATATCTTGTTAACCGATCTCTTCGGCACTGATTCAGCCAGCGCGGTCAACGACCCGCAGGATGGTTCTTTCATCGTCGCAGTAGCAGGCAGTAACGGTCAACGCGCCATGACCGGCGGTGTTGTCTTCACCTTTGACGTAACCGGATTACTGGTCGGCGAAGCTGAGATCATTTGTTCAGGGCGTGCATCAATGGGTGATAGTGTCCTGATCACGCTCGAGTCGACCGGCACAACCCTGACTGTCGAAGAAGTAGCTGAGGGAACACTCACCGGTCAGGTCTTTGCCAGCAAGCCGGTAACGATCAATTTATATGATCTCAGTGACATTCTCGTCGCAACCGTTCAAGCAAATGTAGACGGCACTTTCAGCATCAGTGCTCCCCCTGCCACCTATACCGTCACCGCCGAAGCCAGCGGTTTCCTGGGGGCCGAAGGCCCTGCCATCCTGACAGAAGGGGCAACCACAACAATGCCAACGGTTAGCTTAATCGGTGGTGATATTGATGGAAATGGTGTGGTAGATCAATTTGATGCCATGACCATCGGGATGAGCTATAACACAGCCACCCCGGAAGCAGCCGATCTGAATGATGACGGCGTTATTAACGTGTTGGATCTGGAAATTGTGGCTTTGAACTACAACCAAACCGGTCCTTCTCTTTGGGAATAGCATAAAGATATAATAGGGGCGTACTATTTTGTACGCCCCTATTACTTATTCTACGAGAAAAACATCCCATGAAAAAAAACATCACCATCCTTCTGGCACTTATTTTTTCACTTCTCTCTTTCAGTGCAGCAAATGCACAGACAGGAGAAAGTATTTGGCTAGATGCAGACACTATCGCCTATAAAACGGAAGAAATTGTAATCGTAAGGGTCAACGCCGCTTCCACGACGCCTATTCAGGGATTTACTTTTCAGATTCGCTACGATCCTGCTTGTCTCAAACCGATCTCTGCTTCATCGCCTATTTCCGGGATGAACGGTTTGCAACTCCCCCAAAGCTCAGGTTTGGTTGATGCTTCTTTTGCAAGTACCACGCCCCAATCCGCGCTTGGTGTCATCGCAGAAGCTTCTTTTATGACTCTGGGCGGCTGTAATACAGAGCTTTATCTTGAGAATGCTGCTCTTGCCATCCGAAACGCAGAAGGATTCGCCGCCCAGCTTCCGGGAATAACCATAGGAAACAGAAATATCTCTCTCGTGGTTGATAGCGCTATTGGCAATTCGCAAACCCAGGCTCCCGTGGGTGAGCAAGCGTTATCCCTCGAGCCAAGCGATTCATCCAGTGAAACAGATTGGCCGGCTATCATCGCTTTTAGCTTATTGGTTTTGGTCATAGGCTCTGTTGTGGCTGTAATTCTATTTATTCTCTACAAACAAGTAAAAACGGGTTGATCGTTACGCTTTAATAAGCTGCTAAAGAATTAAGGTTGAAATATGAAACCTATATCTATCCTCCATATCATAGGGCTGCTAGCTTTTCTTTCTTTGTTGCTTCCGGCGCAAAGCGTTAGTGCCCTTGATACAACAGAACTCCCCCCCGCAGATATGTTCCAACTCCCCTGGGAACAAGGTATCTCTTGGGTTTCTATGGATGGATTTGACAATGGTTTCAAGCGAGGCTGGGGCAGCCCGCATAATTATCTAAACGGCGGTGCTGTCGATTTTGCGCCACGCGCAGATATGCAAATTGGCGAAGACACATCCAATTATTGGGTCACTGCTACAGCCGCAGGCACGATCACTGAAAAAGGTATTTGCCATTTGAAGATCGATCATCAAAATGGCTGGATTTCAGAATATCAATTTCTTGCGAACATTCAAGTTCAAATCGGGGACGAAGTTTATCGTAACCAGCGTTTGGCAATTATTGCAGATGGCGAAAGAGATCTCTTCTGTCCGGGTTCTGACTTGCCAAACTCCCCACATGTGCATTACACCTTACGACCTGCAATGGAGGGGCTTGCTCTTTCCGGTTGGCAAATTAATTACAATCCGCTTCTGAACAAAACATCTTTCACCAAAAACGGTGAAACTGTCCCCTCTTTTATGCCTCTGCTGAATGTGCCTAATCTCCAGATCGTTTCAAGAGATACTATTAACTGGGACACAGTCTATTCCGGGAGCATTGACGCCTACCGCTACGAAAGATGGTCTCTCCAGCTTTCCGAAGAAATGAATTCCTTTACGATCACAGCGACGGCACTCACTGATAGATTAACGCCCTTTGTTCTTTTGTTGGATTCATACGGTCACGAACTAGCACGTGGTACTGGCACCCTGAATACCATTCAACCAGCGGGAAATTATTTTGTCCAAATTCAGCCACAAGAAGGTGCCGGATTTTATAACTTGCTCGCCGAAAAAAATACGTTGCCCTCTGGTCCCTATGCTTCTGTCTTGGCCCCAAGCAGCTTAAATATCGGGGATGTTGGCTTGGTCACGGTATATTTAGGCAATACGCCACCTGAAGGCTATACCAGCGCAGAATTTATGTGCAACTATTCTGACAACCTGGAAGTTAGCAATATCGTTGTAAAAGAGCTTTTTGGTGATAATCCCGCTATCGCTATTAACAATCCGCAGAACAGCGATTTTATTGTTGCTATCGCAGGAAGCTCTCTCCAAAGAGCCACTACAAGCGGCGCGGCATTTACCTTCGAGATAACGGCTATAAGCGCAGGCGAAGCCCACATAGAATGCCCTGCATCCATATCCAAAGGCGATGGCATTTTGACCGCGATAGAATCTATAAGTGCTTCTCTCACGGTATCCGATTCCCCCGCGCCCATGTCTACGGGGTTCAGTGCAACTTCGCCCGCTTCACAAAATAATCCAGCAAGTACCTCCGCGCTTACAGGGAAAGTGACTGCAAACAAGCCCGTGACTATTAATCTCTACGATACAAATAATGCCCTCATAGCTTCTGGCTTTACAAATAGCGAGGGCTTATTTAGCTTATTCGTACCTGCCGGAACCTATACGGCAGTTGCCGAGGCGAATGGTTTTCTCAAAAGCCGATATTTAGTTACGCTTATCGAAGGCGATACGGGTATTACTCTGGATATCCATTTGCTTGCCGGGGATATTGACCAGAATAATGTGATTGACCAATTCGATGCAATGACAATTGGCATGAGCTACAACACCGCCGCACCAAATTCTGCCGATCTCAACAATGATGGCATCATCAACGTTTTAGACTTGGGGATATTAGCTGCAAATTACAGAGCAATCAGTGCGCTCATTCCTTAAAGAGCACCTAATTATTCAATATCAGCTCTTCAAAGGCGGGCATTTACAGGAAATCCCTTCGCCTAAAGTTTCAGTCCAACAATTGGATGATGAAATGCAGTCCGACCTTTCGATTTTGCCTTCTTTGAACAAATTAGGAAAGTTGGGATCGTTGATCAAGGGCCTGCACATGGAGACAAAATCCGCGTCTCCACTGGAGAGAACCTCTTCCATTACAGCTTTGGAACGCATCCCACCGACTATGATGAGAGGCAAGTTCGTTTTTTGCCGAGCAAATTGAATAAGAGGACGGAAGTAAGCCTCTTTGGAGGCGTTTCTGATCCCCTTTTGTACACTATTTGCTCCAACGCCGCCACTGATCTCAATTCCATCCAAGCTCATATTTTCCATCATCGAAATGATTTCTGCGCCCTCTTCAGCACTTAGGCCGCCCTCTTTACCATCTTCCATCCCAAATTTGATGAAGACCGGGTATTCGGCTCCAACTTCTTCTCGAATAGCGCCGGCGACTTCTCTCAAAAAGCGTGTGCGCCCCTGAAGATCGCCACCCCATTCATCTGTGCGTTTATTGACATAGGGCGAGTTAAATTGACTGACCAGATAGCCATGCGCGCTATGGATTTGTACTGCATCGAAGCCCGCGGCTTTTGCCCTGCGAGCTGCTTGAGCGAAAGCATCAATTAGCATTTCGATTTCATCGGTGGTAATTTCTCGGGCTGGTCCTTCCAAAAAGTCTTCATCAATTGCCGAAGGAGCGATTGTTTCTTCCAGATCGCATTGCATCCCGCCATGATTGATCTGTGCAGCGATCTTACCGCCTGCCTGATGAACGGCGTCTACGCATTCTTTTAGGGCGGGAATTAGCTCATCGGCATAAATGCCGGCCATTTCGTGGTGACATTTGCCAGAAGGATGGACATATAAATGCCCGCTGATGATCAGCCCCGTGCCACCTTTGGCAAGGTCACCCCATAGTGATTTGAGCTTCTCTGTAGCTTTGCCATCAAGATCATCTGCCATCAATTCGGCGGTTGCTGAGCGAATAATGCGATTGGGAATTTCCAGATTTCCGATTTTTGCAGGGGTGAAGAGGATGCTCATTTTTTATCTCCGATGATTATGAATTTCAAAGATAGTATATACCAACTCTTCGCTCGTATACGGTTTACCTATACCCAAATTTTGTGATCAAAGTCTCCACATAGCGCGATTTGAATTGCTCAGGTCGCCATTGCGTGTTTGAGTGGCAGGAGGTGAAGAGTGACACCCACGTGCGCGGTTACGGAAAATTTTAGCAGATTGAGAAAAGATAATATTCTTAGGTGTAGGGGATATAAGTCTGAATTGGAAGTTAGATTTGTCAGGTTTAAATTAAATGACCACTCCCACAAATTCTATAATATCTCGACTTACATATTTTGCATGTTGTTGTTCTCTTTAAAACCTTGTATATTATATTTGAGAGTTTAATTAAAAAACATTAATCTCTCTCAGCTTTTGCATCTAGCATGGTAAATTTTTTATGAAGAAAAAAACTCTAGTCCTTCTTATGCTAATAGTCTTCATAATGATAACTATCACCGCCTGCAAACCAGATGATCCGCAGAAGGTAGAACTGCCAATTGAAACTTTCGATGTTGTTGGTGAAATCAAGCTTCTTCAATGGTCTCCTGATGGAACTCGACTAGCTGGTGGTGGTCATATAAATCAACTGGCAGTATGGGATGTCAAGAGTGGTAAAGAACTTTTCTCATATGAGTTTTCTGATGTTTGGCTAAGCGACATATGCTGGACAAACGATGGATCGCAACTTATAGCGGCATTCGAAAGCGGAGAGTTAGTCGTCTGGAATTCGTCTACAGGCGAAATTCTTCATCGCATATCTGAAAACGTAGAATTCTGGAACAAATCAAAAGCCTATACAGCAGTAGCCTGTTCTCCAAGCAATTCTCTGGTTGCTACCGGGCAGGCGGGTGGCAATTTTTTGATATGGGATAGTTCTAACTGGCAAAAAAAACCCATTCAAGTTGAAACCCATGAGACAATGATCAACAATATTGTCTGGACTTCAGATGGTGCCAAAGTGGCCGAGGAGCACTATGGCTACTTAAATTTATGGCAACTGTCTGAATCTGACTATGTTGTTGTCCAAGAAATGCACCCTGTCAGTGGTGAAAAGCTGGCTTTTTCTCCTGATGGTATGTTTTTACTACAAGCAGGAACGCTATTTAGAAGCATTCATAAATGGAATGTTGTTACAGAAGAACAATCACACATTTTCTGGTGGGGTCTTGCCACTATGTATGTTAGTGGGGTAAATGTCGGGATTGGATGGGATAAAACTGGTCAATTCTTCGCAACAGCAGAAGACAATGGTCGTATTAGTCTATGGGAAAACGCTACAGATGAACGGTTGTATTTCCTACGCACGCCGCGACACATTACTTCAATGGCTTGGTCACCTATCGAAAATGTACTAGCAATGGGCGGTCGCCACGAGATCATGCTAATAGATATTTCTGACCTTGTTGAAAAAACACATTAGAAAAGAGCACCTGTCAAAGTTGCTTCACCACCCTTCCTAGCTGACGTTCGCGCTTAATTCGTTCACCCATGACCTCCTTCATCACCTCGTGTGTACATTTAACGGTCTGATCCCAGACTTCGCTTAACTCCTGAGAATAGGAACCGCTGTTACGTGCCTCATTCAAGATATCATCCGGTGATTCCTTGAAGTAAGGCAACATTGTTATGCCAGAATTCAGGGCAGACTTAATCAGACTACCAAAGCAACCTAATTCTTTGTCATGCGGGGGACTTATTTGCCACGCGTACAAAACCTTCTGATGTGCCAAGGCCCACACTAGATACTTTATTCCAACTTTATCATCTTTTGTGTCTTTAATCAGTGTTGTCAAGATATGGTATATGCTCCAATTTCGGTCTAGCAAATAATGAACCCTTAAATTTCCCAATGTGATTAATACTGAAAGTACTTTATCAATTTTAATTCGGTAAAGCGAGGCTCCTAACAGAAAGCCAGCAACAACACTGTTAACCAAAAATTCATAATGATTAAATTGAGGAGAAGCGATTGCCAGCCACACCAGAAAAAATCGTGCTGCCAATCCCATCAAGTCAGCCCATGCTGTCAGTAACCCAGCAATGCCATCAATTATTATGCGCCGAATACCATAAAGAGGAGACAAGGGCACATTGGTAAACCATTTTACCAAAGAGAGATACAACATAATGTAGAAGACAGGATAGGTAATAAATTGTGGTAACAACGTTGCAACCTGCAAAAATGGCATCCCGGTGAATAATGAAATTACTAAGCTAACTGGTAAAAGTAAGAGTATCATTCCAACTATTGTAGAAATAAGTATCAGACCTGCCGTCATGAAATCAATATAGACATAAAGAACCGCCCCAAGAATAGAAGTCCAAAATGTTTGCGATGCTGATTTTTTTTCAGGTCCAAATCCGCGAAAGAATGCAAGTATGATCGCGGGAAATATACTGATTAAAGCGAAAACAATACCCTCCCAAAATGGTCTAACGAAACTAAATACCTGATCAATAATCAACGCCCCAATTAGAGGGGTCACCATAGCGACAAGAAAAACATCCAAACAAATTCTCGTGTTTTTGCGATCAGCCTTCCGATAGAAATTAAGCGCCAAGCGAGGAGATTTTTTCTCTGCTAACAAAGCCTCACGATAAAGGGAAATAGCATCTGCTGATGTATGTTTTGCCATTTGATTTCTAATCCAGATTATATTTTCGTAAGGTGATAAAGGGATTTGATATTCATAATCTCTCCAATCATTTAGTGGGTTTCAAAATACTCACAATATCTCTAGTAACCATTTCAATAACTATACTAAAGCCAATCAAATTAAACCAAAAGCCAATTAAAAAACCTGGAATACTAAGGTATTCGTTTGTTCTCTTCATTGCAGGCAAATTAAACAGCCAAAAACGGATTAATGGGATAACATTTGACAATTCATGATCTTCCGTAAAGAAGAAAATATCAATTCCAAAATTCAAAATAACTATAAGGGAAATAATTGAAAATCCTAACGCACCCCATAACCATTTTTTTTCTCCCGGATTGCGGTAGGCAGCAATATAACACCCCAGCGCAATTACAGTTGTTATAGGAAGCCAGCTAATATGCCAACCTCTCATTGTTGCTACTCCCAATACAGACGAGGGGCCCTTCGTCCAAGGAAGAAACATACCAACCAGGATTGCAACAGACACAATATAAGCTAACTCTAAGGAAGCTTTTGCTTCTTTTTGCATGATTTTCCTCCTAAAAACAAGATATTTTCAGCTATCCAGCACTATAAGATCTATCGAAACAACAAAATTTCATTTCATCTCCAGTATACAGATTTTTTATTTGAGATTCAACAATTGTTCTTCAAAGTCAAAACTTAGGTTAGATACATATTTGAGATTGCGATTCCATCCCCAAAATACGATATATGTTTCTCCTAGCCGGATTAGAGAGAGTAAACTTTTCGATTTACCTTCTGCGCTTTTGAAGATCAGGCCATCCACTAGGCTCCTAAAAATCAATAAAAGCGGCGTAAGCGTTAGCGTGCTCAATAGCGTGGTGGGTTAATACGGCCGTGGTCACAATAGCGGGTTCGGGATCATACTTGGTGGTAGGTACGTCGCAGGCATAGTTAATTTCCGATTATTTATACCCAAATTTTGTGATTAACTTTTCCATATAACGCGATTTGAATTGCTCGGTTGCCATGGCTTGTTTGAGGGGTGGCAGACGCAGGATCACGCCGAGGACAGCGGCAAGGGCACGATGATTCCATAACACACGGTTATCGAAGATGAGATTCTGTAGGTCGCCGCGTTCGATAGCCATCATAACTACACGATGGGTAGAATTCAGGGGGGTAATCACACGTTCGGGTCGAGAGCGGAGCGTTAATCCCTCTTGAGAACAGGTACGCAGGCAGACGCCGCACCCCAAACAAAGTTCTTCATCCACTTTTGCTTTTTTCATTTTGGGATTATGCGGATTGTTGGTAGAGACAAGGGTCATCGCTTCGACAGGACAGGCGGTAACACATTTCCCACAGCCATTGCAGACATTCTCATCGGCCTCGGGCAGGAAGTTGGTGGTGTGGACGGGATTGAGTATGCCAAAATCACGGGCGGCGATCATGGCCTCGCAACAGCATCCACAACAATTACAGATAAAGTTGACGTGCTCACGAACATTCTCACCGAATTGGATAAGATTTTCTTCATAAGCCTGTTGGAGCAAGTCCATACCTTCGCTGACATCAATAAGACGGGCATAACCGTGGCGCGTGAGGGCGGCGGCAGAATTGTTGAAGGTCATGCAGATATTCATGGGGGCATCGCAGCTGCGGCCGACATGCTCCATTTTGTGGCGGCAATAGCAGACGCCGACGCCACGATGCGTGGCGGTCTGGATGACTTCGCTGGCACGTTCATAATCGAGGACGTGCAGGGCATTTTCGGAAGTAAGTACCGGTTCATTGACAAAGACACGCCCCAATTGGGTTTCGCCGCGCACGAAAAGCTCACAGATAAAATCTTCTTCGACGTTGAGATATTGATAAAAGAGTTCACCGAGTACTTTTTGGTCTACATCGCCGCGCAGGCGCATCATGGAGAATTCAAAAAAGCCAGCCATCGGCGGCGGGAGAACGTAGGTGATTTTTCCATTTGCGATGATATCGACCAGAATGGCACGACTGGCAAGTTCATCCAATACTTTTTGGCTTTCAGGCAAAGTCATTTTCCAGATGCGGCTGGCTTTTTTTGCATCAAAGGGTTTGATCGGCAGCAAGGAGACCAAGTCCGCTTCGCGTTCAGTGAAGAGTATCTTTAGAATTTTGTTGAGGGTTTCGGATTGGGGTGCGCCTTGCGGAAAATAGTTCAAACGATCAACTAACTCAGTGTAGCCAGACTTAAGACTATCGTGTGCCATATGAGCCTTCCTTTCACCTATTTGTGGATGATATATTTAAACTATAGAGAAAAAAGTTTTGGAATGCAATATTTTTCCATCCTATTCTGGGTATGGTGTTTGTCCTGCTTCACTCAACTTTGAAAAAGAAGATAAAATATCCCCATGCGCTATCACGGTATGGTCATCCGCCCGCCAAGCGAGGCAAAAAGTTATATTCAACAGATTACCTATGGGTGCTCTCACAATCGCTGCACCTTTTGCGGCACATATCTGGACAAGCCTTTCCGCCTCCGTGATCTTGATGAAATTCTTGAAGATATTTCCCTCGCCAAAGAAATGCGACCAAACACTCGGCGCGTCTTTCTCGCTGATGGGGATGCCTTGGTTTTATCAACAGATCGTTTAATAAAAATTCTCGATGAATTGCAATTAAGCTTTCCCCATCTTGAGCGTGTTGGTATATATTCGAATGCCCGTGACCTTTTACGAAAAACGCCTGATGAGTTGAAAATTCTTCGTGAGAAAGGTTTAGGGATTGTCTATATAGGATTAGAGAGTGGCAGTGACAAAATCCTTGAACGCATAGAAAAAGGCGCCACAGCAAACGAGATGATCGAGGCCGCACAAAAAGCCAAAGACGCTGGGATCAAACTCTCTGTGATCGGCATTCTGGGACTTGGCGGCTCCGCTCTTTTAATTGAACATGCTACTGAAACCGGATGCGTGGTCTCTGAGATGAACCCTGATTATTTCTCGATGTTGACATTGATGCTTGTCCCTGGCACTAAACTCCATGCTCAATGGGAAGCGGGAGAATTCGAGTTACTAAGCCCCGAAGCTATGCTCGCAGAGTTGCGTCAGGTAATTGAAAAGCTGGAGCTAAGAGATCCTTGTATTTTCCGCACCAATCACGCATCGAACTATCTGCCGCTAAAAGGAAGGTTTCCTCAAGATAAAGAACGTCTGCTCACAGTGCTAGATTCCGCGCTGAATCGCGGGCGGGATGCCTTTAGGCCAGAGGGTTGGCGGGCGCTATAAATAAAGAATATCAGCTATTTCGAACTTTTATTCGCGCAATACAATATGCTCAAACTCCGTGTGCATGTTAAAGGCACAACCACTTTTTCTAGTACCCTCGAAATCCACGCTGCCGCTAAGCGTATCGTCTGCATTGTAATGAGTTAGCATCGTTCCTTTTTCTCCGTACCACCAAACTGACCGAATATATAAGCCAGCGGATGGCGGAACACGCCCTTCGAGCTTAAATGGCGTCAAATCGCCTCTATAATTATCTTCAAGGTTTCGGGGCAGGGTGAGTAACGCGTATTTTTTGTGAATACCTCGGAGCCTGATATCGATTCTGTCGTCGTGCACTGAAACTTCGACATCTATGCCCTCTTCCCGCCCCTCCTCGTTGCATCCTGAATATGAGATGCTGAAGCTGGGATCCTGCTCCGGGTTGGCAATGGGCAATTCAAAATCGGGAGCGTCCACGGGCGGGCTATCAGGTACTTCTTCTAATTCTTCATCCTGAGCCAAAGCGGGTGAAGCATCGCCATAGCCGACCAATTCAACCGCATCAATCTCATTCCAGGGCAGGTTAAGTTGGGATTGGTCTATTGTGATTTTTACACCTGTGGCTTGATAATCTGCCTCCTGCACTGAAATGGACAGGATATATGGGCAATCGGTCATTTTGGGTTGGGCACTATAGACCTCGTGATAGCTCCCCTGCGTATCAAAGATTTCCACGCGCACAACCTGTGTGGGAGTGTGCGATTCGTAGATGTTGATCTCGGTTGGAGTCACCGGTGTATCATAACGAAGTTCCAACCATTCCGTCGTGAAATTTCCTTCAGAAGCCCAGGCCGTTGGCGTGTCACCACATTCGAGAGTATCAGGCGCGCCTGTGGCTTGCTGTGCTGCCCAATCAGGGTTTCCATATTCGGAACTTGCAGATGCATTGCTGGCCCATTGACTGATGATGTTTCCCATCACTGCCCCTTCCGATTTCTCTGGTTTATCTCCTCCTAATATTTTATTAAAGAAAGAACAAGACAAGGTAGCTAAAACCAAAACGAACAGGATAAAATAAAAGGGGAAATTTTTCTTTAACATTTTGCCTCCTCCTGATTCTGTATTCGGTGTTGAACTATTATTGCATAAAATTGACGCTATGAGCAAATATTCCCCAAGTAAAAGAGCACTTCTTAGCGATGTCAAATCCAGAAATATTCTGGATAATCCCAAAAGCGTTTTAGAAATACCCAGTTAAGAAAATGTTGATTATAATAATGAGGGCAATGCGGAATAATTTCTAAGAGAAATGTATAGGAAGGAAAATATGTCCGAAGAAACCCCTCCAAAGAAAGAAGAAGTCACTTCTAAGAAAAATACGCTTCACCCAGCCATCATTGCGGCAATTATTGGCTTGATCGGCACACTCATCACAACCTTTTTGAATAGCCCTGTCCTGCTAGCTCTAGTTCAGCGTTCAACAGAAGCGCCTACAACGGCAACAGCGACATTAACTCTTGCCACGTCTACTATTGCAGCGATAGAGGCTGCTACTGCTACCTCAACGCCTGACCCCCCTGTCTCTATCCCAACAGAAACGGAGACAGCTATTTTGGTGCCAACGGAAGTCGAATCCCTGCCACTATTCGAATGCGTGGATCAGTGGGAGATTTTCTCGCCTGAACCACTCTCCCCAATCACCCCCGAAGGCTATGGAAATTGCAATAATGCCTATATTGACGAACTTGGCATTGCGGCATCCGAAGAGGGTTTATCATTTGGTCTGGCTTCTTTCAAAGAAACAGGGGTTTATGGACTTTCAACAGAACTACCACGCAACGCAACTATCGAACTTACCATACTTGTTTCGGAGTTGATTTCAAGCGAGTTCTGGATAGGCTTTTCTGAGAGTGCTGACCCTCAAGTGGATTCTGTAGTCTATGCCTTGGCAGCTGATTCTGGAGATGTCAAGGTTTATTCTGGGTCAACATCTTCACCAAAGAGTACCTATCCCTGGGTGAATTTAGCTGAAAATATTGAGTGGCTTGAGGGAACACCACGGCAATATATCATGCTGATCGAGTTAGAAGGGAATAAGGTCAATATGACGATGAACGAAATCAAATTCACAACCGAAATTTCATCATCTACAAAACGGCTTTTCCTTGGCTATCGCACAAAGCCCGCTAGTGTCTCCTCATATCTTGACATTGAACTCTCAGGGATTTTAGAGTAAAGGTCCTTTTTGCGTGAATTACTCCTTAATTTCACATCAGGTACAGTCATTTGAAATTTAAATTCAATCTGACTTCTGCCCCCAAGCTCTGGCTAAAGCATTAACGCCAGCAATAATAATAAAGCCAGGCCAAACACGTCCCCAATCCCAATTAAATAAAAAGATTGCAGCTACAAATAAAGGAAATAGAGAACCTGTAACTGCTTGCACCGATTCTTCTGTTATTTTTCCTACTTCGATGGATGTTCTGATTGCTCGATTCCATGCGGTGAAAACAGGAATTAGGATAAATAATGCCCACCAATTATGAATATGAAAACCGCCATATTGCATCACAAGAAATATGACGCCAACAGCTATCAGTATTAAGCCAGTTGTCATGCCATCGTCTTTTCTTTTATTGGGATTCGTTTTTTCTTCAGTATTCATTCTTCTTTCTCCTTATGATACGGATAAAAGTATACAGGCCTATCACTAATCACTCCCCTTGCTTTTCCACATAAACTGAACTCCGATTATTATACTTTGTCGAAGGCTAAAAGAAAATTAGGGACCTGCATTTTATACGCTCGTAATGTTTAGATTTGCCCTGTGCCTATCTAGCATATACCATCAGGAGTTTCTAATCGGTTTAGTATCTACGGCAGAGAAAGGTTGTGCTATCAGTATCGGAGCTGACTTATGATTTTTATCTTGAGTTGGAATAACAACTTCACTGCCATCCCTGTATGCTGTGTATCCTGGAGACATAATTTCTACACCCGCCTCATTAAACTGATCCTGGATATTCTGGTGTAATTCTGAGTAGATAACTGCCATCCGTTCGGGGGCATGTGTATAGGTGTTCAACTCATAGCTGACATAATAGTCACCCAGAGAGGTTTGAAGCACAAATGGTTTTTGATCACTCAGAATACCGTGAGTCGCAAGAGCTGCCTGAATCAGCAGATTATGAACTTTGCGCCAAGGGACATCGTAACCAATCGTCACAGTGGTATTCAGGATCAGACCTTCTTTCAGCATGGGGGCGTTGTAATTGATGATTTCATTATTTAGCACCATCCCATTTGGAATAGTAACAACCACATTCTTGATCGTACGAATGCGCGTTACCAGCAGAGTCCGTTCCAGCACATCGCCGACTGTCTGACCAATTTTTACGCGGTCACCGATACGCAATCCACGGGTGTAGGTTAGTACGATCCCGGAGACAATATTGGTCACCAAAGAAGTAGACCCCAGCGATAGCAGGAAACCAACAAAGATAGTTATCCCACGGAACACCGGTGAATCAGATCCAGGCAGAAATGGATATGCAGCAACAAGCGCAAAAGTGACAATGATGAAGCGCAACAATTGGAAGGTAGGCTCTGCCAGCTCTTGATGTAAGCCGACGATCTTTATTTTTTTGGAATGTATACCCTCATGAAAAAACCGCAACAATTTTAATAAGTAGTGTGTCACGATTACGATGAAAATCAGGGTAAATAAGTTAGGAAGATACCCAAGTACGGTTTCACCTGCGCCTACAAGCATTTCTCCGAAGATCTCAATCAGGTTTGAGGCTATTTCTTGAGTGCCAGGAAAAATTGACAGGGCGAAAATCAACCCAGTCAACCCTAGTAGAATATTTAGCCCAATTTGCGAATAGCGTGCCAGGGAAATCAACCCGTCTGTAATTTGATCAGGGGTAATCAGTTCCAGGCTTTTAAAGCGAAGCATACGAAAACGGGTATGACGCCACTTTTCTAATAATCGATACAGTCTTGGGAAAAAGTCATTAACGAGATCGATTACTTGGAAAACAAAAAAGATGCTGAGTGCCAACACCAAATTGTCCAGCAGTCCGCTCATAAGTGTTTGTGTCAACTCAAAATCCACAAAGTTCTGGATGTAGTTTTTCCAAATCAAGTGAATCGGTTGGATGCCAAGGACAACTGTCAGGAGCAGACCGAGCCCGATCAAAATAGATGCGAATATCAGTTTTCGCAAAAAACTGACCGCTTTTTTACCTGCACGAGGTCTCAATTTCTGAAAAACAGGCAGATTATAAAGATGAGTGGTCCTGACGAAGTAAATTGTCGGAACTGTGAAAAGGTGGGCCGTAGTCCAACTAAAGAGCAATACAAGGATACTAAACAGGAAAATAAGCATGAGCGTACTCCTTCTTTTTACGGGTTTTAGATGTTTTGGTGGGGGGGATTGTCGTCATCCCTGAATATCCAATTGGACCAGACAGGGACTGCCGCAGAAACAGGGTACTGGCTATCGTTTTTGATGTGTATGGGATAGTAGTACTACTTGTTCGTGTGTAATCCAAAAGACGAGAGGAGGTTCTCTCCTGGCAGTACATTTGGACTATAGAGCTTGATTATTGGATGATAGTACGACCATTGCGACGGCCATGCCCTCAGCGTGCGAGATGCTAATGTGCATTTCCTTCACCCCGAGCATTAGCAAAGTTTTCTCGGCCTCACCATTTGCCTGGAGATAAGGCGCGCCACTTTCTCTATTGAGAATTTCTATCTGCGTGAACCATACTTCCTGACGAATGCCTTTGCCAATGGCTTTCATGAAGGCTTCTTTTGCGGCGAATTTCCCCGCATAATGTTCAGCAGCATTCGCTATTTCTTCACAGCTTTTAATTTCATCAGGGGTGAATACTTTGCGCCTGAAAGCCTCACTCTTTACACTTTCGGCGATTTTTTCGATAGAAACCAGATCAACACCAATCCCAATAATCATATCAATATACCGGATACAGAATAGCTTCCTGTTCCTTTAGTTCGCCATTCAGATATTTCTCTTTCAAGCGGATATGCTGAATCTTGCCGTTATAGGTTAGCGGAATACTGCGGGGCTTAAGGAGATAGCACCGTGCAGGGCGAAACCCCATATGGGTATGAAAACTTGAAACCATCTGAATTGTCATTTCATGTAGTTCATTTTGTGATATTGTCTCCCCATTTCGGATTTCAGCGAAAACGACTACTTGCTCGCCCTCTATGCCTCCCTTATCCACGCCGATGGCGGCAGAAAAGCGGATATCTGGCATGGCATCAATCACTTCTTCGATCTCTTGCGGAGAAATTGTTGCTCCAGCACGCTTTATGATGTTTTTCTTACGACTAACGATGTATAGATAGCCATCTTCATCAAGATAGCCAAGATCACCACTTAAGAAGTATCCATCTTTCCAGAAGAGCTTGGCGGTTTCTTCGGGATTGCAATAATAGCCCTGAGAATTGGCTTTGCTGCGGATGGCGATTTCGCCAATTTCGTTTGGGGGCAGAATCTGCCCATCTGAAACGATCAGCAAGTTGACATCTGGGAAGGGGACGCCGACGGAAACGTGTCCACGCGAATCGACACGTTTGGGCGTTTGAGATGTCCACATGCTAACACCCACGGTCGCTTCCGCTAATCCGTAAGCAGCAACCATCACATTTTTTAATCCAAAGGCTTCTTCAAACTTTTGCATCGTTGTCGCTCGAACTGGCTCAGCAGCATTAAGCGCCACACGCAAGCTAGATAGATCGTACTCATTCGGAGTTGCATGACGAAGACAAAGCCGATAGGCAAAATCAGGTGAGGCAGTATAAGTGGCTTTATGGCTTTGAATTGCATCCAGCCACGGATGAATATCCCGCAAATTAGTTGGTAACAAATGCGTTTCGGCAGCCAGATAAAAGGGAACCATCGTTTTCAAAATCAGTCCCATATCATGATAAACAGGCAGCCAGGAGACAAAAATCTCGTCAGAAGTAATTTCCATTCCGGCAATCATCTGACGAATATTGGTAAGCAAATTATTGTGAGTGAGCATCACGCCTTTCGGATTGCCCGTGCTGCCAGAGGTATATTGTAAAAAGGAAATATCATCTGGGTTGATCTCCGGGAAAGTAGCATTCGGTGATGTGCCAATACTATTTTCTACGGTAATTAAGGTGATATTGCGTTTTTCAGCAAGCTGAGAAAAGTGAGAAAATCGCTCAGCAGGCAAATTGGAGGGCGCTACAATTATTTTTGCTTCACATAAATTTGCTAATGAAAAAATACGCTCTGCGCCTGCTTCAGGAAAAACAGGCACAGCAATTCCACCCGCCCGTTGAATGCCATAAAAAGCAGAAAAAAACTCAATGCTATTAGGCAAGGCAAGCAAGACTCTTTCTCCACGCCTTATGCCCTGTGCCAATAGATATGAGGCAAAACGATTTATATCTTGCCAGAGTTTTGCAAAACTAAGAGCTTGTCCGTTAAAGGTAAACGCAACTTTCTCCGCAGAATTTTCTGCGCGAAAAGCCAGCATTTCAATTAGGGTAGTGAACTGTTCAGGATTCATTCAGGTGATTTTGAACTAGGGAAAATAAGTCAGCAGGGGTATAGATACGCGCAATTTCAGATTCTTTGATAAAAATATTGTATTTTTCTTCGACAGCAGCAACCAAATTAGCCACATCGGCCGATTCGGCACCCAAGTCTTCTACAAGACGATCATTATTTTTCACGTCTCGTTTACCAAGTTGTACTTCAACCATTTTCTTTATTTCTTCCTGTGTAGCAAAAGACATAAAACCTTCCTGATTTGTTTTTAGACCAATTTTATCTTGTATAATACTATATCACTATTCAGTCACCTGCGAGGTTCCATGTCAAACGAAAATAAAGGCACTCTTTTTCTTAAACACACGCAACTGATTATCACTTTCCCTGATGGCAAAGAAGAAAAGTTGCCTTTGATTAACGCTGTAACACGTATCGGGCGTGGTGAAACTAACGAATATGTCACACCTTCGGCGTTCAAATCCATCTCGAGACAACATTTGGAAATCCGCCGTGAGGGATCAGAATATATTGCAGTTGACCTCGGCAGCAACAACGGTATCTTCATCAACGGTCAGAAGGAAAATAAAGCCCAACTTAAGGATAACGATGAAATTCTAATTGGATCTGCAGAACAGGGAGACGAAATCCGCATCCGCTTTCAGCCGGGAACAGAAGCCTTGCTCTCTTCCGAAGAGAGGATTGACACGAATCTCTCTCCTTTCAACTTGCTCACTGACGCACCAATCGGAATACCCTATTTAGATATTCGCTTCCCGAAGGGCGAAAGAACTTTCTTCGCCATTACCAAAGAAATTACGATCATTGGACGTTCGTCATCAGCAAATCTATCTCTCCCTGCTGGATATAGTTTCGTTTCATCTGAGCATTTCAAATTAGCGCGTGATGGTGACACCTTCACAATCACCGATTTGGATAGCACCAACGGGACACTGCTTAATAATCACCCCTTGGCTCCAAATACGCCCACCGATTTGCACGACAATGCCATTATCCGCATCGGCGATGATAGTTTCGGTATTTCATTAGGAATAACTTTTTTCAATCCACATGAAGCATCCCTCCCCGTAGAAGGATTTGTAATAGCTGCGCCTTCCATGATCATGGAAGCGGAAAAAAAGATCACGATCGGACGCCATGCTGAAAGCGACATCCATTTAGACGCTCCCGATGTTTCTCGCGAGCACGCAAGCATCCTTAAACGGGAGCAAGTTTACATCCTGAGCGATCACGGTAGCCGTAACGGGACTTTCGTCAACGAGCAGCTTATCACATCCACCGAATTACATGAGGGCGACATCATCCAGATCGGGACTTTTTTATTGACCTTCCAGAATGGAGAAGTAACCCCCTACCACAGCAATGGTATGCGAATGGATGTGAGCGATTTATCAAAAGAAGTAAAGACCCGAAAAGGCAAACTTCGCATTTTGGACAATATCAGCTTATCGATTCTCCCACGTGAATTTGTAGCCATCGTTGGCGGGAGCGGTGCCGGAAAAACCACCCTGCTAAATGCGCTGGTTGGTATCCGCCCTGGTGATGGAGATGTAAAGCTGAACGGGCAAGATTTCTACAAAGAATACGAACACTTTCGTGCACAGCTTGGCTATGTGCCACAAAACGATATTTTGCATATGAGCCTGACGGTTGAAAAAGCCCTCGATTACACAGCGCGCTTACGTCTCCCTGCCAGTATTGACGCAGAGGAAAGAAAAAAACGCATCGCTACCGTGCTGGATACTGTGTCCATGAATACCGAAACCATCCGTAAAACACGGATTGGCAATCTTTCCGGGGGGCAGCGCAAGCGAGTCAGCATCGCCGCGGAACTTCTGGCTGACCCCAAGCTGATCTATCTCGATGAAGCAACATCAGGGCTTGACCCAGGGCTTGAAAAGAAAATGATGCATACCCTGCGTCGCATGGCGGATGAAGGGCGCACGGTCATGCTCATTACACACGCTACTGACAATATCGTCCAGACGGATCATGTTGCGTTTATTTCGCAAGGGCGACTAGTCTTCTTTGGCCCCTCCAAAGAAGCGCTGGAATTCTTCGAAGTGGATGATTTCGCCGACATTTATGAGAAGATCGAGCGTAGTGGAGAAACATGGCGAGAAGTTTTTGAGAAGACCAAGCCTACAGCATTCCAAAATTATGTCGAAGCGCGAAAATCCAATGCTTTGGCAATGCCAAAACGAGAGCTTCCCAAGATCAAATTTGGTCTCGGCGATATATTACGTCAGCTCATAGTCCTTACACAGCGTTCGCTGAATGTGCTTTTTAGTGACCCGATTACTTTGGCTCTGCTTCTTCTGTTACTCCCCCTAACCGGTACCCTGCAACTCATTATCGGCTCCAAAGAAATCCTGACCGGAGATCTGTCCATTCTTGCTGACCCTGTCGCTGCGGCAAAAACAATGACCGAGAATTACATCCCCTTTGCGAAAACAAATACCTTTGTCTTTGTGATGGGGCTCGAAGCCGTACTCACTGGTTTATTTGTCCCCTCCAATGACCTTGTTAAAGAACGCGGCATTTATCTGCGCGAACGTATGGTTAACCTGAAAGTCTTGCCCTATCTTCTCAGCAAAGCCGCCATTTATAGCGTTTTCGTTGTTATCCAAGTTGCGCTCTATTTGCTAATTCTCTCTTTTGGTATGGATTTTCCTTCAGATGGTCTTTATACCAACGGTACACTTGAGATTTTCATCACCCTTTTCCTGACCATGATGGCAGGCATCTCCTTTGGGTTTATTGTCTCTGCCATCAGCCGCTCCAGCGAAATGGCAATCTATGTTCTGGTCATTCTCTTATTCTTCCAGTTTTTCTTTGCCGGAACCGTTTTCGACTTACGCGGCAATAGCTTTGAGCCGATGTCTTATTTCACCACCACACGTTGGTCGCTTACTGCACTCGGTGTCACCATTGATATGCCTGAAATTGTCGAATCCACCATTTTGTGCGCCGACATGCCAGAAAATCCGCTTGATCCAAATAGCAAGATGAAAACAGTCTGCGAAAATTACCCAGAAGCCAAAGATGACCTAATGCTCAATTATGATGATGAAAGGTTATTAGAATCGTGGGGTGTGTTATTCGGAATGTCTATCCTGTTTTTGACGATAACCGGTGTTCTCTTGGAGAGAACAAAAGCGGATTGACGGAATCAAACGTGATCTTGGCTTGCTTTTTCCAAAATCAGCTTTATCTCGGCGAGAATATCTTCCGCTAAAGCCGCATCCATGTCAGTATCCAGATACATGAAATCCCAAATGATCTGCTCGCCAAACAAACGCGCCTGAGACGAGATTTCTGGACCCAGATCGTAAGCTGAAACAAATCCGTGCAAGTCGACAAGTTTGATCTCACCATATTGCATTTTCAACGGGACTTTTCCGCTGTAATTCAACGCCGTTGACCCCATCCGCATGGATTTGAGCGTTGTAAAAGTTTTCATTAGCATTTCGCTCATTAGAGCTGCACTGAATTTATCGCCGAGTTTCAGGGCGTTATAAATCTGCGTATGTAATTCGTGAGCCAAATTCCAAAAACCTTGCTCACCTGAAATCTCCACCGTAAAACGTAACATTGAGATATAGTTGGCGAGTGATTCAGGTCCTATTGGGGGCAAGGTATAAGGACGTAAATTCGGAAAAGCAAAAGTTTGCATCGGTGTATTTTCCCCATTATAAAGATGGCGATTTGTAGCCAACATCAAGGCAGCGTTGAGAAGACTATTTAATGTAACACCTTCTTTGCGTCCACGACGGGAGAGCAAATCGACCAAATCTTCAGGGAGGGTGAGGGTGGCTATATGCCCTTTCCCACCGAGGTTCATGGGGGGCGTGCGTTTTTTTCGTGTTTGCCAATTGAAACGCATCATATCACCCATCTGCGCTAAGGCGTATTTCGCTATGGTGAAGATGCGGTGTAGCCCTCGGTGTTGGGGTGGGAAATGTGCTTCCATAAGGGGAGCAAGTTCGAGCGGCGGGAGATCCGTAATATCCCCAGCACAGAGCTGAAGTAATTCGTCGAGCAAATTCATCCCCGAAGCCGCATCCATGATGGTGTGGTAGACGTTTAGAACCAAATCCCCGGATCCGTCTTTGTAAATATAGCTTGCGCGAAAGAGCGCGCCTGCAGAAGGATCATGGTGATGAACCATCTCCTGCTCGGCAATCCCCCGCCACTGGTCTTCGCTTGTGCGCTCAATGACCTGAAAAGGAAGTTCGGGGAAAGGTAAGGCTTCAAAACAAGAACGTTTTCCCCGATCCACGATGCGTGCACGCAAAAAAGGCTGACGTTTTTGTATTTTCAATAACGCTTCTCGTAGAATATGTGGCGCAGGCGCATTCTCCAAGCGTAAGACGCTAATGATATTAAAAGGAGCGTGCTGATTGGTGATGAGCATTGCTCTTTCGAAAGTTCCGAGTTTACGGAGCATAGAACCTCTAAATTTTCGAGAATCTAGTTCACCCAACAAAGTTCGCTCTTTATTTGGGTATGGTATGCGTCGTTTTATCGCCTGCCTCTCACAGAGATTCTCAGCAGCATTTAACCACTTGAACACATAAATTACCAAAACTGCACGCTCCTATTCATCGGGTTTGATAACCCGCCAGACCAAAGCTTATCCCAAAGGGCATTTGCTGTGATTTGGGTTAGAGGAGGTTAGCATGAGCTATTTCGGTAAAAAGGGCTGCATTTGATTTACCATATTCTTTGCAGCAATCACATATTCTTTAATTAAACCCAGAGACAAATCGCGGTCAGTGTGAGCAATTCTATTTCTTACAGGTAAAATAATTGTCTCACGAGCTACTAAGAGATTTCGAGAGTAAAAAACATTTTTAAACAGTTGCTCCCAATTGTCTCCAAACTTAACAATCTTGAACAAATCTCCTAATGTAATACTATTTAACAATTCTGAGCCTTTAATACGTTTTCCATTTTCATCTCTAACTCTATCATAAATATCATTTGGAACGCCTTTCTTCCACCAACCGCTATGTTGATTGAAGCGGTGTGCGATCAAACGACGTAATTCGTTTTCAAAAAGAAACAGTAGATTATATGCCTCAGCAATATCATATTCATCCACGGGGAGGTTCATTAACCTCATGTAATTTGTTTTCTCAAGCTCATCTTTGGATAAGTCTCTCTTCTTTATGCCTTCAACATTAAGAACATGTGATATTTTTTTGTTAGCTTCATTTGAAAATTCATTTTCTCCCACTGTTGCTGCCATATGCAAATACCTTGCATGAATTTCAGAAGAGGCTGAAAAGGCGTTGGCTATTTCTAAATATACTTTGCTAGCGAGCGTTTCTGACAACTTGATTAAGAGTTGATCGTATTCCATGGATTTTTCAATGGAACCTTCTTTGCTGCAACAATTTTTTAGTAACCGTACTAAGTCAACATCTTCTGAAACTGGGTCAGATGTGTTGACAGTTTCTATTGCAGCCTCAAGAGTTTCATACGCTCCTTTCGTGTCAGGTGTCGGGCGTGAAAGGAGCATACGCGCTTTATCAAGTACAAGGTACTTATCATTTGAATTTTCTGGACGCTTTTCAACACTTACATTTATTCCGATCAATGTGCCTAAGGCATTTTCAACTTCCAACTTATTTATTAACTCCCGCCTTGGATCCCATTCTGTTACACACTGCTTCACAAAATTTTCAAACTCAACAGGCAATCCTACTTCAGTATTGTTGTTACTCATTTTTTTCAGACGGCTAAGTTCAATGGCAGCCCTCCCTGCCATTCTCCATTCGAAAAGCCCCGTAATGCCAAATGTAAACAACTCTAGGGCAGATTCGACCTCTGTAGAGTCCTTGCTTATGGTTATTAATAAAAGAGCACACGTGACAGCACCTGTACATGTTTTATAGTGTAGCAAATCATCTACTCGCTTATCAGCAAGAATCCGCATAGCCTTGACTAATTTTGAACGAAAATTTAAAAGACTTCCTAAGAAGTTTTCAAAATCTTTCTTATCCTTATTTTTTTTAACCTGGGTGAGGGAAACTTCAATTATAAGTTCAAGAGTTTGAATTTGTTCGAACAACCTGTCATCAAATTCGTCTAATGCATCACGTAACGACTGTAATGCTTGTTTATAATCTCCCTGAACATCATAAAAATGTGCGTAGACCTGCTGTACTTTTGGACCAAATTGTCTTTGTAGCAATTGATTGCCTTTCGCCTGCCTTTCTATCCAATTCAAATGCTGTTTAGCATTTTCAAAGTACTCAGTATAGTTATCTGAACCTTTCTTCGATAATCTTGCGCAGGCTTCTGCAATCCACCATCGGACATGTGCTTTGTGGTTTTCTAAATGATCAGATGGTATTTCGTCGCCAGAATATGAATTGAATATTTCCAATGCCTGATTTGCTAAAATTAATATGTCATTTGGCTTCACGGATGAAATAACACTCCCAAGCAATTGTAACTGGTGAGAAATAATTTGACCTTTTACTATGCTAGGAATAAAACTGCCTAATTGCTCACAAATTGTTCTTGCTTTTTCATAATGAAGATAAACTTCTTCAAATCTTTTTTCTCCTAAAAATTCAGCAACTCGAGCATGATATCTAAAGCTATCATTAGCATGCCCAGATACTAACAAGGAATCTTTAGTTTCATTAGTTGAAATCAAACTGGTAATTCTCTCAAAATGCTGCTTGTTTTCTATGCTTGGGCTTGATCGATTCAATGTAATTAATACATCAGCCTGATAATAGTTAGCTAATATTTCATTGTGCCGTAATAATTTGATGGATGATAGGTCACTGGCTAACCTTAAAAACTGCAAAGCTTCCAAGTAAATAGTTTCTTCAATTTTTTTTAATAAAACTTTACAATTTTTTCTCATTTCGTGTTCAATTATGCGTAAATCTCGTAAAGTCGGTTTTTCAGAAAACATGAATTTATTATAGGAGACTGAAATCAAGTTCCTTATCAAAATCAAATCTTGCTTGTCAGAAAGTTCGGGAAATATTCCACAAAATTCATTCCACATTTTCTCATTTAGCTCAAAGTATTTTCTAATGGATTTACCTCGTTCAAGTAAATTGTTTTTCGATTTGCTTTGTTCCAAGGTTGGAAAATATCGATAATACAAATATAGTCCATTAAAATATTGCCATAATCCCTTATAAACAAGAATTTCTTCTTCAGCATCTGCAATAGGATAAAAGGAGAGATCCATTAAAGGATATGCGTATTTAAATGATTTATCAGCACGCTTTTCAAAAAGAGCATTTGCCTTTTTCATTGAGACAAGAGTTGATTTCATCTCAGCTAATATGTCGTCACAATTATCTTGCGATCTCTGGTTATTTAACCTATAGCGAATTACGTCACGGTAGTAAAAAAAATATATTTGAGAAAGATACAGACCAGATGCTATTGATCTTGTTTCTAAAAATTGTGTTTGTTGCTCTATTTCCACATCTCTAATCAAAAACAAAGATGATGGCAAATTTCCTGCCCCATATTTAATGGAGTGATTAATTCTGTGTAACAAAACTTGACGCTTTGATTCAAATCTAGCTGATTTATCAGCTAGATTTAATTCTCTTAGCGTTTTTTCAGCGGTTCTCCAATTCTCTTCCTTAACAGGCCCTGCAATAAAATAGTCAGATAATTGAAACTGGATATTTATATCTGTGTTTTTTATTTTATTTTTAATATCATCTGTAACTTCAAAAGAGTTCCAACAAGAATGTTTGATCTCATTCCACAAGCTGCCAAGAATATAAAAAGATTTTTCATATTCTCCTGCAGAAAAACACAAAGCTGCCGCAACTTGCACAAGATCGCCAATGAAGCTGTCAGATCTTGGGCTACGACTAGTTTTATATCTATAAGGTGAATTTTTGGCGTCAGTTTTCCAATAAAAATTTCTATCGGAAATATTGCTATTTTTAAAATCGGTCGTAAATATTTCATACCACTTAGAAAGTGCTCCATTCTTGTCAATTCCGTAGTACTCTAAGCTTGTTTGAATATTCGCATTTCCCCCGAAAAAATAAAGAGCATCACCTTCTCGCCATAAAGTATCAATAACAAGATAGCTTGGTTCACACATTTTAGCCATTAAGGGATTATCAATTAACTTCTTGTTTGTTGAGTAATCATGGATTTTATTGAATACCTTACTGTAATAAACAGGCTTATTGTCCACCCACTCGGCCCAGCTAAGTTCTAAAGTAGATTTATCAGATGGCCTTACAAATACATAACTCCCGCTGCGCATCTTGAGAATCTGTTTCCCGATTAGAAAATCACCAAATTTCTTTGGGGCTATAAATCCATCTTTCTCCAATAAGGTATGTATAATCTCAGAATTCCTAATTGGTGAATGAAAAGCAAGAAGATACTTTAAAAACTCTTTACAAGGTATTAATATATCCTCAGATATTTTGGCAAGTATATTCTCTGCAAGAAGTTTGTATTCTGCCTCTCTTGAAAAGGATTCGTAATCTTGCAATATTTTTTCAAAATGTATATTCTTTAGGCTGTCTTTTTGATTCTCCAAAATAGTAGTTTCATCATACAGGAATTGCAAAAGAAACCCCGAGTTATTTTCAAGAGCAGGATATTGAACTACTAATTTTTTTACTAGTTGCCAGGGAATTTCCGTATCAAAAAAACCCCAAAGAAGCCACTCAAGTTCATATAACTTTGGTGGTGTTAAATCAAAACATAGCCAATTATTTCGCTTACATTTAAATTCACTTAATAATTCGGCAACGTTTCCTTCTTGAGCTAAGTCCTGTTGTTTACGTTCAGAAACTTCATCAGAAACTAATACTAAGCCTATATGATTTTTCTTTTTTCCTCGTTGCGTTTTTTCTGATTTTGACAATACCATTTCAATAAGAATGTCTAAGCTTTGGGAATCTATATGGCTAGCATCATCCAAAATTATGACTGTATCTTGGTCAGATAAGCGGCGTAGAAGTTGTTGAGGTGAAACATTTGCAAGTTCAAGAGTTTGTGATTGCTTAAGGCTAAGCAATGAGTTTTCGTTCCACTCAAACAAGTATTTATCATCTCTTCTGATTTTATCTAAAACTACCAATAACCAAATTATAAGGAACAATATGGTTACCAACGGAGTGGCAACCACGGATACTAACGATGTTAGTTCCAATTGATGGGAAAATATATCATCCAAAGATATTGCACCTATCAAAAACGCCACAAGTCCAATAGTTAATAATACGTTCACTCTCAAAAGAAGAACCATTCGATGTGTAAATGACTTAATTACTATCTCCACCATTTTGAGAATTTTGTAAAACATGTCGAATTTTGTACTTGTTACTCTCATCACTTCAGGAACAAATACAGAGCTATAAAAACTTAGGCCTCTTTCAATGTGGTCAACAATATCTGGGAACGCTAAAACTTTTATTTGTTTATCTTTTTCTCTTATATAATTTCCTGTAAAATAAGCAAAATCTGTTTTCCCTATTCCAACAATATCCAGAGGGCCTATATTTTCTTTTTTGTCATTTTTAGCAGTAACTAAAACAATTGGAGGTTCATCTCCCTCTATCCTAGATAAAAATGAAGTAATTTGTTCCTCATAATTCGGTTGGAGGAATCTTTTTTCTCTTATATATTGTCGAAATTCAGAAACATCATCTTTTTCATATAAAGTCTTCATACTTTCTCCCGATAATTCTTTGTCAAGACATTAAAAGCGAAAAATACATGTTGCATAGATTGTATTGCCAATTTCTCCACTAACTGATTCACATATTCAAGCTATTCTTCCGAGAAGAACCATTCGCCAAAACCAGTTAGGGGTAAGCTATAGATATTGATACATTCCAAAATGGTACTTTTGGATAGAACAGACTTGCTGATGTTCTATGCTCTTCTATTGGGAAGACATTCCTAGTTGGGCAAACAAAAATAACACTTCCCTCTGTAGGCACAGAATTATTTTACAAGAAAATTATTCTTAGTGATAGTGAGTTTAATCCTTGCAGGTAAATTCTTTGAAATCCTGATATTTAATCCCCTTGAGAAAACTCCCGAGCATTCTCAATATACGACAAGCTCTGATGCCGGAAATAAGTATTATATAACTCTGCATAATGCCCTTCTTGCGCAAGCAGTTTATCGTGGTTGCCTTCTTCAATGATGCCACCGTCTTCAATAACCAAAATGCGATCAGCAGATTTGATTGTCGAGAGACGGTGCGCGATCAGGATGCTGGTGGTATTCTCCAAGATCAAATTCAATGCCTGCTGAATTTGCCACTCGGTAAAGGGGTCAATGCTAGCGGTCGCTTCATCTAAAATAAAAATAGCGGGGTTTTGGATCAAGACTCGCATCAACGCAACCAATTGCCTTTGCCCCATCGACAGGCGTGCGCCGCGCTCGCCAACTTCGCTATCGAAACCATTGGGCAGCGTCTCAAGCCACTCGCCATCACCAATTTTATTTGCCATTTTCAACATCTCAGCTTCGCTTGCGTCGGGGCAAGCGTAGCGGATATTTTCAGCCACTGTCCCTGAAAATAAAAAAGGAACTTGTGAAACGATCCCCAATTGGCGACGGTAGGAGGTCAGGTCAAAGGAGCGGATATTCTGTCCATCAAGCGTTAACTTACCAGCTTGGAATTCGTAGAAGCGGGCAATTAATTTTGCAATGGATGACTTCCCGGCTCCGGTATGCCCGACCAGGGCGAGATTCTCTCCGGGTGGAATGAGCAAGTTGAAATGAGAAAGGATCGGTTCCGAGGGGATATAGTGAAAAGAGATGTCCTCGAAACGGACTCCACCTTCCAGTTGCCTCACCTCCTGAGAATCTTCCTGCAAAAGATTTGGGTCGGCATCTATCAGCGCATAAATCCGCTCTGCTGCCGATAAGCCCTGCTGGATCTGCGCCCAAAACGCCGAGAGATTCATAATGGGAAAAAGAAAATGATTCAGACTGAGTAAAAAAAGATACCAAGCGGCAACAGTAACGCCACCTTGTACCGTGCTCCACCCGCCGACATAAACCATAATAGCCGTTGCTATACCGCCGAGAGCATTGAGCGTGGGGAAAACCAACGAGAGCACAAAACCACGCCGCACATTAACACGGTAAGATTCCTGGTTTGCACTGTCGAAGGTCTCGAAAATGCTCATTTCCTGACGGAAATTCTTTGCCACAGAAATACCGCTAACGGTCTCTTTGATAGTCGCATTGACTTCTGCCATCGCGCGCATTCCGTTGCGGGTCACTTTGCGTGCCATTTTGCGAAAGCTGGATGTGATCCAAAAGATGATCGGTAAATAGAGAAGTACGAGCAAGGTCAGTCTCCATTCGGTGCGGAAAAGGACGACCAGAAGGATGCTGGCTTGGATGACCTGGGCAGTCACATCGGTGGCGATAGTAACGAGTTGACCAAAATCTTTGGTATCGGAGGTGATACGCGAAACGATGCGCCCCGATGAGAATTTATCATAAAAGGAAAGATCGTGATCGGCGGCGGCACCAAAGGCTTGGGTGCGGAGGTTGAGAACCACATCGCCAATGGCACGTGCGGTAATGGCGCGACGAGCCCAGTTAATGCCCCAGTTGAATACGCCGATCATAAAAACGCCGCCACCGATGAGAAGAGTCGCTTCCAGCGTAGGGCGGGTTTCGAGGGCTTCAAGGCTGCGACTGATGATGATCGGCGTGGATGCGCTGATCAGCGCGACGAGCGTCACCAATATGGAAATGTTGATGATGCGTTTGCGCTGTGGCGCGAAATTGCCCGCGATCCGTTTTGTTAGTTCGTGGTCTGAGTATTGTCTGTCATAATTTTCGGCAGCTAAGCCAGAGAAAAAGCCCATTTTTTAGTGTCCAGTTTTTAGTAATAGTAAGCACTGCGTTGCACTGCGGTTTTTGGAATATCTGGTAGCCGTGCAACGCATCAAGTGCAGATGCAATGCACGGCTATTCTGAAAAAATCCTGCGATACGCTTCGCTGCTTTTCATCAGCTCATCATGATTGCCGATGGCAGCGATTTTGCCGTTTTTAAGGACAATGATCAGGTCTGCCCAGCGGATTTGGGAGAGACGATGTGTAATGAGAAAAGTCGTGCGCCCTTTTGCTGCAGCGGCGATGGCACGCTGGATATTATCTTCGGTTGCACTGTCGATAGCAGAAGTGGAATCGTCAAGAACGAGGATGCGTGGATCGGTGAGAAAAGCGCGTGCAAGTGCCAAGCGTTGACGTTGACCGCCGGAGAGGGTCACGCCGCGTTCGCCAAGAATAGTTTCGTAGCCTTTTTCGAAGCTGAGGATAAACTCATGTGCTTGGGCAGATTTAGCGGCTTCTACAATTTCTTCTTGCATGGCATCCGGTTTGCCAAAAGCGATATTCTCAGCAATGGAATCGGAGAAGAGGAAAATATCCTGCTCAATGATGGAGATTTGCTGACGTAAAGAGGCCAAGTTCCAATCGTGGACATTTACACCGTCTACGAGAACTTCACCAGCAGTCACGTCGTAGGTGCGGTTGAGCAACTTAACCAGGGATGTTTTACCGGCTCCGGTTTGCCCAACAATGGCAACCGTTTGCCCGGGCTCCACAGAAAAGTCAATTTCCGATAAAACGGAATCTGTTGGGGTGTAGGAAAAATCCACTTGGCGGAAGCAAATTTCCCCACGCATGTTTCCGGCGAAGCCATCTGTGTTTTGATCGAGATGCGTTTTACTGTTAATCAGCTCAAGAATGCGGCGAGCACTTGCCATCCCCAATGAAACCTGGGTATAGGCAAAAGTGGCGGCGAAAGTGGGGAACATGAGCATTTGCAAGAGACCAACATAAGCGACGACTGCACCAGCGTCAATTTCTCCCTGACGTAAAAGGAGGAGCGAATGGAGCAGACCGCCGCCGAGAGCCATCCCGTAGAGGAGCATGGGGACAAAGCGAGCTTCGAGATCACCTTGCTTAACGAAAGCATTCCGGAAGTTACCGGCTTGTCGATTGAAAAGTTTTACTTCAGATTTTTCTTGTGCCGCGCCTTTGACTGTTTCGATGCCATCGAGGGCTTCTGCCAAACGTGTATTCATTTTCCCGAAGGTGTCACGCACAGCTTCTGTGATGGGGCGTAGACTGTGGAGATATTCCCATAGAGCGATGAAATAAGCGATTGCAAAGAGGGTCGGTGTAAGCAACAACGCAGGATGATAGCGTGGCGCGAAGAAAAATGGCATCGCAAGAAAGGTGAGTGAACCAATCACAAGATTGACGCCCGGGCTATACATGAAGTTTATTTCACGAACATCGTTCGTAGCGCGTGCCATAGTATCGCCAACTGGTTGAATATTGTGAAAAGTCATACTCTTGCCTAGCAGCGAGACATATAACTCATCGCGGATATTACGCTCCAGCTTTTGAGCAACGAAGTCTGCGCCAAAATTTCGCCCAAGTTGCAGAATGGCGCGAATGATCTGCGAGGCGATGATCATCCACATCAGCGGGAGCAGTTTTTCGGGCTGCGGTGTTTCGGCAGTGATGGCATTAAAGGCATCCCCAACATAAACAGGCATGATACCTGCCAGACTGGCGTTGCCTAAGGCACCGATGACGATGATAATGAGCAACCACCAGTAGCGAATGGTATGCGACCAGATCCAGCGTGCAGGGGTGCTGCGATTGGTTTTATGCGTGCGAGAAATGGTGAATTCGGAGGCGAGGGAGGGTGTTGTCATAGGAAGATGATTGTACCATTTTGGGAAATTCTCTCTCAACCTTGCAACTATTCGAACAGGTTTGGGTTTATTTAAATGACTTGGCAATTCTGCCAACTTATTATCCCAAAGGAGATTTAAAATGAATATGCCCAAAGCTCTTTCTACCTGGTTTATGCTTCTCTTTTTCCTTTTTGCAGGCCTTGCCGCATTTGGCCTCTTTGCCGCTCCTGGCTGGCTGACAGGCGTTTTTGCTCTTGGCGCAGCTGTTACCCTCTTCATGGGAAAATAATTGCATTCAGATTACAGTAACTTTAGAAGTGACTGTAATCTTTTTACAAAGTTTCTTAAGCCTCTCCTTGCGAGAGGCTTTTTTTGTTTGACACACTTTTTCTTCTAATATAAACTTTGTGCATTCATTTCTCCCATTTATCGAGGATACCCCATGACAAAACCAAAACGCTATCGCTGGAAAGTTGTTGGCATTTTCTTTGCCTTTATGCTCCTTCATCAAACCGATAAATTGCTCATCGGTCCGCTCAAAGGGCCCATCAGTGAAGAATTTGGTATCACAAACACTCAATTTGGGTTGATCATTTCTGGCGCGCTGATCGTTAGCACGGTTTTATACCCAATTTGGGGCTATCTCTACGATCGTTACGCACGTTCAAAACTACTTGCCCTCGCTTCCTTTATTTGGGGATCAACAACCTGGCTCAGTGCCATTGTCCGCTCTTATATTCCCTTTGTCATCACCCGCGCATCCACCGGCATAGATGATTCATCCTACCCTGGCCTTTACAGCCTGATCGCCGATTATTTTGAGCCGGATAAACGCAGCAAAATCTATGGCGTTTTGCAACTCAGTCAACCGATCGGCTATCTCATCGGGATGGTGATGGCGCTGATGCTCGCACCTGTCATTGGCTGGCGAACGGTTTTCTACATTACTGGTGCCCTGGGCATCGTGCTCTCCATCACCATTTATTTCGGCGTAAAAGAGATACCACGCGGCAAATCTGAGCCTGAATTTGAAGGCATGGACGAGATCGGTCAATTCAACTTCTCTTGGGATGCCGCTAAAGATGTTTTCAAAAAGAAAACCATGTGGTTTGTTCTGCTACAAGGTTTCGCAGGTGTCTTCCCGTGGAACGTCATTACCTATTTCTTCTTCGATTACCTTGCCAAAGAGCGTGGCTACGATGAGATGAGCGTTCTCACCACTATGGCTCCCATCATTCTTATTCTCGCAGGTGGATACTTTGTTGGTGGCTCCCTCGGCGATTGGCTCTTCAAACGTACACTCAAAGGTCGCGTGATCGTCTCCAGCGTGGGTGTAATTATGGGTGCGATCTTTCTTTCGCTCGCACTTAACGCCCCCATCGAAGCGCGCACGACCTTCTTCATCTTCATGGCACTCGCAGCCCTTTTTATGCCCTTCTCTTCTCCAAATGTAGTCTCTACAGTCTACGATGTGACCATGCCCGAAGTGCGCAGCACTGCCCAATCCGTTGAATATTTCATCGAAAATGCAGGCGCAGCTACTGCTCCCCTTATAGCAGGGATTATCGCAGATGCTTCCTCCATGCACAACGCTATTTTAAGCATCTCTCTCATCGCCTGGGGTTTGAGTTTCCTCTTCTATTTTGGCACAATGTTCTTCATTGATGCCGACATCACCTCCCTACGCGCCCAAATGTCAAAACGCGCCGAGGATGAGAAAGCACGACAGGCGGCGTAACGATTATTAGGAGTCTAACGTCTCCTGACATTGGCGGTAAAAGCTAAAATCTGGAGATTTTGAACTCCACTTTTTCTCTCATGCAAATCACCCAAATAGACCTTTCTAAGAAAAAAGAAATACGGGATTTTCTGAATCTGCCCTTCGAGATATATAGAAATATCCCGCAATGGGTGCCGCCATTGGCTGGGGATGCACGTCTCGTTCTTGATTTGAACAAGTATCCGTTTTATGAGCATTCGGAGGCGGCATTTTTCATTGCCCGTCAAAAAAACGCCTTGCTCGGACGCATCTGTGTGATGGACAATCGTCGTTTCAACGATTTTCGGGGCGAGAATACCGCCTTCTTCTATCTCTTTGAAACGGTAAATGATGAGGGCGTGGCAGATGCCCTTTTTGCGGCAGCAAGCCAATGGGCACGGGCGCGTCGGCTCAACATCCTGCTGGGGCCACACGGTTTTACCCCGATGGACGGAAACGGTCTCCTAGTCAAAGGCTTTGAGCATCGTCCTGCTTTTGGGCAGCCCTATAATCCCGAATATTATGTCAAGTTGGTCAAGCAGGAAGGCTTCGCGATAAATCGCGAGACGGTCTCTGGCTATCTCAACTCCGAAACACCCTTCGACGAGCGTATCCATCGTGTTGCAGAGCGCGTCCAAAAACGGAGGGGGTTGCGGGTGGCACGATATAAAAATGCGAAAGATCTGCGCACCCTTTTACCCCACTTGAAAGACCTATATAACGGCTCACTCGGCGACGCAGGGACAAATGTGCCGATCACGGATGAAGAAATTGCTTCGCTGGGTGAGCAACTGATCTGGATCGCCGACCCAAAACTTGTGAAAGTCGTGCTCAAAGGGGAAGAACCTGTCGGCTTTGTGCTAGCATACCCCGATATTTCTTCCGCTATCCAAAAAACACGCGGAAAATTACTTCCCTTTGGCTGGATACATGCCCTTCGTGAAAAGAAAAAAACCGATTGGCTCAACTTTAACGGCGCAGGCTTGTTAGAGAAGTATCGCGGCTCAGGCGGTTTGGCAATTCTCTTTAGCGAGATCAATAGATCTGCTCAAGAAAGTGGACAATTTCGCCACGCGGAAGTAGTGCAGATCCGTACCGAAAATGAAAATATGCTCCGTGAAATGCGCAAGAATTTCGGGATTGAGTTTTATAAAAAGCATCGACTTTATGAGAAAAAGCTGTAGTTTTTTTCTCTGCCTAGAAAAAGAAATTCATACTAAGCACTCGGGGGACAGGAAGCTTCTACTCTTTCAAAGATAACACAGCCATTCGTCATCTTACTATGACACTTTCGCGCATACAATTTCTTTTCTTGTTGCTTGAATCAGAAAAAAATTTGTATGACAATACACCCTTTTTATTTGTGACACAATTCACTAATTGATATTGTGAATTATGTTACAAATAGAACTGATTTAGCACTCACCTATCGAGGAAAAGTATGAACACAAAAAAGAATATCAAAGAAATAATGAATGAAATCCAATGGTTCAATGATCTAAAACCTGAACATTTTGAGAAGATGATGCAAATCGCCAGCATCCATGACCTCCCTGCTGATTCGGAAGTTTTTAGGGAAGGCGATCGTCAGGACAAATTGTATATTGTTGTCGAAGGGCGTGTCGCGCTGGAGATATTCATCCCCCATCAGGGCAGGCTGCGCATCCTGACTGCCGAAACAATGGACGTGATCGGTTGGTCGGCGGCTACCCCGGGTATGCGCACACGCACCGCATCTGCCAAGACCGTCATCCCCAGCACCTTGCTCGGGATCGATTCGGAAGCCCTGCGCCAATTGAGCAAGGAAGACCATGAATTTGGCTACCTTGTGATGCGCCGTATGGCAAATATCATCGCCAGCCGTCTGATGGTCACGCGCCTGCAATTGCTGGATATGTTCGCAGCCCCCAGCGAGGAAAGTGACGCATGAGCGAAGAAAGACTAGAAATCGGCAGCACTTATGTGCTCAAGAAAGAAGATTTCAACACCCTGCTTTCTCGTCTCACAGAGAAGGGCTACGAAACTATCGGCGCAAAGGTCGAGAACGAAACTCTGGTTTATGACCGCATTTCTACACTTGAAGACTTCCCCCAAGGCTATGTTTCGGAGCAGGAAGCGGGGCATTTCCGCCTGACAAAAACCAACCACGAACGTTATTTCGACTATATCCCCGGCGCACATTCGTGGAAACAATTTCTTTTCCCCTCCCGTACCGAGTTATTCACCCTACGAAAAAATGACAATTGGCAAACCGAACTTCCCAGCGAAGAGCAGCCCAAATACGCTTTCATCGGCGTGCGCGGATGTGAACTGAGTGCCATCCAAATTCAGGATGATATTTTCATGCGGGATGATTTTACCGATCCGATCTATGCAAAGCGCCGCCAGAATCTTTTCATTTTGAGCATCAATTGTCTGCACCCCGCAAATGCCTGCTTCTGCACATCTATGCAAACGGGACCCAAAGCGGGTGCCGGTTTTGATCTTTCTCTAACTGAGTTGGACGATGTCTTTTTATTGGAAGTCGGATCAGAAATGGGACGCCTGATCTTGAACGGGATGCCGCTCGAGGCAGCGAGTGCCTTCGTCTTACAGGCGGCACAAAAGGGACTTGAACGTGCTGCCCGCCAAATGACGCGTGAGCTCGACACAAGCGATCTCCCCGAACTTCTGACCTTAAATCTCAACCATCCCCATTGGCATGAAATTGCCGAACGCTGTCTTTCCTGCGGGAGCTGTACCCAAGTCTGCCCGACCTGTTTCTGCTGGGATACGGTAGACACCAGCGACGTACTTGGCAAGGAAACCAAACGTGAACGGGTTTGGGACTCTTGTTTCAATATTGGTTATTCGTATCAGGCGGGGGGGAATACCCGACCCACCATCCACTCTCGATATAGACAATGGCTCAGCCACAAGTTGGGGACATGGGTGGAGCAGAACGGGACATTGGGCTGCGTCGGCTGTGGACGCTGCATCGTCTGGTGTCCGGCAGGAATCGATCTAACAGAAGAAGTCCCCGTTTTTCGGGAGGATAAAAAGGCATGACAACAACAATGATAAAACCCGCTGCTGTACATGAAGAAGCCCCCCTTGCCCCCCATTGGGCAGAAGTGGTTGAGATCATCCCGGAAGCCGAAGGGATCAAAACCTATTGGCTGAAATTTCAGGATGAAAATCTGGCGAAAACCTACAGATTTTTGCCCGGGCAGTTCAATATGGTCTACATCCCCGGTTATGGCGAAGCTGCGATTTCCATTAGCTCTGATGCCGAAGACCGCAGCCGCATCGGGCATACGATCCGCTTTGTAGGAAATGTGACCCGTGCCGTCAGCCGCCTAAAAGTTGGTGATGAAGTCGGCATTCGGGGACCCTTCGGAACACCCTGGCCTATGGATGAATTGGAAGGTCACGATGTAACCATCGCTGCCGGTGGTATCGGCTTGGCTCCTTTGCGCCCAGCGATCTATCACATCATGAACCATCGTGAACGCTATGGGAAAGTACATATTCTATATGGCGCACGCACACCTGACGATATGCTCTACCCCGACGAATATGCTGAATGGGAAGCGAAGGATATTCACGTCGCCACAACCGTTGACCGTGCTGACGACACCTGGAAAGGTTCCGTTGGTGTTGTGCCAATGCTCTTTTACCGTTATCGCATGGATGCCCCAAGATCCGCCGTGCTAACTTGTGGTCCCGAGATTATGATCCGCTTTGTGATCTTTGAAGGCTTGGCTCGCCGTATCCCCGCCGATCATATTTATGTTTCGCTTGAGCGTAATATGAAATGTGGTCAAGGCTCCTGCGGACATTGCCAAACGGGGCAATACTTCATCTGCAAAGATGGTCCCGTCTTCCGCTTTGATCAACTGGAAGATTTCTTCAACGTGGAGGAATTCTAATGACTAAACCCACCGTTGCCGTACATAAATTCTCATCCTGCGATGGATGCCAACTCCAGATTTTGAATATGGAAGATGAAATTCTTGATCTGGCAGAAGCCATCGACATCGCTTATTTTCTGGAGGCAACTCGAGACTCCCGACCAGGACCTTACGATATATCTATTGTCGAGGGTTCTATCACCACAGAGCATGAAATTGATCGGATTAAGAAAATTCGCCATGAATCTGGCTTGCTGATCGCCATCGGCACTTGTGCCACGGCTGGCGGCATTCAGGCGTTGCGAAATATCGCCGACGCGGATGAATATGCCAATATCGTTTATCCCCAACCCGAGTATCTCAGCTATTTGAAGCAGGCTGCGCCCATCTCTGAGTACGTGCGTGTGGATATGGAATTGTGGGGCTGCCCGATCAATAAATATCAGCTTTTGGAAGTGATCGTTGCCCTGCTTCAAAATCGTCGCCCCGTGTTGCCGCAAACCAGCGTTTGTATGGAATGTAAACAGGCGGGCACTATCTGCGTTTTGGTATCGGAGGGGGCACCATGTTTGGGCCCGGCAACCCAAGCGGGGTGTGGAGCGGTCTGCCCCACTAGCGGTCGGGGCTGTTACGGATGTTTTGGTCCCGTCACCCAGGCAAATACCGAGTCGCTATCCGACATCCTGACATCCATAGAACACTACCCGGGAGAGACTCGTCAACTTTTTAGCAACATCAGCAATTTTGCGCCTGTCTTCCACGAAGCAGCCCAAAAACTTAAAGAACTTGAAGAGAAGGAGGCATAGCATGGGCAAAAGAATTTCTGTCCCCGAGTTGGCACGAGTGGAAGGTGAAGGCGGGTTGCATATTGCGCTGGAAGGCGATGAAATCAGCGAATTACGTCTGGATATTTACGAACCCCCGCGCTTTTTTGAAGGTTTTTTGCAAGGACGCTATTTGCAGGAAGTGCCTGATATTACCGCGCGAATTTGTGGCATTTGCCCCGTCGCTTATCAAATGAGTTCGGTTTATGCGCTGGAAAAAGCTGTTGAGGCAGAGATCACGCCCAGCATCCGTGCGCTGCGCCGACTGCTTTATTGTGGTGAATATATTGAGAGCCACGCCCTGCATATTTATATGCTCCAGGCACCCGATTTACTTGGGCATGAGAGTGCCTTGAGTTTGGCGGCTGTTGCACCCGATGTGGTCAAAACAGCTCTGCGTTTAAAGAAAATCGGTAATCAATTATTGCGTAATATCGGTGGGCGTTCTGTGCATCCTGTGAGTGCGATGGTGGGCGGTTTTTATCGTTGGCCAAAAGCTGAGAAGCTCAAAGAGATGCTCCTCGATCTGCGCTGGGGACTGGACGCGTCCATTGAGACGGCGCACTGGGCAGTCACTTTGCCTTTCCCCGAAATGGATGTGGATTACGAATTTGTGGCATTGACTTTGCCCGACGAATACGCCATCATCGAGGGCGATGTGCTTTCGAGCAAAAATGGCATCGTGCCTGTAGAAAAGTTCAACGATATTTATCCTGAGAAACATGTCCGTCACTCGAACGCTTTACACAGTCTGACGGTGACGGGAGAGCCTTATTTGGTGGGGCCTTTGGCGCGTTTGAATCTCAATTATGAGAAGTTGCATCCGACAGCGAAAGCTGTGCTGGATGAATTGAATCTCGAAATGCCGATTACCAATCCCTACAAAGCGCTGATCGCTCGTGCAGTGGAGTTGGTCGAAGTCTATGCACTTGCTATTGATCTGGTCGAGGGATATGCCCCCGAAGGTCCTGCCCATGTGGCGTTGGATTTGAAGGTGGGCAAAGGCTGTGCCGCAACAGAAGCACCACGTGGATTGCTCTATCATCACTATGAAGTGGATGAAAAAGGCTTCATCAAGAGTGCGCATATCATGCCGCCAACGGCGCAAAACCTGGCACGCATCGAAGAAGATTTGCGTCAACTTGTGCCGCTGGTGATCGAGAAACCGCATGAGGAAGCAACGCTGGATTGTGAGCATTTGATTCGCTCTTATGATCCGTGCATTTCTTGCGCGACGCACTTTTTGACCTTGGATATTGAGAGGAAATAGCCCGCCCCGCCCCCTCTGCCCCAACGGGCATCTCCCCCAAATTGAAGAACGAATTTGGGGGAGGAAGAACAAAAATCTTCCTGAAACTCTCTATATATTTGTCCCCCTATTTTGCTTGCAAAATGGGGGGGGGCGCTCCGAGCGAAGCAAGGAGCAGGGGGGCTGAACATCTAACTTTATAGCAAAAATTATGAAAAAAATCATCCTTATTGGCATTGGACAAAAACTGCGAGGCGATGACGCCATTGGTCCCGAAGTGGTCCAGGCGTGGGAGTGGCAGCATCCTGAAAGCGCAAAACTTGTGCAAATAGAGCTCAGCCAACTCCCAGGGCTGGAGTTACTGGGCTTATTTGGGGATGCGGATATTGCTATTTTGGTGGATGCTGTTCAGAGTGGGGGCGAAGCGGGTACGGTACACGTCACGGGAATCGACCAAGTCATTTCATTCGGAGCAGGCTCCGGATCCGTGCATGGATTCGGCGTCGCAGAAACGCTGGCACTGGGTCAGCAGGTTGATCCTGACGCCATCCCGGATGAAGTCATCATTATAGGGGTTGAAGCACTACAAATGGATATTGGCCATCCTATTAGCCGAGAAGTTCAGACTAGTATTCCCCAAGCGATTTCTAGTATTCAAGAAATCGTTCTCCAATACACGACCTAAACAACAAAAAATCACTCAACAACTGAACTTCTTCAAATAAGTTAGGCATTTTTAATATCACTGTCTTCAGCCCTACTTGCCAAACGCGATCAGGCTACCAGAACCTAATTGCCGCTGTGTCTAAAATTTGCAACATCTTTATTTCACCTTCATCGGTATACCCGCTACAAAGAATAAGACCTCATCTGCATGTTTCGCCAGCATCTGATTAGCACGACCGAGAAAGTCTCGGTAGGCACGTCCCAATTCATATGGCGGAACAAGTCCCAAGCCAACTTCGTTAGAAACGACCAAAAGTTCAACATCCGTTTCTTGAACATAGGCAATCAATGCCTCGACCTCGGCGATTATTTTTGTTTCGATCTTTCTGTCAAATGGGTCTACGCTGGGGACATCAAATGGATCATCTTCCAGAGCGGCAGCATCCATTAAATGATTGGCGACCAAAAAAGTCATGCAATCTAATAAAATAACGGATGCGTCGCTTCGCACCTGACGAATAGCTTGGACAACGTTTCGAGGGGCTTCTACCGTATCCCAAGCAGATGGTCGGTCAGCGCGGTGCTTTACAACTCGCTCTTTCATCTCCTCATCTTTGGTTTCGGATGTGGCAACATATAAGACATTCTCACCGCCGGTTTCCTTTGCACATTTCTCGGCGAAGGTGCTTTTACCGCTGCGTGCGCCGCCAAGAACTAAGGTCAGTTTTCCCATATAATTTTCTCCAAATATTCCAAATCCAAAGTTTCTTCTAGCGTGTCAGCCAAACGGGTTAAGGAAGCAGCAAAGGGATCTTTCTCTCCTGCTTTTTCATTCCAGCCTAAATCTTTTAACCAAGCTCGTCGCAAATTCTCATTCGCAAATAGACCATGCACATAGCAGCCCCAAACTTTGCCATCTTTGCTTGTTGCGCCATCTAAAACTTGAACGGATTGCCCACTGCGTTCGGTAATTTTCAGCCACGAACTCTGGCTATCTGTGCGCCCCATGTGGATCTCGTAGCCGTTGATGGTTTGACCTTCCAAGTTAGAAAACCAGCCAGAACCATTCTCTATTTCTGCGTTGGCTTGGTGCGTGGTTTTTTCTTTGGCAAAAATTGTATTTAGCGGAAGCAAGCCTAAACCACGAGCATTATCCTGCTTTGATTCCACATTTTGCGGATCGTAGATCATTTCTCCCAGCATTTGGTAGCCACCACAAATGCCTACGACATTTCCACCATCTTGGGCATACTTCTGGATGGTCTCATCAAAACCTTGAGACCGCAACCATTCCAAATCGTTGATGGTGCTCTTTGTGCCGGGGATGATGATGGCAGCAGGATTGCCAATTTGCTCAGGGTTGTCTACATAGCGAATCTGGACGCCGGGTTCTGCGTCCAGTGGGTCAAAATCGTCAAAGTTGGCGATGCGGGGGAGATGAATAACAACGATTTCTGTTGCTTCATTTGATGGAGCAGGTATGGCAAAGGGATTCTCCAAAGCTACGGCATCTTCTTCGGGGATGAAGAGGTCATGAAGATATGGCACCACACCTAATACGGGAATATCACTTTTTTCTTGCAGAATTTCAACGCCATCATAGAAGAGAGAAATATCTCCGCGAAATTTATTGACGATCAAGCCTTTTATTAGTTTACGTTCTTCGGGTTCGAGAAGCCAAACGGTTCCGATCAGTTGGGCAAAAATACCGCCGCGGTCTATATCGCCAGCTAATAAGACGGGGGCGTTAGCATAGCGGGCAATCGCCATATTGACGATGTCGCCTTTTCTGAGATTAAGCTCGGCTGCGCTACCTGCACCTTCAACAATGATAAGCTCGTATTGCTCGCGTAAACGATCTAATGCCCCCGTAGCTTCTTGCCACAGAAAATCTTTCTTTGGATAATACTCGCGGGCATCTAATGTTTTCCAGGGGCGCCCCATAACGACAACTTGTGAGCGCGAGTCGGCTTCTGGTTTGATGAGAACCGGGTTCATATCCACGTGAGGCTCCAGACCCGATGCGATTGCCTGCGTTGCCTGTGCCCGCCCAATCTCTGATCCATCTGGGCAGACGGCAGCGTTATTGGACATATTCTGTGCTTTGTAGGGAGCTACGCGCACACCGCGTCTAGCAAAAAGATGGCAAAGCCCTGCAACAAGAAGACTCTTTCCCACAGATGAGCTAGTACCCAGAATGACAAGAACTTTTGCGGTCATAGGGTTATACCTGTTGTGAAGAAAAGTAAAACAGCAAGTTCTACGATTTCACAAAGTGCACCGTAGCTATCGCCTGTTAGACCGGGGATGCGGCGAAGGATAAATGCTGCGCCAAGCCAAAGCACGATGCCAGAAATAGCCAGAGCTATCAATCCCGACCATCCGGCGAAGAGCCAGACAGCGATAATGGAGGTGAGTGTTGCGAGAATTATTTGGGGCAAGCCGACATTGTCTTTCATATCCCGACCAAGCCCTTTTTCGCGAGCGTAGGGGTAGGCAAAAATTGCTAGAGACAGAGTCCAGCGTCCAAAAACGGGAGCAAGTAGAAGTCCGGTGTGATCCGGCAAAGATATGAGGGCAGCGTATTTTGCCAGTAGAAACAATCCGCCACCAGCCACGCCAAATGCGCCGACGCGCGAATCCCGCATAATTTCCAGCCGTCGCTCGGGCGTGAATCCGCCGAAAAGACCATCGCAACTGTCGAGAAATCCATCAAAATGCAATGCGCGGGTGAGTAAGATCCAAGCGACAAGAATAAAGATGGCAATAACCGGTGTTGGAAATATCACTTGCAGGCTGCGCTCTAATCCGTAGAGTAAGCCGCCCAGCGCCAAGCCGACGAGGGGGAAGTAGCCAACGGCGCGACCCAATTCTTGCGCTGTAAATGCTCGGCGAATGACAGCCGGAAAGGTGGTTAAAAATTGGAAAGCAGCCAGCAGCGCAGTCATTATTCTTTGTCTGAAACGCCTGCATCGGCAAAGGTTGCCATCTCGGCAAGAATTTTACAGGCAGCTTCCGCGAAGGAAATCCCTAGCGCCGCGCCAGTGCCTTCACCTAGGCAAAAATCGAGATCGACGAGGGGTTTTAGCCCCAGCCATTCGATCATCTGACTGTGCCCATATTCCTGTGAGCGGTGCGCAGAGATCAGGTAGGCGCGCACTTCAGGAGCGATAGATACGGCTATCATGGCGGCGGCGGTGGAAATAAAGCCATCAACCATAACCGCTTTACGGTTTGCCGCGGCGCCGAGAATGACTCCGACCAAACCAGCGATTTCAAAGCCACCGACCTTGGCGAGAATATCCAAGCCATCTTTTGGATCGGGTTTATTCACTTCCAGCGCGCGTTCAATTGCGTCGATTTTTCGTTTCAGACCTTCGTCGTCCACGCCTGTGCCACGCCCTGCGAGCTTTGCCGGTGCTATGCCAGTCAACACCGCGGCAATAGCTGCAGATGGTGTGGTGTTGCCGATGCCCATATCGCCTGTACCGACGATATCCAGACCTTTTTTGATCTCAGATTCGACAACATTTACACCAGCCAGAATAGCCTCTTCGGCTCGTTCCTGTGTCATCGCTGGACCTTTGGTCATATTCGCTGTTCCCTGAGCAATTTTCTTGACAACCAGTGCTGGATGCGGCTCCATCTCTACGACAACGCCCATGTCCACAATTGTGATGCGTGCCCCAACATGCTTCGCTAAAACGTTGATAGCTGCACCACCGTATAAGAAATTCATCACCATTTGTGGGGTAACTTCTTGCGAAAAGGCACTTACACCTTCTTCAACTACGCCATGATCTCCAGCCATTGTGATGATGACCTTATCATTGATCTCCGGGATTTCTTTTCCGCTTATTCCTGCCAATTGAATGGAAAGTTCTTCTAACCTTCCCAGACTTCCGGCTGGTTTAGTTAACGTATTTTGACGTGCTTTGGCAGCAGCCATAGCGTTTTCGTCCAAGCTCTCGATCTTCGCGATGATGTTCTCTAACATGGTATTCCTCTGTAAATGGGTTCTTATGGATGAATTATTTAGAAGTTAGCAAAATCTTTCACGTCATTGCGAGGCAGCTTTACCGCCGAAGCAATCTCCAAGACCGTATCGGAGACTGCCACGTCGCAAGTACGTGCTCCTCGCAGTGACATAGATATGCTAAGTTTTATATGCTTCATCCATTAGAACTCAATCCCTGGCTGGGCAGAGATTTCTTGGTCTTTATAAGGGTGCTTGATCTCTTTCATTTCTGTCACAAGGTCAGCGAAATCGATCAATTCCTGCGGAGCATTGCGTCCGGTGATAATTAGATGTTGCATCAGTGGTTTCTTTTCTTTCAACCACGCAACAACTTCACTCACGTCCAGCCAGCCAAAATGCAAGGGATAGGTAAATTCATCTAAAACGATCAGATCGTATTCGTCGCTGGCAATTTTTTCCTGCGCAATTTCCCATCCATGCCGTGCAAGAGCTGTAGTTTCGTCTAAGTTTTTGGATTTCCAAGTAAAGCCGTCTCCTGTAGAGATCCACTCGATGCCCAGCTTTTGGGCAGCTTTTACTTCTCCCCATTTTCCTTTTTCGGATTTGATGAACTGGATTGCGCAAACCCGCATCCCACGTCCCCAAGCGCGTAGGATAGTCCCGAACGCAGCTGTGGACTTTCCTTTCCCATTACCTGTGTTGACGATGACCAAGCCTTTTTTCTTTTTTATCATTATCTATATCCTTATCTAGCCAAGAGAAGTTTTGTCAGCCTATTGTTTTTTTGCCAGAGAAAGCAACGCAAGCACAATGCCTATGCCACCGATCACAATTTCAGCAACATATTTTTCCAAAAGAGCAGGGTTTTCAAGGAACCAAAATGTAGTTAACAAACCTGCTGCCCCTGCAAATAATCCCAGCGCTTTCCTGACAGAATAATTATTTATATCAAACACTTTCGATAAGCTCAGATATAAGGCAAGCATCACCAAAGCACCAACAATCAAAGATTTGATAAAAACAGAATCCATATTTACCCTTCTCCCTTCCCCAAAACGCCTTGCGGAAAAATGATCGGCGCACCTGTAAGGGGATGATTTATTATCTCGACGGGTGTTTGATAAACGGCACTGATATGCTCTGCACGAATGACTTCCTGGGGAGTGCCTATACTTTGCATATTTCCATCTGCGAGCAGAGCAACTTTATCGGCAAAAAATGAAACTAAGTTAAGATCATGCATCGCTACGAGCACTGTTAGATTTTTCTCTTTAGCCAACCTTTTGACAATAGATAATAAATTGGTCTGGTGCTGTAAATCGAGATGGTTTGTGGGTTCGTCCAGCAATAGTATTGGGGTAGATTGAGCTAATGCTCTTGCTAGCAAAACGCGCTGCTGCTCGCCACCTGAAAGTTGGGCGATAGGTCGCTCTGCGAATTTCTCAAGAGATGTTTGTTGCAAAACCAATTTAACCGCAGCCTTGTCTGCGTCGCTTTCCTTTCCGAGCCAATTGAGATAGGGTGTACGCCCCATCATCACGGCTTGCTCAACAGAAAAAGCACCACCCAGTTGACGTGCTTGGGGAACAACAGATAGTATCTTTGCACGCTCTTGGGTAGTCAAATTAGCCAGGTTTTCCCCATTAGAAAAAATATCTCCTGACTTAATCGGTATTACTCCACTGATGGCGCGAATCAGCGTTGATTTTCCTGCGCCGTTTGGACCTATTAGTGCTACTATCTCTCCGGGTTGCACATCAAACGAGATATTATGCAAGACTGTTTTTGAACCGTAGGCTACAGTGAGGGATTCTATTTTTAACATTACCAGAAAACCTCGCGCTTTGCTCGGCGCAGGATCCATAAAAAGAAAGGTGCTCCGGCTAAAGCTGTTACGATACCAACAGGGAGAGATGATGGGGCTAATAAAATACGTGCAAGCATATCTGCCATCAATAAAGCACTCGCCCCACCGAGAATTGACAAGGGAATTAAGCGTCGATAATCGGGTCCCCATATAATGCGGATCATGTGGGGAACGACCAAGCCGATAAATCCGATAACGCCTGAAAAGGCAACGGCAACTGCTGTCGTTAAAGAGGCGACAATAATGATAAATATCTTTGCCCAATTTACCGACAATCCCATTTGCTTAGCTTCTTCTTCGCCAAATTGCAAAACATTTAGCATGTGACCAGAGAGACTCAACAACCCCATTCCTATGACCATATAAGGCAAAGCTGCCTTAACAGGATTCCAGCCTGTCATGGGTGAACCTCCAAGCAAGAAGGAGATAGCTCTGTGAAGCTGAAGATCAGAACGCAGCATAAGATAAGATGTAAGAGCCGAAGCAAACGCTCCCACCGCCACCCCAGCTAAAATAAGCGTGGTCAAGGGGACAAGTCCATTCACACGCGCCAGGTTATAGACCAAAACTACGGTCAGGATCGCACCTATAAAGGCACCAATCGGGACCAAATAAAATCCCAACATATTATTTGGCCAGTGAATGGACATCGCAAAGACAGCGCCTAATCCTGCCCCTGATGCAACGCCGATCAGATAAGGGTCTGCAAGTGGATTTCGGAATAAGCCTTGATAAGCCGCTCCGCTGCTCGCAAGCGCAGCACCCGTTAAGGCTACCAATATGGTGTGTGGTAAACGGATGGCAAGAATGATCGCAGCAAATGAATTGGACCAATCAGGCATAATATTAAATCCCGGAAGCTGGGCAGCAAGAATGCGCAAGATTGTCTGCGGCGGGATAAAAACCGCGCCCAGGGCAATACTAAAGAGAAAGGATATCAGTAGCAAGCTCAGGTTAAGAGCGAAAGGTCGTTTACGAAGCATAGGGTTTAGATAAGGCTCAATATCCAAGAAAAATGAATATTGAGCCTCCATCCAATAAGTTTACTCAAAGACTTCGGGGTGTAGAATTTTAGCTGTTTCTTCCAGCGCACCAACAAGACGTGGCCCGGGAACACTCATCATATTTGGGTCAATTGGATACAGCGCATTCTTTGCAACTGCGGTAATGGCATCCCACCCAGGGCGCTCCGCAACAATTTCAGGAGTCACTCCATAAAGGGCATCTGCCAGCAAAATTATATCTGGATTTATCTCAATTAGCGCTTCTGTGCTGATTTGGGTGTAGTCACCTTCTAATTCGCTTGCTGCGTTCATGCCACCTGCGGTTGTGATGATATAGTCGATAAAGGTGCCCGATCCGGTCGTCCACGGGTTGGCAGGATCGGTTGCATCCAATTCATAAAAAACAGAGGGGTGATAGGATAGCGGTGTTATCTTCTCTTGCACGACTCTAACGCGTGCATCAAGGTCAGCAATTAATGCTTCTGTTTCCTCTTCATGCCCGGTTAACATAGCAAAGTCACGCAGATTCCCCCATAATTCCTCGTAAGTCATAGGATTTGCCTGCCAGTATACATTTAAACCAAGCTCTCGAAGCGCTATAACTTGATCTTCTGAAATAATTTCAGCGGCAACGATCAGGTCTGGCTCAAGGGCAAGGATAGCTTCTGCAGGTAAGTCTTCCCACATTGCGCCAATACTGGTGACTTCGAGTACTTTTTCAGGGTATAAGGAATACTCATCTCGCCCAACAACTTGCTCTCCCGCACCAATGGCAAATAACACCTCTGTGGTTGATGCTGATAAGGAAACAATAGCCTTTGGATACTCAGTAAGTTCGATGGTATTCCCTAGATCATCCGTAAAGACCATCATTTCTGGGGCGGGTTCTTCTGTTGGTTCAGGCACAGGGGCTTCTTCAACAACTTCAGGGTCAGGGACAACAGCTTCTCCTCTCGGGGTTACTTCGGGTGTGCATGCACCTAGCATCAGGCTAAGGATAAGAAGAAGAAATAAAGTAAATCTTTTGTTATTCATATTGGAAACTCCATAACGTTTTTATTAAAGGTACAAGAATCAAAATCCCCTGCTTTTTGGGCAGGGGAGGCGAATGGGATTTGATAAATAATCCGAGACGTTCCACCTCCTTTCCGCGAGGTTTGTGGAAACCGATCAAGGCGGGCGACCTGGCTTTCCAGTTTTCACTGGACTACAGTTGCGCGACAGCACCGGACTTCACTAAAAGAAGTGTTACCGGTATCGCCATTAAACCTTCCCATCCGGGGGTGGAGGTACCTTGAAAGTGGTTATTAGATTAAAAAGGTGCAAACTAACTATTTAGTATTTTACAATATTTTCAGGAAACACAAAAGTATCATTATCCACTTACGCATAAGTAATTAAGTAATAGACCTTTTGTATAAGAGTGCCATAATACAGGCATAAGAGACAAAGGTTAAAAGTTTGGAAAGATACAGATTTCAAACGACTTATAGGTTTAAAGACAAGAACTTTCACTAATTTGATAAATTTCACTCCATCAATCAAATTTCTCTATTGTTGCTTATTTGAGATATGATAAGACTATGGATAAATCTATCACTATAACAAAATCTGATTATCAACTTTTTCTAGACGCCCCATTGCATTTATGGGCATACAAGCATGGAAAGATAAACTCTACCCCGACAAAATTCGAGACTCATCTCGCAGAGCAAGGATATGAGGCAGAAGAATTAGCCGAAAAATATCTTGAACAATATATTCTCAATACGGCTGAAGCGGAAAGTATCGAGTTTCAAAGAGTGTTTACAGATAGGCAGTTTTTAGCAAGAACAGATGCATTAGTCTTCAAGCCAAAGAGCAACACCTATGACCTTTATGAAATCAAAAGCAGCACCAGGAATAAAAAAGAATTTATTTCTGATGCTGCCTTTCAGTATCTGATCGCAACCAAAGATATCAAAATAGATTGTGTTTATATTCTTCACCTAAACAAAGATTATGTTCGTCATTCATTTTTAGATATTGAAAATCTCTTTGCTGTTGATAATATTTCTGCGGAAGTTAAAGGTAATATCGCTGAGGTTGCGGCGAAAAGAGAAAAAACGATTGCGGTAGCGCTTTCTGATTCACCTGAAGGAATTCAGCATTGCTATAAACCTAAGGATTGTCCTTGCCTTGATTTATGCCACCCCGTCTTCCCAAAACATTCGATTTATAGCATTCCCAGAATTACCAAAAAGAAGAAAATTCAATTATTAGAGCAGGGAATATTAGAGATAAAAAATCTTCCTGACACCTTTCCACTCAATGACAAACAAAGGAAGATAGTAGAAATAACAAAAAAGAACGAAGCGTATATTGATAAAGAAGCTATCAAACAAGAATTTAATAATTTTGAATACCCACTGTATTTCTTGGACTACGAGACTTTTCTTTCTGCTATTCCGCTCTTTGACACGTATCACCCGCAACAACAGATGGTTTTCCAGTATTCCCTTCACAAAATGGACACCTTCGATGGAGAGGCCGTTCATTCAGAACATCTCTCCACTACAAAAAATGATCCATCCACGTCGTTGGTCACAGAACTAAAAAAGAGTATTGGAAACACCGGCACCGTTTTTGTTTGGAACAAAGCTTTTGAGATTACCAGAAACAAAGAGATGGCACAAATCAACCCGAAGTATGCTGATTTCTTAAATGAGCTAAATAATCGAATTTATGATCTCGGCGATTTTATAAAAAAGGGCTTTTATCTCCACCCTGACTTCTTGGGTAGCTGGTCAATTAAAAAAGTACTTCCTGTCATGGTCCCGGAGCTAAGTTATGAAGGCATGGATATTGGCAAGGGCGATCAGGCAATGATGGCATGGTGGGATTTGGTGAATGACGAATTACCCGATCATAAAGCAGAAAAAACAAAAACAGCTTTGCTAGAATACTGTAAACTGGACAGTTACGCGATGGTTGTGTGCTGCCTCAGCGCAAAATGGAAAAATGGCATCCATGTTATAGTTCACAAAAGGAGCCAAAACCATGAGAAAAAAGCGCAAGCATTACAGTCCGGAAGAAAAAGTTCATTTACTAAAAGAAC
>Ga0233437_1000794_pt1 | contig 66037 bp, 37 predicted proteins | sample SI_122_August201_FD_182714 | JGI IMG/M metagenome (GOLD analysis project Ga0233437, IMG submission 182714) | Seawater microbial communities from Saanich Inlet, British Columbia, Canada - SI_122_August2016_200_MG | ecosystem: Environmental > Aquatic > Marine > Inlet | place: Canada: British...
ACCTTTTTATCTGATTTCATTATCCCCATTTCTGCTGTTAGTCTCCTTTTCTCTTCCTTTATCACCGCAAGGTTATATGGACAAGACTCTGACTTTGACTCCAACATTGAAAACATCTTTTCTAATGTTCCCTCTTTTTTAAAAGAAGCATAATAATTTGTTAACTCCCTCTTGTTGTTTGTCAATCCTGTTTTCTCAAACTTTATTATCCTATTTTTTAGAACTTCTAATTGGTCAACATCTTTATCTGTAAAATTGTTTGTTTTTAAACTATTACTTAGATTTTTCTTCCCAACCTCTGTTCTGTCTAATACTCCATGGTGTTTCATTGGGTCTTGTTCATTACCATCCACCTGGATTAACTGGTCCATTGATAAAATCAAAACATCTATTTTTGAATTTTCACTTACTATCCTTTGTGTCCCCTCATATCCAATATTTGATACTAACATTGCCTCCTTTTTTTGATCCTCTAATTTAAAACCAGCATTTTTGTAGTTCTCCATTTTTAGGTTTTTTACTGTTTTGAATATTTTTATTATATTCCTCTCCTTTTCTCCCTCAAATTGATATTTAACATCATATGTAAGTTTTCCATTTTTTAAAAATACTGGTTTTATAGAAAATCCTGACTTCCTGTCTATCTTTTTTCCTGTTGTCTGCTCTATATACTCAAGCTTCATTATTACCCTTTCTCTATCCATTACACCAGTATATGAATCTATAACCTCTTCCATCTCTCTTTCTACAAAGTCTTTAAAACCACCCTTTAACTGCTCATATAAACTTGTTGATTTATACTTGTCTTTGGTAATCTCATCAAAAGTACTTAAAAATGATGATAAAAAATACTCGTTTTCTCTCATTTGATAAAATAACTCTGATAAATATGACTTCCAATCCTCTTTTGATACCCAAGCTTGTTCTTTTGTTGTTAATCTTAAGTATGAAATTGTTATTTCAATTGCCTTTTTATATAAATCACTCTCCTCACACATACCCCTTTCATCACATAATTTATTGTAATTTAATAATTCTGAGTTTATATCATTTACTGATAATGCTCTAAATGGTGTTCTTCCCTTATACTCTTCGTCTAAAAATCCCCTTTCTTTTAGTTTTCCCCTCTCTTCCTTTTCAAGGTCAAATCTCTCTGGTATTAAATGTTGTCCTAATAGTGATGAGAATATAAAATGATAATTTTCTGTTGATATCTTATAGTCTACTACATTTTTTACTAAATATGCAAGAGTTTCCTCTTTGTTGTTTGTTTTTGGTATTACAATACCCTTAGCTGATTTAATGATATTAACAATATTATTAGTAAAAACAACTGTTGAAACCTCTCCCTTCATAAAACCATCTGTTAAAAACTTTATTTTTTCGGATGTTTCTAAACTTAATTTTGTTTCCTCTACCTTTTTGTCACTTGAAATATTCTCTATAAAATAACCATTTTTGTTAATCTCATCTTTTGAAATTATCTCCATTACTGTCATCTTAACTCTTTTTAAGAATATTTTATTTGGTTCTGTTGTTTCCCTTTTTATTGAAAACTCCTCACCCCTTACCTTTCCACTTACATGTGTTTCATTATGTCCATGAGTTTTTATTGATACTGATTCATCATATTGTTTTAATCCAAATTTTAGTTTTTGAAATCTCTCATCATACTCCTTTTGATATTGTTCTAATGTTCTGATTTTTTGGTCTTTTTTCATTTCTTTTACCTCTTATAGTGGTCTATATGTTGGATGTGGGTTCTTTACATCTGCCAATGTTTGTTTTGTCTGCTTAGATTTTAAAAACTCCTGTTTTGATAAACTCTTAGTCTTTTTTGGTGCTTTTAAATTTAATGTTGCTGATGGTGATTCTTGTTTCCCTATTGAAGATATTATTTTATAGTCTTCAATTGAAATTTTACCAGCCTCTGGAATTTCCCTAAACACCAAACCTCTTGAATTAGGTTGCCCTTTCTCCTTATACTCATATTGAAATTCCTCTTTTGGATGAATATTTGTTAATGATAGTCTAAGATATTTTTCATCTAAATTTGAATATGCTAAAATATCCTCTACCTCAAGTTCTGGAGAATCTATAAACTTTTGTTTATTTTTGTATAACTCCCTTAATTCAAAATCATTTAAACCAAGTATATTTACAGCCTCTGCTGGTCTTCCTGTCTCTATTAAAACCTTTGCCTCATTTCTCCTAAATAATTCTAACTCCCTTTCAGTTATATTGTCATAAAAACTGTTGTTTTCTTTATGTAGTCCAAACATTTCTTCTACTTGTTGTTCTATAAGAACTGATATATCTTCTATTTGTCCTTTCTTATTCTGGATTGTTTTGAAATCCACCCCATTTGATCTTAATAGTTCCTTTTGTGCTTGCTGGATATTTAAAGAGTCTGTTAATGTTTGTGTTCTTCCTGCTTCCTCAAACTTAATGTTTTCATCTATATCTATAAATAAATTTATTGCATGTGTTGTATTGTTATGATGACTATACATTAAATCTGTATTTTGCTTTTGGTCTTCCTTTTTAACATAAAGTCTATTAAAATAGTCTCCATTTACTACTGGTCCATCTGTAACTATAATATCAACCCCTGCATCCATTAAAACCCTTTCTTTTCTTATTTGTTCCTTTGATACTGATAATTGATCTCCTAACTCCTCAAATCTTCCTTCCCATGTTAGGTCTTTTGCATACTCAGAAACATACTCCGCAGATAAACCCTCTGCACCAAATCTCATTTTGATATCTGATATAACTCTTAATGCTGCTGTACTTTTTCCACTCCCTGGAGCTCCAAATAAATTAACTACTAGTGTTGAATTATTTTTTTTCATTTTTTTCACCTCTCCTTTTTTTATATTATGATGTTTTAACCTAATCTTTAAACTTTGTGAAAAAACTTTAATTTTTTTTTTGGGAAAGTTTTATGTTAATATTATGTATAGATTTTTATAAAAAGGTATCAATATGACTTATAGAACACACCAAGCAACCGCTATAGCAATTTTTTCTTCCTTGACATTAGCTGCTGTCACACTTAATGAAAAGTCTCTTTTTGATGATTGGGGTAATCCTCTCTCTCTATGGTTGACTATGTTTGCTGATTTTAAAAATATGATTTTGAATGTAATCGGAGTAATCCCTTCTAATGACATTCTTCTTTTTACATATACACTAATCCTTATTAGTATTGGCTCTCTTCTTCCTGACCTTGACCATGAAAAATCATATATTAGTAGAAAACTTAGAATTACTGGTCTTTCTTGGTTGGTTTCAAACCTTAAACATAGAGGACCTACTCATAGATTGGATTACAATGTTTACTTCTTTGGTGGTATTTCTGTTTTTATCTATTACTTCTTTGGTGGCACTGATGGTGGTAACCCAGAATATTCATTTTATACTATCCCTCTTCTTCTTGGAATTGGTAGTGTCTTACATATTTTTGGTGATATGCATACTAAATCTGGTGTTAAACTGTTTGGTAAAAGAAGTTGGGGATTGTTTCCTAAAAAATTAAGATTTTCGACTTCTGGTGGAATGGAAAATTTATGGCTTGTTTTCTATCTATTTTTGTCTTTTTACTCTATTTCTACACTAACTAACATTCTTTAAAATACTTTATTATTAAAATTGTTGTTTTAATGGAGTTTTTAGGGGGGTTAAGGGCTCTTTCTCTGGTTTTCTGATAAATGGTATAGAGAAAGAAAAAAATGTCTTTAAATGGTCTTAAAATGCCTGTTTTGTTTTAAATAGATATATTCCATTTTTCCAAATACCACTTTCTTAAAAGAAATCCTTCGGCTGGTCCATCTAATAATGCACCTCTACTTGTTCTGAATGATGTGCCAGTTTCTTTTTCTGCCATCTCTATTGCTTCTAATTTGTCAGCAGATAGCCTTAAATCCTTTTTCCAGTGTTGAGGTGATACATATATTACCTTTTCTGCATTTAACTCTGAAAGGGCCTTTAAAATGCCGAAATTGATCATTGTCGTCCTTGTTGCTTTAGCCATATTCCCTCTTGTTAAACCAGGAACTTCTAAAACAACTATTTTTGAGTCTTTTATGAATTCAATTATCTTTTCCATATCTAATTCAAAATGGGATTTCTCTGGAGTTTTAACTTTATATTTCAATTGTCCTGCTTTTGGACCTGTTTTGTAATATTGTTTCTTGCCGCTTTTATCTTTATCAAGTATAAAAACAGGCTTTTTGTCTATTACCCTTTTTAATGGTGTCTTTATATGTTCTGATCCATTTGACAGTCCGCCATATATTCCTGGATCTATTCCTATTATTTTTTTATTACTCATTTATACCCCCTCCCTTTTTTTTGAAATATTTATTTAGTTTTTCTGATTTTAGTGAACCTAGACTTAATACGAGCTTTAACGACTCTTCCTTTGTTAAGTCTGGAATATATTCTAACTCCTTATCTTCAACATAAAGGTTATACCCATTTGTTGGATTTGGAGATGTTGGTAAAAATACTACTTTTATATTTGTATCTGGTATTGAGTTTGTTATAAAACCTAACTGTTTCTGTCCTCCAAATGAAACAAGAACAACCTCTTGCTTATCATCCTTTCCATTTGAGGAAAATAGTTCTGTTATTTGTTTGAAAATATCATATAGTTTATTCACAAAAGGTAATTTTTTTAAAATCATATCCTGAGTATGATAGATGAAATTTGAAGTTTTTGAGGAGATAGCATATCCTATTGAAATTATTAAAATGAAAACAAGAGGGTAAATCAATAAACCAGGGTTTTCTAAACCTACAAAATACTCATTTAATACTGCATTTGTTGTCTTTATAACATCATAAATAAATAAAACAACATAATAAGTCAATACTATTGGTAATAAAGCCATTACCCCTGTTATAAAATTAGATTGAACTGTCTTTAAATATTTTAAAAAGTATTTTTTTGTTTTTTCCATTTTTTATCACCTTGAGTTATTGCATATTGAATAGTTATCAAAATAGTTGTTTTATTTTCATTAGTTATTGTTGTTTCAATCATATCTATGTTTTTATTTAACTCTTCTAGTTCTAAAATCTTTGTTTTTAATTCTATTAGAATCAATTTCATTAACCCCCTTTTTATCAGATCATTTGGGGTTGCCCTAAATGTTAAAGACTCAAAACTACTGTTTTTTCTATACAATAACATCTTAAAGGTTAACCTATTTTTGTAAACTCTTGAACTGGTGTTGGTTCAAAGTCTTCATTTGACTTGGGTTCCATAAATAAAGCCTTAAATAATGAGGCTTTTGATAAAATTAAAAACGCTGATTTTTTCCCATTTTTAAATTCTATTTTTTTTACTGCCTTTAAGAAAAATAATAAAAAGAAAAGCGAAACAGGGAATAACATATTTATTAAAAATTGTCCTAACAAAACAATATCAGGTCCCCCTAATATTAAACCAAAAACATATAGAAAAATCGCTGAAAAAGCAATCGTAAGAGATGTTACTGCTGTATTCATTAAAACCCAAGACCATTGTGATGTATTTGCACCAAATACATATATCTCCCTATTTTTTGCTCTTGCAATATCCTCTGATTCCATTTTTATTAACCCTACTGAGTTAAAATCCTTATTTTCCATCCTCATAACCTCCTTTGATTTGATCTATATACTTTTGATATCCTTCCTCTGTCTCATTCATTACCTGTTTTAAAAACTCTCTTTGGTATTTATGAAAAACTTCCTTTTTTTGATAGTCTATTTTTGATAACTCACCAACCTTTAATGTTTGACTGTCATTCTGTTTCCACTTTTCACCAATAGTTCCTGTTTCATCAAATATATTAGAAAGTCTCTGGATCTGCTCTTTCATTTGAATAATCTGGTCTTCCCTAATTATATTGTTGAATGTTGTATCATTTGCAAGATTAACTATCATCCTCTCTTCATTTTCTCCAAATTTTGTGATTAAGTCATCTATATCCATTGAAAATATTGATTTATGTATATATAGTTTTTCTTTTAATAATGAGTCAATATCACTTTTATCTGAATGACTTGGGTCTGAAGACTCCTCAGCAACCATTCCTTTAAAAAAAGAACCAACTGTTTGATGCTCTTTCTTTTGTTTTGTTACTTCTGTTATTTTTGCATCTTGTTCAAAATACCTCAACTTGTATAATAATGGAACTAATCTTTTACTGTTATAATTTTTCACTAGAATTGACCCCCTGGCTCTCTTTTTATTACCTTTGTTATTTGCTCCCTTATATTATTCAAAATATCCTCGATCTCCTCTTTATGTGCTTTTTTTGATTTTTCAAAAGGATTGTTTTTATTTATTCCATATAAAATATCCTTAATTGTTAACTCTTTGTCCACTAAACCTTTTATTAACTGTGATGGTCTTTTACTTGATGAAACACCACTCTGACTCTCTATACTTTTTTCATATACTGCTAATGATGCTGGTTTAACAATTCTTTCTCTTTTAGTGTTCTGGAAAAATACCTCTGATAAACCATATCTTCTTATCATTATCATCTGAAGCCCCAATTCTAAGTTGAGCTGTCTCTCCTCTTTTGTTAATTTTAATGGTATAACAGATCCTATCATTTTTTTGTATATTGATATCACTTTTTCTTCATATTCCTTCGCAACATCATTTACTCTCTCCCTTATCTCTTTCCTATCTTCTATTGTCTCCTCTATGTCATTTAGTAAAATGATTTTTTTAAACTTCATCTCTAATTCATCTGGAACCTTTGGATTTACCTCTTTAAAAAAAATATTTATTTGTTTTGTTGAAAATATTTCTTTTATTAAGGACTCTGGTTCTATAATTATCCTCGTTGATAATGATAAAGTTGAATCTGTCTTGAATTTCTTTTTAAAACTCTGATATTCATCCAACTCCTCTCTCAGTCTGATTATATGTGTATCTTTTTGAGGTAACTCTATATCCGATACTAAATATTTACCTAAAGCCTCTGTTAATAAAACAACTCTTTTTATAAAATAAGGACTTTGTTTTGGTGAACTTGGCTTTGGAACCTTTTTAAACTCCCCAAAACCTGATACCATTAACATTGCTACCTCTTCATCCGTCAAAACATTGTTTTTTAATTCTGTTTCCATAACAACACTTAAATGCTGGTTGGTCCACATTGATGATTCCAGTCTTTTAATCATTACTCAAAAACCCTATTTTTTTACTTTATCTTCTATTACTACTAAAAATCTTAAACTTCCACCAGGTGCTAATACATTTTCCCCTCTCTCTAAGTCTCCTAAATACATTGCAACATAATTACCAAATGTATTTTTAACAAGAGTTTCATTCACCCTTAATACCTCTTTTTGATTATTATTTGTTAAAGTTAATTCCATTAAAGCTAATTTTCTTAAATATCTTGGGTCCTTTTTGTCTGCTTTAATAAATGGTGATTCATATACATTGTTTAAATGTAATCTGTAACTGATCGGTTTTAAACCATATAAAGTTTCTATCTCTGTTGTTCCATTAAATAAATCTTTGTTTATATGAACTATATTTTCTCTTAAACTTCTATAAAGATTGTTTTTTGTAACTCTTGCAAATATCATTAACATCGCCTTATTATTGAAATCATTGTGAATTCTTTTTACATTTGTTTGTTTTAAAAACAACGCTTTTGCTGCTAATGAAGTCCCATTTGTAAATAAACTATGTTCAATGTGTCTTTGTGCTGAATTGTTCCCTACTTTTAATGTTACTACCAACTCTGTTCCATCTAATAAAGCAATATTTAGTTGTAACTCTAAATTTGGGTCTTTATTGATAATTTCCAGTTTTTGCTCATCTTGATTGTTTTTGATCGCTATAGTTTCTGTTTTTAAATATCTTAAGTCTTTTATTCTTTGGTCAAACTTAATCACAGATAATTTATTGAAAGGTATAAATAAATCTATGTATTTTTGTTTTGATTTTAATTTGATTTTCTTTTCTGATTTAACAAACTCCATCTTTCCCTTCAATTCTTTTATTATTAACTCTTTTCTCTTGATTTGTTCTTGTAAAAATGCGTTTTTTGTTTGTTTATCATATTCTTCTTGGGAAATTGTTGTTGGAGCACCCTTTCCTGTTTTAATTCTATTTACCGCACCATCTATTACACCCTGATCTATTTGTAATAGTTTTTTCTGAATCTTTGGTTGTCCTCCGTTTTGAATTCTTTGAACCTCCTCTTGAGTCTGTTCCTGTTCAAACTTACTAAACATATTCGCATTTAATGCTGTTACACCTAATATTGATACTAAAACTATTTTTTTGATTGTGTTTTTCATTATTTTTCTCCCCCTTTTGAGTTTCCATTTTGTGTTTTCTCAATCTTCTCAAGAATTACAAAAAGTTTCTTTTCAGATTCAATATCCACGGCTGTTTTTTCTTTTATCTTTATCGCATTAAATAATGCTCTTGTTAAATTATTGTTTTTAACCTCAAATGCTGCTAAAACTCTATTTTTCTCATCTTCTGATAGTACAGTTGAAACCCAAGTTGCCTCCATTAACTTCATTCTATTAGAAGTAGAAGTTAAATATTCTAAACCTCTTTTTAATGTTAATAATAACATGTCTTTGTTATTGAAATTAAAGTCTATTTTACTATTTAAAATTACCATATGCTTCTTGAAACCCTTAACCAAAACTATCATTTTTTCATAATCATCTTCTTGTTCTGGTGTTAAAAACATTTGTTCTCTTACAGATACAAATAATGCTGAAGCCTTATCATACTCTCTGGTGATGATATATTTATTAAGATTATCTAATGTTGTCTCTCTCCCCTCTTTTAACTCATTGATAATTTCTCCATTTCTGTTTCTCATTCCCTTTAATTTACCTGTAATTCTTTTATTTTGAGTTTGAAGTTTGTTAATCATCTTTCCCTTCACTTCTGTCTCTGTTCTTAATAATTCATTATTTCCTTCAAGTTGCATATTTTCATTTTGAATTACCCTGTTTTCTTTAACCAAAATCTGATTTTTTGACTTTAATTGACTTAACTCTTTTAATAGATTATTCATTTCATCTTCTATTGAATCTAATAATGCTTCCTCTTTGTTTGTTAAGTTTTTGATTTTCATCTTCTCTTTACTCTTTTCATTATACTTTATCTCTGTTTGATCTACAGTTTTTATTGCTTCTGTTAGTGATGTTGCACCTAATCCTGTCCCTAAAATCATCATTGCCGCTAATGATGATAAAATAATTTGTTTTGATGTTTTCATATCTTTACTCCCCTTTATTGAAATTTGGTATTGTTTGTCTTACTTGGTCTGTTAGCCACTCTTCCGATATTCTTATCGGGTCTATATCTATTGCTACCATAAGGTGTGCTCCCTCTATAGGTTTTGAAATAATAAACATATTTCTCATTGAGTCTAGTCTTAATCCTATAATATTTTCATTTATGTGTCCCTTTGTCATACCCTTGAAATATGACATTCTTGAACCACTTTCAAAAATCTCTTTTTTATCAAAGTTTATAGAGTATGATCTATCTGAAACCAATCTTAATGAACTTGATGTTATCGCCTTTATACTTCTATTTTCCGTATAGCTAAAATGTGGTAAGTCAATTACAAAACTTTGGTTTTTTAAAATATTTTTTGATGCTATCTTACTTATTCTTGTTAACTCTTTTACTAATCTTTCTTTCTCTTCTAAACTTGCATTTTCTCTTTTTTTCATCTCTCTATACATAAGTCTCATTAACATTACTTTATCTTGCTCTGTTAGTCTATCATGAATATTTTTATTTATCTCTAATTGCTCTTCTGACACTGATGCTTGAATATATGCCTTTAAATCTTCTGTTCCTGAAGCATTTAGTCCTATTACTGATATTAACATTGCTAAAAATACTTTTTTTACTTGGTTTATCATTGTTTTTACCTATCCTTTTTATTTATATATGGAACTACCATTCTTATATTCTCTCTTTTTAACTTATTTTTTATATACTATTATTATTTTTTATAAATTCCATTTTATTACTTGGCACTCACTCTTTTGTAAGTGTTTTGAAGACACTTGTTTTTTTGTTTAAGGAAATATTGATCCCTTTTTAATAAAGTTAAAATAATTGTTTTCTTTTCCTTCATTGTCTTTAAATTATGGAAATTTGACATAAGTCTATTTACTTCAACTTTACTTTTGTTTTCTTTTATAGATACAGCAGTTAAACAAGCAGAATGTGAAACCATTATTGAACTTAATTTCTCATTCTCTAATTTTACCCTTTGTTCCTGTAACTCTTTTTGTTTTTTTACCTTACCTACACTCATTACTAAACTGAATACATCAGAAAACATTGCATTTGCTTGTGTTGTCATCGCCATTATTATCATTATGGTAAAAATTATTCTTTTTGCTTTCATCTTATTTATTCCCTTTTGCTTTTAATAATCTTAAAATATCTTTTCTTTGTTTTTTTATCTCTCTTTCATATCTTTCAACCAGGTCATTTAAAACCTCTGTCTCTACTTTTAATAAACTATTTTCCCTTTTTAAAAGATCCATTTTTGTTTGTTCTTTTTGTTCTTTTTGGTTTGTCATTTCAAGTTACCTCCTTTTGAGTAGATTTAACATATTTACCCTTTGTTCCATTTTAAAATCTATCTTTTCTATTTCTGCTTCTAGGATTTCTAAATTAGTCTTATCCATTTTGTATTTTTCCATTCTTTCTAATAATTCACCCTTTACTATTGCTATTCTTTTACCATATAACTCCTTTAGTCTACTTATATAGAAATCAGAGAAATTTGAAAATATTAAATTTATGTTAGCTACCTCTTCTGCTGTTATTATGAAACTTGAAGCAGGTGCTTCATAATTCGTTATTGTTGCTGGAAAACTTTTAAATTGTTGTTTTCCATCTTTTATCTCTATCATAGGAAAATTTGTATTACCATAATAAGAACTAAGTCCTAAACCTTCCAATTGCTCTAATACAAAATCATCCTTTTGTTTTGTCGCCCATTTTGCTGGTTCTAATTCTAAAAAAGATGGTTTTGAAACCTCTTTGTTTAAAACTTGGAATATTTTAATTGAGTCTGCCATTGAAAATAATTGTTTTGCCACCTCTAATTCATTTAAAGGTCTATATAAATATGAGGTGTAGTTTACTCTGTTGTCTCCATTTTGCTCTGCTATCTTTTTAATGTTTTGATACATTTTTGCTCTCTCTGATATATCATTTGCTTTGGTTTTTTCATATTCTTCCTTAAACCTGTCTTCTATTAGCTTTTTCTCTGTATCTGCCATCTTTGATATTGGTGATAACCATTTGTTCTTTATCAAAACTCCTGTTTTTAACAATTCTATTTTTCTCTTTCCTGTTTCAATTGCAAACATCTCTTTATTGTTTTGTAATCCATCAAAATCAGATGAAAAAACTAAACCACCTGCTGCTCTATAATACTCTTCGACTTGAGAACCTATCTCCTGCTCTATTAACTTTCTAATATATATTTTTTGCTTTCCTGTTGCAACTGTTTTTAAATCATCTAATATATTTCTTATTTGTAATGATTGATTTGGTTTATATTTTACACAATACTCTCCATTTGATGACTTTTCTTCACAAATCCCACCTTCTCCATTGTTATCTACAAATCTTTTATATTCAACTTCTGTTATCCAAGGAAAATCACAATTATTCTCATTTAGTGAACAAGATAACATTCTTAATCTCTCTGGGTCTAATTCTAATTGACTTGTCACCCTGTCCATTAACAAAGATAAACCCATTTTTGTTTTTGATGACATCGCATGGTAAAATTCTGATTTTCCTATGTTCTCTAAAAATTCTGTTTTTACACTCTCCAAAAACTTTAATTTTGTTATTTCTGGTATGTCCATTATGTCTATTTGCTGAGGTGTTGCTTGATATATAACCCTTGTTTTGAAATCTGTATCCCTTACTGACCTTAATTCACCACCAGATACAGCATTCCCAGAAGGGTCAGCAGAATATGACTCTAATATACTCACACTTGAAGGATCCATCTTCGCAGATACACTCCCTGCTTGCCCTCCTGTTGGTTCTAAATGATACTTTGATTCATGTTCTAAACCTATTGTTGTTATTCCACCATCAAAACCTTCTATTTGACCTAACTTTGAAGCTCTCAAAATCTCTATTTTTTCTGTTTTATTTACTGGTTGATTATATTCCATCTCGTGGTGTAGGTCTTCACATAGTTTTGAAGATTTTTTTGTAAATGTAAATTGTCCTGCCATAAATTTGTCAAATAATGACTTTATATAAAATTTTGAATATTCATATCTTTTTTGTTCATTTTCACCTTTAACTACCGCACCCTCCCTTCTATCATAACAAGAATATGCTTTTGCAAATGCTGTTACATCTAAACCATATTTGAATGACTCATCATCATATGAATTCTCACCAACACCAAAATTTAACTCTTCTTCTATACTGTTTGCCATTGTAGAACCCATACAAGCACTAAACTCTGCTTTTCTAAACATATTGTCTTGTGGAGGTTGGTTCTCTGGGTCATTTAATGTATTTAATGATGATTGTATTGTATAGTGTATATAGGCAAGAAAATCTAAATATTTCTCTGTTTGTTCCTCTTCCCCCATTAACTCCAATGTTGTCATAAATAATTCTTTTGAATCAATTTCATTTGTAAAAGGGTTAACTGCTGTTGGTGCATATATTTTTACTTGCTCTACATAGTTTCTTAATAATGGTGCTGACTTTTGTAAACCCATTGTTTTATCAGAACAACCAAGATTATATGATATGTCTGCTAATGTTACTTCCTTTCTTAAACCTAGTGAAGCACTTACTCCTCCACTTGAACCTACACCAACACCTAAACTTCTTTCTTGATATATCTTGTCTACATCATTTTTTGACTTGATAATTGAATAAAGTGATACCTTATTATCTTCCTTTTCTAATGCAGAACCTGTTTTTGAAGCATCTTTATATTCATCCTGATATACATATATAGAATTTAATCTTTCTTCTGATATTTTTTCAGGTGTCGCATTTAAAAATTGAACCCCTATTACCATTGTTATTATTATTTTCAAAACTTTCATTTTATTCACCACCTATCATTTGAACTACACCAGTTTTCATTTCTAATCTTCTCTGTCTCATAGTTTCTCTCATTAACTTTCTCTGTTCTGTTGTTATTATTGGATGGTCTAAATCTTTCTTTGCATCTCTTAATAATTTATCAAATAGCATAACTTTGTAATCTCTACAAAAATCTGTTGCCGCCAATCTACCTTGTCTTGCCAAAGTGTCCTCCCCTGTTTTTTGTTTGTTTCTATTTACACAAAATGCGTGTTTTTCCGACTTTGTTAGCTTTGATAAACCTTCAACTGTGTTTTTGTATCCTTCTAAAAAATTGTCTTTTTGTTTATATAGATTCTTGATATCTCCACCTAATTCTGTCTTTGATCTTAATATCTCTTCTGCTATTTTTAATGATACAAGTCTATCATATTCTCCCTGATTTCCTCCTAATTTCCCAACTGATTTCCAAAACCTATTACAAAATGCTACATTTGAAATTGACCTTGTTAACTTAAACTCTGAATACTTTCCCTTTTTCCCATCTTTATGTCTTGCATTTAATGGATTAAACTCTGACTCTTTCGCATAATATGTCTCAAGAACTTCCTTTGATGGTATTTCATTGTTTTCTAATTCAGTTATAATATCTGTAGCTGAATCTATACATAACATCTGAACTGATGTGTATAAATCCTTTGGTATCCCATTTTCTGGATTATCATCAAAAATATTTATTTTGATTGAGTTGTCTAACTTTGTTGATTTACCATTCTTCTTATCTTCTTTTTCATCTAATATAGAACAAGAATCAATATTTGTATCTTCAAGTTTTGTGTTTTCTGCTAGTATATTGTAAAATTTCTCTGCACAAGTTGCATTTTTTGTCTGTAAATACCCCTTATATGGGATCTTTAACTTTTCTAAAATTTGTGTTGAAGTTTTTAACTTTCCTTCTAACTCAAACCATCTTGTTAAATACTCTTCACTTCCCACTGCTGGTTTAGTTTTAGCATCTTTCGTTGCCTCTGAAGTTTTAAAACTTGTATTTACCTCATTAAATACCCATTTTAAAGAACTACCAGATGATTTTAAGTTTGCTACACATTCTGATTTTGTTTGTCTTCTTAATGCATCCAATAATTGTGGAGTTTTGAAATTAAACTCAAATGTGTTGTCCATATCTTCATCCTTTTGAACACATCTATTGTAATTAAGTATAAATGTGTCTGTCTGACCCTTTGCTATACATTGTTTAATTAACTCACTTGATTTCCACCCTTGTGTAAATAATTCTTGCATCTCTGCCTTAACCTGAGCACCTAATGCTGATACAAAAGGCATTTGTGAAGTAATTGTTACAACCATACTCTCATATATAACCTCTGGTGAACCCTTATGTAGGTTTATCCCACCTTTTATGGTAGTTTTCTCCTTTGTTTGTGAATTTGCTAATGAAATACACTCTCCAACAGTTTTTGAAAGTTGTGAAAACTCTGATGCCACTACTGACTTTTTGGTAGACTGGTCATCTTGTGCATTTTTTAAATCATCCTCTATTTGTTTTTTTGCATCCTCAACTTGACCTTCATTTAATCCTGAAGAACCATCAGCTTCATCACCATAATCACCAAGAAAATCATCTGTTGCTGTAATTGTATTTTGCATAGCCTCAAATGCACAAGCAACCGCTCTTTCATTTTGCTTTTTAATCATATTTGCTGGTAACTCTTTAAACATATGTTTTATAATCTCCTTAGTTGCCTTGATTTTTACTTCTGACTTAAATTCATGAACCTTTTCTGCTAACTGTATTTTTGGTTCTTTTTTGTCTTTTACACATTTTGAGTCAAACTCTGAACTGTATTTTGGAACAGTTAGTGAATCACCTGATTCTAATGTTATTTGCTGTGTTTCAATGTTTCCAGATGAATCATATTTATACTTTGCTCTTCTTGGATAATATAAACATTCCATTACATTACACTCCTCTTGAACTGTTATACCTGTTATTAAACCACCTATACTATTATTTACCACATTAGATATATTTGGCATTGCAAATCCAAAATTGTTCTTTTGTGCTGATTGAGGTTTTGTTGGTGGTGTTGACATCACTGGTAAAGAAGTTGGTGATGTTGATGGACCACTTGTTCCCACTGAAGGTGTTAAAGATTTAATAGGTCCAGATGAATTTCCCTGTGATAAATTAGGTAAAGATTGTGAAATACTATTTAATAAATTATCTTGGATTTCCCCTATCGCTTGAGCCAGACCCTTTAAACCTGTATTTGAGTTTTGTGTTACTTTATAACAGTTTGACTCTATTTCTGCTAATTCTGCTAAACATACTGACTTATCTGCCTTGTTTTCACATTCTAACCTTTTACTTATTTGTAAATTTCTACATTCATTTACTCTCTCTTCTTTTAGGTTATCAAAAACTGTTCCCATTCCTCCAATCCCAAAAGAACTCTCTAAACCTTGAATTACTCCACCTTTTATTATTTGAACTGTTTGATCATCTTTGTATAACTTTAAAAAATTGTTTTTTCTTAAATTATATGTTTTGTATTGTTCAATTTCACCAATGAACTTTGAAATGTTATTTTGAATATATATTTCTGTTGAGTTGAACCCCCTTGTTCTCTCCTCAAAACCCATATCAAGTGGATTCTTGTATCTTGAACCCTCCTTTTCTTGTTCTGTTGAACCAGATGACTCTATTCCCTTTGCTGAATCCCTTTGAGAACTCTGTAAAATTGAGTTTAAACTCCCTCCTGATGAACCAACCATTGAAGAATTAAAATTGAAAACACCTGCATTTGCTGTATGAACTGACAACAATACTATTGTTAAAAGCTTTAGTTTTTGTAAAATTGTCATTTTGTGTTACCCTTTTTGTTTTTTACCTGGGAATTAGTATTCCCAAATATCCTTTTCTTTTATTAAAACCCTCTTCCATACTGGTGCATTTTTGATTACAAACTTATCTTCTAAAACTAAGTATGAATCTCTTACAAATACATCCATAACCTTTGGTGCTGTTATTGTGAATGTTGTTCTTTTTTGTCTTTCTATCTTCTTTACCCTTTCATTCATTCTTTTTACTAAATTCTTACTGTGGTTCTTTTTAAGATTTATCATTTTTGTTTTTATATTTTCTGATACTTCGCTCCAGTTCTTTTCCTGATAACTATTTGTATTTAAATCTATATTAAAATCTACATTTTCAAAACCTGTTGCTTGTGATGCCACGGTTAAACTTATTGCTAAAATTGCTGTTTTTAAAAAATTATTTTTCATTTTTTATTTCCTCTCTTTCTTGGATTTCTCTATCTCTTTTATCTCTCTCTATTTTATCTTCCTCTAATTCTTTCCCTGTTATTAAAGTAAAGCTATCAAGATATATACCAAATTGATTATCTATTGTTGATGTTGATGTTCTTAAATCATATGTAACCTTGAAATTTGATGTGCTTGAAGTTGTTCTTGATGTCTCAATATGTTTGAAATAGATTTCTATTACATATGAATCAGAAGTCCTTGTTGTATACATACTTTCAATTTCTACTGAAAATGATGCTCCTAATAGTTGGGCATTTTCAATTGTCGCTGATAATGACTCTTTATACATATCAAATGTCTTCTGTTCTGTGAAACTTTTAACAAAATCTAAATTTGATTTATACTCATTTCCATTAAACTCATACATTTTTTTCACTAATATCTTTGCTAACTCCTTATATGTATCCTTTTGAGATGAACTAGCTGTTGTTATATACTTTTGTCCTGCTGGGTCAATTATATATAATTGCTTTGTGTTCATTAACTTTTGATACTTATCCTCTAGTGGTCTTGTTGTGTTTAATAACCATATTGTTGCCGTGATAGATGCAATTAGAGAACTTAAAACAATCATTTTAAATTTACCATCTGTCCATAATTCTATTTTTTTCATTCTACTAATAGCCTCCTTTTTTATTGGTTTTGACATTTTGTCACCTTCCTTTTTTTATTATCTGGTTCAAAAACCTTTGTTTTTCCTCTTTAACTTATTTTTTCAGTTGGGATTATTTTCTTTATTATTGATATGTATATTCTTAAAAATATAAGAGATATCAATAACCCAATCGAAATAGAAACCTCTAAAGCAAAAGTTCCTGGTTCCAATAATTCATTATTTATTGTTAACCATCTAAATATATCCCTAACAACTTCACCAAGTATAAAATACTCAACTACAAATATTGATAACCCTGTAAATATCATTGTTAAAAATGTTATTTTTAATACTGCTCCTCCATTTTTTAAGATAGGTCCTTCTAATAATGTTTCCCATATAAGTCTTGGTTCTACACCTTTATTCCTATACCCATCCTTTACAAGACCTATCATTAGTTTTATGTAATTCCATATAAAGTCAAAATATGTTCTTAATAGTGGAAATAATAAGTCCAATAACATATATCTAATTACTGCTATTGATAAATATATTATCCCTATTATAAGTATTATTGGGAAAACAACTAATATTAAAATTATCCCTAACATAACCTTAAAAGATAATCCTGCAATGTATTTTAAAACATCTGCCCCAATGTAATAAAAACCTGATGCAGCAGAAACAGCCAAAACACCTTTTTTTGTCTTTTTTAAACCCCTTTTTAACATCTTCTTTGACATTGCCTTTATATACCTTCTTGGATTATTTACAATTGCTGATTTAAATCTTGATACTGCACTCATTGTTCTTTTTGTCTTTGTTGATATAGAAGTAACGCCTTTTAAAACACCTTTTGCTGCTGACCCAAACATTGCCCCAGGAATTACAAGAGATGCCGTTGAAAGTGCGTTTAAAGCCATTGCTGTGTCCATATTACTCAGTATCTTATCTGATTCTGGCCCCATTAGTGATTCATATACTCTATAATATGCCCCGATTTCTAATGATTGATTAACCTGATTAACCCCTATTAACTTATATGTATCACTTGTTAAAAACTTTCCATCTGATGTTGCACTTACATCATACTTTAAACCATCTGTTAAAAAACCCTCTGTATAATTAAATATATTGTTTGTTACACCTTCCACACCTTCTATCTTTGTTGTCGATCTTGACTGTGGTAATATTGATCCATTTCTAATAGCTGAAACTGACCATGTATCATATGGTCCTCTCACCTCAACCAAACCATAACCAAAAGATTTATCCTTTTGATTAAGATAAGAAACTGTTTCAGTCATCTTACCCTCTCCTTGGTAGTTTTTTATATTTAATAAATTTGTTAATGCATAAATATTTGATGTATCATCTGTCATTAAACCTATTGAACTCTCTCTTATTACTGGTCTATAATCAACTGGATTTGAAACAATATCAATTGAAAAACTTGTATTTTTTAATAAAACTGTTGTCATTGTTGTGTTTAACACATTTAATATTGGTTCTGTAAAACTTGATATAGACATTGTCTTTCTAATAGCCTTCTGAAAATCTCCACTTGCACTTGCTTCCTTTGATGTTGCAATCTCTGTATCATCTATAAATATATTTGAAACCACTGTTCCCTTTGTTTCTACCTCCCCAATAGTTACACTCTTTCCATTTGAAGACATTAAACCTACACCTAACGATACCATCGAATCCTGAACTGTCTGATGTGTTCTTAATCCTATATCTGTAACTTGTGTTGATAATTGTGTTCCTTGTGCTAATGTTGCAACCTTTAATCCAAGTTCCTTTAATGCCGTGTTGTAATTTAATCTATCTACCATTTGCCAACCTGAATCAATTGTTTCTAGTTTATATTCCTTCTCAAGTTCTAATAATATATCTAATTCCATTCCTAGTTGGTGTAGTAATACATGTTCTTTTTTTAGCTTTGTTGCTGTTTTTGACAAAAACAACTCTTTTAATGTATTTTTTGTACTACTTGATGAAGTAACCCCACTAACCTCCCCTATACTATTTAAAACAACCCCAATTCTCTTAAGTTGGTCTGGTTCTATACTTTCTGCTATTTCTCTAACCCCTAAACTTTCTAAGTTTGAAAAATCTAATTGTATATCTTGATTATTTATCTTAATTGCCGTTAAACCACTTGTTGGGAATGAATTTTGATTACTATTATGGTTCTGTAATATCTCTGTAACTGAAACACTTGATAAAAATACATCACTTATATACTTAACTATATAAAGTCTATCAAACAATTCTTGTAGTTTTTGAACTCTTTCCTCATTGAGTGATATGTTTACCTTTGAAGTGGTTTTATTTAAAACAGTTAGTGGATCTAAACCAACCATAGAATTCAATAACTTTAAATATCTTCTCTCCTCCTCTGTTGTTAAACTTGAACCCATATCCGTAATTGGTTTTAATCCAACATATGATGATGATGAAGCATTTGCCACATCTAAGTTGAATGTCCCTGTATTAACAAAATATAATAAATATTGTTTTATTTGCTCCTTTGTGCTTGCCTTGTTTACTAATGGTTTATCAGATGATGCAAAAACAAATCTTTTGATTATGCCCTCTGGATCATTGTTTACTAATATCTCTTTCCTTTCAAAAGGGTCGTTTTGTAATGTAGTATTACTATTTACTACTGTTTCCCTATATTGTTCTGAACTTACTATTAAATTATCTAATTGCTGGTTGTATGCATTTACCTTTGTCTCAAAAATCTGCTGTGCTTCTGCTTTTGGTTGTATAGAACTTATGTTTTTTTCCGAACAATATTTTGCTACATTGTCATAGTTCGTCATTATAGGCTCTAAATTAAAAATGCTTGTTTTTTTGTAATATGCCTTTTGTGATGTTGTTGACCTAACTATTTCATTACAATATGAAGGAAAATCTGCCTTTTCTATGGTTTTTAAGTCATCATATGGAATATATGATATTGTATTATATGAATTTGGACTAAAAATCCCACTTGTTGGGGGGGTTAACTGTCCTACAATTGCTGACTGTAAAAATAACTCCCTATTGTTCTTTCTGTCTTGAAGTGATTTTTTAATACCATCACCCATAGTATTAAGAAAACCCAATACTCCATCATCTTTGAAAATCTCCCCTTTTTCTTGTGGTGTAAATAATTGTGTGATTATTGGATGTCCCCTATATAAAGAGTCACAATTTACTATTCCCTTTAATCCTTCTGCATAATGTTCTGTTTGCTTTCTACAATTGTTATAGAATTCTAAAGAGATAGTTCTTAATTTTTTAAATTGTGGTGCCTCTATCGCTTTTAATATCTTCTTCTCTTCCCCTATATTTGCTACCTGTGCTCTAAATTTACCTAGTTTCTCTATATTGTTACTTCCAGAATATGGTATTTCATAATTACCATCAGCAAACATACCTAAATGAAAAAAATGCTTTTGATCATTACTATTATCACCATTATACCTATTGTAAACTGAACCAATTACTTCTGATTTCTGTTCCGCTTCCACTATACCATATACTATTGGAGATGGTATAGAACTAAAAATAGCTAAAACTCTTGGAACATTCTCTAGTTTTGAAATTATCTTTACTTGGTGTATATTATCCTTATCTATTTCAACCACATTTATATTAGTTGGAACAAATGTCATACTAATTGTTATAACTATTAAGAATGCTGAAAAAAATGGATTTCTTAATGTTGGTGTTGCCAAAACACTCATTTCTCTTGGTGATTTTATTATTCCAATGAAAACTGCAAATACAAAAAGAATTGGTAATAGAACTACAATATTAACATCTGATAATACATTAAATACAGGTTCAAAAAACTTTAAAATCTTTATATAAAGGGTCTCACTGTTTTCTGAATACATTACCCCTTCATAGTCTGGTGTGAAATATTTTAAAAAATTCATTTTATACCCCCTTTATCTTTTGTGTTACTTTTGATACTGACCCTTGTGCCATCCTTCCAATTGAAGATGCCTTTTCTTGTTGCTCTAACATATCTCCAACCTTCTTCATTAACGGTGTTTCTTTTATTGTTGATGTAATATATGATAAAATTAAACTATAACCATAAACAACTATAAAGAATATCGCTAAAATAGCAAAACCATTTGTAAATAATACTGATAACATTGTTGGTCCTTCAATCGCTCCTGCTGTCATTTTATCAAGTAAAACTAAAATTGACTGATCCATTAAATACTGACCAAAGATATTTTGTGAGATATACATCATCACACCTAATATAAATGTAGCAAATACCCATACCAATAACTGTTTAGAAGAAACCTTTAATTGCTCCATTGGCTTATCTATATACTTGAATAAACTTTCTAAAGAACTTAATGTTTTTGAACTCCCAACATTGTAACTCATTACCCATATAACTAATGAAAGAGGTAATAACATTGTTATTCTGATAATTCCCATTATACCTATAATTACTCCTAATAAAACTACCTTTATTATCCTAAATAATAACAATAATGGTAACACAATTATTGCTGCAAATAAGAAATATATTATAGAAATCATTATCTTTAAAACAAATGTTCCAGAATCTGTTTTTGAAGCTAACCATGTAGCACCTGTTGCCACTACACCACCACCTACTACTTTAGATAATGTCTCTTCATCTGTTAAAACAGTCTTTATCTCCTCTATTGCCTCTTTTATTGTATATGGTGGTAAAAAAGAATTGTTTTTTATTGATGGTGTTGCTAGTTCTGGTGGTAATGTAGCCTTTGAAATAGTTGGAATTACCCCTGGCCCTATAATTCTATCAATATCATATAAACCATTTGAACTATGAGTAAAATATGTAACCTTAACCATTGCAACATTTTGATATTCCCTTACTGTGTCTAATACCTCTGTTAAAATACCCCACTGTAACGCTAAAACTGGCTTAACAATATATCTATATAACATGTTGTCTTCTGTTAAATTATCATTTAACTCTATTGTTGTTCTTTTTATTACTGCTGGTGCTGGTGCTGGTGTAACCCCCGTTGTTGACTTTGATTTATTTATTAAAACCTTTTTTGCTTCTTCAATCTGTGCATTGAATTTTGATAAGGTATTTGATAAAGAAACACAAGTATTTGTTTGAGGATTTGTAGCACACCCTGCTGTTGTTTTTTGTTTTTCTACACTTGTTGATGCTATTTGAAGCTGTTTTATTTTTGATACCAATGGTGATGCTGTTGTTACACTTGTTTGAACAGAAGTTGCAACCGCTGTCTTAGCCTCTGATTCCACTCTTGATGCATTTGCTTGAGCCGCTGCCTCTATAACTGCCTCTAAAACAACTATATATGAATTATCTACATTTATGTTTGGATACCCCTTTTTTATCCCATCTTTTACCTTTTCATTAAATTCAAGTTTTCCACTTCCATTTGCTGCAACATAATTCTCAACACCTCTAACTAAGTCAAAAAATAACTTTTTGTAGTTTGATGAACCTTGACTTAACAGTAAGTCTGCTATAAGTGTTCTATGTTGATTTATATCTATATTAACTTGCTGGTTTAATGAAGGTGCTGAAGAATAAGTATTTACCAATTCATGAACTAAGAAATCCTTTGGACCACTTAATGTTGATGCTCCCTGATTTGAAACATTTATTGCCATTGTACTTGTTGAATTAAATATACTTTTAAAATCATTATATACAGAACCAACTGTTATACCCTTCTTTTTTTCTAACTCTGTAAAATACTCCTCTGTTGCTTCTTCTGATGTTGTGTGTTGTGATATAGAACTTTGCTCTATTTTATGATTTATCATAGAACAGTCTAAGTCTGAACCCTGTAACCTTGTCATAAACTCACAATTTCTAATATATTCTGTGTCTGATGATTGGTAATATTTAAATAATTCATCATCTTCTATTGATGATAATAATAATGGTGGTAATGCTGTTAAAGAAGAATCTAATACACTGTATGTTCCTCCACTTGATGATGAAGTTATATTGTCAACCACACCCTGATGACTTAAAAATAATGCAGAACCAGTTTTGTCTTTTGGGTCTTTTATTGCTCTTGAAGACTCATAGTATATTGTTGAAGGATACATCCCTGCAAATACATTTCTTAATGAATACATCGCAATTCTATTTCCTGAAGAATCCTCTTTCTCAATCCTTGTTATATTAGCATTTAATATACCACTTATACATGCCTTTGTAGAACTTGGTGTTGAGTTTGCTCCCATACATCTTGTTTTTGTTTCTTCGTATTGAGCAACTAACTCATCTACTATGTCTGCCTGTCTTTGTACTATTGTTAATAATACCCTTCTATTTGTAACCATTAACTCCCAATTTACCCTTTCCTCTGTTAATTGTTTTATTTTTGAAATACCTGGAACTGATGTATCGTAAAAATTATCAACTGTCCCTACACTTAAAGAACTATTTAATGGACCTGTGAACCTATAATTTGATCCTAAATTGTCATACTCATCCTGAAACGAATCATCTGATAACTTTGTCTTCGCTAATTCATATAATTTTCTTAAATAGTCATTTACCTTTGGTTCTACTTGTTTTGTTGTTAATGCCTCTGATGCCTTTAAATTTTGTTTAATCCAATTCTTCTCTTCTTCTAAAACTCTCTTTTTAACCTCATTTGTTAATCCTGCTTGATTAAAATCAATGTTTTTTATTGCTGTTTCTTCTTCGTTTACATCTATTGATGGAAGATTTTTTCTCCATACCTTTGGTAATGATTGTTGTGTTAAAATGTCTGTTAATAAAATTGCTATTTCTTTTGGATATGTCATTGTTGCTGTTGCCGTTTCTAAATCTGAAAGATCCTTGAACATTTTGTTTGCAATTTCTCTAATGTTTGAGTTTTCCAATGTAATTAAAGTTGAATAATGTTCTTTGAGCTCTTTTGAATTCTTTGCTATATCTATCTCGTCTATCAATAATTCATTTGACTTTACTGTTAATTCCTTTTTATAATTTAAATTTAACTTTGCTAATAAAACCTCATTATATTGAGAACCTATCATATAGTAATACATTTGATCTATTGGCTCGAAAAAATCTGAAACTATTGTAGATGAAATATCAGTACCAAATAATGAAACAAAAATTGAACTCCCTAATGTAATGTTACTTGCACAATTTTTTATTATATCTTCCTGCTCTATCCTTGCCGTTAATGAATTCTCATTATCCTTTAAAAACTCTGCTTTTTTAGATGATGATACACAACTGTATATAGTGTTTTGAGCTCCACTTTTCCAAAACATTTGTTTTCTTTTTGTTGGTGCTCCTGATGATAAAGCTCCAGCATAAGTTGAAGTGTCCTCATATACATAGTCTGATGCCTTTATATCTGGAAAACCATAATAACTTTTTTCTATATATCCTATAACTCCAAGAATTTGTGGAACTACTATTATTCTATTGTTTCCTACTGAACCTGGTGCAACTGGAGATGCCTGATTAACATCTGAAATTGTTGATTTTAAATCATTTACCATCCATCCAAGGATTTCCCTGTCTCCCTTATTTACTCCAACCCCTGAAGATGAACTTTTGTAACCCACTATTGGTGTCATTTGTATCATTGGAATAGGCTTTAACATGAAGTCAAATAAAATAAATATTAAAAAAGACTTTGTAATTAAATTCCACCAAGGTTGTCTCTCATCATAAAAAACACTTGATATGTCCCTAAAATCCAAACTCTTTACAAAAGAATATAGTCCAATTAGTATTGCTAAAAATATTGAAAGACCTATTAAATCTAACTTTGAATATGTAACCCCTCCTGTTAAAACCATGAAACTTTCAGTTATAAACCCTACTAGGTTGTTAACCATTGAACCCCCAAATGCTTCATAGTGTTGAAATACAAAATCTGTTGGTGGTGGTGTCTGTGCTAATGCCACACCTGTTAATGCCATTAGTATTAAAATTATCTTTTTCATTAAATATTACCCTTCTATTTTTTTCTTAGTTTTCAAAATTACTATTTTTATTTCTTTAACTTATTTTTATATAATAACGGGAGGACATAGGTTTGTGAAGTTAAAAACAAATGTTTTGTGAATTCTTTTGATTACCCCACCCATAATGGGAAGGGTTTTGTTTGGAGATTTGTTAAAACAAATGTTTTAGAATGTTACATTCTTCTCTTTCATTAACAATAAAATTGCTTTAACTAGTCTATGGTTTTTTCTAATTATACTTATCTTTTCTTGTGATAAATCCTTCCCAACTAAGATTTTCTCAACCTCTTCAACAACCTCGTGAGTTTCAACTTGTGGTGCAGTGTTTTGAAATACTGTTATATCTGAATAATCCTCCTTAAATGTCTTTTTTGGATTTGAATATAATTCTGCCATAACCCTTATCGCTGTTTTTTGAGTCGTAACAGCCCCTAAAACTGATAAAAGAGTCTTTTCATCCTTGTGGGTAGTTGAAGTCCAGTAATCAAGTCCTGATACTATTAAACTTGCTGTAATAGTCTTTACTCCATCCATATCTAATAACATCTCAAACTTCTCTGCTCCCTCTTTTGCCTTTTTAACAAATTCCTGTGCTGGTTCACTTAAATTAAATACTGGTTGTTCCCCCTTTGGATCATCCGAAGGAATTGAATGAGACCCACCTAAAATTACTCTCCAACCTGCATTTTGCTTAAGAGCATTGAATTTTGCCTTTTTTGGTCCATCATCTCTATGGAAATCCGTTATCGCTTGAGAAATTAACCATACTCCAGCACCATGTTTTCTTGCTGTTCTAAATAAATACTCTATTGAATCCAATCCAGAAGAAGACTCAGCCCCCACTATGTAGTGTGCCTCATCAATCAAAAGTATCTTTTTTGCTAGTTTCGTGTTTGGTGATACCATTATTTTGAAAAAATTCATGAAAATCGCTGCTGGTAATACCGCCGCTAACCTTGGACTTGATGAATCCCCTAAATCTATATTCACAAGTCTTTCTTTTGATAAATCCGCTGGTGGCTTTGTGTTGAATAACTTTCCTGCCTGCTTCATGTCTATATAAAAGTCTAATGCATCTAAATATGGTAATGTTGTCTCATCTTTTGTCCCCTTGTCTGCTTTTATTACTGATGAAAACTCGTCTTTTAACTCTGATGTAGTAAAATATAGGTTTTCTTCCATTATTTTGGCTTGCTCACTTTCATATCTAAATTTAACTGATTTTTTCTCCTCGTCTAATCCTACTTGTAATGTTTGCCCCTCTACCTCTGATATTACACCATTCTCATCCTCTGTATATTTTAATAAAAATCTTAATGAATTTAACTTGTCTAAAAACTTTCTTTCAAAAAGACCATTTATAACTTCAACTGTTTTTGCCGTTAATTGTTGGTAATCCCCTGTTGGTGACTTGTCTGTTGTTTCCTTGTCTGGTTGTAACATTGATTTTACAATTGATGATAAAACCTCAAGCGTAGCCTGGGGCTCCTCAATTGTAAATGTAGCATCTATCTCCCTATTTCCCTCTGAATCAATTACTATATCCCCATTGTTATCTAATATTAAAACAAAAGTATCATATCCAGTGTTTCCAACCTCCTTTGCTAACTTTCTATCATCTACTGTTGATACAAGTCTAAAACTATCATTTCCTGTTGTATCAGAATATTGTTGTAATAATTTTACTATTATGTTTAATTCCTCTTTTAACTCTGGAGTAAAATTATACTTGAACTCCCTTTTTGACTTTCCTGTATTCTTATCTACTATTGTCTCTTTTTTTGATAATAGATTTGAAATCTCTAGTAATCTGTTTATTGCCAATGTTTTGAATGATAACGCAAATGGATTAACTGATGAATCCTTGTCTGATAAATCAACATTTTTATTTACCCCTTCATGAATTTGAGCAAACCTTGTAAAAGAACCCCCCTTATCTATAATCCATGCAATGTTATGAGGACTTGAACCAAGAAAACCATCTAACATGTTTACAGCAAAGAATGATTTACCAGAACCAGATGGAGCCATAATAAGTCCATTAAACTTCTCTGGACCTTTGAAAATGTCTACACCTTGTATTGTTGACTTTGATTTAACAAAAAATGCTGATTTTTTTACCTTTTCTACATCTGAAAGTCTTGATGGCTTCTCTCTTGACAAATACTGCTGTCCATCTTTTAAATCTATTATCTTTATTAACTCATTTACTGACACTTCCCCTATTGAATCCTGTGCAAATGTTGATGTGATGTAATCTGAATAAGCCCACGGTAACATTAACTCTGAAAATGTTGATTTTATTGGAATAATTCTGTCTAGATTTTGTGCTTTTGCCTTTAATTCTATTGTGTTTGTATCGTTGTAGTTCTTTTGTGACTTTTTAAATCCAAATGAAATTCTAATGTTTGTAAAATCTAGTAATTTTAATTGGTCTAGTGATGCTGCTAATGCTGTTTGCTTTTCAAAAATTGCTGTTCTATCATATAATAAGTCACCAAAAGATGGCAATACTGATAACATACTTAAACCTTTTATTTCCGTTTTATACTTTTTCTCAAGATCTAGTGTCGCAAGTCTAAATAATTCAACTTGATATACATATGCATCTGGCTCAATGTCTTCCAAAATACCCTTTTTTAGATTTATTGCTAAATCTGGTTTATATTGAGAAGGTAAACCATTTACAAAAAATGCCTCAATGTTATTCTTTTCTTCTTGTTCTACAAATTTATTATCTATCTCTTTTACTTCTATTTTTTCTACTGTTGTTGATATACTATATCCATTTTTGATTTCTTTTTTTTGTAATAAATAATTACCTGTATGCTCTCCTTGCATTATTTCCTTCTTTATTGTATAGTCTTCTCCCTCATTGATTTTAATAATTCTTCTTGAACCCCTTACCATAGGGTTCTCTAAAACAACTCTTGAAGGCTCAATCTTTATTACCTTTAATGCTGTTCCTCCCTTTTTTGATTCTACTGAAAACACCCTTTTTGGTGACCTTGATTCATTGAAAAAATTATTGTTTATAAAGTCTCCATCAAAAAAGTTTGTTTTGTTATCACTTAATGAAAGTCTTGAAATCCACTCTGATAGATTTTTTGAATTTATATCTACTCCCTTATCTAAAAAACTTGCCTCTATCTCTTGATAACTTGGTTGATGTATCTTCTTTAATGTCTCAATAGTATCCCTGTCCTCTTCATACTTTTCTTTTGTATAGTTTGAAAATCTATCATATAAAGATATATCCCCCTCTCTTAACTCAAAATAACCCCCTGGATTTTTTAAAGTTTTAACTATCTTTTTGTTGTTCCACATTCTCTTTACTACTAAAAATGATACTTTGTCGTAGAGATTCTCATTAGCTATTGATTCAAACTTTAACGCCTCTTTTGTTTCTAAAAACCTATCCTTATCACTTGTAATAACCCTTTCTTGTCCAAATGATTCTAATCTCGTTGATGCTGATTCTGTTTGAATTATACCCTTCTGTAAAACTGTATCTTTTTCAAATAAATTAACTATTTTATATACTGTTCCATACTCTGGTGTTTTAAATGAAAAAACTCCATTTTTCTTGTCAATTGTTGCAAGTCTGTTTAATAAACTTCTTATCTTTTCTTGGTATCTCTTTTGATAATCCTTATCAGATTCATTTAAGTTACTTTCTTCTGTTTGTTTTAATGGGATAAATGTAATTAGACTTGTTACACCCTTCTCACATTCCATTATTGTTCTATCATCTATTAAAAAATATTTTGCTTTATTATTCATATTCTACTCCCTTTTGGTTGGATTTTTCTTTTCTGGTTTTTATTTAACTTATTTTTTGAGATTTGAATCCCCCTGAAACTTAAACAAAGTAGAATTAAATTAAAATATTAGTTTTTTAATAACCTCTTTTTTAATGACCCCAATGAATTGTATAATCCATACTTTATTAAAATTTCACTTAATGGAGATCTAAATGGATCCTCATGGTGAATGTTATACACCTCCTTTACTACTAGAGTTGATATTCTTTTCATTTCTGGTAAACTTATACTTGCTAGATATTTCTTTATACTGTTTAATGCAGATAAATTAAAATCTTCTAATTTCCATTCACCTGTATCTGTCTCCCACATAGGTATCTTTCTAATCTTTGTTGGATTACCACCTTTGTCTAAAATATATTCCTCTTTTGAAGTGTCCCCTTCTGGTGATTTATACTGTATATAACTTCCAAAAACTTCTCTTTTGATGATTTCTCTTGCATGTTCAACATCAAGATCCTCTATTTTTTGTCTTGATTTGTAACCCTTTATCTCCTCCTTTAAACTACCCTCTATACTTATTAAATATAAAATTTCTCTTGTTACTATCTTTATTACCTTTTCTTCGAAACTTTTGAAACCCTCAAAATATGGTAATGTAAATGCTTCTTGTGCTTCTGGATCATCTGGTCTTAACTCTGTTGAAGCAGAAAAAATACCATATAGTTTAAGTGGCAATTTTGTATACCTTACTATCGCATTTACCTTCTCTTCCCTATCTTTACCATCTTCATCATTTATTATTCTTAAATACTGTAAATGTAATGGTAATAGATATGTCTCCTCACTTGTAAATTTATCGGTCCCATTTTCATAGATTTCATATATTCTTCTAAACTTTTTAATGAATAACCTCTCCTCACCATTATATATTATCCCATATTTAGTCTTTAAATATTTGTAAATTGGTGCAAGTGGTAGATTTTTGAAAATTGTTGTTGTTGCCATTAAAACTAGTAAGTTTCTTTTTAATAAAAATGGTGTTTTACTCTTTTTGAAAATATCTCTTTTTTCATTAAATTGATATTTTTTTCCATTCTCATCTTCTCCAATGAAAAAATATGGAATGTTTGTTAAAATATCGTTTTTTTCCTCTCCATCTTTTGTCTCTCCAAGAGATACATAACCTGCTTCAATTAAATTAAATAACTTGCCATCTGTCTCCACCTCTCTCTTTTTTCTACTCATCTCCTTCCATCTCTCATTATATGGAGTTGCTATTGCATTTGCACTTCTTGAATCTTGATGACCAAAAAATGATTTATATGCTGTTATCGCACTTAAATAATAATATTGAGCTCCATTCTTCTTGTCTTTTTCTATGATGTTTAAAATTTTATTTCTAAAATCCTTTAATGCAGGTCCTAAACTACCAGCATTTCTTTGTAACTCACCCTCTGATAACTGAGTTTGACTCCCTGTCTTATAATATTTTTCTAATTTTTTCTGGAATTGCTCCCCAAGTGTTTTCTCTTGGTCCTTTTTTAAAAAAAATACTGGTATCATTAACATTACAAATGAAACTATTGATTGAAAAATTATATACAGAAATAATAGAGATGGAAGATTTGTAATTCCAGTCTCATGTGATATTAAAAAAACAATGTTTTCGTGTGGTGTAGCACTAACTATAATTAAATCTGTTAACCATCCAAAATTTATAAAATATGTATAGTTTTCTATCCAACCATAATAAACTGTTAAATCTACAGATGTAGAAGCAACCAAAGCAGAACTAACTAATAACCCCACTACTGCTGTTAATGGTATCCATAAAATTGTTGTTAGATATATAACAAAATACATCTTGAATGATGTTGATAAAACAGAATATTTTTGTTTTAATGATACTGACTTTGTTGTTCCCTCTATATGTTTCTGATAGTCCCTTTCATTTTCTATACCTGCTTTTTTTCTGTCCTTTTGGTCTGAAAAACTTTCGTTTTGTTCTTTTGAATTTGACATTTTTTATCCCTCCTTAGTCTAAAAGTATTGTTTTTTGTCTTATGTATTTTCTCATTTCCATCGTTTCCTTTGGTGATGACAAAAGCCCTCTTTTTAAAATCTTGATATTAGTCTGTTTTAACATTGAAATTGTTCCCTTTATATATTCTTCCCTAATTCCATTTAATGATGCTCTATATTCATCCATAACACCACAATTATCACAACTTGAGTCTCCATTTTTCTTTTTTACTTTTGCTAACATTAACTCTTCTATTGTTTTTAAATTATTAAATGGTGGTAATCTTACAGCCATATCATTACAAACACAAGATGAACTTAATTCCTCTCCACTTAAGAATTCCTCTAAACAATTATCTTCTAATGTTGAATCCCCTCCAAAACCATCTCCAAATGCAATACAAATTTCCCCTGCTAATGAATCTTCTTCATTTAAAGCATATTCTAATATCTCTCTTTCATATTCTGGAAAGTCTCTCATTACTACTGAAAACTCTTTTTGAATTTGTGGTAGTAACTCTGCATTTTTTAACTTTAATGTAAATGAACCTAAAGAACCCTGAATATTCTCTGGTGTGTAGTTTTGTGAATTGTATTTCATCTTTTTGATATTTACAATTCCAGATACTAATTCCTTTATCATCACACTTAATGTTGAACTATACCCAGCTAGCTCCACTTGTTTTGCTGTGTTTGTTATTTGTTCATCTAAATGCTTTGTTGTTTTACTTTTTACAGATGTTGTTTCTGATAATATTTCTGCCACCTGTTTTGTTATGTCATCTGTAATCTTGTCATTCTCGTTACCTGAATTAGTTGCTGGTTTTGGCATATCTACCATTCCCGCTAACTTATATATTGTTGGTTTATCTGTTAATTCAATAATCTTGGACCTTGATGACTTTCTTACTGGTGAAATAATAGAACCCTCTCCTATTTTCTTATTTATGTTATTGAAAAACAATGATTTTAATTGTTCCCTTCCTGTTAGATTTTTCATTAGTAACATTCCTGGATCACTATTTTCTTCTAAACAGTTTTCCACTGACTCTTGTCTTGCATCTACTGATGATATTATAGTATTTATAACCTGGTTTAACCAAGCTTTTGCCTTTTGTTCCTCTGATATTATACATTGTTCCATCATATAGTCATCTATCGACCTTCTTGTTGATTTTGTAAACATTTCTACTTCTTCACTCTCTCTTTTGAAAGTTCTTGTTCCAGAACTCATACCTATTCCTGATTTAAATCTTACTAATGTATCATCTGGACACTTTCCTGTTATCATAGAAAATAACCCATACTCTAAGAAATTCCCCCATACCTCTTCTTTTTCCGTCATTTTAGCTTTATCATTTAACATTTGGTTTTCCGCACCATCTACTGCTGGGGATTTTAATATATCTCCTATTAAAAACACTCCTCCACATCCAGTTTTGTTTCCTGCTCTACATATTTTACAAGTCTGTGACGCAATTTGCTTTTGATATGTTTTGAAAATTTGCTCTAATACAAATTCTGGTGATAAGAATTTTGACATTGATTCAAAAACAGATACAATCTGAGCTGACATATTGTTTGCTATTTGTCCCGCTTGGTCCCCAACAGCACTACTTAATTGTCCTCCTAATATCCCCAATAAATTTGGATTTCTTGACATTTGACCAAATAACTCTTTTTCTGCTCCACATTGATACTGTAATTGATTTCTAATTATCCTATCCTTTGTTCCCAAACCCCTTATTTTTGATAAAGGTTGTGAACTACTCATCTTTTTTGATAAATTATCCACTACTGTTGGATTTGGTTTAATTGATAATATGTTTAATTCTGGTGGTTTATTTACATCATAGTTTTGTTCTCCATAAAAACCTGTGTTTTGAGCCTTTATATTCTCTGTTTTATAATCTAAATTGATATATTTTTGCTTCTGTTCTTCTAAATATGTTGTAGGGTCTAATTCAGTTGCACTTAGTAGGCTTGTTATGAATATTGTTAATAGTAGTATCAAAATGTTTGTTTTTGTTTTCATTTTTATCCCTCATTAACTTCTTGTCTAACTATCTCTATTAAATCTCTTAGTTTTTTTGTTGTTTCTACCTCTTTGTTTATGTAAATTTCGTCTATAAACTCAACTGGTATCTCGATGTTGGTGAAAACTTCGGTTTTTTCTTGTTTTTCCTTTTGTTCTCCCCTAAATGTTGACATGATACACTCTGGTATAAAACTTACCTTTTTATATGCTAAAAAAACCCTTGTTTTCTCGTCTATTTTGTCTAAAAAAATATTTAAACCTTCTTTGTCTTGAAATATATATGGAAATAGTCTGTCTTCTCCCTTAGGAGACTCTATAACTGAATATACTATGTATGATTCTATCCTCTCCTTCTTCATTATTAGTATCCTTCCTTTTGAATTGATACTTCTTCCATGTACTCATTTAAGTTAGACTTGATTTCAACTAAATCCGTTCTTTGAATTAAATACTTGTCTTTAATATACCCCTTAACCTCTGTGATTAAACTTCTCTCAGGAAAACCTTCTAGATTTTTCTCTACATTTTCTAATGAAATTAGTATTAACTTGATCTTTTGATAGTTGTCTTTTAAATACTCTATGTTTTTCTTTTTAACTGTTGGTTCTAATAACTTAACCTTCTTTATACTAAAGTCTGGTGCCTCTATTTGCTCTATTCTATTTTCTTCTTGTGATGATACTACCTTTTGTTCTGGTTCTGAAAAGAAATCAAACATTCCAGCATTTAGTGTTGTTGTCATTGCCAAACTTATTAGTGCCATTGATATAATTTTGTTTTTCATTTTTTATTCCTCTGTTTTTATTCTCTTTTAGAGTGGTTATTTTTTCTTTTAACTTATTTTTATAATCTTCTTTACTTTTCTTTATCTATTATAGTTATCTCTTCTTTTAGACTTCTACTCTGAACCCTAAGATTTGCCACAACCCTATTTAACTCCCTTATTATCGCCGCTTTCTGTATACTAACTATGTAATTGTAAAAACCCTCTTTTTGTTGAGCCTTTGTCTCTATCTCCTGGATATTTGTTAAGTCATACTCTTCTAAAAACTTCTCTTTTACTAATTGCTCCGTCTTTGATATTAACTTGAACTCTTTTTCAGTAGAATTTAACTCTATAATCTTTCCTGTTATCATATAAATTCCATCAGCTATTACCAATTTGTTTACCTGTTCCTTCAATTTAGTGTCTTCCTCATGTGATACTGCTGCAAATACCTTTTCTGGCATTGTTACATCTGTGTCTTGCGATACAGCAATAAAATCACCATTTTGAGCTGTTGAAACAACATCCTTATTTCTAACCTCTAAAAGTATATTTTCATATATACTCCTATTTGTGGCAGGATAACTAATACCAAAATCTGTTCCTGATACCCCTATAAATAACTCTTTCATATCCTCTATTTGATAAAAACTTATTTTTACCTTTTCTTCGGGTGGTTTTTCAATATAACTCTCTTCTTCTTGTTCTTCTTGTTCTTCTTGTTCTTCTTCTTGTTCTTCTTCTTGTTCATTATCATCCCAATCTTGTCCCATTTCTATACTATTCATCTCTTTGATACCTCCTTCTTAAACTTATCAGTTACAACAATGATTCTTGCCTTAGTGTCTGTAATCCTTATCTCTTTTACAAAACCACCTGCCATTAAACTATCTAAAAACTTTTCATAACTCTCTGTTTGTAACTCTGAGATGTCTCCCAATATTACCTCTTCATCTTCCTTTTTTAAAGTTATATAAATGTTTATTAAATTTGATTCAAGTATTCCTCCTTGCTTTGTTATTTCCTCATGTGTATCATCACCATAAACTTGATGTAATTGCTGAACAACCCTATTAACCATACTATTGAAAATCTTTCTTGATAACTTAATTTTTGGTCTTGATTTCTTTATCTCGTAATTCCCACTTTTGCTTTCTATCAACTCTTCCCTTACCTTGTTGAAACATTCATCAATCTTTGAAACCATATACTCCACTTTTATATTATCTAAACCTGTTTCTTTTATTAACTTCTGCTTCTCCTTATTTGATGTTGTCAATCTCTCCCTTATATATCCTAAAATTAACTTTTTATCATCTGTTAATTCCATCTCTCCATTCATTAACTCTTTTATTCTTCCTTCATTTATCTTGTATAATTCCCTTGAATTACTCTCTATATGAAATTCACTGTCTGTGTGTATAGCAAAATATCTCTTTTTTGTTGATTTTTGATTTAATGGTAAAACTTGGGTTTTCTGTTTTGTTTCCTTTGAAGGTTGAGGCTTTGATAGCTTAACCCCCTCCTTCTTTGTTTCCTCTATTTCTTCTTCCAAAAAGAATGATTTTATTTTTGATAAAATTGTCATTTTTTACACCTCTTCTATTTGATTTTTGTAGTGCTGTCTAACTGAACCTGAACCTCTGATATAAACTTAGATTTTAACTCTAATTCCCCAGTTGTTATTAAAATGTCCTTTTTGCCTTCTGATTTCTCCTTATATACATCTAGAATATCTTTAACTCCTGCTGAAATACCTTCTGATGCACCATCTGTAAATGGATTACTTGACTCAGAATCAGAACTTGACTCACCCCCTGTTAATCCACCAATATCTCCTAATTGACTTGCTATATCATCATCTGATGCTGATAAACTATCTAATACTCCTGCTACTGTTGATAACATTACAGTTGTTGGTAATTCCTTAACCTTTTGATTTACATAGAATGCTGGAACACCATCTAATGTGTAATCACTCTCTAACTCTTGATATTCAAGAATTGTTGCTTTTTGTGGTATCGCTACCGTTCTTCTTTCTCCTATATCATCTGTAAATACCATTTTAACTGGTGTAAAAATAACTTTATTTGTATTGAAATCACCTGTTACTGCTAATACAACCTTTGGATCATTTAATGTTAATGAATTCCCAACTCTATCATTGTAATAACCCTCTTTTATATCCGCTGACATATACTTTGTCTGCCCATCTGCAATTTCAACACTTTTCTCTATTTTATAATGGAATGATTTTCCAATCTCAAATGTAAATTCTGGAACTCTTTCTTCTTCTTCCTTTATCTTTCTCTTTTCCTTATCTGTTAAACCCTCAATATGATACTCAAGGTTTTTACCCATAATAGCCGCTAATTTTGCATCTAATTCCTTTCCTTGCTCTTCTAGTATCTTTGTATTATTGTTTACTTTTAATAATGACTTTGATGTCCCTTTCGCCTTTAATGATTTAAGATATTCTTTATAGTCTTCCTCAAACTTAATTCTCATAGAACCCTTCATTTGTTTTACTTCTTTTAAACTTACAACAATAACCTCTGTTGTTTTTCCACTATTTGTTGCTGGTTCTATTTCAAGCGTAATTGTTTCATCATCTAAATTTAACTTTGATGTATATACAACACTCCATGTTTGAACTGATTGACCATTTCCAATATCCCTTCTATATCTTACTCTTCTAATATCATTTTCTGTTGAATATACTAAAATACTTTCTGTGTAGTAATCCTTGATATCACTTTCAACCTTTGCTATTGTTCTTTCAAATGTTGTTCTTTTTGCTGAACCAGTAATACTCCTAATCTTTGCACTTTTTGATACTGTGTCCTTGTTTAAGTCAAAAATAAATAATTTTTCTTTTTTATTTAATCTTCCACTTTTTAACATTAACTTGTCCCCATTTAACATAATTGAATTTTGTGATACAATTTTTACTGTGTCCCCATTCATCATTGTAAATGTTACATTGAATAAAAATGGTGATTTTCCTAACATCTCCTTTAATGTTAATACATTCTTTATCTCCTGCTTTTGCTTTTGTTTTAAAATTGTCTTTTTGTTTTTCTTAATCGCATTTATTAAAGATTTGTTTTTCATCTTTACCTCAAGTGTCCCAATTTTTGCTGATTTTAATTGTCCTGTCTTCTCATCTATAAAGTAAATGAAATTGAATAAATCCCCATTTGTTTCCTCTATGTCTGTAACCTCTTCTCTCAAAATCACCTTTTTGTTTGGATAATGTGTAATGTCTCCTCCTACTGAATATAAATAGTTTCCATTCTTATCTATAAATAAAAATTTTCCTTCTCCCAGCTCTTTTACTTTTTGATATACCTTTCCATTGATTGTCTCCTTCTCTTTGTCCCAAGTGTCTATTGGGTTTTTTGAAATTATTAAGTGGTTCTTATCAAAATATAAAGATATGTCTTTTAAAATTGTTGTTTTTCCTGTTTTTCTATCTTGAATCTTTACTTCTCCTTTTTTTTCTATATATATGTATCTTGTTGATGTTGTTAGTTTTGCTCCAACCTTTTTTGTTGTCTTTATAGACTCTATTAAGTCTACCCTTACACCACTATTTCTTGTTATTGTTGATTCATATATTGTTAGTGTTTCTGCTTTATCTACTCTTTCTCTTAATTTATCATGAACCATCCCCTCTTCAACTTTGTATTCATTTTCCTCGTTTGCAAGATAAAAACCCTTTTTTCCAATTAAAGTCTTTCCATTGAATTTAGATAACTTTTCTTTTACAACCTCTAAAGTTGTCTCTATTACCTCTACCTTATTTATAACTCCATTTTTTACTTCACCTATAATGTAACCATCAGCATGAAACTTCTCCTCTTGCTTTAACCCTTCAATTTTAAATAATTTATTGTTTCTTACAATGTATCTTGTTTTTGATACATCATCATAGTATGTTTTTAGTAAAACTGAAGAAACCATCTCTACTTCCCACTCTGATAACACCTCTTCACCATTGTTACTATCACTGATTATCTGAATATATGCAGAATCATTTGTTTGTTTTCCACCTTTATATACCTTGTAAACCATCCTAAGACCACTTGATAAACCATCAAAAGTTTTCTTTATCCCATCTACCTTGATAACACCTTCCTCTTTCTTGAATACCCTTTGATCCTGTAATCTAAAACCTAATATTGACTTTCTTTTTGATTTTATTTCTCTTGTGTCCTCTGTTGTTGATGATTTTCTTTCTATTCTATAATCCTCTGATCCAGACTTTATACCATTTTCATTGAAAAACAATACTTTTTTGATTAACTTCTCTGTTTGAAAGTTTATTGTCTCTATATTTGATTTACCATTTATTAAATTCAAAATAGATTTATTTAATTCTGTCTTTTGGTCTCTTGCTTTTGTTGATTCTAAATTATCTACTGTAATGTCTTCTAATCCTCTTCTTGATGAAACCTTATATAACTTCTCTATTTGTTGAGAAGAACCTCCAACCATGTGAGAATACACAAGATATAATGTGTCTGTTGCTGTGTCTGTTATTAAAAACCCCTCTTTTACCTTAATAAAACTTCCGTTTTTAACTTCGGTTACAATTCCTTGTTTTGTTTCTATCTCATATCCTGTCCCTTGTAGTGGTCTTACTATATTCCCATTTTTTAATGATACTGGTCCAAAATTCAATCTTTTGTTTAATTCTAGTAATGCCTCTCTTTTTGACTTGTTGAATCTCTCTCTGTCTTTTAATGACATACCCTTTCTTGCACTTTCTTTCTTAATGTTATCCATTTCTTTTTTTAATTCTTTTACTATTGCAATATAACTTTCAGACTTGTTTAACTCTGTTAATGTTTGTTTTTTATGCTCAAAAACTTCATTTTTATCATAAACTTTTATTCTTTTTGTTCTAATTACAGTTTCTTTTTGGTCTTCTTGTGCTTTAACCTTTAATGGATTAGTCTTTACAGGAACAGAACTTGTTTTTTCTGATTGAACCTGAACCTGTTCTCCTCCACTTGTTACATATAAATACCCAACACCAATCATAATAGCTGCCGCAGCCATAATTGGACCCTTTTTTAACTTCATTTTAGTCTTCTCTGATTTTTCTTCTGGTTTAGTAGGGTTGTCTACTGTTTCTCCTGAATTACCCTCTGTTTGTATGTCAGTTTCACCTAATATCTCTGTATCTGCCAGCGTTTCTTCTATTTTATAGCTATCTGAAGAAAGTCCGTTTTCGTTGTTTTCCATGGTATTTACCTCTCTTTTTGTTAATTAAAAAACTGTATTTTTTCTAGTTTTTCTTTATATATTTCCTCTTTTAACTTATTTTTTTAGTTTACTTATTATTCCTTAAAAATTAGTTTTGATACTTTTGCTCGATCGCATTAAGTTTCATAGTTAGACCATTTAAACCCCTAACTGTATCACTTATTATTAAACCTTGTGATTGGTCTCCTATATCCTCTATTCTATCTGAAACATATTTTATCCCTGCTGATACTGCTCCCCCCGATACATAGTCTAAAACCGAATCTAAATATAACATTACAAGTCTTCCTGTTCTTGTTTCATATCCTAAATTCCACTTTAAATTTACTGCTTCTTTTACTCTTCTTACCTTTTTATCTAAATCTAGAGGAATATTCACAACCCTTAATACCTTCTCCTTTTCCACTTCATGGTATCTTGCAAGTAGCGACCTGTTATATTGTTCCTTTATGTGTTCATATAGTAATTGTCTACCCTCATTCTGAACCGCTAACCTAAAATCAGCATTTTTATCTAAATTAAAACCTTGATTTTTTGTGTCTTTGTTCACATTCTCTATCTTTTTTATTATCTCATTATCATATACATTCCCCTTGAAATCCTTTGGAACTATCTTTGTCTTTGTATATTTGTTATACCCATCTAAATTTAATTTTGAAATTATCATTCCCCTTAAAAATCTAATTAAACCCCTATCTTCTGTTTCTATAAAAAACTTGCTTTTTGTTTCTTCCTCTATGAATAATAATTGCCATTCATATCCAACTGTACTTAAACTAATTAAAGTAGAATCAACATACCCTTCTGGGAAATCTGACTCTCCAATTATAAAAGAACCTGTGTCAACCCAAATTCTATTATTAAATACTTCCCCTATTACTCTATCTACCTCCGTTCTTAACTCTGAACCTTCTTTTAAATTGTATCTCTGTTTATTTATCATATCTATCCACTTTAATCTTTGATATACTGTTCCTGATAATGAAGTAGGTATATCTATCACATCTTGTGTCCAAATCTTGTCTTCTTTCCATACTTGTGCAACTTTTGATAATTGATCCTTGTCCTTGTATTGAATTCTATATCTTTCTGAAGTCTTTTTTGGTGCCTCTGATGTTATGTATTTTAAAAAAGTATTGTTTTCTGGTGTATCTATCATTTGAGTTATCTTTTGATTTTCCTCTAATGATACCTTTGTCTGCAAATCTAATTTTTTTCTTTCTGAAATACATCCCTCTTTTCCATACCCATCTATACAGAAATCTAAATTATGTGTTTTTATATTTTCCTCTAATTCAACCGTATCCCCAGAACTTGTGTCTTTTATTAACTTCTGAATATCCACTTGCTCACCACTTGCTTTCGCAACATTCGCAACTCCAGAAACAAAAACCTCAGTCCAAGATACAGCCTCTGCACTGTTTCTTAATGGTGGTAAACATGTTGTGTTTATTGACCTTACCATTGAATTCACTATATTGAAATTTCTTATTAACTCCTCTTGAATAAAAACCTGTATTTTTAACTTCTCATACCCCAGACAAGCCTGTATCTGGTCATACCAACCATCTGCATATTTACCCTCTAATAGTAAATTTAATGAAGTTATCATTTTTTCTGCGTCTAAATCAATGTGGTTTTGTGTTTTTCCTGTTGGATTTCCTGATACATCTGACGTTTCCTCCCCTGATGTTATAGATAAAATTTTATCCTCTTCACCTATCCCTTCTAAGAATTGATCTATTATACAAGTTTTACCTGTATCTGCCTTTCCTACTGCTGATATACCACTTGTAGAATCCTGTGAAGAATCTCCAACATTTGTTTTACAATCCCCAAACTCCTGCTGCATATTTATCTTTAAACATTTTGTATATGCCGCCATAAAGTTAATCCTATCCATCTTCTTTGCATACTCTTTTTGATTTGTAATGTGCTCTATAAAATCCCTTGTTTGCCTCATTATCTCTATCGCCTGTCCCTCTATCTCCCCATTGTGAGCATTATTTGTACATGTGTCTTTGTAAATAGGTAAATATTCATCTCCCCCCTTACTATGTAAACCTGGGTGATACTCTTTTTGAGTTCCTCCTATTAAACTTGGAGAGGTTTGTATAAACCCCTCAGCATTTAATAAATTAAATAATAATATTAAAACAAGTGTTTTTTTCATCCTTCTTTCCCTACTCTAAATCTATATAAACTAAACCACCATCAACCTCAAGGTGAAGATTATATCTTATGTTATTGATTTCCACTATCCCTACCCCTTTTGTTGGTGTAACCTTTTGAAAGTTTGATTTCCTGAAACTTGCTATCGTAATATTTTCAATATATGGATACCTATCTTTACTAATTGAAGATATTTCATACCAAAAGTTTTCTTTTGTTAGAGACTCAAACTTATCCGCTAATAAATATAAGTTTTTTATCCCTGTCTCATCTGGGGCTTTTGCTATCTTTATAAATTTAAAATCCTTGTCCAAAGATACACTATATAACTTGTACTTTACTTCATTTTCTAAAAACTCCCTTGATGGAATAACTTCCTTTACAAGAATTGATGCCTGAGTAATTGTATTATTTATTCCTGCTGTCTTTGTCCTTACTATATCCCCAATCTCTAAAAATATTGCTTTTACATCTTTTGATATAACCACCTGGATACTATCACTAGTTCTCTTGTTGATGAATTTTCTTATACCCTCTCTTCCTACTTCTGCTACCTCGTTTTCTATAAATAATGCTTTTTCATAATCTGATTTTATTGATAAATAACTTCTCATTTTTTCTTTTACTATCTTTTTTCTTATTGAGTCAGTTAAAAATGAACCATCTAATGTAATTGTTGGTTTTGGAGTTTCAAATTCCAAATGTTGCTCTAATTGAGTTGATACAAATACTGATATTACAAGAAACATTAAAAATACACCAGTTAAAGATACATATTGGAAAATAACCCCTAAAGATTCTCTCTCCATTTGATTTAACTCCTCATTGTTTTCCTCTATTCTCTTTTTTAATAATTTATTTACTTTTGTCATATTTTATCCCCTATTTTTCTATATCTGACTCTAATTGGTCTATTAACAAGTGTTCAAACTTTGATGCTGTCTTTCTTGCTTTTATTATTTTTTTATAATCTAATCTGATAGATCTAGCAATTTCTGCCTCAAATGCAAACCTTGTTGGATATGACTTATAACTTCTATCTAACATAATTTCCTTATAAGTATCCCAATCTCCAGTTTCCCCTGTTCTTGTTTCTAGTCTCTTAATTTCCTTTGAGTCATTAAACTTATCCTCTTTTAACTTATTATTCCCATCCTTTGAACTATTTGAATAATAAAGTGAATCTGACCTACTTGTTCTTTTATCCCAATTTATCCCACATCTTAATGATTCTAAATTAGAACAAACAGTCCCATTTGTTGTTACCACCCCATCACAAAACATCTCCGTTTCATATTTACTATGATAACCCTCTGATATCTCTACATTTGGCACACTATCTATCTCTGCCTTTTTAACCTCTATCTTTACCTGAGTTGTCTTTTGCCCCTCTTTTGGTTGCTCTATCTTTGCTATCCATAATTTTTCTTGCCCTATAGCCTTAGTACATACCTTATATACAGATGGTGAAGAACCTGTTTCAGCAAACCATAACTCGTTTGATGTTAAAAATGGTTGTTTTACCAATATTCCTAAATCCCTTGCATCTACTTCTGCTCTTAGTTGGGAAATTCTCTTTCTTTTTAAGACTTTTAATTGCTTTTTCTCCTTCTTTAACTTAAATCCACACCAGTCCTCCAAAACAACTGTTTTTATTGCCGCCCTTAAATCCTCTATATCATATGTTTGACTCTTAATGTTATCTACCCTTAATTCATCACCTTGTCTCTTCACTTGGTTTATTATATCCTTTGTAACATGTCCTATTGTTCTTATTATAAAATCATCGTCCTCTAATCTGAAATCATTTATTCTACAAAACTCTTCTTTTATCCTTACCTTGTCCTTGAAATCTATTATAGAACCTGTGTCTGGTCTTAAATCATACCCAAATGGTCCCTTTCCAATTCCCATAAATTTTTCACAATTCCCATGGTCCTCTGCACTTGGATTGAATTCTGTTTGAAGTTGTGTCACTTGCTGGTCTTGTCCATTTATACAAGTTGTTATCATATTTGCATAATTCATCCCTATCTCATAAACCCTTGAATCTAACCTTACTGACTTTTCCCTCTTATATAAAGGTAAAACACCTGGAACTATCAATGATTGTTCTAATTGTATCCTGTTTACCTTGTAATTAAAATCCCTCTTTGTTGGATGTTTTACCACTAAACTAGATTCAATGATTCCAGGTAACTTTATTGTCTCTGGCACTATGTTTGAAGCATATATCGGAGACATAAACTCCCCATCTGTCTTATATTGAGCCTTTGCCTTTAATTTTATTACCTCACAAGAACCCTTTATCTCCTCCTCTTTTTTTCTATCTAATGCATAATATCTGTCTATCTTTTCCTCTATGTAATCATAATACTCTACATACCTTTCCTTACACTCTTTAAATTTCGCAGCCTCTCCTAATATTGCCTTTCTTTTTACATCGCCAGGTGCTTGTTTTTCTGCTGTTTCATTCTCCTGCACTATCTTTGTATCCTTTTCCTCATCTGGGTTCTTATCATTTGATCCACATAACTTGTTGATTTGAGTTTTTAATCCAACATCTTCTGTTGTTTCCTTCATCGTTACCCTTTCATGTTTCCAATTCGCAAATGGCATCCATATCGCTGTTTCTGGAATTTGAACCTTTGTCACCTCCCCCAAACACACCATTGTTGTCGCCATGTCATACCCTTTTAAAAACATCTGTTTTGGATTGTTTGAGTCAGGATATCCAGTTACCGCATTCATTGAATAATTTCCTATTGTTCCCATTGCCTTTGAAAAAACTGCACTTAAAACTTTTATACTTTCATTTGGATTTGCTTGTATTGTTCCGCAACCACTTGTTATTGTTGTCGGATTTATTGTTGAGGTATGGATGTATGTTGGCTCCGTTGAACCTGGATTATTAAAATTAGGGTTTTCATATATCTCCCTTGTTTTAATCTCATTTATTGCTTCTTTTAATTTTGATATGTCTATGTTAAAATTATTATTTTTTATACTTATCTGTTCCACTGGGTTTGCAAATGCAACTGTCGCTACTACTAATATAGAAAATAATATTTTTGGTTTTTTTAAATTCATTTTTTTTATCCCCATTTTCTGTTTGATATTTGGGATAATGTCTCTTAAACCCAAGATAACCGAACTACCCTCCCTTAATGAGATGATAATTCAAGTATTTTGTTCTTCTTTTTGGTTATGGAAGTAAGTCTGGAGCAACTTTTCCAATGATTGCAATTAAATTCATACCTGTTACAGCTACAATTAAACCACCTGCAATTTTCCCAACTGATTCTTTAATATCTCCATCTGAAGTTACCGCTTTATATACACCCATGATTGCAATTACTGCACCCACAATTGCAATAGCTCCACCTACTCTTGTGATATTATCTACTGTATACCAATCAGAAGTAATCTTTTTTCCTACTGTTTGTAATGTTTCAGCAGCCATTAAAGCAGAACCTGAACCTAGAATGGCTCCTACTGCCAACAATTTTGTCTTTGCATTTTGTAAAATTTTCATAATTTTTACCTCTCTTTTTTTTGTTTTAGTTTTATGGTTGATTATTATTCTCAACCATTTAACCATTCCAGGTCTACACAGAATATAAATATCTTTGTATATTCTCCCTATTTAACTTATTTTTTTTTTCTATCTTTAAATATCTAGAAAAATTTCTAAAATTTCTGTTTTTTGGGGGTTTATATATATGTTATTTTCCCTATATTCCACCAATGTTAAAATATCCTCCCAAGCATTTACAAGGTTTCCAAAATTTATCTGACTTATTCCATCTTTCTCTAACTCCTTCCTATAAATTGGAACTAATACCGCTTCATATTTCTCTTTAACCCAAGGTTCACAATCCATTACCTCAAGAAGATTTACCAGATTTATAATCCCTGAAGGCTCCCCCTTTAATCTTAATTTAATTAACCTATTGTAAAAAACTACCCTTTCTAATGCTTCTACTTGTTCTATTGTTAACTCTATTTCAAATTTCTTTGGAGGTTGAACCATCTCTTTCATTATCTTAACCTTTGTCTTGGACTTTGTGAAACAGTTTTATTTTTTATTTGTGCCTCTATCATCTCTTTTGTTCTTGTTGTTGCCTTCTCTCTTACACCTACCATCATTCTCTCCTCTCTTAACGCCTCTGATGAATTTAACTTCTCTACCAAAATATCCTTTGCATATTGAGAACTAACTAAATTTGATAATTCCAAAAGTATTATTTTTGATAACTTTTTTGTCACCCCTATGTTTCTAATGAAATTTGGAGAACCCTCTATCTTGTTTAATATCTCTCTGTCTCCTGTTTCTCTTATATATGCTAATACTGATAAAAACCCTGTTGGTAATATCTCTCTCCACTTTATACTCTTTGTGTTTAATAAATAGTCAATAGTGTTATAAAACGCTTCTTTTTCACTCTCTCCCCTAAATGTATAAGGGTCATTTAAATACTCATCTGAATCAACTAAAAACTCCTGTTTTTGAACTGGTTTTAAATCTATTATTTCGTATTTCTCCAATACTACTCTCTTTTTCTCATCTGCTCCTATTTTAAATGTCTCCTCATACTCTTTATACAAAACTTTCATTTTTTTTAATATCTCTCTGTTTAATAATTCCATTTTTATATACATTTCCATTCCTGTTATTTTCTCGATCTTTTTCTCATATGGCCATACCAAAACATGACAATGAACCCTTTCATTATTCTTATCCCTCTTATGTGAATATACTAAATATTCTAATTTCTCCTTCCCCAGTGTTTCCTTTAATATCTTGTTTACTCCCTCTAAATGATTTTGCTCCCACTCCTCTATATTCCCTTCAAAATACCTGTTTTTTATCTTTTCATTCTTTTGAACTGATAATGAAAATACTAATTCTAACTTATCAACTGATGAAATTCTAGGTTTTGACCTATGCTGTTTTCTCCACTCTCTTGATTGCTGATAAATATTGTTTGTCTCTAAACTTATATTATCCTTAAAACTCTTCTTTTTTGCTCTATCTCCATGTGTTAGATAAAACATATAACTCCTTGTTGGAATGTTGTTTTGCTCTACTCTTACTATTGCCATTACTTTATACCTCCATTTGTCTTCTCTAAAATAACCCTTTTGTCTTGTATTAAATTATATAACTCTTTGGGCATCCTATGTAGAGTTACCCTTGATTGTGGCAATACAACTCCTTCATTTGATATAACCTCTGATACACCTATGTCTGACTGGGCACCGTCTACTAATATTCTATAGTCCTTTAACCCTAACATAATCTCTAATGGTGTTTGGGTTGGATCTACCGATCTAATGTGACTGTAAAAAATATCATCATCTGTTCTATATAAAATACCTGTTTTTACTTGCATATAATGTTCCCCAATTATTACTGTCTCTATTTTTACCCTTAATATTTCCACTATGATATTTATAATCATAAAAAACATAAATAAATAATATATATTACTGTGGACTAACTCTGTTACTTCTGCTCCTAAAATTGGAACTACTGAATACCAAAATCCATCAAATATACTTGAAGGTCTTACAAAACCATCTGTTACCCATACTAATACCGTTAATATTAACAATGCTGTTGTTGTACTATTTGCGAATATTGCTCTTAAAGGTCTTTTTACTACCTTATACTCTTCCATTTTGTGAACCCCCTATAAATTCATCTGTTACACTTATGATACTTGTTAACTCACCCATTATGTCTTCCTCTTCTTCTTGAAAATATTCCTTTTGTTTTTCATTTAATTCTTCTGCTTTTTCTATTATTGAGTCCCTTAATTCTTTTACATTCCCCGTTTTAATTACCCTCTCTAATTCTTCATTATATTCAGAACCACTTAACGATAATTTCTTATACCCTGGTGCCTCAAGAGAACTAAAATGTATAATCTCTCTTTCTAAAATTTCTGTATTCCTTTTTGTTTCCCTTAATGTGTCTATTGTTACATCTTTTGTTGTTGCTCTTAAAAAATCATCATAAACCTCAATGTCCATCAAAATCTCTTTTTTTAAAAACTCCTCTAATGCCCTAACTGTTATTGTTGACTCATCGCCACTAAACTCATTTATGTATTCTTGAGTTATATCTGTCCTTATTAGTAATAATGACTTTAGGGGATCTAACAATATACTTCTTGCCACAAAATCATCATTTGCTAACTCTCTATAAAATGAAGTTTTTTTTCTAGTTTCTATGATGTTTAAATTCAAAATATCCATTTTTATCACCTTTTTGTTTTCCCTTTAACTTATTTTTTTAAAAATTATTTATTCAATGGTGGTACACCCCTTATAACATTTTTCTTATCTACCTCATGGAATGCTGTTAAAAACTTACCTGAAGAACCAGACTGGATAAACCCTAAACCATCTTTTACCTTTTGTAAATATGATATAATCTCTGATTCCTCTTGCTTTGATTTAACCTCCCCGTCATCCCCCATCTCCTTCTGAGTTGTATCTATTATCTCCTTTGAAGCTTTTAATGTTGCTGGATCTGAAATCTTTAAAAATACCTTTGTCATTGTATTACTCTTTAATGAATTAACAAAACCATCCTGTGTCGCCCCTCTTTCTAATTGTCCTTCCTCTTGTGATGATACTATACAAGAAATATTTACTGATCTTGCTTGTGATAATAATGCTTGTAATGGATCCTTTGCATCCCCTACAAAGGCAGCTAACTCATCTAAAATTAACAAGTGTGTTGGAACTGCCCTTAACCTTTCACTTGAAAAAAGTGAAGTATGAGACTTAGCCTCCCTTCCTAAACTCCCCCCAAGTGAATCACCTACTGCATTCATAAACGAATTTATTATTATAGAACCAATGTTTTTTGACATAAATGGAATTTTCATATTTGGAATTCTTACATATACAAGTTTTCCTTCTGATATTACATCTGTGAAGTTTAAATCTGATGTTAATGAGTTGAAAATATGAGGATAACTATTTGATAATGATGCAACCTTTGTTAGTGCTGTTGCTGCATAACCACCAATTTGCATCTGTAATTGCTCTGAAACAGCCTCTTCCTTCACATAACTCTCCCCTGGACTGAAAATTCTAAAACCATATCTTTTTAATGGAGTTAGAATTTTGTTTGCATATGATTTTCCATCCTCCTCTGCTCCAAATGCCTTTGGTATCCAAAAACCTTCAAAACCACTTAATTCATTATGCAATACCCACTCCATATCTGGCTTTAATGGGTCTTCTGGTGATGATGGAATTGCCTGCACTAATTGTGCCCTTAAATCTATCGCCTCTGCATATGTGTCTAATGTTACCCTTTCTCCTACTGACTTTTGATACTTTAATAATAAAACTATATTATCAAATACCCCACTCGCCTGTGATTTGAAAAAATCTTCTTTTTCCCCAGGTGGAAATAACATTCCCTTTAATATACCACAAGCCTCATCCATTGATAATGCCTCAAATAAATTAAATGTATTTGTTGTTGGATACTGGATATTCCCATCCTCATCCTTTAAATGAGACTCCACTTGTGAAAAATCCAATATATATAAATCATCTAACCTGTCAAATTGTTTCGCCCATGATATGAAATCAAAAAACATATTTGAATCTCCCTTCCCATCAATGAAAGTTGCTCCTCCTCCTGACTCCAATAATTGCCTCATTATATTAAATAAAAATACTGATTTTCCTGAACCAGAACCCCCAAATAATCCCATATGTTGGTTTGTGTTGTTTATTAAAACTGGATTTAAACTCTCATCTGTTCCTAAAAGGAAGTTTTGATATGAATCTAAGTCAACCTCGTCTTCCTTTAATGGTGATGTTAATGCTGTAAATCCACTTCCTATTTTTTCATTCCCTTGGTTGGCCTCTTTTAATAAATTATTTTTTAACTTTATTATATCACTTGCCATTTTTTTTGCAAATACTGGCATCAAAAACTTATATTTTTTGAATTGTTGTTCCTTGGTCTTAATGTCCTGTTGAAGCCTCTCTAGTCTCCCCTTGTCGTGACCACCACCACCTAATCCTACTGATTGTTTTTGCATTTTACTACCCCCCTTTCTGAATTTAGTTTATTTTTTTTTAACATATTTTAAAAATAATTGTTTTTATTATTTCCTTATCCCCTAATTATTATTTTCTTCAAGACTTTCTGCAAATGGGTCTCTTCCTTCATTGTCATCTTCAGTTACACTGTCTACTAAATCCTCAACTCCATCTACTAATTGTTTAATTCCCTCTTCTAGGAATTTCATTCCCTCTTCTATTAGTTTTTTCTGCTCTTGTATTCCCATTCCTATTAGTTTTGACTTTTGTTGTTCCATCCACTCTTTAGGGTCTTGTCCTGCTAACATTTTATCAAGATTTAAATCTCCCTCTAAAACATTAGAGTTTACATCTCCTGCAAGTGACCTTAACACACTATCATGATTTCTTGTTATTATAGAACTGTCAACCCCAAATGATTCATCTACTAAACCTCCTCCCATTTTATCAAAAAGGTCGTTTTTATTATCGTTTTCAAAATCCTTTAATCTTAAGTTTCTTGTATCCTCTGAACCTAAATCATTAAGAGAACCTAATGACCTCATATTGTTTCTATATGTATCTCCATCATTAAACACATTGAAATTACTTAAAACTCTGTTTTTAACATCATCCTTTAACGCTTGTGCCTCATTTGCATACTCTTGGTCTAATCCTGATATCATTCTTGATGATGAATCAAATTGACTTGTTGCCATATAACTTTGTCTTGCTCTATTTACTGCTGCTCTATGCTTTCTTAAGTTTGCTGACCTATCCATTACAACACCACTCTCAAGTGATCTGTCAAATGCCTCCACTTTTGATATTAACTGGTCTTTTGTTAATTGTTTATCACAAACTCCATCTTGACAAGTGTTTATTTGACTTCTACTTATAAAGTCTACTTTTCCTTCTGCAAGTCTGTCTTCTGATGCCATTAAATCATTGAAACCATTTCCAACTATCTTCTCCCCCATATCTGTGTTTGTGAACATATTATTGTCTTCACTTGTTAAATCCTCTAAAGTCTTTATCGCCATATATGTTTTTAAAACTTTTAATGCTGCATCTATTTGCTCCCCTTGCTTACTGTCTCCTGATAAAATTTGGTTAATTAAGCCACTCATAGCATCCATACCTCCAATTGATTCCTCTATCTTGTTTATCATCTCTGATACAGTTTGAGGCTCCTCTCCTACATTTTTCACATCATCTAAAACTCCACCAATTGGTGAACTTGGGTCTGTTAAAGAACCTTCTATTACATTTATAGAATTTTCTATATCTGGTGTTATTTTACCTAGTGAACTTTCAGTTGTTAAGTCTCTTAATATCTCATTCCCTCTCTCTTTTGACTTCCCATAAACTCTTTCAAACTCTAATCCTCCTGGACCCTCTGTTGCAATAACCTCAGAACCACCATCCATTCTAAAGTTTGATGGATTAAGCCCTATTGCATTTTTTTGGTCTTCTGTTATTATTATTGACTTTTTTGTAAAATCAAGGTCTTCATTAAACATTTCATTCACATACTCTCTTCTTGCCTTTCTTGGATCTATTTTTTCCTTTGATTGATATGTCTCTTCTGAATTATACATAATATCACTACAATATCTAACCGCTCTCTCTTTTCCTGTTCTTGGATCTGTAAATAAATAATCTTTATCTACATTCATATACTCTTTTACTAAACTTCTTTTTGTATAGTATTCAAATGACTCAGAACTTTGTGGCTTTCTATATGAAAACTCACCTTTCCAATCCATACACTCAGATAATAACATTTCTAATGGAGTTTGATCCACTATTTGCATATCTGGTGCTGAAGCCTTATCTTCCTGTTCTGTTCCAGTTAAAACTCTCGCAGAACCAGTCTTTTTACTTGTTAAAATTGATCTTAAATTCACAGAATTGAAAACTGCTACTCTTCTAGAATTTTCTATATATCTATTAGATTCTCCAGGATTTTGTGCCATTGAAATTGACATATTTGCCTTATCTACCCCGTGTTTTTTTAATAAAATGTTTGTTTCTACCACTTTTTCTACTAATGGGTCTCCTGATTGCTTAGAAAATAATGCTAATAAAAATTTAACTGTGCTTAATTGACCTCCTAATGCCTCGTCTATCGCTGCTTCTTCATATTGTTCAGCCTCTTGTAACTTGTCTCCTAATACTTCCTGTAATAAACTAGAACTTGAATTTCTTTCTGCCTCTGAATGTCCTTTCATAATATAGAATATACCGTCTTGATCATTTCTACCTGTTGTCATTCTTCCTCTATATTTTGAAGGTAATTTTGTAGTTACTCCACAAACAGTATCTCTCATTGATACAATGTTATTAAAATATCTTTTTAATTTTGCCTTTCCACTTCCAAATATTAAAGAAAATAATGAAACACCTGGAGAACCTTTCTCCTGAACACACTGTGAAGCATACACAGAGTTATCACATTTTAATGCTGGGTTCTTTAATTCTTCTCTATCAAAAACTGTTTGTGTTGTCATATACCCTGATCTACATATCTTTGACTGTAACCAATTTGGATTTCCTTTTGAATCACTATAGTCTTCAAGAACTCTTACTCTTGTTACTGTTGCCTTTTGATTTCCATTGTCATTATGATAACCCTCTAAGAACATTGTATTTGCTGTGTTTTCAAAAATAGTATGTCCTGTTGCAACATATTTTTCTGTTATGTTTTGACAAAACTCTGCTGCCTCTGATGAACTTAGTCCTCCTAAAAATTGTGTTTTGATATATCCTGATGTCTTTATATCTTCTCCTTGAGCTGAACTTCTATTTAATTCTGGAGCCTCTTGCTTAATATCACTTATATACTCTCTTGTTTTATATATAGAACCCTCTCCTGTCTCCTTAACCTCTAATGTCATTGGTATTAAATGCTTAACCTTGTTTTTATCAGTCATCCAATTTGTTATATCAAAAGAATGATTTTGAATATTGTAATACCCATTATTCCCTAATTCTGCTGTACACTCTAACATCTTCCTAACTTGGTCTGTCCCAGATGCTTGCTCCATAAACGCTCTTTCGTGGTATTTTAATAATCTTGTTTGTTTTGAAGCTATTGACTCCCATCCTTCATGCTTAAACCAATATTTTTCCCCAAATAAACCAAAAAATATCTTTTCTTTATGGAATCTATCTAATTTAATTGGGTTGTAATGAGGTTTTGTCCCCATTCCTAAAATCGTTGGTAAGTTTTCACCAAAACCTTGGATTTGTGGAATCTTTATATCTAAATTAGTATCTGTTGTTCCATTGTTTTCTGGATTTATTGTTACCATTCCATCTTTATTCCCTCCTTGTAATAAATACTCATCTATAACATCACAAAGCATTCTACCCTCCGTTGCTCCCTCTAATTTAGTTTTTAGTCTTATTGAACTTAATTTATCCTCTCTTGCTACACAAGTTAAATGGTCTTCAACAAAAACTTCGATTTTTTCTGCTTTTGTTTGTTTTTTTACTGATTTGTTAAATGTTTTTTTAACTGTTCCTGTTGGACATCTATCTACTAATACACTATCCCATTTCTTTTCTACTTTTCTAATTGGTGTTTCTTTTGCTTCTTTTAATACACATACACCTGAATCCTCATTTATCTCATGTGTTAATGGACATCTGTCTGGAATCGTCATCGTATTTGATATATCCCCAGTTATACCATCCTTAAGTGCACAATTGTCATTCCCATTATCATATTCCCATAAAGATCCTACAGTATTACTTACTACTGCCTCACAAGTATCTATTTTTGATGCAGGATACTTAACATCATAGTCTAAACATTTAGTTTTGTCTTCATTTATGTATAATGGATAACTACAAGTTGGAACTTCAACCTCAACACCAACTTCTACTTCTTCTGGGTTTACTACTACCCCTGTTTTACTACACTCAGCCTTGATAGTCTCATACATCGCTACCTCTCCCTTTTCTCTAGCTCTCCAAGATTCTCTTACTTCTGGTGGTTTTGGCCCTTTTAATCTAAATATGAATTTTGGTCTTCTTTTCCAATATCCATCTCCTACTACTTTTGTCCAAGAACCACCAATGTTTCCTCCTGTAAACTCCATTCTTCTATGAATATCCTGTAAAACCTCTGTTTTTTCAAGGGCTGTTTTTGTATGCATATACATTTCTGCTATTTCTCTTATTTTTAATGAATAAGCATTGTTATACTCTATGAAACCGTTACATGTATTCTTTGCAGAGTCAATAGCATCTTCAACTAAATCATCTACACCCTCTGATAAACTTGTAGAATTATATGAAATACCTGAGTAGTATCCCTCTTTTGTTGCTCTCTTTACTGCATGGTCTACTGGATAAATCTTTAATTGTCTTAATGGACTCTTTTTCATCTCTGCCTCTATAGACTCATATAATCCTCTTAACTCTAAACTATCTTTATATATGAAACCACCTTCATTAACTGCCTTTTCAAATGAACCAACTTTTCCTATGTATGTATTCCCTTTAGTCTGAAACTTAATCTCACCCTTTGTCTTATATGCTTTTAAAACACCTATTTTGTTATTGTTTTCGTCAAATAGCTCTTTTTCTGAAATTAAAGTATCAAACCCTCTTATTGGTTTAAATTCTGCCTCTGGTTCAATTAACATCTCTATCTCTCTGTCTGAAGATAATGTTAATACTTGTTCAGATGATAATTCAAAATAGTCAAGTGTATATGAAGTATTAGAACCTCTTATATCAACTATTGTTGGTGATATTCTTCCATAATAAATAGAAGTGTCTTGACTTGTTTTTAACCTGTTCTTGTCTTCCATTATATTACTACTAACTGTATCCATTAAATCAACATTAGCCTGATATTTTGCTCCTTCATTTTGCTCATATTTTGTTTCACTTTTTACAAAAATCTTTTGACTTTGTGGTAAAAAAGAACTGTTTTGACTTAAAAATAACGGTTTTAAATTTGACTTTGCTGCTTCTATGTTTGAAATTACTTTAAATGTCTCCCCCTCTTTACTAACACCCTTTGTCTCTTGTTTACAAACTAAAGAGTGAAGAGGTCTTCTATAACAATAACCTGTTTCCTCTTGTTGTCCCGTAACTATATTTGTTTTTAATTCTGATGCTAATCCTGTTCTTGATTCTTCACACTCATTTACATAATACCCAGGAGAGTTGAAGTTATAATATTCAACGGCACCTTGTGAAGCATTATAAAAACCAAACTTTCCTGGAAATAATTCTTTTGGTGGCGTTACTGTATATTTTACCTTTTTTGTTTGATAAATTGTCTTATATCCTCCTGTTCCATAGTAGTTTGCAAAATATGATGGTGTAGCACCATTTTTATCCTCTATTGTTAGGTTTATAGACTCCTTTCCTGTTTCATCCTTCTGTCTCTCTATTTTTAATTCATATTCTCTTGTTGACTCCCAACCTGTTAAATTGTCTTGGTTAAAAGCTAATGGATCTAATACATCTGGTGATTCAAAATCTTGTGTTGTAGTAACACCATTTCTTATTTGTTGATATTGTAACATTCTATTTGTTTTTGGATTGTTGAATGTCATGTCTCCATCTCTATAGTGATATACTATTCCTGATGCACTTGGTGGCACAAATTTACCAACATATGAATGCACAGCACCCTTCCAAACTATTCTATCGTAATTTTTATTATCCTTATATCCTAAAACAAATCCAACATGATCATCATCAATCCAACTTGAAGTTCCTATATTTGGGTTTGCATAATCAAAGTTTTGAACCCTAATTGTTCCATTGAACTCTCCCCTTCCATAGTTTCTCTTTGATAATATTGCTATTGGTAAACCATTTATATATTGTGATATAGAACCACTTGAATTTACTACCCAAAACTCTCTTACATCTATTACCCCTTTTGTTGTTGAATAAAATGTTGATATATATATCTTTTTTGACCCTAAACCCGCTTTTGCTATCTCTACAAACATTGCTTTTGTTGTTCTTAATGTTGATGGATTTAACTCTTCAAAAAAATCTATGTTTTGTTGTGAAGCAAATACCTCTTTTAAATCCATTGTATTGATTGAAACTGATGATGACTCATTAAATGTCTTTAAGTATTCTAACCCTTTTGATGGTTCTGTTCTAAAATCTGAGTTTTCTAATAATACTGAGTTGTCTGCTTGTCCAGATATATTTTGAGGTGTCCACTCATTGAAGTTAACCTCATATCTTGAGTCTGTTGTATCCCTTTTAATTTCTGGTGCTTTTATTAACACTCCTGTTTCTTCTATTACTCCCCCAACCTTATATGGTTCTGTTGGTCTTGCCGAATTAGAATATATAATAGATGATGAACTAAAGTTTTCAAATAATGTCCCATTATCTGTCCCTCCTAGTAATACATTGTTTCCATCTATTACTCTTGCTCCTCCATTACATTGAGCACTTGAGTTATTTAACTTAGCATTTAATAATAATTCCGCTCTCTCCTTATATGCAGGGTAGTTGTCTAATTCATCTTTTCTTATTACTATGTCCGTTCTTGTATATTTGTATTCTGAAACTAAACCGTGTCCTTCCATCATTATAACTGTCTTTTCTCTTGGATATAATATTTTATAACTATCAGAAATATTATTTAAATCAACCTCTCTATAGTTTTGTTGTTCTACTACTAAAATACCCATTTCTTTTGCTGGTTTAAAAGTCTCCCCATCAACTGATATATTTATTGTGTCCGATATATCATTTGGTGTATAAAAACCTACTATTCCTGAATTATATCTATCTTTTAATTCCCCAACCTTATATGATATGAACTTATCTTTTTCAAATGCATTAGTGCTTGAATAACTCTCATTTACATATGGAAGCTTCCAAGTTGTCTCCTTATTCTCTTCTGGTATTAAAGTAGACTTTATTCTTTGTATTTTTGAAAGAGTTAATTTATCCACCTTTCTATATGTATTAGAACCGTCTCTTGTCCCATCTATTAAGTTTATTGATGTTGTCATAGGGTCTTTTCTTTTATATATATAACCTCTCTCCATTCTATACTCTTCTAAATCTTCTTTTATTAACTCTCCATCCTTTAATTTAATAATATCTAATGTAGTTTTTTTGTAGTTTACTGGTGTTGTCGCTGAATATGACTTTAATATTGATACTGTATTTGTTGCTATATCTTTTTTATAAAGTTTCTTTGAAGAACCAAATTGTGATACCTGTAAGTCTTCAAAGAAATATTCTTCTGTTTCTTCGTTTTCATAATATTTTGCTACTGATAAAGAACTTGTTCCACTCTCTATGTTGTTTTCTATATATGCTGTTTCTGGTAAATATTCTGTTGTTCCATCTACTTTATCTAGTCTAATTAAACCATATTTTTTATAGTTAAACTTCTCAACTGTATATAAATCTCCATTTACTGCCTCTGTATGAGTAACTGATGGCTCCTTGTAGTCTGCATATACTCTTACTGATTCTCTTTTTGTTGTTTCTAACTCCTTTGGTGTTTCTTTTAATATATATATAAAATTACTCTCATCTATATATCCCTCTACCCTTTCTTTAAGCCAATATACATCTTCCTCCATGTTTAATGAATAAATAACCCCATTTTCAAAATAATATTTTTTTGTCTGGTCTTGGTTTTGGTAAATGAACTTCTCCATTCCATGATTCTCACTTTTTTCCTCATATGTTACTAATTGCTCCTTCTTCTCAAATTCTCTTACTTTTAAAACTCCTGTTTTGTTGTGATTTGAATCTATCGTAACTATTGCTATAATTTGGTTGGTTTCTTGCCCTTCTTGTGCCTCTTTATACTCCTTTCTTACTAATGCATAGTAGTTCTCAAAATATTGCTTTTCTTGTTCATTTTCTAATCCATAACTATATTCTATTCTGTATATGTTTTCATCCATATCTTGGAATTGATTTTTAGGATATGGTATTACTACATCCCCCGTTCCTGGTAATATAATTGTATGTTCCTCTTCTATGTTTTTATATCCTACATATCCTCTACTATAAAATCTCTCTTTTTTGTCTAATTGTGAATACATCTTTCTTTCACCCTCACTTGATTCTTCGTCTAATGTTAATAATGTCCCTCTTGATGTTATAAATGACATTCCTGATACTTCTAAACCTTCTCCTAGTAAAGTATCATCTAAATTGAAATACTGTCTCATTACACCTTCTTGACCTCTTCCCATTCCTTCTTCTGTATCATTTAATTCAAAAATAATATCTGGCTCACCTGTTATAGAATTAACTATTGATACCTTTTCAAAACCTGTGTTTTTTTCTGCTGACCTATCACAAAAAACTTCCCCATCTTCTATCTTTAATGCCATTTCTGTACAATTGATTTGTTCTGCTATCTCTGGAGTTTCTAAAATAACTGTTTTTACATTTCTTATGTCTGTTATCTTTTCTCCTGCTCCGTCAACCTCATATAATGGAACTCTTTGTAACATCTTCTCTATTATTAAAAGCTTTGTTTTTTCATCATATGCCATATAGAAATTAGGAACAAACTTACTTGTCCCATTTTCTTGGATTTCCTCTTTTAATGAACCATATGTCTTTTTACATGAATCTAATAACTCTGGATTTTGTGTCATTGCTATTAAACTTTGTTGATCTACTACCAATTCTACAAAAGAACCTGGAGTGTATCTATGGTATGTTAAATCTCTTGCATCATATGAAACACCTGTTGATGGATTTATAACCTTACTACCTGTCTCTATATCTACAAGATACATATTAGTATATTGTCTTGCTGTATTATATTGAACTGCCTCTGATGGTGTTAAAATTATCCCTAATTGATATTCTGGTAATGCTGACTCCACTTTTAATTCTGTAATTGAAATATGGTCATTCATAGAACCCATCCCAAACTCATTGTATTCTTGTGGCTCTACATCTAATATAAATTCATAATCTCTTGTCTCTTGATAATTTGTATCCTTATTACCATCTGTCTCATATGCACATTGTGTTTTATCAACTTTTGAACAAAGATTATTTGTACACATCTGTTTTTGATAATCTGTAAGAGATGAATCAGAACAATTCCACTGTGATAAAGTATTCTTTTCTGTTGCTGATGTTGGAGCTTTTAACTCTGGAACAAATTTTTCTCCATTTACTTGATATATGAAATTACTTGATGATAAACCATCCATTTTTAATTGTGCCTTAATTTTTGTTGTTAATGGACCAACCTCAAATTCTTTATTGAAAAAATCAGTTGTCGTAATTGTGCTACTATCCCCATATACATCATCTCTATTAAATAATGGTAACGATAATGTAATCTTATTTCCTGATAAATATGTTGTTGTGTCCCCTTGTGATGATATTGTCTCAACTGTAATGTTTTTTGTTATTGAGTCACTTGATGAAAGCTCATCCTGATTGTCATTAAAAACTGGATTTTTACTAAAATCAATTATTATACCCTCTTCTCCTATTGAAGATAAAATACTATAATTATCTATTTGGTCATATTCTAAAGATAATACTCTATTTAGATTCTCATCTACTAACCCACCTTTGTAATAAGTGTCATATTGTATATCTTCTCTTTCTTGCTGCTTATCTATTATTGAATAATATTTAAATGATACTATATTGTTGTTTTCGTCTTTTTCTAAAACATCTATTTTTAAATTGTTGATAATTGACTTCCCTGTATTCATATCCATTATTTTTTCTAATGATAAAATTTGCTTCTGGTGAATTCTATCTCCAGCATCATTTTTATACCAACTCTTTCCTGTTAAGTAAATTCTTGCTGGATCTATTGGATTGTCAAAACTTACTATTGCTCCCAAAGCATTCTTTTGTCCATAAGATCTATCCCAATTCACTTGAAAAATGTCTTTTTTTCCATCTTCTGTTTTTACTGTGTTTCTTGCTCCTGTTGTCTCATCATATATTATTCCTGATGATACACTATCACTTATTAAACCTCCTCCAACTGCAATTCCATTTGTTCCATATATGTATGTCCCAATTTTACTACTATCACTTGGATTGTTTGCATTATAAACATAAACTCTTATCTTTTTTTGCTCTTCTGTTCTATTTATTGGGTTTACCTTAAATACATATTTTCCCTCTATCTCTGTTGCTGTTACTCCAGAATTAAATGAAACATATCTACTGTTGTCCTGTATCATTGACCAACCCTCTTTGTATTCCTCTTGTCCTTCTGTTTTTGCTTTTAAATATGAACATCCTGAATCATTTATCTCTTTTATTACCTCTCCTATTACCTCTGTCTTTGATTTTGTGTCTGCTTCTTCTATTTTGATATCAGTAGAACTTCCTCTAAACATTAACACCTCTTCTAAACCTTGACTTAATAATCTTGTCTGTTCCTCTGTTGGTGTCCCACTTGTCTCTGGTAAATCATCTTTTACTATCCAATACTTACCCATAGAACCATTATTTGTTATAACCTCTCTTGGTATTAAAAAACCTGTCTTTTGATCGTTAAATCTTAAATTACTGTTTTCAAAATTATCTGTTTTTGATCTTGTTATATTTGCCTTCTCTAAACCTGTCCAGTCTACTGAATCATAAGTTTCACTCTCTACTGATACTGTATAATATAAGTCTTCTGCTGTTAATGGTCTTTTTACTACTTCTTTATAATCTCTTGGATATGATAATACAATTTTAAATTTACTCTTTTCATATGGATATGTTGATACTAATCTATTTTCTATTTGTGTTGCCACATTGTCTTTTCCTACTGGTGACAACCACTCCCCTATTTTACCATCTCCATTTGTTTTTACATGTCCCTCTGAATCTCTATCAAATTCTCCTCCTATATACTGAACACCACCTATTAAAGCACTTGTGTGACTTTGTGTCTCTTTTCTTATTGCCTCTTTTTTTATTGAATCTGCTGTTTCGATATATGGAATATAAATTGTTGGGTTCGTGTTTAATGCAATTGGTGTTCTATATACTTGTCTTGAAATATTATCAACTCTTAATAAATCCACTAATTCTACATCCTTTGATACACCCTTAGTTGTTGACTCTATACATTTACTATATGGTGCTGATATACCCATTTCTCCTAAGTTCGCACTTACTGGACTCTCTTCCTCTAATTGTGTATTTAATGACTCTACACTTGTAGGCTCAAACCTATTTGTGTTTAAATGAGCTCTTACTGGATTGTCCTCTACCTCTTTTGAACAAGATATTTTTCCTTTTATAAACCCTTCTTTTGGTTGATTGTTTTCATCTACTGCTGTTACTACTATGTTCTCTACTATTGTATCCACTTCTTCACATGCTAATGTTTTTCTTGTTAATGAACTAATCCCATTCATTCTTTCTATATTGTCTATATATCCTTTTACTTGTTCTTGTATAGCTTCTCTTCTTGATTCTTCTTCTGAATTTAATAACCCCTTCCCGTCTGGTAATAAAACCGTTGTTTTGAAATCTTCTCTAAATACTGAACCAGAAGTGTATAACATTGATGTGTTCTCTCCCTTTATCTCTGCCTTATATGTAATATATCTACTTTCTAAAAATGGATCAATCTCATACTCTAAAATGTCATCTATTCTTGGCTCAATTGAAGCACATACCCACTCCGATCTATATGGATATTTCTTTTCTTCGTCTGTATATTCAATTTTTTCATAAATTAAATCCCTTTTTGTTTGATTGTAATTACATAATTCTGCACCACTTATTAGTTTTGTTGTATTTTCTGTTCTTTGTAATTTTAAATCTTTGTAATATCTTTTGTTTACTATATATTCAACATTTAATACATCTATCCCAAAATGTGGTAGATTCTTCATTTCAAAACCAAATTGACTTTTGAAATTCTTTCTTGCTGATGTCTTTATGTTGTAATTTCTTACCATTTCTATGATTTCATCTATTGATACTGTTCTCATTCCTGAAAAAGATCTGTTTAAATTTTCAAAAACTTCTCCATCTGACCCTCTTCTCCATGTACCTGAATCTTTACTTAAACCCTCTTCATACTTCTCCTTAAAGTTATCTGGAATTGTCATTCCATTAACTAACTCTGGAACTAAACCATCATCTAATGCTATGTCTTTTATTGCATTAGTAGTCCATATAGTGCTTGATATTTGTTTTAATACATCTATTGATGTCGCCTCTGTTGCTAAAAAATTACATTTTGGTAAAATCTCCTTTTTAAATGTCCCATCTGCTTGTTTTGTATAAACTTTCTCTAAGTCTGCAAGAGAACACTTGTTATTCTTTTTACCACACTGTTCTGCTGTTCCTTTACAAGGTAAAATAGAATTTAATATTTTCTCCCAATCTATATCTCCTACCTTATATCCCTGAACATTTCCTTTAATATGTATACCATCATTTACTGATGCTAACTCTTCTTGTGCTTGTGAAGATATACATGTAGTACATGTAGAAGGTGATAATGCTACTCCCACTACCCCAGTATCCCCTGCTGAATTCTTGAAATTAACATATTCTTCACTTCCTGATTCATCATTATCCCCTGCATGTATAATCATCAATCTTCTCTTTGGGTCTTGAATTTCCTGAAGATGACTTAATAAATCTCCAAATACTAATCCCTTTTGGTCTCCTCCCTTTATACTTTTTAAAGATGCAACTGCGTCTAATAACACCTGCTTATTAGTTGTCCACCCTGTGTCTAAATGAGGCTTGTTATTATACATTCTCATTCTTACTGTTGGTGAAGATGTTGTTGCTACTAATCCTTCAACATATTGTAATATCTCTGTTCTCCCAGGCCAAGTTGAACCAGATAAATCAATATTTATTAAAATATCTAAATCACCAAAACCTCCTATGTTTTCAAACTCTCCATCAACACAAACATCACCCTCTTTAACTTTACACTTTGGTGTACAAGAACCAGTCTTTAAGTTGAATTCTAAATCTGATTCACATACTGAACCCTTACAATAAATTCTACCATCTTCTCCAGTCTCAGGTGTTAAACCTCTATCTGTACAGATTTTTGCTGTTGTCTTATATAACTCTGTTTGTTGTAATGTATAGTCTGGTAAAACCTTATACTGTTTGATACCCTCTGGTGCTGCCCTTTGATATCTCTTCATTTTCATTTGAGATACCCAGTAAGCCTCATTATTAACATTTACATCGTCTAATGAATAAAAATATCCTGGTCTTAAAAAAATACCAACATCATCTTGCAAAAACTCTATTTTTGTATTTTTCATTTCATCATATGTCATCTTGATATATATGTCTGCTGAAAAACTATCTGATCTTCCATCTGTTGCACCATTACTTGAACCAAATAACCAACCAGTATTTGGAACACTTAATACTTCAGAACCACTGTATTGTGTTTTTACACCTGACATTGTTAACCTAATACCCTTTGTTTCTGTTTTCTTCTCATTTAAAACACCTGATAAAAACTTTGTTTTTGTTTCTCCTACTAACTGATGTCCTCCATTCCCTGCTCCCATTGTTAATTCTGAATATGCAAAAATACATTCAGTGTCTCCTGATACTCTACACTTTTGATTGTCCCAGTTGAAACCCTCTTGATACAATTCTAAAATTGTCTTTTCTTGTGCTGTTCCACTTACTTTTACTGCAAATGGATTATCTCCCCATCCATTAGTTGAACTAGTATGTGCACTTTTTATTGGAAATGTGAATCTAACATCTTTTACAAACCTATCAAGTAACCCAAGTGTTACCCTGTCTGAACCATAATTTGATTGATATACATATCCCTTAACCATTGGATTGTGTGAACCAGAATTATTTATAAATCTTTCATCCACCATACTTGCTGTTTCTTTTGCATTGTCTCTATCTCTCTTATATAACTCTATTCCATCTATGATCCCATAAAATTGATTTGTTGTTGCCCCTGGCATACTTAAACCTTCTGTGTTTGTTCCTAAAATTACTGCCTTTGTTAAATCTGGTGAATTTGTTATTGTTATTTTTGTTTCTGGGTTATCTCCTGTTCTTACTATTAAACCACCTGGTGTTCCACCTTCTTGTAAAATACCTATATATACTTGTCCTGTTTTTACATTTGGAACTACCGTTTTATTTAAAACAGTTGTTTTGTCTTCAGAGTCTATCTCTAATACCTCTAAATATCCATTTTTTACATTGAATCTATAATCCCCTATCTCTAATAATGGTTGTAATAATGATGATGCCTTGTTTGCCACTTTATATGAAAAATATAAGTCTAACTTATTGTTATCTGTATTTGCATCTGGAATACCCTTATATGGACTCGCCTTTGCAATATAATATGCACTTCCTAAAGTATTTATATCTTCTACTAGTAAGTCTTCTGTATTATATGCATTTCCTTTAAATACTAAATCTGGTATTTGAACTCCATTTTCATCTAATTCTCCTGGTAATACAGCATCCCATGATGGCTCCCAACCATTTACAGGATAATTCCCAAGAAAACTTTCTAAACTCTCCATCTCCTTTTCTGTTTCTGACATACTTTTGTCTTTTTCTACTTTTAATAATGAATCTCTAATTTCTTCCCAATGAGTTTCATAGAAAAACTTATGTATTCTTCTTGATTTTAATTCACCTGTATTTACTTGTGAGTCTTTTACTATTCTTGAACCCTCTGGTGCTGGTAAAGCAATTTTATCTAAAACATAGTTTTGAATTCCTGTTGATAAATATGGAACAGTTTCCTTTCCTAATCCAAATGAACCAAAATGAGACTGAAACTTATATTTTTGATATGCCGAAACTTTACCAATTTCTTTATAGTCTCCACCCTCATCCTTATACATTCCAACAAGTAAACCCTCATCATATGATTTTTTACCAAGTGTATAGTCTCCATCCTCCTTTGTTTGTGGGATGTCCCTATATCCTAAGTTTATTAAAACCTCTGCTGCCGCTGCTTCTCCACCCTTTGGTGATGGTGGTGTTGATAATATCTCCATTGGTCTACATAACTTTGTCCATACACCTCCAACTGTCATGTCTTCTTTATATATTTCCTTTTGTGCCTCAATATCTTCTGCTTCCCCTGTGAATTGTGCTGGATTTAAATAGTTTGTTAGTATTTGTGTATCTATTGATGGACTGATTTTTAATTTTGATGAATACTCATCTATCTGTGTCTTTAAGTCTCCTTCCAAAACAATGCTTTTTATCCCTTCTGCTGTTTTTGGGTCAAGATAACCTACCTCTCTCGCTATCTTCTCTGTTACCTGACATACTATTGCTGAATCTACCTCTTGTTGTGGAAGCATATCTATCATTGCTGTTCCATATGTTCTCCCCTCTATTTGGTTTGGTATCGCTTGATTATAGAATTTACTATAATCCCCTATCATCCCTTCTGAAGCATGATTTTCTAAATATGTATATGAAGCCTCTGGATTTAATATTTGGAAAGAACCTGCATCTATCTTAGATTGTCCTAACTCTTCTTTTAAATTCTCATTTTGTATTGCCTTCGTACATGTGTGTGAATGCTGTATTGCTAATCTGTCTTTTGCCCCTACATCTTTGTTTGATACTACACCATATAATGATTGATCCTCTAATAATGTTGTGAAAAATAACTCATCTTGTGAATATATTGTTCCTGTGTAATATGGAACTGTTGTTGTTTTATTTAAAACTGTAGAATTACAAGTATATACCTCATTTGACCCACTTACTATTGGCCCTGCTGGAATTGTATAATAAAACTCACATTTTTTTTCTGTTGTCCATTTTACCCATTGGTCAATATTTCTTTTTACTGTGTCTATTGAATCTATTGATATAGTTGCACTTGTTCCAACCTTTTCAAATACTATCCCATCTCTTTCTGATTGTGATATTGTATTCCCATTTATGTCTATAAATAATGAATGCTCTCTTATCCATGCTTGATTCGTGTCTGACATATCTAAACTTGGGTCTTGATACACCTCATCTATCTCCCTTAACATAGACATTACTTCAAAAAGTGTCTTTTGTTTTTCTACTTCACTACAATCTGAAATACTATTAAGATGTGTTACCCTCTCAAGTGTTACTGATGGCACTTGTGTTCCCACATTCGCTAATATTGATGTTGTTATCATAGTTGCTATTATTAAAAATTTTTGTTTTATATTCATATTGATTTACCTTTTTTTGGTTTATTTGTCCTAAACATACTTTGTATGTTTTAACTTATTTTTTATATCTCAATTACTAATATTAACTTAAAAACATAAAAGACAAAGCCTATTTCCTTCATACTAACCTCTTTTTCAAAAATTGTGATTTTTTTTTATCTTTTCTTTTGAAAATAGGTGTTTTTAAGTTAATATTAAACAATATATGTATAGCTCTATTCTAAAATATGTTAATTAACGGGAAACAATACATAATTAAAGGTTATTATCATGAAAAATTATATTTTAAAAACAACTGTTTTATCACTTTTACTTTTTAACACCTCTATGATGGCTAATGCATACTCTGTTGAATACTCTGGCTCTGAAGTAGGTCAAATAAAAAATATTGAAACTGTAAATCACGGTTATCTTGATGTTGAAATTATTGGGCTTCTTGCTAAAATTAAAAATAATGGTAAAAATAAAATGGTTATTATTGATACCTCTAAAATATCTAAAAAAGAGATAAAAACTATGTTTTCTAATCACTCTGATATCAATATTGTTGCTGATGATAATAACTATGTCTCTTCTATAAATAATGCACTAAATGGTAAAAAAACCTTTGGTGATAAAATTTCAATTAAAACTAAAGATGATAAATGTGAAATATTAGAATGGCTTAAAGATGCTAAAAACTCTATTGTAATTAAAGTTCAAAATTTAAAAATATCTTC